>Ga0308164_10000054_pt1 | contig 342773 bp, 296 predicted proteins | sample PhyTR2_FD_201031 | JGI IMG/M metagenome (GOLD analysis project Ga0308164, IMG submission 201031) | Phyllosphere microbial communities from UC Gill Tract Community Farm, Albany, California, United States - DLSLT.R2 | ecosystem: Host-associated > Plants > Phyllosphere > Unclassified | place...
GCGCTGGTTATGGACATACAATCACGACCGGCCACACATGGCACTCGGCGGCATCACGCCGATTCAGAAATTGGCCCTCGCCGCATAGCCTCTACTTCTGGCGCGCATCATTAATGGGGGGATTACCCTTGTTGATGGTTGTACTTTATTCGGTACAACAACTGGCGTCAACTATCAAATTAAATTTATTGAAGAACTTTCTTAGAGTCGGTATGAAGTGGTAAGAAGAGCTTGGCTACTGAGGCGCTTCTTCTTGCGCTGTGTAGTGTTCATGCAGCCTGCTACAAACCTTTGTTGATTTGATTTAATAGAATTATTAGAACATCCTTACATGGTTTTCCCCTAGAGAGCAACTTACGAAACGAGTAAGGCTGTCAAGTTCTGAGTGTCTTGTTCAATAAAGAAGTTAAGCCGCATCGGGAGTTCGAATCCCCAAGTCGGTTACAAATACGTTGACACGGAGTGCGCTCTTGGGCACGATGCAGGGGTCACAACGAGGGGTACCAAAAATTTTGGGACACTTAAATGTTGATGAGAAAATTTGGCTTTAAAATCAAGAGTTTATGATTGGTGCGGTGCGTATCCCCCTCTCTCCGCCAAGGATACATATCAGGCGATCCCGGCAAGTCCCGGAACGTCCCACAAAAAGCCGCTTTAGCCCTTGCTAGAGCGGCTTTTTTGTTTTTTGCAACGGTGGTCTGGCAACGTCGCGGGGTACCAACGCCAGCGATCAGGCGCAGCACGTCGGTGCGCCTGGGTTTTCTCGTAGTCTTATTTCTTCGGCGTGAGCATCAGCAGCCGGCCACTCGCTCCGTCTTCCAGCAGCCACAGCGCGCCATTCGGCCCGGTGCGCACGGCGCGGATGCGTTCGCCCATGTCCCAATGGTCCGCCTTGGTTGCCTTCTCGCCGTCCAGGGCGATGCGGTCCAGCGACTGGCCCGAGAGACCGGTGATGAAGAGGGAGTTTTTCCATTTCGGGAACAGGTCCGCATCGTAATAAGCGAGGCCGCCTGGTGAAATGGCTGGATTCCACGATACTTTCGGAGCCTCGAAGCCGTCGCCGGGCGCGTGGTCGGGGATGTCCCGGCCGTCATAGTGGTTGCCATTCGAGACCTTCGGCCAGCCATAGTTGAGGCCTGGCTTGATCAGGTTGATCTCGTCGCCATGGCGCGGTCCCATCTCCATTTCCCACAGGCGCCCCTGTTTGTCGAAGGCGATGCCCAGCAGGTTGCGGTGGCCATACGACCAGATGGCTGCATCGAAGCCTTTGGCCGCGAGCGGGTTGCCAGCGGCCGGCGTGCCGTCGAGGTTCAGGCGCAGCACCTTGCCGAGCGTGGACTTGGGGTCCTGCGCCGGATCGAACAGCTGGCGGTCGCCACTGGTGAAGAACAGATACTTGCCATCCGGCGAGAAGCCGATACGGCCGGAATAGTGCCCGCCAGTCGAAGCTTCCTGGCCGCGGAAAATGGCCTTTGTATCCTTGAGCGTGCCGCCTGCCTGATCGAATGTCGCGGTGGCGAGCACGACCCGGCTGCTGTCACCGGTACTCGCTTCGGAGTAGCTGAAGTAGAGCAGCTTGCTGGCCGCGAAGTCGGGCGCGGGCACGATGTCCATGAGCGCGCCCTGGCCCTTGCTGCTGACGGCGGGTGTGCCGGACACTGTCCGCCTGGTACCGGTTGCAGGATCGAACAGGATTAGCGACCCTTCCTTTTGCGTGACCAGCATGTGGCCGTTGGGCAGAAATGCCATGGCCCATGGGTTCTTGAAGGTGCCAATCGGCTTGACCTCGAACGGCAGGGCGCCGGTCGCGGGCGCAATGGCCCGCGCGTTCGCGGCGGCTGGGGCGGCCAACGCGAGCAGGGTGAGCGAGAAAGTGGTGGCAACGCCGAGCATGTTCAAATTCATGTTTTCCAGATCTCCATTTGCGGATTGATGCCAGGTTGTTGGGACGAACAATATGCCGATACCTGCCGGTGCAGCACGCGGATGCCGCCGCCATGGCTGCCTGGACTGCACCGAACATTGGGCGTGCCCGCGCGCCGCAACGTACGCGCCGATGCTGCTGGTTCGCAGGGGCGTTGGAAAGTGTAGTGCAAAACTGCCGTGGCAGACGCTCCGCAAGTTGCGGCCGGTGGCTCCAACGCTGCAAGGTCCGGGTCGGCGGCTTCCTTGCCCGGGCTGCGAAGCCAGGTTCCTACAATTTCTTGATCCAGATAGCGTCCGCCGTCACAAACCCCAGACCCGCAAACAAGCCCTCGGACCGGGTATTGCCCTCATCGATCTCCCCCCGCCAACTGCGTCAATCCGATATATGGAGCAAACTCAATTACCGCCAACACCGCCTCCCGCATCAAGCCCCGTCCCCAATACGCACGGGCCAGCAGACACCCAATCTCCGCCTGCATTCCCTCGAAATTATGCAGTCCAACCACACCCACCATCATCCCGTTTGACTTGAGAACGATGCCCCACTCGATACCCTGGCCCTCCCGCAGATACCGCTCGATACTGGCCACCGTCTGCACATACTCGCTCTCGCGGGTAAACACCGGGTCCGACGCATGCCGCATCACCTCCGGATCGCCGTAAATCGCCTGCAGGTCGGCGACATCAGCAATGCCCACCGCACGCAGCAGCAGGTGTTGCGTTGCCAGCACGGGCGGGGAAGAGGGCAGGCGCCGCATGCTGCTCATGCCTCGAACGGGCGATCGAGCAATACTGTTCCCGCGCCATCGGCGCCCAGCGCATCGCCGCCATTGCGCAGCGGAATGCCGGTACGCTGCGCCACCTTGATCACGGCGATATGGCGCAGCACGCCATGTGCGTAACGGCGCTGGTTGCCGTCGGTGCGCCAGCCACGGATCAGCCCCCTGGATTCATAAAAATGCCCAGGCCTGGCACCAGCTTGTCGCCCATTTGCGGCAGCGCGCCGAACCCATGCTCGACACGGGCGCACGACGTGACAACGCGGCCGGCTTCCACCCTTCGAAATGATGACAGTATTGATGCCTATGAAGGCGTCGCGCTAGATGAACAACACTGTCCGTGACCAAGCTAATACCGCCAGAGTCACCGTGGTAAAAATTGACGCGACTATGGCATCGCAACGGTGACAGTCATTGGTCGCCTGCGGTCTCAGTAGGGACGTAGTTCTTTTGACAGGGAATACATGGCACCAACGAGGCGGTCGATATCGCCGTGCTGAACCCATAACGGAGTGGAGATGCGGACCGCAGAATTTGATAGCCCGTTCGAAGGCAACTCCACCGCGCGAACAACGAAACCGTGGTCGCGGCGCAATCGATCGACGAAGTGCTTGTGGGCATTTGCCTGTCGTGCGAGCGGGGAATCGATGAACGGGTCAAAGCAGGTGATTCCGGATAATAGCTCCGGGTCCGACAAAGGAGACCTGAGGCTGTTGACACCCCATACTTGCTCTATGCGGCTTTTTAAATAAGCACCCAGCGACAGGGAGTAAGCCTCGATCTTACCTCGCCCAATCTTATCCCACAGGGCGCAGGAAGCGATGAGCGAGTCAAATTTTGCGGTGGATGCCATTGGGGTGTAACTTACCTGGGCGCCGAAGCTGTTAGCCGCATCGGCCATGACATCGGTGTTCGTTGTCCTGTTTATTGACCACATGCCGGACAGCCGCGGGTTACGCAGTAGTGCTGCGGTTAGGCTTGGTCCGCACTGCCACTTGTGGCCGCACGTGGCGAGAAAATCGATATCCAGCGCGGAAAAGTTGATCGCTGCCATGCCCATCAGATGGGCAGCATCACATACCGAAACCAGGTCATACTTTTTCGCGATCGCGGCGATTCTTGCGATGGGCAGCATGGCACCGGTCTGATAGGTCGGCGATGACCACACCAGTGCGCCTAGGGCGCGCTTAACAGGGCGGTGGCGCGCAACATGCGCCTCAATGGCGGAAGCCATTTCGGCTGCTGAAATTCGAGGCGCAGTCGGTAAGGGAATCGCTATTGACACGATCTTGTGAAGATACCCAAGCGATTTGATCGCAGCGATCACATTCGGGTGTTCGTGATCCGTGTAAAAAATTACGTCATCGCGGCGCCAATTGAGGCCGATTAGCGCCTGAACCACGGCCTCGGTTGCGCCGTTCACTAGTGCGACATTATCCGGGGGGGCGCCTAGGATGGTTCCGATCGCACCGCGCTGACTGAGCAGCGTCGTGAAGCCGCCGACTGCCGCGAGCTTATCGCCGTTGCTTCTTCTGTCACGTTGCATTGCGCTCAGCGCGGACGTGGGCACTACCGTTCCACCGTCGACGTTCAACACGATTTCTTGCGTGGTTCTGGTGAACGATTGCTTAATTGAATCCCAGAATCGCTGGTCGTCAACTAATGCACTTGCCCTGGTGATTGCTGGGCTATTCGCTGCCATGGCGCTCTGGCCGCAGCCGAAGGCCCCGCCCAGGATTGCGCCACCTGCCCCCAACGACAGGAAGCGGAGAAATGACCGTCGTCCGATCTCGCTAGGAGGTGCTTCCGCCGTCGCTTCCAACGTGGGCGATGGTTGATTTTCGAGGAAACTATTCTTAATCGCATTATTCACGTGATTACCTCATTTTTCGTTGAACAAACGCGTCTTCGCCGACGCAACCAACTTCCAGGCTTGCCTGAACAGGTGCTGCATATTGACTGGGAATTGAATATCGGGCCGAGGTGTTAGAGTCAAACGACCTGGTTTAACACTGATTTACGAATGAGAGCGTGCCCGGTGTAGATAGTGATGCCGAGCATCGATCCACATTCGGAGATTTCGCCTATGAAGAAATAATAGGCGCTGGCGATGCAGGAGATGGCCGTTATCGTCACTATCCATCGGTAACTAAGCGGCTTTACTGTCATGCCCATCATATTGGTCGCCACGTAAAAGTAAAATTTCTCGGAAATGAATAACATGAACGCGCAAATCAGTCCGAGGGCGACGATGAGGGCTATTTTCCCCGTGATAAAGTAACTTGAAAAGCCTGCCATTATCAGGGCAAGGTAAAACAGTGGTACGACGAACTTGGTCTTTGATATCATGTCTCACCTCGCTTCTTAACAGACGTATTGATCACCGTCTTCGTACGTTCTATTCATGTAATTTTGGCATTGGCGCGACGTGAGAAAACCTGCCAGCGAACCTAACAATGGGTTGCCAGTGAACGACGTCACCATCCCGCCGACACCCGATCCAATCAAAAAACATGACACGAACATTCCTGAGTTCCACGTGTAAATATTCTCACCCAGGCTGTTATGGAAATTGAATGTGGTGCTGCCGTTGCCTTCTAGCGTAGAGGTTGCTGTTATTCCACTGACCAGATTGAAGGTAACGGTTTCTTCTCCCTCCGCGTTGCTCGCGCACCCTGGCATGATGGCGGCCGTTGTGATGCTGCTGTCGTAATGACTTCCGCTTAGAACGCGCATGAATTTCCTCATCTGAACATGGTTTGAAAATTGATATATGGCTTTTCTGAGATCGATGTTTTTAGCGCATATAAATACTCCTGGAATGATTGAGAATTCTCTGCTTCGCGTGACAGCAGGGCACTTGCTTCAGCGACGTGGCATTCGTCGAAATGGTTCAGCGCCATGGTTTCCCTGGCTGCGATATGGGCTGACAATTTATTGTTGAGTACCCATTTCAGGTAATCGAGTACCTTGGGGCTATGGACGCCGGCCGCAATGTGCAGTGACGGTTGTCCGGCGATGGGGGCAACTTCGTGGGTCCATCCACGGGGTACATACAACATGTTGCCGGCTTGCAGCACGCCATCGAAAACCATTTCGGTCGCGCCAATAGTAGGCTTTTTGGAGAAGTTGTTCGAGGGCAGCGGAAGCTCAATCGTCGGGCGGAATATCTTCCAGTGCTTGGCGCCAATCAGCTGTGCCGCGAAGACGCAATGTGCATCCCAGTGCTTGCCGAACGTTCCCGTTCCACCCTGTGTCACATACGCATTGCCGACCACCGCATGGCCGCAGAAATCAGCGACTTGGTGACACACGTCGGCGACATAGGTACTCGATTTTTCAAAACGATTGACGACCATTGAACCTCCGTTCAGCAAGATGTCGCTAAATACCGAATGGTCGAATTTGTGCCCCGCCCCTTCAAACTGGGGCGTTGTCTGTTGATAAAGCTGGCGCTCGACGCGTCCGTCTCGATAGAGGCGAACCGTGCCAAGCGCCGGCTCGATGGAGAAAAAGTCGCGACTGAATTTTTCCCAATCGTAGGCGGATGGATCGAGGCCGTTACGAATATAAAGGTAGTTTTTTTTCAAAAAATTCACTATTGAAGCAATTTTTGGAAATGTTGAAGCTAACCATTTTTTTAGATGATATGAGAAAGTGGTAAATAGGGTTATCTCAGAATTTCATTTTTGTTTTTTTATCTGCTCCGCCAAATAAAGATGCATGGCATGTCTGTCAATTTTATGGTTCTGGATTATTTAATCGCCAATCATGAGGTGGTTAGACGCGCGTTTAAATAACGGAATTACGGAAATTCCCCGGTGCAGGGAAAGTGAGCCTGGAGAATAGTCGGTTAGTCTTGTTAAATTTTTGTGATTGCCGAATGATGATAAATCGGTCAGGAGATGTCAAGAAATTTGTAATTTATTACGCACTCATCCGTAGAACATTATTCTTGAGTTCGCTTTTATTTAATGTCGAGTGCGCTTTGCGAATTAGAGCAAGATTGACGATCCGCTGGTTGGTTTAACCAGGCAGGTGGACTCCGAGGCGCTGGCCGTCAGCGTTGACGCCGCTGCGCCGAAACCGTCACGCGCCAAGGATGCCCAACATGCTGTAATTCATCGAGATTTATATGGAATCGCCCTTCGACAAAGATGCATGCTCAAGGCAGTTCCGCAAGAGGGCTAATGCAACTGTTGAGAGCTCCTGTTCGCGAGCTTGCGCAGATTGAAAGCCTGCCAAGCCTCGCAAGATAAGCTCCAGGTAAATCCAGACTCGATGCAGATATTGCGGGAGATGGTCAAATGAAAATTGTTGTCGCACTCGTCAGCTTGTGCGTTGCGTCGCCATCGTACTCCGCTAAAGTCGTCACCGTCTGCAAGCTCGGCGCCCAAACATCGTCCTGCGTCGAATTGATACGCGACCGCAAGATCGCTTCCACTCACATTTATTTTGTGCGCCAGGCCGGCAAGCGCATGCCGCTGTTCGGAACCGCCGAGCTTTCGAGGGGAAGTGATGTTGTGGCGCAGTGCGTGGGAACAAGGCAGCGAGCACTGATCCTGTCCCGTGAATTTACTGCCAACGCTGCAAGGGATGGTCTTTGTCGTGCCTACTTCGGGAGTCGGAGAGCGCAACGTCAAATACGCCCTGCACCGTCATATCCTAGCGGGAACGGTGGAAGATGAAATAGAGCAAGCCGATGAGCTGCCCCCGAATCAGGGATTTGAGGTGATCGAATTGAAGTGATTATTCCTAAGCGCTACAGTTGAACCGTTCCACCACCTCGGTGAACTCGGCTGACGGCGATTCGTTATGGCAAAAAATAGAAACCAACGGTGCCCAGGCGCGCTTGAAAGTGGCACAAAAAACGCTGGACAGGATGGTGCCTGATATCGAGAGTTACGTAGCGCAGGCTGCGCAGTGAGTCTGGGCGAGCCGACAAGAAAGTCTGTTCCGCGCTCGTAAAGCCTTGAAAAGACTGGTGTGTCTATCGAAAAATCTGGAGTATGAGCCATACAGTGCGCGCTCTGGCTCCAACAGATTTGACGTACCAGTTTGCCTGGCAGGCGTATCGGAGTTCTGTTGCTGCTAGCAGGGCTGATCATCGGGGCAGACACCTATAAATATTTGATCCAGATATCGTCAGCCACCACAAACCCCAACCCCGCAAACAACCGCTCCGACCGCGCATTGCCCACATCAATCTCGGCATCGAGCCGCGCCAGTCCAACACCGGGCGCAAACTCCATCACGGCCAGTATCGCCTCCCGCATCAACCCCTGTCCCCAATCTACCCTGGCCAGCAGACACCCAATCTCCGCCTGCCATTCTTTAAAATTATGCAGTCCGATCAGGCCAACCACCGCCCCGCTCGACTTGTGCACCATGCCCCATTCGATCGCCTGGTCATTCACCAGATACCGGTGCATGCTGGCCACCGTCCGCGCGTATTCGCCCTCGTGCGTAAAAGCCGGGGACGATGCATATCGCATCACTTCCGGATCACCATAAATCGCCTTTAACGCGCCGATGTCTGCGCTGTCCACCGCGCGCAGCAACAGGCGCTGCGTTTCGATCACCGGCACGGAAGAGGGCAGACGCCGCACGGCGCTCATGGCTGCAACGGCCGATCCAGCAGCACCGCCCCCGCGCCATCGTCGCCAAGCACATCGCCGCCATTGCGCAACGGGCACTCCGTGGTCGATAAACACCCGCAGCCGATGCAGCCGTCGAGTTCATCGCGCAACCGCGTCAGGCGGGCGATGCGTTCGTCCAGCTCGGCGCGGAAATTCTCACCGAGCTTGCGCCATGCTTTGGCGCTGATGGTGCGGTCCAGCGGCAGCTTGTTCAGATACGCGCCGATCGTGTCCAGCGGAATGCCGGTGCGCTGCGCCACCTTGATGACGGCGATGTGCCGCAGCACGGCGCGCGCATAGCGGCGCTGGTTGCCCTCGGTGCGCCAGCCCTTGATCAGTCCCTTGGACTCGTAAAAATGTACGGTGGATACCGCCACGCCGCTGCGGTTGGCCACTTCGCCCACCGTCAGCCAGGTTTTATCGGGATCGATTTTGCTCATCGTTGGACCTCAAGTTTGATTGAGGTTTTATACGTGGACAGGCGCGCTTGCGCAAGAGGTCATGCAGCCCGCCGCAGTCGTTCCAGCGCTTCAAATATCAGCATGCTTGCCACAAACAGCAGTACCTTGCCATTGCCGCTGGCGAGCAATGCCGACAAAGCCGGCTCATTCATACGCAATGGACGCATACACCACCTCCACATTCGACGGCCGCCGCGACATGCCGCTGATCAGCGCCACCATGCCATCCCCGAGCAACTGCTGGATCTGCTGCAGTTCCCCTTGCACTGCGACGGGAATGGTCACATGCAGGGACATCCGGTACACATAGGCGCCATCGCGCGTTTCGCCCTGGTAAAACCCGGCGGCGCGGATGACGTGGTCTTGCCACATCAGGTTCCAGTGCCCGGGCGGCTCGTCCATGGCCGGATCCAGCGTGGGCTTGCCGCCGAGATCGACCAGCGTCGCGCCCGCATCATCGTCGATCGCGCAACTGCCGACGAAACCCAATACCGGGCCTTGGGCGCGCCGGCGCAGTTGCGCAGACGCGTCCGGCGTGAGACGGACAAAATGAAAAGCCATGGTGCTCCCTCGTTATAAAATAATCAATTTTACAATGAGCGCGCCGGCTGCCCGCGTGCGTACGCTTATTTGCCCACCACCTTCACCACGCCCGGCACCTTGCCGCTGCCGGCACTGAGCTTGCCCGCCGCATCATCCCACCGCAGCTTGACCAGACTCGACTTGCCCTTTTCGTAGTCGTAGCTGGTGCCATCGTCGTCATACAGCGCAAACGCGCCATCGGCCCCCGGATACACCTTCACTTCCACAACCGCCTGCTTGCTGGCCGTGGACTGGATGTCCGCACCGATCGGCACGATCGATCCGGCGCGTACAAACACCGGCATCTGCTCGATCGGCGCCGCCACCTTGATCCACTGGCCGCCCGTGAATTTTTCGTTGGTCCAGAAGTTGTACCAGTTGGCGCCTGCCGGCAGGTAGACGTTCTTTTCCGTCTGCCCCTGCTCGGTGACCGGCGCCACCAGGAACGCGGGGCCGAACATGTACTGCGTGCCGAGGTTGGCCACGTTCGGGTCGTTGGGGAAGTCCATCCACAGCGGCCGCATGAATGGCGCGCCGGTGTCGTAGGTGGTCTTGGCCTGGCTGTAGATGTAGGGAATCAGCTGGTAGCGCAAGGTGTTGTACCGCGCCATGACCGCTTCGGCCTGTTTGCCGAACGACCAGATCTCGCTCTCCTTGCGGTCGCCGTGCAGGCGCAAGGTGGGCGTAAAGGTGCCGTACTGGAACCAGCGGGTAAACAGTTCCGGGTAGTCGTGGTAATTGCCCACTACCGCGCGCGCGTCGGACGGATCGAGCAGCGGCGCCTTGGTGGCGGTGGTCTCCGCCGGCAGCTTTTGCCAGCCGCCGATATCGTTGCCCCAGTAGGCGATGCCCGATGCTGTCATGTTCAGGCCGGTAGGCACCTGGCGCGCCAGCGCTTCCCAGGTGGGCATGATGTCCGACGACCAGAACAGGGCGCCGGTGCGCTGCGAACCGAGGTAGGCGGCGCGCGACAGGATCAAGGTGCGCTTGTTGGGCTTCCACTTGCGCAGGTTTTCCGACACGCCTTCCACGTGCAGCAGCGGGAACAGGTTGCGATAGCGGTCGCCGCTGCCGATGGCATAGAAGAAGCCGTCCGGCACCAGGTCCGGCTCGGTCTCGTCCAGCCATGGATAGTCGAAGCCCTTGGACAGGATGTTGTCGCGCGCTTTCTCCCAGAACCACTGGCGTGCCGCCGGGTTGGTGGCGTCGATCAGGCCGCCGGTGCGGTCGGAGCGGAAGGGCAGGCCATCGACGGTCTTGCCGTCCTTGTCCTTGAGCAGGTAGCCCTTCTGGTCCAGTTCATTGAAGTAGCGGCCCGAGGTTTCATAGCGCGGCCAGATCGAGATGATGCTTTCCATGCCCATGTCGTGCAACTGCTTGTTCATGGCCACCGGGTCGGGGAACTGCGCGGGGTCGATATCCATCTGGCCCATGCGGGTCCAGTAAAACCAGTCCACCACCATGATATCGAGCGGGTATTTTTTCTGCCGATAGGTGTTCGCCACGCGCAGCACTTCCTGCTGGCTGTCGTAACGCGCTTTCGACTGGATCAGGCCAAACGCGGACTTGGGTGGAATCGGCGTCTTGCCGGTCACCCGCGCGTAGCCGGAATACAGCTCCTGCGGCGTGCTGCCGGTGATGATGAAAAAGCTCACGCGCTCGCCCACGTTGGACTGGAACGACGTCCTGCCGTTGACGGCCGCGATAAACCGGGTGGCCGACGGGTTGTCCCACACGATGCCGTAGCCCTTGGATGACACCATGAACGGCACGCACACCGACTCTCCGCCAGGCGCGTCATACCAGTGCTTGCAGTCGAGTACACGGCCGCGCAGGTCCAGCGACGCCATCGACTCCTGGTTCTGGCCCATGCCGTAGTAATGCTCGTCGGCCGGCGCAGTGAAGGTCGCACCGACCTGGAAGGTCTTTTCGCCGTTCACGGTCTGCGGCGACATTTCCCAGCCGGCCAGGTTGAGGATTTGCTCGCCTTTGGCGTTCTTCACCTGCAGGCCCACGCCAGCCAGCGCCGGGGCAAAATACTTCTGACCCTGGGTGGGCACGCTGGGCGCCGGCGCCGCGTTCACGTTCACCGTCATGCCGGAAGAGGTGAAGCTGTCGGCGCCATCGGCGCTGGCATGGCGGAACGCGCTGTTGTCGGCGTTCTTCGGCAGGATGCCGTAGCCGGGGCCTTTCAATACTTCGGCCTTGTCCACGGCAATGGTCACGTGCAGCACGTTGGGACCGTACGATTCCACCGCGACGAAGGCGCCGTTGCGGTCCAGCGTGGCAATGGGGGCGGCCAGGGCGGCGTGCGATGCTACGGCCAGCACGGTGGCGATGGCGGCGGCAATTGGGTTCTGTCTCATTTTTATTCCTTGTTATTTGGCGTGCTGCAGCTGGAGCAGGTACACATCGTTTTCGCGCAGCGGCAGCGACGTGCTGAAACGCCCGTCCGCACCCACGCGCACGGTCTTCTGCTCGGACGGTTGGCCGGTGGCCAGCGCCTTCAGCGCCGTCACCTGCGGGCGCGTGAGCTGCTTGGGCGAGCCCATGGCGATGTAACCGGTGTACGCGTCATTGCGCCGGTAGCCCACCTGCGAGATGCGCAGTGTGTACGCACCCGGTTTCAGGCCGCCCACGTTGACGGCCACCTTGCCCTTGTCCCGGGCAGGCAAGTCCTGGATGAAGTATTGCTGGTTGTTGATCTTGTCCGGCAGCGTATGGGTGTAGTCCCACAGCAGCACCTGGGCGTTGCCCGCCTTGTCGGTGGTGGCGTACGAACGCGCATCGCTGTTTTTCAGCTGGTTCGGCGCCAGCTGGTTGAGAAACTGGTAGGCGAAATACGCGGGCTTCTTGATGCCCTGGGTGTTCATCAGGCCAAAGCCGCCGTGGAACGCCTCGATGCGCGGCCCGGCTTCTTCAAAAATATCGGTAAATACCCAGTACGACATCGACTGCGCCGACGTGCCCACCTGTTTGAGCTTTTGCAGGATGTATGCGGCCTGGTGGTAGCTGTCGTGCGACGGGTCGGACGGCGTGTATGACGAACTCCACTCGGTGTAGTGCAGCTCCAGCCCGGGCATGGCGGATGCGCTGATTTCCTTGCGGTTGCGCAGCACGTCGTTGCTGATCGCGCCATCGTCCTTGAGCAGCACCGTGCCGCTGGTGCCGTATTCGTCCAGGAAGCCCTGGCCCACGCCGTAGGTGTGGGTACTGACGAAATCGAGCGGCACGCGGTTCTTGTCGGCGTAAGCGATGGTCTCCGGGATCCACGCGGCGCCGGCGGTGGCGGGGCCGCCCACCTTGTAGCGCGCATCCACGCTCTTGATGGCGCGCGCGGCGTGGGCATACAGCTTGAAGTAATCGTCCTGGCTGCCGGCCCAGAAGCCGTCCAGGTTCGGTTCGTTCCACACTTCGAAGTACCAGCTGGCCACTTCATCGGCGCCATAGCGCTCGGTCCAGTGCGCGGTAAGCGCTTTCACCAGCCGCTCCCACGCTTCGTAGCTTTTGGGCGGTGTGACGTTCCCGCGCCACCAGAAGATGGTCTTGTCGCCGCTGGCCATTTGCGATGGCATGAAACCCAGCTCCACGAACGGTTTTACCTTGATGCTCAGCAGGTAGTCGTACAGGGCGTCGATGTACTGGAAGTTGTAGTGCTCCTTGCCCTGCGCATCCACGCGGTACACGGCCATGTCGTCGGTGAGCAGGCCGTGCATGCGGATGTATTTGAAGCCGGCGTCGCGCTTGATCTCGGCCAGCTGCTGCTGCCAGTCGGCGCGCAGCCCTTCGTTGGCGCGCCCGGCGCCCACGGCAAAGTTGAAGGTGGCCGGCAGCGGGCCGGCAACCTGTGTGACGTTGACGTCAATAACCCGGTCCTGCGCTGCTGCCAGCGCCGGCGCCAGGCATAGCGCGCCCGCTAACAAACCGGCGATTTTTTTGATTTGCATTTGTCTCTCTCCATTGGTAACACCATGTCCATGGGGTGCACCATTCTGAGAGAGCGCGGTTGTTGCCGCAACAATGAAAATGCGTTTTCGCGGTTACGAAATTTGCCAACCGGTTACAACAATGCCTCGGCCGGGCCAAAGAACTCGTAGTGCGTCTGCGCCGCCGGCACGCCCAGCGCGTGCAAGCTGGCTTTGACGCTGCGCATGAACGCGGTGGGGCCGAGGAAGTAGACATCGATATCGTTCGACGGCAGCCATTGCGCCAGCAGTTGCTGGTCGAGGTAGCCGGTGGCATGCGGCGCCGGGCCTGTGTCATCGTGCTCGGCGTAGCAGTAGTGGCGGCGCAGTTGCGGGTACTGGTCTGCCAGCGTATCGACATGCTCGCGGAACGCGTGCACCTTGCCGTTGCGGGCGGCGTGGATGAATACGACCTGGCGGTTGGCGCGCAGCGCGGCGGTCAGCATCGCCAGGGTGGGCGTGATGCCCACGCCGCCGCTAATGAGCACCAGCGGACGGTCGCCGGCCTGCAAGGTAAAGGCGCCTGAAGGCGCGTACAGGTCCAGCGTGTCGCCCACGGCCACTGCGTCGTGCAGGTGGTTCGAGACGACGCCGCCGGCCTCGCGCTTGACGCTGATGCGGTACGTTTCCAGGTTGCTGGCGGCCGACAGCGAATACTGGCGCTGGTGCTGCTTGCCGTCGATGTCGAGCCGCACGCCGATGTACTGGCCGGGCTGGAAATCCATCACCGCGCCGCCATCGGCAGGGCGCAGCACCAGGCTGGTGATCTCCGCGCTTTCCACCGTCTTGCGCGCCACCGTGAAGGCGCGCGTGCCGCGCCAGCCGCCCGGCGCCTGCGCCTGCGCCGCGTAGGCGCTGCGTTCGGCGCCGATCAGGATGTCGGCCAGCTGGCCGTACGCGGCGGCCCAGGCGTCGATCACCGCGTCGGTGGCGACGTCCGCGCCCAGCACCTCGCGAATGGCTTTCAGCAGCGCAGCGCCTACCAGCGGGTAGTGCTCGGGCAGGATCTGCAGCGACACATGCTTGTTGACGATGGTGGCCACCAGTGGCCCGAGTTGGTCGAGCGATTCGATGTGGCGCGCATAGCACAACACGGCGCCGGCGAGCGCGCGCTGTTGCGTGCCGCCATGCTGGTTCGCCTGGTTAAACAGCGGCACGACCTGCGGAAAGTCGCGGAACAGCGTTTGATAGAAATGGCGGGTAAGGGTTTCGCCATGGGCTTCGAGCAGCGGGACGGTGGCGGTGATGAGGGCGGTCTGGGACGAGGTAAGCATGGCGGAGCCTTGGTGGTCGTTGAACAATGGCTGACAGTGTAGCGAGAAAAATTTAAACATGCAAATGAAATACTTGTTTAAGGAATTGTCATTTACAAGGGGGCATGAAAATACTATATTGATAAGTCATCGCCGTCCGGCGTCCTTTTCGAGAGGAACATCATGCCCATTCGTACCCTCACCGCCACCTGGACCGCCACCGACGGCAGCGTCGGCAGCGCCACCGCCGTGGTCACGCTCGACACCGACCTGGTGACAACCACGCCCGGTGGCGCCATCCCCATCGCACAAATCCAGGACCTGAGCCTGACCGTGCAGGGCGCGCGTGCGGGCAACGGCACGTATGGCAAAGCCGATTTCACCGAGCTGCGTTTTTATGCGGGCTTCCCGCTCGACTTCAGCAAGCCGCTCATCGGCCAGACCGGCGGCGCCGGGCTGGCATTCGGCACGCCCAACGCGGGCGGCCAGGCCGGTGACTTCAACCTGGTGAGCAGCGGCAGCGGCGCCGCACCCGATGGCGTGTCCGCCTTCTCGATTGCCACCAACGGCAAGGCCGACCCATCGGACCTGCTGACCATCGCCAGCATCAACCCCTGACCGTTCTGCACGGCCGCCGGCACCTGCCGTGCGGCGGCCAATATCATTCGTCCGCTTGGTGAATTTCGCAATTGCGGCAGCGCTGCGCTGCTTGCAGAATGACCGCAAAATAAAATCCAGCGAGACGATCAATGATCCCCATGTACCGCTACGCCCTCGCGTCCTGCGCGCTGGCGTGCACCCTGGCAGCACCCACGCATGCCGCCGCCCCCGGACAACTGGCCGTGTACCAGGGTGCGCCGCTGGCGTCGTTCCACCTCACCGTGGCCGATTCCGAATCGAGCAAGGTCGTTGCGGGTGCGCGCACGGCGGTCACCCCACCGGCCACTGTGCCCAACCGCGCAGTGGTAGCCACCCGCACCGGCAAGGAAATCGGCCTGCAATGGCAGGACGCCTGGTATGCGGCGCTGCGCGTCGATGGCGGCCGGCCGGTGGACCTGCGCCCGTACCTGGCGCGCGGCGTGCTGGCGCTGGACGTGCGCGTCGACGAACTGGCCAAGGGCGGCTTGTCCTTCAAGGTGGGCTGCGGCGACCAGTGCGAGCGCTTCGTGTCGTACGTGGTGCCGGCGCGCGCCGCGCAAGGCCAGGGCTGGCAGCACCTGTCGTATGCGATGAGCTGCTTCGCGCGCGATGGCGCCGACTTTTCCGCCGTCAAACTGCCGTTCGCGCTGGAGGCCACGGGCGCCGGCAAGGTGGCCATCGCCAATGTGCGCTTCATTGCGTCGGCCACGCCCACCATGGCATGCCCCGATTACCGCACGGCGTCGGTCACGCCGGCCAAGCTCGATGAATCGTGGTCGCTCGACTGGTGGACGGCGCGCCACGAGAAGAAACTGGCGGACGGCAAGGCGCTGGGCCGGCAGGCGCAGGTCGTGTTCATCGGCGACTCGATCACCGAGGGATGGGAAAAAAGCGGCGCGCCCGTGTGGGACCGCCACTACAAGGATCTGAACGCGCTGGCGCTGGGCTTCGGCGGCGACCGCACCGAGAACGTGCTGTGGCGCCTGCAGCACGGCGAGGTGGATGCCCTGGCGCCCAAGGTGGCGGTGCTGATGTTCGGCACCAATAACACCGGCTACCGCAAGGAAGATCCCCGCACCACGGCCGCCGGCATCCAGCGCAATATCGACGAACTGCGCCGACGCCTGCCCGACACCAAAATACTGCTGCTGGCGATCTTCCCGCGCGGCGCCGGCGCCGACGATGAAGCGCGCCGCATCAACGACCAGGTCAACGCCATCATCGCCGGCTATGCGGACAACCGCAGCGTGTATTACCTCGATATCGGCAAACAGTTCCTGCAGGCCGATGGCACGCTGTCGAAGGACATCATGCCCGACCTGCTGCATCCCAACGAGAAGGGCTACGAGATCTGGGCCCGGGCCATGGCGCCCACGCTGGACCGCTTGCTGGGCCGTCCAGCAGCTCCCGCCTATGCCTGGCGCCCGGTCGCCATTGGCGGCAGCGGCTTCATCTCGGGCATCATCTCCAGCAAGACGCAAAAGGGGCTGGTGTACCTGCGCACCGACGTTGGTGGCGCCTATCGCCGCACGGCCGCCGGCGCGCCCTGGACCGCGCTCACCGACTGGGTGTCGGACCGCGATACCGGCGTGCTCGGGGTGGAGTCGATTGCCACCGATCCCAATGCGCCCAACAAGGTGTACCTGTCCACCGGCGTGGAGTACCTGAACGGCGGCGCCAGCGCCATCCTCAAGTCCGACGATTACGGCGACACGTTCACCAAAATCGACGTGACCGGCCAGTTCAAAATCCACGGCAACGGCATGGGACGCGGCAACGGCGAAAAACTGCAGGTGGATCCCGTCAACGGCAAAATCCTGTACATCGGCACCCGCGCCAACGGCATGTTCAAGAGCGTGGACGAAGGGCGCACCTGGCAGCACTTGCCCGGCCTGGACGTGACCACCACGCCGCCAAACAAAAACGGCATCAGCTTCGTGGTGCTCGATGCGGCCAGCGCTCGCGGCGGCAGCACGCAGCGGCTGTTTGCCGGGGTGTCGCGGTTCGGCCGAAACGGTCCCAATATGTACATGTCCAGCGACGCCGGCAAGACTTTCCACCCCATGCCCGGCGGCCCGGCGCACCTGATGCCGCAACGCGCGGTGCTGGCCGGCGGCGCGCTGGTGGTGGCGTTTGCCAAGGGCGCCGGACCGTGGGGCGATGTGGCCAACGGCGAGGGACTGGAAGAGGGCGGCGTGTGGCGCTACGACATCGCCGCCGGCACCTGGCGCGACATCTCGCCGCCGCTCAACCGCGCCTTTGCCGGCATCACGGTAGACCCCACCAATGCGCAGCGCATGATCGTCTCCACCATCAGCTACTACCGCTATCCCAAGGGCCGCATGGGCGACCAGTTTTACGAGACGCTCGACGGCGGCAACAGCTGGACCAGCATCGTCGACCAGGGCGTGACCATCGATCCCAATGGCGTGAGCTGGATCGGCGGCAGCTTCATGCACTGGGCCGCCAGCATCGAGTTCGATCCGTTCGATGCCCGCACGGTGATGGTCGTCTCGGGCAATGGGCTGTTTACGTCCACCGACATCCATGCCACGCCGGCGGTGTGGAAGTTCGACGACGAGGGTATCGAGGAATCCGTACCGCTTAACCTGGTGAGTATTCCTGCCGGCCCGGTAATTTCCGCCATCGGCGACTACGACGGCTTCCGCCACAGCGACGTCACCCACTATTCGCCCATCCACACGCCCAGCATCGGTACCACCTGGGGCCTCGACTATGCGGCGCAAACCCCGGGCGTGGTGGCCCGGGTGGGCAGCGCCATGTTCATCTCGCGCGACATGGGCGTGACGTGGAAGCAGACCGCCAGGCTTCAGGGCAAGCAGGGGCAGCTGGCGCTGAGCGCCGACGGCAGCACCATCGTTCACAGCCCGGAAAAATCGGCGACCAGCTTTTACAGCCGCGACGACGGCGCCAGCTGGACACCGGTACGTGGCCTGGACGGCGCGCGTCCCGTGGCCGATCCCGCCAACCCGGCGATTTTCTATGCGCTGCGCGGCACCCGCTTTTTGGTCAGCAAGGATGGCGGCGCCAGTTTCGCGCCGGCCGCCACGCTGGCGTCGCCCGACCGGTCTCGCGCCGTGGTGCGCGCCGCGCCGGGCCGCACGGGCGACGTGTGGGTGCCGCTGTACGACGGCGGCCTGGCCCGGTCGGTGGATACGGGCGCCACGTTTGCCAACCTGCCCGGGGTGACCTATGCTGCTGCCGTGGGCTTCGGCAAGGCCGCGCCGGGCGCCAGCTATCCCACCGTGTACATCTGGGGCACGGTGGCCGGCGTGCGCGGCGTGTTCCGCTCCACCGACACCGGCGCCACCTGGTTGCGCATCAACGACGACCAGCACCAGTACGGCGGGCCGGGCGACGCCCAGTTCGTGGTGGGCGACGCCAATACCTTCGGTGTCGTGTATATGAGCACGGCCGGCCGCGGGATCGTGTTTGGCCAGCCGTCGTCCAGCCAGGGAGAACCACCGCCGGCAAAGTAGTCCCGACCAGGGAATTTGCTTACGGCAACAACATTTCACCTGAATTCAACTACCCGGTGGCGGAACCATGTCACAATACCTGCCGCGCCATGATTTGGCGTGCTGGATTGTGTCGTCCCGATAGAGGTAGTTGAATATGCAGATGAAGTCTCATCGTATCGCACTGTTATTTAACGCAAACAAGATTTTCGACCGCGAGATCATCGCCGGCGTGGCCGCGTATCTGAGCGGCACCCGCGCCGCCTGGGACTTGTTCCTGGAGGAGGATTTCCGTCTGCGCCTGTCCGGGCTGGAGAGCTGGCACGGCGACGGCATCATTGCCGATTTCGACGATCCCGCCGTGGCGGCGGCCTTGTCGCGCAGCCGCATTCCCGTGGTGGCCGTGGGCGGCTCGTACGCCGACGACACCAGCTATCCCGACAGCGGCGTGCCCTACGTGGCCACCGATAACTTCAAGCTGATCAAGCTGGCGCGCGACCACCTGATCGAGGCCGGGCTGCGCAACTTTGCCATGTTCAGCCTTCCCGAGGCGCAGGAAAACCGCTGGGCCCAGGAGCGCGAGCGCGCGTTCCGCACCCTGATGGCTGACGATAAGATGGACGCCCAGGTGTACCGGGGCCTGGGCACCAGCGCCGCCGCCTGGGACGAGGCGGTGGAGCAGCAGATCCAGTGGCTCCACAGCCTGCCCAAGCCGGTGGGCATCATCGCCGTCACCGATGCGCGCGCGCGCCAGCTGATGCAGGCCTGTATCATCGCCGGCATCGAGGTGCCCGAGCAGGTGGCGCTGATCGGCATCGACAACGATCCGCTGGCGCGCATGCTCACCCGCATCCCTTTGAGTTCGGTGATCCAGGGCGCGCAGGAAATGGGCCGCACCGCCGCCCAGCTGCTCGACCAGATGCTGCACGGCGCGCGCCTGCAGGGCACGCGCGTGATGGTGCCGCCCATCGGCATCAACGTGCAGACGTCCACCCGCCACGAAGCGCCCAAGCACCCGCACGTGATGCGCGCGCGGCACTTCATCCGCCAGTATGCGTGCCAGGGCATCAAGACCCACCAGGTGGCGGAATACGTGGGCATTTCACGCTCGTCGCTGGAATCGTACTTCCGCCAGGAGCTGGACTGCAGCGTGCACGACGTGATCCTGCGCTTCAAGCTCGATGCCGCCACCGACATGCTGGCGCAGGGCGACCGGTCGATTGCCGACGTGGCGCTCAGCTGCGGCTTTACGTCGGTGCAGTACATGCACGCGGTATTCAAGCGCGAACTGGGATGCACGCCACGCGCGTACCAGGACCAGGCGATGCGCGCGGCGCAAGCTGCCTGACCCCGGCATTGGCAGTGCCGGTTACGCGTAAATCATGACCGCGCTTGGTGAGTTTCATAATTGCCGCTACCGGTGAATCGGGTCAAAATCCTCTCGCAGTTTGCATGCATGCCTGGAGAGAGAGAGACCTTGGAAAATAATATCAATGCAATGCTGCCGGACGACGTGAGCCGCGCAGTACTGGTGGGACGCGTCTGGCGCAATCACGGACCGAGTGTTGTCGCGGTACGTCACGGCGAAGTGTTCGACATCACCGCCCACGCCCCCACTATGGCCGATTTGCTCGAGCGCGACGACGCGCTCGACATCGCACGCAGCGCCCCCGGAGAACCGCTGGGCACCGTTCAACAGCTATTGGCCGATGCCATCGCCGGCACCGCTGCCGGTGCCGGCGCCGGTGCCACGCAGTTGCTGGCGCCGTGCGACCTGCAGGCCATCAAGGCCTGCGGCGTGACCTTTGCCGTGAGCCTGCTGGAGCGCGTGATCGAAGAGCAGGCCAAGGGCGACCCGGCCCGCGCCAACGCGCTGCGCGCCGACATCCAGACCATCATCGGTTCCGACCTGTCGGCCATCCGTCCCGGCTCGCCCGAGGCGCAAAAGCTCAAGGACAGCCTGATCGCGCGCGGCCTGTGGTCGCAGTATATGGAAGTAGGCATCGGCAAGGACGCCGAAGTGTTTTCCAAGTCGCAGCCGATGGCTGCCGTGGGCAGCGGCGCCGACGTGGGCCTGCACCCGGACTCGAAATGGAACAACCCGGAACCGGAAATCGTACTGGCCGTGAATAGCCGCGCGCAAGTGCGCGGCGCCACGCTGGGCAACGACGTCAACCTGCGCGACATCGAAGGCCGCAGTGCGCTGCTGCTCGGTAAAGCCAAGGACAACAACGGCTCGTGCGCGATCGGCCCGTTCATCCGCCTGTTCGACGAACACTTCACCATCGACACCGTGCGCAATGCCGAAGTACGGATGCTGATCGAAGGCCGCGACGATGACTTCCGCCTGGAAGGCAGCAGCCGCATGCGTGAAATCAGCCGCGATCCGCTCGACCTCGTGGCGCAAACCTGCGGCCCGCACCATCAGTACCCGGACGGCTTCATGCTGTTTTTGGGGACCATGTTCTCGCCTATTAAAGACCGCGACGCGGCCGGCGGCGGTTTCACCCACCACCTGGGCGACCGCGTGACCATTGCCACGCCTTCGCTGGGCGCACTGGTGAACACCGTGCAGCGCAGCGACCAGATTACGCCGTGGACCTACGGCACCCGCGCGCTGCTGGAGCGCGCCCGTTCGGCGCCGGTGGCGTCGGCGGTGCAGCCGAAAGCCAACGCCACGTTCGAACAGGCGATCTACCCCAGCCTGGCCGGCAAGCGCGTGATCGTGACCGGTGGCGGCAGCGGCATCGGCGCCGGCATGGTGGAAGCGTTTGCGCGCCAGGGCGCGCGCGTGCACTTCCTCGACATTGCCGATGCCGATTCGCTGGCGCTGCAAGCGAACCTGGCAGGATTGGCCGTGCCGCCCGTGTACGTGCCGTGCGACCTGACCGACCTGGCCAGGGTGGCGGCGGTATTCGCCGAAATCGGCCCGGTCGATGTGTTGATCAACAACGCCGCCAACGATGACCGCCACACGCTGGCGGAAGTCACCCCGCAGTACTGGGAAAACCGCATGGCCGTCAACCTGCGCCACCAGTATTTCTGCGCGCAGGCTGCGGCCGTGGGCATGCAGGCGCAGGGCGATGGCGTGATCCTGAACTTCGGTTCCATCTCGTGGTACCTGGCGCTGCCGGACCTCACGCTGTACATGACCGCCAAGGCGGCCATCGAGGGCATGACGCGCGGTCTGGCGCGCGACCTCGGACCGCATAACATCCGCGTCAACTGCATCGTGCCGGGCGGCGTGCGCACGCCGCGCCAGGAGGCGCTGTGGCATACGCCGGAAGAGGAAGCCCGCATCCTCGCCGGCCAGTGCCTGAAGCAGCGCGTGGAGGTGGACGACGTGGCGGCGCTGGCGCTGTTCCTGGCGTCGGACAGCGCGCGCCGCTGCAGCGGTCGCGATTATTTTGTCGATGCCGGCTGGTACGGAGCATAACGCGATGAGCGACGACAAGATGAGCAACCACAAGATGAGCAATGACCTCAGCGAGGTAAACGACATGAGCGAGCGCGCCGTCGGCGCCGCGCCACGCCGCTATCGCTCGCAGGACTGGTTCGACAATCCCGATCATATCGACATGACCGCGCTGTACCTCGAGCGCTTCATGAACTACGGCATTACGCCGGAAGAGCTGCGCTCGGGCCGGCCCATCATCGGCATCGCCCAGAGCGGCAGCGACATCAGCCCGTGCAACCGCATTCACCTGGAACTGGCCAAGCGCGTGCGCGACGGCATCCGCGATGCGGGCGGTATCGCGATGGAGTTTCCGCTCCATCCGATCTTTGAAAACTGCCGCCGGCCTACCGCCGCCATCGACCGCAACCTGGCCTACCTGGGCCTGGTGGAGATCTTGCACGGCTATCCGATCGACGCCGTGGTGCTCACCACCGGCTGCGACAAGACCACGCCGGCGCAGGTAATGGCCGCGTCCACGGTGGACATTCCCGCCATCGTGCTGTCGGGTGGTCCCATGCTCGATGGCTGGTTCGAAGGTGAACTGGCCGGTTCCGGCGCAGCCATCTGGAAGGGCCGCCGCCAGTTGGCTGCCGGCACCATCGACAACGAAAAATTCCTGCAGATCGCCGCCGCCTCGGCGCCGTCGGCAGGGCACTGCAACACCATGGGCACGGCATCGACCATGAATGCGATTGCCGAAGCGCTGGGCATGTCGCTCACCGGCTGCTCGGCGATTCCCGCACCGTACCGTGAACGCGGCCAGATGGCGTATGAAACCGGCCGCCGCATCGTGGAAATGGCCAGGCAGGACATCAAGCCGTCGAGCATCCTCACGCGCGACGCGTTCCTGGACGCCATCGTCACCAATGCGGCCATTGGCGGCTCCACCAACGCCCAGCAGCACATCGTGGCGATGGCGCGCCACGCCGGCGTGGAGTTGAAGTCCAGCGACTGGATGGAGTACGGCCACGCCGTGCCGCTGCTGCTCAACATGCAGCCGGCCGGTAAATTCCTCGGCGAGCGTTTCCACCGCGCGGGCGGCGTGCCGTCCGTGATGTGGGAACTGGAACAGCAGGGCATGCTGCGCTCGGACCGCGCCACGGTCACGGGCCGCACCATGCGCGAGAACCTCAAGGGCCGCGAGACGGTGGACCGCGAAGTGATCTTCCCGTTTGCCGCACCATTGAAAACCGATGCCGGCTTCTTTGTCCTGAAGGGCAACCTGTTCGACTTCGCCATCATGAAGACGTCGGTGATATCCGAGGCGTTCCGCGCGCGGTACCTGAGCGCGCCGGGCCAGGAAAACGTGTTCGAATGCCGCGCCATCGTGTTCGACGGCTCGGGCGACTACCACGCCCGCATCAATGATCCAGCGCTGAACATTGACGAAGACTGCATCCTGGTCATCCGTGGCGCCGGCCCGGTGGGCTGGCCCGGTTCGGCCGAAGTGGTGAACATGCAGCCGCCCGATGCGCTGGTCAAGCGCGGCATCAACTGGCTGCCCACGCTGGGCGACGGCCGCCAGTCCGGTACCTCGGACAGCCCGTCGATTTTGAATGCCTCGCCAGAGAGTGCGGTAGGCGGCGGCCTGGCCTGGCTGCGCACCGGCGACCGTATCCGCGTGGATTTGAACGCCGGCCAGTGCGATGCGCTGGTGCCGGAGGCTGAATGGGAAGAACGCAAAAAAGGTCCGATTCCGGCCTATCCGGCCAGCCAGACGCCGTGGCAGGAAATTTACCGCAGCACGGTAGGCCAGATGGAACATGGCGCAGTCATGGAACTGGCTGTACCATACCGGGCCGTTGCAGAAATACTGCCGCGCCATAACCATTAGCGATCAATAGCCGGACGGAGATCCGGCATTCACCGAATACAAACAGGAGACGAATCAAATGAAGAACATCCTCAAGTCGGCCGCCATCGCGGTCATGCTGGTGTGCGCAGGCGGTAACGCCATGGCGGACGCCAAGAATCCGAAAATCGGCTTTTCCATCGACGACCTGCGCCTCGAACGCTGGGCGCGCGACCGCGATTATTTTGTCGCCGCCGCCGAGAAGCAGGGCGCCAAGGTGTTCGTGCAATCGGCCGACGCCAGCGAGCAGCGCCAGATCGCCCAGATCGAAAACCTGATTTCGCGCGGCGTGGACGTGCTGGTGATCGTTCCCTACAACGCCACGGTGCTGAACAATGCCGTGCGCGAAGCGAAAAAAGCGAAAATCAAGGTGGTGTCGTACGACCGCCTGATCCTCAATGCCGACGTCGATGCCTACATCTCGTTCGATAACAAGAAGGTGGGCGAGCTGCAGGCCAAGGGCGTGCTGGCCGCCAAACCGAAGGGTAATTACTACCTGCTGGGCGGCGCGCCCACCGACAACAACGCCAAGATGCTGCGCGAAGGCCAGATGGCCGTGCTGCAGCCGCTGATCGACAAGGGCGACATCAAGGTCATCGGCAAGCAGTGGGTGAAGGACTGGAGCCCGTCCGAGGCCATGGCCATCATCGAGAACGCGCTTACTGCCAACGGCAACAAGCTCGATGCGGTGGTGGCGTCCAACGACGCCACGGCCGGTGGCGCAGTGCAGGCGCTGGCGTCGCAAAAGCTCGACGGCAAGGTGGCCGTATCGGGCCAGGATGCCGACCTGGCCGGCGTGCGCCGCGTCATTGCCGGCACCCAGACCATGACCGTGTACAAGCCATTGAAACTGATCGCGTCGGAAGCGGCCAACCTGTCGATCCAGCTGGTGCGCGGCCAGGCGCCTGCCTTCAACGCCAAGATCAACAACGGCTTCAAACAGGTCGATACCCGTTTGCTGGAACCGACCCTGCTGACCAAGGCCAACGTCGATACCGTGGTCACCGACGGTTTCTACACCAAGGCCCAGCTGGCCGCCAAGTAAGCCGGCCCGGTTAGCGCTATCTGCGCAGGGAGCATGCGCTGCATGCTCCCGATGCTCCCATCGTCACCTCTACGAGAACCCAGTATGTCCGGCTATTTGCTAGAAATGAAGGGCATCGCCAAAAAATTTGGCGGTGTTCCCGCGCTCGACGGCATCGACCTGACGCTCAAGGCCGGCGAGTGCATCGGCCTGTGCGGCGAAAACGGCGCCGGCAAGTCGACGCTGATGAAAGTGCTGTCGGCCGTGTACCCGCACGGCACCTGGGACGGCGAAATCCTGATGGATGGCAAACCGCTCGAAGCGCAGTCGATCCGCGAGAGCGAGGCGGCCGGCATCGTCATCATCCACCAGGAGCTGATGCTGGTGCCCGAGCTGTCGGTCACCGAAAATCTCTTCCTCGGCAACGAAATCACGCTGCCGGGCGGGCGCATGGATTATCCGGCCATGAACCAGCGCGCCGAAGCGCTGCTCAAGGAGCTGAACCTCACCGATGTCAACGTGGTGCTGCCGGTATCGACGTACGGCGGCGGCCACCAGCAGCTGATCGAGATCGCCAAGGCGCTGAACAAGAATGCCCGCGTGCTGATCCTCGACGAACCGTCGTCGTCGCTCACGGCCAACGAAATCGCGGTGCTCCTCGATATCGTGCGCGGCCTGAAGGCCAAGGGTGTGGCGTGCGTGTACATCTCGCACAAGCTCGACGAAGTGGAGGCGATCTGCGACACCATCGTGGTGATCCGCGACGGCAAGCATATCGCCACCACCCCCATGGACCGCATGGACGTGAACCAGATCATCGCGCAAATGGTGGGCCGCGAGATGAACCAGCTGTATCCCACCCTGGAGCGCACGCAGGGCGACGTGGTGTTCGAGGCGCGCAACGTTACCTGCTACGACCTCGATCGGCCCGAGCGCAAAAAGGTCGATAACGTCTCGTTCTCGCTGCGGCGCGGCGAAATTCTCGGCATCGCCGGCCTGGTTGGGGCAGGGCGCACGGAACTGGTCACCGCGCTGTTCGGCGCCTATCCCGGCCGCTGCGAGGCGGAAGTGTGGCTGGAAGGGAAGCGCATCGACAGCCGCACGCCGCTCAAGGCGATCCGCTGCGGGCTGGCGCTGGTGCCCGAAGACCGCAAGCACCACGGCATCGTGCGCGACATGGACGTGGGCCAGAACATCACCTTGTCGGTGCTGGGGCGCTTTGCGCGCTTCACCCGCATCGACCGCGAGGCCGAGCTGGCGGTGGTGAGCGAGGAAATCGCCCGCCTGGGATTGAAGACAGCCAGTCCGTTCCTGTCAATTACGTCGCTCTCGGGCGGCAATCAGCAAAAGGCGGTGCTGTCCAAGATGCTGCTCACCAAACCCAAGGTGCTGATCCTCGACGAGCCCACGCGCGGCGTGGACGTGGGCGCCAAGTTCGAAATCTACAAGCTGATGCTGGAGCTGGCGGCGCAGGGCATGTCGATCATCATGGTGTCGTCGGAACTGGCCGAGGTGCTGGGCGTGTCCGACCGCGTGCTGGTGATGGGCGAAGGAAAACTGCGCGGCGATTTCGTCAACCGGAACCTGAGCCAGGAAGCCGTGCTGGCTGCGGCCTTGACTCACTAAGCACTGACGCACCTGCCCAGACCTATCGATTCATTCGTGAAAACTATGCAAACCAATCAACTCAAACAGCTGTTCACGCAATATAAAATCCTGGCGCTGCTGATCGCGATTGCCATCATCTGGGCCTTTTTCAGCTGGAAGACCGAGGGCGGCTTCATCTCGCCGCGCAACCTGTCCAACCTGATGCGGCAGATGGCGGTCACCGGCATCGTCGCCTGCGGCATGGCGTTCGTCATCATCGCCGGCGAGATCGACCTGTCGGTCGGCTCGCTACTGGGCCTGCTGGGCGGCATTGCGGCGGTACTCGACGTCACGCACGGCATGCCGCTGCCGGCCACCGTTGCAGTGGTGCTGGCGTGCGGACTGGTACTGGGCCTGTTCAACGGCTACCTTACCGCCTACAAGGGCATCCCGTCGTTTATCGTGGGCCTGGGCGGCATGCTGGCCTACCGCGGCATCGTGCTCGGTGTGACCGGTGGTTCCACGGTGGCGCCGGTGTCCGACCCGCTGGTGCACCTGGGGCAGGGCTACCTGTCGCCGCAACTGGGCGTGATCCTCGGCGTGGTCCTGTTCATCGTGGCGGTGGTGCTGTCGCTGCGCCAGCGCGCCAGCCTGGCGCGGCACGGCTTGCCGGTGCCACCGATGTGGCAGGACGGCGTGCGCCTGGCCGCCATTGGCCTGGTGCTGTTTGCGTTCGTGCGCACCCTGAACAGCTACGAGGGTATCCCGCTGCCGGTGCTGCTGCTTCTAGCGCTGCTGGGCATCTTCAGCTATGTGGCCACGCAAACCGTGTTCGGCCGCCGCATCTACGCGGTGGGCAGCAATATGGAGGCCACCCGGCTGTCGGGCGTGAATGTGCAGGCGGTCAAGCTGTGGATCTTCGGTTTGATGGGCGTGATGTGCGCATTGGCGGGTTTGATCAACACCGCGCGCCTGGCCGCCGGCTCGCCATCGGCTGGCACGTCGGGCGAACTCGATGCGATTGCTGCGTGCTTCATCGGCGGCACGTCGATGCGCGGCGGCTCCGGCACCGTGTACGGCGCCCTGATCGGCGCGCTGGTGATGGCCAGCCTCGATAACGGCATGTCGATGCTGGACGTGGACAGCTACTGGCAGATGATCGTCAAGGGCGCGATCCTGACGCTGGCGGTGTGGGTGGACGTGGCCACGCGGTCGGCGCGTCGGTAATCATCTTTGTCGGATGCGCGCGACGCTTGCTCATTATCATTCCCGCGCTTGGTGAATTTCGCAATTGCCGCACGATTGCGTAACTTGCAAAATCTTCATATAGATTCGTCACGTCCCCGGCGCCGCGCCGCGGGACGCCAGACGACAAAAAATAACGATAAACGAGACCGACACCCAATGACGATCAAGTCCCCTGCGCTGTTCCGCGCCTGCGCCTTTGCGCCCCGCTTTGCAAACGATTTCAAACGCAGCGACGCTGCCCTATACCAGTCGTAGAGCACCACCAACCAGGCCGCAGAGCCTTGATCAAACCGTATAACTTTGGAGAGCATCGATGAACCACACCTTTAAAAAAACCGCGATCGCCATGGGCCTGGCCCAGATGGCGCTCATGATGGCCGCCGCACACGCACAAAATACCGACAACGCCGCTCCCCCGGCACCCGGTGCCGCCACTGCAGGAACGCCCGCCGGCGAACCCGTGGCCGTGATCGTGACCGGCCAGCGCGCGGCGCTGCAGTCGGCGCAAAAAATCAAGCAGAACTCGGACGAGGTGGTGGATTCCATCGTCGCCGACGACATCGGCAAGCTGCCCGACCGTTCGGTGACCGAAGTGCTGCAACGCGTCGCCGGTGTGACCATCGACCGCACCATGTCCAAGAGCGATCCGGAACACTTCTCGGTCGAAGGCTCGGGCGTGTCGATTCGTGGCCTGAGCTACGTGCGCTCCGAATTGAACGGCCGCGATTCGTTCTCCGCCAACGGCGGCCGTTCGCTGAACTTCGAAGACGTGCCACCGGAACTGATGGCCGGCGTGGACATCTACAAGAACCCGTCCGCCGAGCAGGTGGAAGGCGGCATTGGCGGCCTGGTGAACCTGCGCACCGCGATGCCGTTCGATTTCAAGGGCTTCCATGGCGCGCTGTCGGCCCAGAGCACCTATTCGGAACTCAAGAAAGGCAAGAAGTCGCCATCGTATTCGGGCATGGTGTCGAACCGCTGGAAAACGCCGATCGGTGAAATCGGCGCGCTGGTCGACCTGGCCTACTCGGAAAGCGGCACCCGCACCGACGCCGTCCAGGTGGAGCCGTACTTCCCGGTGGTGGCTGCCGACGGCTCCGTCACCTACGTGCCGAAGGGCGCGCAGTGGCGCACGCTGCAATTCGACCGCCGCCGCGAAGGCGCGTACGGCGCGCTGCAATGGAAGCTCGACAACTCGCTGAGCAGCTCCCTCACGTACTTCAAGTCGAGGTACAAAATGAGCTGGGACGAGCAGGCGATCTTCTCGGCTGCCGATGCATCGAAAATTTCTGTCGCCAACGGCAAGTACGATGCCAACGGCCGCTTCCTGAGCGGCACGCTGACCAGCGTGACCGGCATGGACTTCGGCGCCGACAACCGTACTTCCACCCGCGAGTCGGATACCACCGACATTTCGTGGAACCTGCGCTGGCGTCCAAACGACCGCTGGACCATCACCACCGACCTGCAGCGCGTGCGCGCCAACACCAGCAACCTCGATTCCACCGTGGCCACGGCTGTCAACATGCCGAAGCAGCAGCTGGACCTGACCGGCTCCGTGCCCAACCTGATCTTCGACGACAGCGACCGCGCCGCACTGCTCGACCCGTCCCGCAACTACTGGAGCTTCACCCAGGAGCACCTGGACCGCAGCAAGGGCAAGGAAACCGCATGGCGCACCGACGCCAAGTACGACTTCGACCACCCGGTACTGCGCGACCTGCGTTTCGGCGTACGCCTGACCGACCGCGATGCAACTACCCAGAAGTCCAACCCGGACTACAACTGGGCCGCCATTTCGGCGCCATGGCAAGTGGGTTCCGGTGGTGGCCAGATCAGCGGCCTGGCGTACCTGAACGATCCGCGCTTCACCGGCGGCACCACGATCAAGGACTTCCCGAATTTCTTCAACGGCAAAATGAACATGCCGTCGCTGATCATTCCGAACGTGGCCACGTCGCAGGGCTACCCGAACAGCTACGCCGCCTTGCACGCCTACCACGACATCCTGTGCAACAAGGTCGCGCCAACCGACTGCGCACCATGGAAAGCGGCCACCTTCGGCACCGATCCGGCAGGTACCAACGACCAGAACGAGAAATCCCAGGCGCTGTACACGCAGATGCGCTTTGGCTGGGATAACCTCAAGTACCCGGTGGACGGCAATATCGGCGTGCGCTACGTGCGCACCGATTCCACTGCGCGCGGCTACACGGTGTTCAATCCACCCAACGACGCGCCGGCGCCAGGCTCGTATACCGGCGTGACGATTCCGGTCATCGCCGCCTACTCGCAGGCAGAGACGTACGAAAACAAGTACCACAACTATCTGCCTAGCCTGAATCTGCGTTTGAAAGCCAGCGACACGCTGCAGTTCCGCTTTGCGTTCGCTTCGGCGCTGTCGCGTCCCGATTACGACAAGCTGCAGGCTTACACCTCGCTGGCCACGAACTACACCACGGTCACCGCCAATGGCACCAACGAAGTGACCAGCGTGAGCCTGTCCGGCACCGGTTCGGGTAACCCGAACCTGCGTCCGACCACGGCGCGCCAGTTCGACTTGACGGCCGAGTGGTACTTCTCGCCGGTGGGTTCGCTCACGCTGGCGGTGTTCAACAAGAACCTGAAGGACATCATCGTCAACCAGACCTACAATTATGCGCTGGCCGATACCGCCGGCACGCTGCATAACTTCGCGGTCACCGGCCCGGTGAATGGCGCCAAGGGCCGCGCCCGTGGTTTCGAGCTGGCTTACCAGCAGACGTTCGACAAGCTGCCAGGCCTGTTGTCCGGTCTGGGCGTGCAGGCGAACTTCACGTTCGTCGACAGCAAGCGCGATCTGTACAACAATGTGTACCAGGCTTACTGCAGCAACGATTCGTCGGCAGCCAACCTGAATCTGAACCTCAACGGCTGCGACACCAACGGCCGCACCTTCGGCAACCTGCCGCTGGAAAACCTGTCGCGCCAGTCGTACAACCTCGCGCTGATCTACGATCAGGGTCCGTTCTCGGCACGCGCCGCGTACAACTGGCGCTCGAAGAGCCTGCAGGGCGTGAACGTGAACGGCACCCGCGGCACCGATGGCGTGGACACCAATCCGGCCAGCGCCACCCCGGGCGCCCGCAACATCGTGTGGGGCCTGCCTACCTGGGCGGACGACTACGGTCAACTGGACGCGTCGATCTTCTACAAAGTCAGCGACAATATCTCGCTGGGCCTGGAAGCGCAGAATCTGACCGACGCCAAGTTCAAGCAGCTGATGCAGCAAACGGCCGGCACCAATGGCCGCGCGTGGTTCGTCACGGGTCGCCGCTACACCGCGCAACTGCGCTACACTTTCTAATCGCACGAAAGGTTCAACACGCATGAAGATTACCGCCCGCCAGCTTGTTACGCTTGGTTTTACAGTCATGGTCGCAGCTGGCGCGGCGGCCGCGCCCATCCCCGAACTGGTCACCAAAGATGGCCGTCACGCCTTGCTGGTGGACGGCGCACCGTTTGTGATGTTCGGCGGACAGGCGCAAAATTCCAGCAACTATCCGCTGGCATTGAACAAGGTGTTTGCGGCCATCAAGGACGCCAACGCCAACACGCTGGAAATCCCGGTGGCGTGGGAACAGATCGAAGCCACGGAAGGCAAGTTCGATTTCAGCTACGTCGATACGCTGGTGGCCGAGGCGCGCAAGAACAAGGTGCGCCTGGTGCTGCTGTGGTTTGGCACCTGGAAGAACACCGGCGCCAATTACGCGCCGGAGTGGGTGAAATTCAACAACGCCCGGTTCCCGCGCATGCTGGACCAGGAAGGCAAGCCGATTTACTGCCTGTCGCCGCAGGGCGAAGAAACCCTGAAGGCCGACAGGAAGGCGTTTGTCGCGCTGATGACGCACATTAAAAAGATCGACGATGTACAGCGCACCGTGATCATGATGCAGGTGGAAAATGAAGTAGGCACCTATGGTTATGCGCGCGATTATGGCCCCAAGGCCGAAGCGCAGTTCAACGGGCCAGTGCCCGACGAAGTCCTCAAACGCAAAAAGTCGCCGGTGGCGCTGGCCGCCAGCGGCACCTGGAAGCAGGTGTACGGCGACTACGCCGACGAATACTTCCACGCCTACTCGGTGGCCAAGTACATCGGCGACATCGCCAAGGCGGGCCGCGACGTGTACAACCTGCCGATGTACGTGAACAATTCGATCCGCGATTCGCTGGAAGATCCGGTCAAACCGTGGAACAAGAACTTTGCCAGCGGCGGCCCCACGTTCGATGTCATCGACATTTACAAGGCTGCAGCGCCGGCCATCGACTTTGCCGCGCCCGATATCTACAGCCCCGATTCGCGCAAGTTCGTCGCCACGCTCGACAAATTCCAGCGGCCCGATAATGCGCTGGCCGTACCCGAGATGAGCAACGCGCCCGAGTACGTGCGCTACGCTTACCTGGTACTGGGCCGCGGCGCCATCAACTTCTCGCCGTTCGGTATCGACTACGCGGACTACAGCAATTTCCCGCTTGGCCACAAGGCCACCGACAAGACCATGACCGAACCGTATGGCAAAATCTTCGGCGCGTTCCGGCCGATGGAGCGCCAGTGGGCCAAGTGGGCGTACGAAGGCCGCACCTACGGCGTGGCCGAAGGCGACGACCGCCAGCCGCAAAAGCTCGCGCTCAAGGGATGGCACGCCACCATCTCGTTCCGCGAATGGCAGTTCGGCGAAGCGCAATACTTCAAGGACGTCAAAGACCTGCCGGCCAATACCGACAAGCCGAATGGCGGCGTGGCGATCGCGCAGATCGCCGACAATGAATTCATCATCGTGGGCCAGCACGCGCGCGTTAAAATCGACAGCGCCCAGGGCAAACCGACCATGTGGGCGCGGGTGGAAGAGGGCTACTACGACAAGTCCGGCAAGTGGATCATGGAGCGCAACTGGAACGGCGACCAGACCGATTACGGCCTGAATTTGACCGGCAATCCGGTGGTGTTGAAGGTGAAGGTCGGGACGTATTGATCGCCGGCCCAAGACTATAAAAATCAGGAGAATACATGCAATTCAAAGCAATCGTGCCAGCGGCTTCGTGCCTGGCAGTGCTGATGTCCGGCCATGCACTGGCTGGCACCTACGAGAAAACCGCCACCGGCATCGTCGTCAAACCCGACAACGGCGCCAAGGAAGTGCGGCTCGAGGTGATGAACGACAATATCATCCACGTTGTCAAGACCGACCAGGCGGGCAAGGAGCTGACGCCGTCGCTGATGACCGTGGCCAGTCCTGTTAGCGGTACCTTCAACGTCACCGCGCAGGGCAAGGACAAGGTCACGCTCAAAGCTAAAAAAATCTCGGTGGCGGTATCGCTGGCCACCGGCCAGGTACAGTTCTTCAACGCTGCCGGCAAGGCATTCCTCACCCAGGCTTCTGAAGAAATCAAGCCGGTGGACGTGGACGGCAAGCCGTTCCTGGCCGTCACCCAGGGTTTTAATCATGGCACCAAGGACGCGTACTACGGCCTGGGCCAGCACCAGAACGGCCAGATGAACCTGAACGGCGAAGACGTGCTGCTGATGCAGCACAATATGGTCATCGCCGTGCCGTTCGTGGTCTCCGACAAGAACTACGGCGTTTTATGGGATAACAATTCGATCTCGCGCTTCGGCAATCCCAAGCCGTACGGCTTCCTGTCGCGCGACCTGAAACTGGCAGACGCCGACGGCAAGGCCGGCGGCCTCACCGCGCGGTACTACGTGGACGACAAGCTGGTGCTCACGCGCCAGGAAAAGGACATCGACTACCAGTACCTGAAAGACGTGGCCGAGAACTGGCCCAAGGAACTGGGGGACCCGAAAAAAGCTGTTGGCGTCAAGGTCGTGTGGGAAGGTACCCTCACGTCCGACAAGCCGGGCGTGCACAAGATGCAGCTGTATTCGTCGGACTACGCCAAGCTCGATATCGACGGCAAGCAGATCATGGATGTGTGGCGCCAGGGCTGGAATCCGTGGTACCACAACTTCGAACTGGCGCTGGAAGCGAACAAGCCGGTCAAGCTGCACCTGGAATGGAAACCGGCGGGCGGCATGATCGCCATGACTCACAGCGACCCGCTGCCGGCGCCCGAGCGCCACTCGCTCACGTTCTCGTCGGAAGTCGCGCAGAGCATCAACTACTACGTCATCAACGGCGAGACCAGCATCGACAAGGTGATTGCCGGCTACCGCCACCTGACCGGCGAAGCGCCGATGATGCCCAAGTGGTCGTACGGCCTGTGGCAATCGCGCCAGCGCTACGAAACCCAGGACCAGCTGCTCGGTGTGCTCAGCGAATACCGCAAGCAGGGCTGGCCCATCGATAACATGGTGCAGGACTGGTTCTACTGGCCGCAGGACGGCTGGGGTTCGCACGACTTCGACAAGGTGCGCTTCCCCGATCCGAAGGGCATGGTGGACCAGGTCCACAAGCAGAATGCCCGCATCATGATTTCGATCTGGGGAAAATTCTACGAGAACACCAAGAATTACCAGGAGCTGAAACAGAATGGCTTCATGTGGACCAAGAACGTCGAAAACGGCGATCTTGACTGGGTAGGACCGGGCTACAAGAACAGCCACTACGACCCGTACACCAAGGGCGCGCGCGATATGTACTATCGCCAGATGAAAAAGGTGGTGGACCTGGGCTTCGACGCCTGGTGGATGGACAACACCGAACCCGATGTGCTGTCCAACACCCGCCTGGCCGACTTCAAAAAGCTGATCGGCCCCACCGTGTACGGCGCCGGCGAAGTGACGTTCAATCCGTATAGCCTGGTGCATACCGAGGGCTTTTACGCGGGCCTGAAACGCGACCAGCCGGACAAGCGCCAGTTCATCCTGTCGCGTTCCGGTTTTGCCGGCATCCAGCGCAACGCCACCGCACTGTGGAGCGGCGACGTGGTGAGCCGCTGGAACAACCTGTACGACCAGATTTCGGCCGGCGTGCAGATTTCGATGTCGGGCATTCCCAACTGGACCCACGATATCGGCGGCTATGCGCAGGAAACCCGCTTCCAGACCGGCGACGTCGGTTCGGCCCAGGAAAACCGCGCCACCACGGCCAACCAGGGCACGGCGGAAGACTTGAAGGAGTGGCGCGAGCTGAACCTGCGCTGGTGGCAGTTCGGCGCGTTCTCGCCGCTGTTCCGCTCCCACGGAGAAGTGGTCAAGCGCGAGATCCACCTGATTTCGCCGGAAGGCTCGCCGATGCGCGAATCGATGGTGTGGTACGACAAGCTGCGCTATCGCCTGATGCCGTACATCTACTCGACGGCCGCCACCACGCACTACGAGTCGGGCACCATCATGCGCGGCCTGGTGATGGACTTCCCGCATGACGACGCGGTAAAGAATATCGCCGACCAGTACCTGTTCGGTCACAGCTTCCTGGTGGCCCCGGTGTACGAATACGGTGCGCGCGAGCGCAGCGTGTACATGCCCAAGGGCGCGGACTGGTACGACTTTTATACCGGCGCACTGCATAAAGGCGGCCAGCGCGTGACGATCCAGGCGCCGGAAACCCGCATGCCGTTGCTGGTCAAGGCCGGCTCCATCGTGCCGGTCGGCCCCGTCACTCAGTACGTCGATGAGAAGCCCGATGCGGCCATCACGTTCAATGTGTACGCAGGCGCCGACGGCACCTTCAGCCTGTACGAGGACGATGGCGTATCGAATGCCTACCTGCGCAAGGAGTTCAGCCGCATTCCGGTGACCTACAACGACAAAACCGGCGTGGTAACCATCGGCGCCCGGGCAGGAAGCTACAAGGGCATGGTGGCCAAGCGCGAGTTCCGCGTGCGCTTCATCAAGCCTGGCGTATCGAGCTCGGACAACTTCGACGCTGCCGACAAGACGGTAAGCTACGAAGGCAAAGCTATCACCATCAAGCGTTAAACCCCCGGAGCCGCTTTGTTCAAATCATTGTTCAAGGCGGCGCCGTGGCTGGCGCTGTCTTTTGTTTTCTCCGCCGCGGCAGCGCCACCTGACTTGACGCTGCGGTACCAGCAGCCAGCACCCGATACTGATGCCGGCTGGGAGCGTGAAGCGCTCCCGATCGGCAATGGCCGCATCGGCGCCATGCTGTTCGGCCAACTGGCGCGCGAGCGCATCCAGTTCAACGACATCACGCTGTGGACCGGCGACGACCAGGTAATGGGCGCATACCAGCCGTTTGGCGACGTGTATGTGAATTTGCCCGGTCACGACCAGAACACCAGCAAGTACGGGCGCGCGCTCGATATCGGCCGCAGCCTGCACAACGTTACCTACACCCACAACGGCGTGCGGTTCAAGCGCGAGGCGCTGGCCAGCTATCCGGCGCAGGTGATCGCGGTGCGCCTGTCCGCCGACCGGCGCGGCCAGTACACCGGCTCCATCGAACTGACCGACATGCACGGCGCGCGCATCGACGCGCGCGGCGACCGCATCGTCGCCACCGGTTCCTTGCGCGGCCATGTGGTCAAGGGCGGCAGCTCATCTTCCAACGCGATGGATTATGTGAGCCAGGTGCAGGTGCGCCACGAGGGCGGCCGGATCGCCATCGACGGCAACAAGATCACATTCGATGATTGCGACGCGGTGACCCTGATCCTGGGCGCCGGCACCAGCTACGTGCTCGATGCGGACAAAAAATTCCAGGGCGAGCATCCGCTGGCGCGCGTGACCGCGCAAGTGGAGCGCGCGCCCGCGTGGCCGGCATTGCTGGCCGCGCACCAGCAGGACTACCGCCGCCAGTTCGACCGCGTGAGCGTGGACCTGGGCGCCACCGGCGCCACGCGGCGCGCGCTGCCCACCGACCAGCGCATTGAAACCTATACGGCGCAAGGTAATGATCCGGAACTGGAAGCGCAGTTCTACCAGTACGGCCGCTACCTGCTTATTTCCAGCTCCCGCGGTTCGCTGCCAGCCAACCTGCAGGGGCTGTGGAACAACAGCCTGACGCCGCCGTGGAACTCGGACTACCACACCAACATCAACATCCAGATGAACTACTGGCCGGCGGAGCCGGCCAACCTGTCCGAACACGCGCTGCCGTTCCTGAATTTTGTGCAGGGCGTGGCGCCCGTGTACCGGCGCCTGATTGCCGACACGGCGGCCAGGGCGATTGCCCACCCGGAGTCGGTGGCAATGGCTGCGCCGGACCTGAGCGGCACGGCAGTGCAGCGCGAGGAGACGTTTGTGACGGCTGCCGGCAAGCCGGTGCGCGGCTGGACCTTGCGCACCGAATCGAATCCGTTCGGCGCCATGGGCTATATCTGGAACAAGACCGGCAACGCCTGGTATGCGCAGCACTTCTGGGAACACTACGCTTTTACGCAGGATAAGGCATACCTGCGCGACGTGGCCTACCCGGTAATGCGCGAGGCTGTGCACTTCTGGCAGGATTATCTAAAAGCGCTGCCCGACGGCCGGCTGGTGGCGCCGCTGGGCTGGTCGCCCGAGCACGGGCCGATCGAAGATGGCGTGACGTACGACCAGGCCATCATCTGGGATTTGTTCAACAACACGGCGGAAGCGGCAACGGTGCTGGGCGACACCGCGTTCGGCAGCGAAGTCGCTGCACTGCGCGACCGCCTGGTGGCGCCGCGCGTGGGCAGCTGGGGCCAGTTGCTGGAATGGATGGACGAGAAGCGCGATCCGGTACTGGACCAGCCGGGCGACACGCATCGCCATGTGTCGCACCTGTTTGGCCTGTTCCCGGGGCGGCAGATTTCGCCGACCACCACACCGGCGCTGGCTGCTGCCGCGCGGGTGTCGCTGGACAGCCGCGGCGATGCCGGCACCGGCTGGTCGATGGCGTGGAAGATTGCGTACTGGGCGCGGCTGCTTGACGGCGACCATGCCTACACCATGCTGCGCGGCCAGCTGGCCAAGCCGGGCGCGCGGGCGGCGTTGCAAAAGGGGCAGGGCACGGAGGTGAACAATGCAGGCGGCACGTACGCCAACATGTTCGACGCCCACCCGCCGTTCCAGATCGACGGCAATTTCGGCGCCACTGCGGCGATCAGCGAGATGCTGCTGCAGTCGCAGAATGGCGAGCTGCATTTGCTGCCGGCGTTGCCATCGGCGTGGAAGAGCGGATCGGTGAAGGGCTTGCGGGCGCGCGGCGGGTACGAGGTCGATATCGCCTGGGAGGACGGGCGCCTGACGGCTGCCACCGTGCGCCGGGTGGCAGGCACCGGCGCGGGGCGGGTACGGTATGGCGACCGCGTGGTAGCTTTGTCGCTCAAGCCTGGCGAGAGCCGGCAGCTGGTGTTGTAGCGGCGCAGGTTACTGTAAAAATTGGATCCCCGCCTGCGCGGGGATGACGGATTTACTGCCCGTGGCCTACACTCCGTCATTCCCGCGCAGGCGGGAATCCCATTTCGTCACGATGAAGTCAAGCCGGTGGCGTCCACGTACCGGCAATGAACGCCGCAATGATCGGGTTGATGGCCGCAGCATGCGTAATCGGCCCCATGTGCGCACCACGCGTTTCCAGCGCCGTGGCGTTGGGCAGCGCGGCGGCCAGTTGCGGCGCCAGGCCCCGGGTGGAGCCGGGGCTGTGCTGGCCCGCCATTACGAGCGTGCGCACATTCAACTCCGCCAGGTCGGCCAGTAGCGCCGGTTCGCCCAGCAGCGCCTGGAAGTCGAGCCGCACCTTGGCGATCATGGCGATCATCTTGTCCTGCGCCGCCGGTGGCGCAGCGTCGAACGACCCCGGGCGGTTCCAGTAATCGATGAAGATGCGGGTGGCGTCGCGGTCGGTGGGGGCACTATTGATGGTGCCCACCACGGTGACGATTTCCACCCGCGCCGCGTCATCGTGGGGCAGCAGGTGGAACGCCACCGGCTCGTGCAGCGTGAGCGACAGCAGCCGGTGCGGCATGCGGCGCGCCAGGTGCAGCGCCGAAGCGCCGCCATACGAATGGCCGATCAGGTGGAACGGTTCGTCAGGCGCCAGTTCGGTGTCCAGCACCGCGTTGACGGCGTCGATTTCGTGCGCCAGCGTGTGCACGTATCCCGCGCCGGCGTTGGCGGGGAAGGGCGCGCCGCCATAGCCCAGCAGGTCGAGCGGAATGCAGCGATAGCTGTCGCCCAGGTGCGACGCCAGCGCGGCCCACTGGGCCTTGGAACTCATGGAACTATGGAGCAGGACGATAGCCGGTTTCATGGAGCACGCACGATAAAAGAGGAAGCGCAGATTATACCGATACGGCCATCCGGCTTGAGAAATAGGCAAATACCCCCATGTAGGGTCTTTACCACTGGAAAATTATTTTGTACGTTTATGCACAGATAATCCAGGTCAAACGAGTAAAGTGTCGGTATGAAGCATTCTAAAAAAGTCGCCGGCGTGGCCGGTATTTTAAGCGTGGTGTGGCTGGGACTGACGGCTGCCGTGGCAGCGAGCCAGAGCCGCCTGTTATTCAATCCGCTGGGCAGCCGGCGCGAAGTGCTGAAACCGTACAGCGCCGGGCATCGCACGCGTGCGGTCGTCATCCGCGCCAAGGACGGCACCCGCCTGTCCGGCTGGCTGATGACGCCGCGCCTGGCCGGTCCGCACCCGGGTGTGGTGTATTTCGGCGGCCGGTCGGAAGAAGTATCGTGGGTGGCGCGCGATGCCGGCAAGCTGTTTCCCGGCATGGCGGTGCTGGCGGTGAATTACCGCGGCTACGGCGATTCGCACGGCGATCCTGCCGAAACCCATTTTGTCGAAGATGGCCGCATGCTGTACGACTGGCTGATCGACCGTCATCACGTCGATCCCAAACGGATGGCGGTGGTGGGGCGCAGTCTGGGCTCCGGCGTGGCAGTGCAGGTGGCCATGGAGCGCGAACCGTGCGCGGTGGTGCTGGTCACGCCGTACGATTCGATCCTGGCCATTGCCAAGCGCAAGTTCCGCACGCTGCCGGTGGAATACGTCCTGCGCCACAAGTTCGAATCGGTGAAGTACGCCGAAAAGATCAACGCGCCGGTGTACGTGCTGCGCTCGGAGCATGACGACATCGTGCCGCATTCGCACACCGACCTGCTGGTGCAAAAACTCGGTTCGCTGCAGGCCGATGAAATCGTGCCTGGCTCGAACCACATCAACATCCCGTACCTGGAAGAGACCCAGCAACGGATTGCCTACTTCCTCACGGACCGCTTTTATCCGCAGCCCGTGCTGCCGGTTTAAACGGATTATGCAGGCTGGCGCGCGCCGGCCTGGCCCCGTTCCGCCACGTGCTTGTGCACGCGGCGCAGTCCCATCCACACGGCCGTGATCACCACCGGCACCGCCAGCCCTTGCAGGATGTCGGGATTGACCGGCAGGCCGCCCGCCTTCATGGCCTTGCCGGCATAGCCGATCAGGCCCAGCGTGTAATACGAAATCGCCACGGCCGACAGGCCTTCCACCGCCTGTTGCAGGCGCAGTTGCTGGGCTGCGCGCGCGTCGAGCGATTGCAGGATCTTGCGGTTCTGGCGTTCCTGCTCGATGCCCACGCGGGTGCGCAGCAGGTCGTTGCTGCGGCCGATACGCTTGGACAGCGCTTCCTGGCGCAGCGCCACCGACGTACACGTGTGCATGGCCGGCGCCAGCCGGCGGCCCATGAATTCGGCCAGGGTCTGGATGCCGGCGATGCGCACTTCGCGCAGTTCGCGGATACGGGCCTGCACCAGGCTGAAATACGCCTGCGACGCGGCAAACCGGTAGCTGTTATTGACCGAGATTTTTTCCAGCCGCGCGGCCAGGCTGGTGATGTGGTGCAGCAGGTTGCTTTCTTCGCGCGCATCGATGCGCACGTCCTGCGCCGGCAGGTCGGCCTGCACCAGCGTGGCGGTGAGATCGGCCAGCTCGTTCTCGATGCCGTTCAACAGCGGCTGCGACGCTTCCGCGTTCGGTAACCCCAGCAGCGCCATCATGCGGTAGGTTTCGATTTCCAGCAGGCGGCTCACCAGGCGGCCGGACTGGAACTCGCGCAGGCCCAGGTCGCGCACCACGAAGCGGGAAAAGCCATCGGGCTGGATCAGGAAGTCGGTCCATACCTCGGCGGCGCCAGCCACCGTGCTGCCCACCAGCGATTTACCCTGGAACAGGGCGCCGATGGCGTCGGTCCTGTCGCTGCCTGCCACATCCGTGCACAACAGCACATGGGCAGCAACGATGATCTTGCCGTGCAGGCCGGCCAGCCACTCTTGCGGCACGTGCTGCAACGGCACCTTCTGGAACGACTGGCGGAATTCCGGATCGGCGTCGGCGCGTTCCACGAACGTGAAGGTGGCAAACTCGGTATGGCATTCCCACTTCAGGCGGAAACGGCCGAAGTCGTGGAAGAAGTAGCGCGCCTGCGCGCCCGGCGCAGCCACGCCGTAGTGCGCGCACAATTGCTGCAGGATTTCATGCTGGGTAGTGCGGTGCAGCTTTTGCGAAGGGTGGTCCTGCTGCACGTAGAGCGCGAAATGGGTCAGGCTTTCCGGCGCCTGCAATTGCAGGAACGGGCGAGAATGGATTTCGGCCGACAGCGGCACCCGCATCGGGTGATTGAGCTTGGCGAAATCGGCGGTAGCGCGGTATGCGAGGGACATGACCTTCCTTGGGAATTAAATAGAATGATTGGCAGTGCAGTGCATCACGGCGAAATGCCGCGCAAGTCTCAGCGATCGCCCACCGCGATGGCGCCGGGGTTCGCTTGCAGGAATATCCCGTCGTTGATGGCGCCCAGCGCCTGCGCGCGTTCCCAGGCGCCGGTGGGCAACGCATCGTCCTGCAGCGATGGCAGCAGGTCGCGCGAGCTGGCTTTGCCTTCGGGCGACGTGTGGTCGTCCTTCACCTTGCCGTACATGTATTCCAGTACCCGGGTGGAGCGGCTGGCCTGCATGGCGTGGGAAGCTTTGGCCAGCACGCCCTGGTCGTATTTGAAGCTGGTGCTGCTGCTGGCGGCATCGTCGATGGTCACGTATTGGTAGTTCTGCGAATTGGGCGACAGGTCCAGCGCCAGCGTGGCCCCGGCCTTGACCGGCATGTGATAGCTGGCCTTCAGGCGCGACTGCTGCTGTTGCGACACCGAGAGGTCCCAGGCCGACTGGCCCGACATCTGCGTGTGCTGCGACAGTTCGTACGAAAAACTGTCCTTCTCCAGCGGCTTGGCCGGGTTGGACGCCACGTCGGGCAGCGACATCGATGCATTGAAGTCGGCCAGTCCGGTGGTGAGCGCATGGTCGCGCTCCGTCAACAGCAGGTTGCGCGACGGCGCCACGGCAGGCAGGCCGTAGTCGCTGTTCATGTCGGTGAAGGCATCCTTGAACATGCCCAGCATGGCGCCCGAGGCCTGGCCGCGCAGGCCCGCCTGGTCCACCTGCTGCAGGTAGCGGTCGAGCGCCTTGGCCTGCTGTTCCTTGTTGCCCCATGCGGCTGGCTGCGACAGGTCGACGGCGACCTTGGCGGCGCCGGCCGGGCCGCTGAAATTGACCGAGCGGCTGGTGGCGTCGGCGTGAAACTCGAGCTTCTGCGTTTCTTTCGGATTCAGTTTGATCGTGGCTTTCAGGTCCACCGCCGTCAGTGCGCCGCTGTCGTACTGCGTGAGGCCGGCCAGGTCGATGCGCGGCGGGTCTTCGGTAATGCCGTCGATGGCCTTTTGGAAGCCTTCGGCCAGTTTGCCCAGCGCCTTGCGCTCGGCTTCATTGAGGTCGTCGCTGCTTTCCGCCTTGATGGCCACGCTGTTATCGCCCGCATCGAGCGACAGCTGCACCTTGACGCCGCTGCGGGTGGTAATGGTGAGCGCCACCTGGTTGTCGCCCATGCCATGCTGCGATACCTGCGACGGCGCAACCAGCATGTCGTAGGTATCGGCATGCACGCCGTCGGGCGCGCGCTGGATCGATTGCGAAAAGTCGGCGCCGTCGTACGCCACCTGCTTGAGCAGTTCGCCGCCCAGGCCTTGCAGGCGGCCGGCCATCGGCTGGTTGGCGAAGTTCTGCGCCATCATCACCGCTGCGGTGGAGCGGGTGCGGTTCTCCCACACGAACGTGGGACCGGGTGGCGGCGCGCCGCCCAGCGACACCACGGTGGAGTCGCCGCGCGCGGCGGCGCCGGATGACGTGGATGCCGTAGTTGCAATGGCCGCCGTCGCCGACGTGGCCGAAGCGGAATTGGTGGCGGACGTGCCGGCCCGGTTCAATGAGCTGATCGTGTTCATGAAACCATTATAAGCCGGTTGTGCGGCAGGTCCGCATCGGCCGTCAGGCCGCCAACTGGCGCGGCGAGGCGATCTGACTGGCCTGGTGCGGCGCCTGGTGGCTGAACGGACTGTCGTGCAGTTCGCGCAGCGCTTCGTACGTGATGAACTGGCGTGGCCGCACCACTTCCGCGCCATGCTGGGCCGGCGCGATGCTGACGGTCCACAGGCCTGCTTCTTCGGCCGCGCGCAGCGCCGGCGTGCCGGCGTCGATGGCAATCGCGTCCGACGGCTGCACGCCAATTGCGTGCAGGGCGCGGGCATACGGGCCGGTGCCGGGAGCGCCGTCGAAACTGGCGCCGCCGGTCACCACCGTAAACAGGCTGTTGACGTCCGTGCCGAAGGCATTGGACAGCAGCGCCGACGCGGCAGCGGCCGGCAGGTCGGTGACGATGCAGATCTTGCAGCCGTCGGCGATGGCGTCATTGATCAATGCCAGCGCAGCGGGCAAGGCTTTCGGTGGCGCCGTGACGATTGCGTGATGAAATTCGCGGTGCTTGTCGTCTGCCATGTCGTTGGCGCGTTTTTTGTCGCGGGCCGGCAGATTGGGCGGCAGTGCACCGTTGATGGCGCGGGCGTAGCCGTGGGTGGCGGCCGCCTTGCGCAGTGCGCGGGCATCCCAGCGTACCGAGAGGCCGGCGGTGGCAAATGCCGCATTGCAGGCGGCGAGGTGTGGCGGTTCGGTATCGAACAATACGCCGTCGAGACCCAAAAAGATCACGTCTATGCTCATGGCTAATCTCGCTAAACAGTGTCAATGTCAGCAATATAACGGTAGTATGAACAAAAGAAAAATTAAAGATTTTTAGTTATTGATAAGGATGGGCTTATGCAATATCCAAGTTTCCGCCAGCTGCAATCGCTGATCCTGGTGGCGCGGCACGAGAGCGTATCGCGCGCGGCGGATGCGATGCACGTCACGCAGCCCGCCATTTCGCTGCAACTGCGCACGCTGGAAGACATCGCCGGCATTGCCCTCACGCGCAAGGTGGGGCGCAATATCCAGCTGACGGCGGCGGGCGAAGTGATGGTCGATTTTTCCGAGCGCATGCTGCGTTTGTGGCAGCAGGCCGAGGAAGAACTGGCGGCGCTGCAGGGCGTTACCAGCGGCACGCTGCGCATCGGCGCGGTGACCACCGCCGAGCATTTGCTGCCGCCATTGCTGGTGCCGTTCACCATGAAGCGGCCCGACGTCCACCTGAAACTCCAGGTGGGCAATCGTTCGGAGATCATCAGCATGCTGGCGCGGCACGAGATCGACCTGGCCATCATGGGCACGCCGCCGCGCGAACTGCGCACCAACGCGGCCCGCTTTGCGCGCCACCCGATGGCGTTTGTGGCCAGCCCGACGCACCCGCTGATGAAGAAGAAGCGCCTGACGCTGAACGACATCAAGGGCGCCAACCTGATGGTGCGCGAACGCGGTTCGGGCACCCGCACCGCCGTCGAACGGCTGCTGCGCGACGCCGGCCATCCGCTGGAATTCGGCTCCGAGGTGTCGAGCAACGAGGCGATCAAGCGCATGGTGTCGGCCGGCCTGGGACTGGGATTTTTGTCGGTGCACGCGTGCGGGCTGGAATTCGAGGCGGGCCTGCTGGCCATCCTGCCCATGGCCGGCAACCCGGTGGAGGCGGACTGGCAGATCATGCACCTGACCGACCAGCCGATTCCGAAAGTGGCGGCGTCGTTCCAGGATTTCGTCATCGAAAAAGGGCAGGACCTGGTGGCGCGCGAGCTGGAAAGCGTTTATAAATTATTGGGAAAGCGGCGCAAGCCGGCCGCGTAATGGCAGCTTGACCAATACAGAATGGTTGGGCAGTTGCCAAAGTGTACCGGTACACGCCAATACACCGATCATACAATGAGGCACACTTTACCGAGGATATGTCCATGTCGCCCGATCTGCTGCTGCCGCTGTGTACTTTTGCCGTCGTGAGTTCCATCACGCCCGGTCCCAACAACACCATGATGCTGGCGTCGGGGGTGAATTACGGTTTCAGGCGTTCGCTGCCGCACCTGTTCGGCATTTGCGGCGGCTTTTCGTTCATGGTGATGGCGATCGGCTTCGGCTTGCAGCAGGTGTTCGAGCAGGTGCCAATGTTGCAACTGATCCTCAAGTACGTGGGCGCGCTCTACCTGCTGTGGCTGGCGTGGAAGCTGGCGCACGCGGCGCCGATGAGCGCCGACCAGGCGGCCTTGTCGAAGCCGATGGGCTTCTGGGGCGCTGCAGCATTCCAGTGGGTCAATCCCAAGGCCTGGGTGATGATCCTGAGCGCCATGAGTACTTATCTGCCGCCGCACGCCGGCCTGGCCGACGTGGGTTTGCTGGCGCTGGTATTCGCGGTGATCGGGATTTTCTGCGTGGGCGCATGGGCACTGTTTGGCGTGGGCATGCGGCGCTTTTTGCAGGATGCGCGCTCGGTGCGGATCTTTAACGTGGCGATGGCGTTGCTGTTGCTGGCGTCGCTGTATCCGATCCTGCGCAGCTGATGCGCGGCCGGTCCGGGACTGGTACCATGGCAGCTTGAATTCATTTTTAGGAATGCCGATGTCCCGTCGCTTGTCCCTGGCCGTTTTGCTTGCCGCCACCCTGGCCAGCGCCACTACTGCCACTATCGCCACTGCCGCCACTGCCGCTACCTCGGCCACCTTGCCATCGCACCTGATGCTGCCCGATGCCGACCTGGCCACGCATGGCGTGGTGGAGCGCTGGACCCTGACTATCAAGATCGAGGCGAACGACCTGAAAGCGATCGACCCGTGCCGCCAGGTGCTGGCAGCGCGCGGCTACGCTCCGGTGCTGTCGAAAATGGCCAGTTCCGCGCGGCCGGAACTGCATTTCAAGATCGAGGGCAGCAAGGAATATGCACAAGCCAGTGCCGACGCGGACGACACCCTGGCGGCCGTGCAGCAGGCGCAGTGCAAGGGGGCGTTGAATTGGACGGTGGTGTCGAAGCAGGTTCCGCGCTGACCGTTTTCTGTTTTTTGAACCCGCATGGCCAGGGCCGGGTTCGCACCCCGCACCGGGTTCGAACCCACAGCGCAGGTGGCTTATCGCAAAAGTGGGGGCCGGGTGTCAGGCGTAGCGCGGCAGTTTTAATTCCTGCAAGGTGGCGCGCAAGGCGTCGAGGTCCACCGGCTGCTGCCCTTGCAGCGCTTGCAGGTAGCCGCGCGCGAAGCTGATGGCGTCGAGCGCGTCGGGATGCGCTTGCGCCATGTCGAGCAGCAGCGCTTCGGCAATGACCAGGTCGTTGTGCCGGCCCAGCGCCGACTGCATCGCTGCCAGGGTTTTCAGATAGTGGCGCGCCGATTTTTCGCGGTACAGCGTATGGAAAAACTCGAGCGCATAGCGGCCGCGCTTGGCGGCGATGCGCGTGCTGTGCACGCTGGCCGGGTCGGCGCTGTCCATGCGCTGGGCGCGCTTGAGCAGGCGCTTGTGCAAGCGCTGCAAGGTGGCGTGGGCAAAGTCGCGCACCGGTGCATCGGGCACGTCGGTGGTGAGATGCTGCATCCACACGCCCATGGTGAGCAGCAGCTGGGTATAGCGCGGCGACAGCAATGCTTGCGCCGCTGTCTGGCGATGGCGCTGCGCGGATTCCAGCGCCAGCTTTTGCAAGGTCATCAAACCGTTTTTGCCGCCAGGATTGGCTTGCACCTGCGGCAGGGTGTCGGTGAGCAGCACGTCGGCATCGCGGGCGGCGCCCAGTTGCTGGCCGAGCCAGATGATGTGATCCAGAAGATCGGGCGGGCATGGCGCCACGTCGTCGAACAGTTTGAGTGCCGAGCGCAGGCGACGCAGGCCCACGCGCATCTGGTGCAGGGTTTCGGGATCGTCGCCGTCGATCACGGCTTGCTCGTTGTGCTGGATGTGTTGCAGGCAGTTGTCGAGGATGGTTTGCAGCGCCTGTGCCACGGTCGCGTGGGCATCGAGCGCGATGGCCTTGGCGCGGTACGGCTCGGTGCCGGTTTCGCGGCACAGCAGGTAGCCGCGCTGGGCCTTGTTGACGTTGCTGACCCGTAGCGGGATGTGCTCGTGCAGTTCGAGCGCGAACGAAAACAGCGCAGCGGGATCGCCGTCTTTGAGCTCCAGTTCGATTTCGTTGATGGGCAGCTTGCGGCCACGCCGCTCGATATGGCCCTGGTCGAGCACGAGCTCGATGCGGTTGCCGTCGATGTCGAGGTTCCAGGTGTGGCGCTCGACCTCGACCACGAACAGCGCTTCGAGCCGCTCCTTGAGTTCGGGCACGTCGAGCATGGCGAGCCACCGTTCGCTGTCTGCGCTGTCGCTGCCGCTGCTGCTGCTGCTGCTGCCGCTGCCGTTGCCGATTTGCTTGCGCAGCTTGCCCAGCTGCGGCCACGGACGCGAGACCGGGCCCTCCCATTCATTACGGCTGTGCAGGCCGCTCTGGACGCTGCCGCCGGCCTTCATGGTTTGCACCCACTGGTCGTTTTCCTTGCGCACGCGCAGGCCGGCGCCGTGGCGCAGCAGGTGCAGGTCTTGTGTGTCGAAATAGCGCGCCGTGAGGTGTTGCTGGCGGGGTGAGGCGGCTGCGTGATCGGCGATCAACGGCAGCGCCATGAGCTTGGCGTTGTGCTTGTGAGAAAGCAGCAGTTTGAGTTCGATTTCCATGCGGTCCAGTGTAGGGCGATTCAGCGCGGTCCGGCGCACGAAACCGCGAGGACATTTTTCCATGCCGGGATTGCGTGGCGCCAGAATTCGGCAACCGTTGCAGCGGTCAACTCCATGCCGAGCAGGCGCGCTGCCGGCAGCAAGGCGTGCTGCACCAGCGACGCCGCGTCGGCGCCGGTATCGAATGCTTGCGCGCCGGTTTGCTTCGACAGTTTTTCACCGGCGTCGTTGACCACGACCGGCACGTGCAGGTACGTCGGTTGCGGCAAACCCAGCACCTGCTGCAGGTACAACTGGCGCGGCGTGGAGTCGAGCAGGTCGGCGCCGCGCACGATGTCGGTAATGCCCTGATCGCCATCGTCCACCACCACGGCCAGTTGATAGGCCCAGAAGCCATCGGCGCGCTTGATGACGAAGTCGCCCGCCTCGTCGGTGAGGTCCTGCTGCACGTGGCCGGCCCAGCGGTCCTCGAACGCCAGTACGCAGTGCGGCTCTTGCGGCACCTTGAGACGCAGCGCGCGCGCGGTTTTGCCCGGCGCCAGGCCGTGGCGGCAGGTACCCGGGTAAATCAGGGCTTGGGCCTGGCGGCCGCTGAGGCGCAGTTGCGAGTCGGCGATTTCACGGCGCGAACACCCGCACGGATACACCAGGTCGCCCAGCTGGCGCAGCGCCGCCTGGTACAAGGCGGTGCGCTGGCTTTGCCACGTGACCTCGCCATCCCACGCCATGCCGCAGCGTTGCAGCGAGGCCAGGATGTGCTGATCGGCGCCGGCGACGTTGCGGTCGCCATCGACGTCTTCGATGCGCACCAGCCATTCGCCGTGGTGGACTTTGGCGTCGAGGTAGCTGGCCATGGCGGCTACCAGCGAGCCGATGTGCAGCGGGCCGGTGGGCGAGGGCGCGAAGCGGCCGACGTAGTGGCGGTCTGGGGAGCGGTCTGTCATGCCGTCATTTTAGCGCGGCGCCGCCCGGTCAGTCGCGGTAACAAATGTCATACAATGTGCTCGCGGCAAATTTTGACCGGGCCGCGCCCAACAACATCAGGACATCATGCAAAAAATGACCCCTTCCTTGCTTGCCTCCACCCTGGCCATGAGCCTGGCGCTGGCATTCCCTGCCCACGCTGCCAGCACCGGAAAACCCGCCGCTGCCCTGGTGCAGGAAGCGCCGCTGCGCGCCCACCTTGCCTTCCTGTCCAGCGATCTGCTGGAAGGACGCGGCACCGGCCAGCGCGGCGCCGACCTTACCGTGTCGTACCTGGAAACCCAGGCGCTGGCATTGGGCCTCACGCCAGGCAATGGCAACAGCTTCCGCCAGGCCGTGCAAATTGCCGGCATCAAGACCCTGCCAGCCGAGAGCACGCTGACACTGCAAGCGGGCGGCCAGGCACTGCCGATCAGCTTTGGCAAGGACTGGGTGTTCGCGCCCGGCGACGCCACCGCCGCCCACACCTTCAATGCGGAACTGGTGTTTGTCGGTTACGGCATCAAGGCGCAGGACGAGCAGTGGGACGACTTCAAGGGCGTGGATTTGAAGGGCAAGATCCTGGTGGCGATGGTCAACGACCCGCAACCCACCGCCGAGCAACCGGACCGCTTCAACGGCAAGGGCCTGACCTACTATGGCCGCTGGACGTATAAATTTGAAGAAGCCCAGCGCCAGGGCGCCGCTGGCGTCATCCTGATCCACACCACGCCCACCGCCTCGTATGGCTGGAGCGTGATCCAGAACAGCTGGTCGGGCGTGGAACGCTTCCAGCTGGCCGCCGGCACGCTGGGCACCGCGCTGCAAGGGTGGATGACCGACGACACCGCGCGCACGCTGTTCAAGGCAGCCGGCCAGGACCTCGATACGCTGCGCGCTGCGGCCGAACGCGCCGACTTCAAACCGGTGCCGCTGGCGGCCAAGGTGAGCGGAGACATGAAGGCGGCCGTGCGCAAGGTGGAACAATTCAACGTGGCGGCCGTGGTGCCGGGCACCGATCCCAAGCTCAAGGACGAAGTGGTGATTTACAGCGCCCACTACGACCACCTGGGCAAGCAGGGTGATAGCGGCGATACCATCTTCAACGGCGCGGTCGATAATGCGTCGGGCACGGCGGCATTGCTGGCCATGGCGCAGGAAGCCAAGCGCGCCCCAACCAAACGCAGCCAGATGTTCCTGTGGGTGGCTGCCGAAGAGCAGGGCTTGCTGGGCAGCGCCGCATATGCGTCGGCGCCGCTGTGGCCGCTGGCAAAAACCGCGGCCAACCTGAACCTGGACAGCCTGAACTTCGTGGGCGCCACGCGCGACATCGGCACCCAGGGCAGCGAGCGCACCGAGCTGGGCAAGATGGCCGAGACCGCCGCCAAGGCCATGGGCATGCACATTGCCAAGGCCGAACCGGACCTGGCCGGCGGCTACTTCCGCAGCGACCACTTCAGCTTTGCCAAGACTGGTGTACCGGCGTTCTCGATCGAGTCGGGCAGCGAGTACATCAAGGATCCGGAAGGCTCGAAAGAAAAAGCCAAGGCATACGGCAAGCGCTACCACCAGGTCAGCGACGAATACGATGCCAGCTGGGATCTGTCGGGCATGGTGCAGACGGCGCAGTACACCTTGAACCTGGGTCGTCTCATCGGCAATAGCCCCAGGCTGCCGGAGTGGAAGGCGGGCGATGCATTTGCCAAGCCGCGCAATGTGAAATAAAGAATTGGATTCCCGCGCAAGCGGGAATCCAATATGCACGCCCACCGTTTTGTTATACCTCTCCCCAATTAATTCATAGCACCATACCAACTATCAGTCCTACCATAGGCTCCATAACACCATAATGGAGACCCTATGAACCAGGTATTTGCCGGCCTGCTGCTTGCCGCTGCCACCACTGCCAGCGCGCAAACGCTGCTCACCAAAAACTTCAGCGCCGACCCATCGCCGCATTACTTTGCCGGCCAATACGTGGTGTACGCCACCGACGACCAGAATAACTCGGGCAAGTACTGGGATTCGACTTCGTGGCGCGTGCTCACCTCCAGCGATTTGAACACCTGGAAAGACCACGGCCCCATCCTGCCCGCGAATATCTTCAAATGGGCCAGCAGCGATGCCAAGGCGTGGGCGCCCGAAGCATTCGAGCACAATGGCAAATACTATTTTTTCGCCCCGGTCGGTGGCAAGCAGATTGGCGTGGCCGTGGCCGACAATCCACTGGGGCCATTTGCCGATGCGATTGGCAAGCCGCTGGTGGAAACCCCGCGTGACGCCAATGCCGGCGACGAGCCGATCGATCCGGCCGTGTTCCGCGACCACGATGGCCGCACCTATCTGTACTTCGGCACCCGCGTGCCCAAGGCCGTGGAATTGTCCGCCGACCTGACCCGTACCGTGGGCGGCATCAGGAATGTCGCGGTGAATAATTTCCCGGCCAAGACCGGTTACGGCGAAGCGCCATTCCTGCATCAGCACAACGGCACCTACTATTTTTCGTTTTCCACCGGCTGGCCCGGGCAGATCGTGTATGCCACCGGCGCGTCGCCGCTGGGACCGTTCACGTATCGCGGCGTGCTGATCGATTACCTGCCGATTTCCACCAACCACCATGCGATCCTCGAGCATGACGGCAAGGCGCGGCTGTTTTACCACGACAAGGTGCTGCCCGGCGGCGGCGACCACCGGCGCTCCATCCTGATGACGGAACTGGCGTACAACGCCGATGGCACGATGCAGATTCCGGCGCCGAAACCGCTATTCCGCGACCCCGTGTTCGATGGCGCCGCCGACCCCTCGATCATCTACGATGCCGCCAACAAAACATGGAAAATGTTTTATACCAATCGCCGCGCCAATGTCGATGGCTTGACCAGCGTGAGCTGGGTGCATGGTACGCCCATCGGCATGGCCGAATCGCTCGATGGCCGCGCCTGGACCTATCGCGGCACGGTGGACTTTCCGAAAGAGATACCGCACACGTCCGGCACGGCCACGTACTGGGCACCGGCCGTGCTCAGACACGAGAACACGTACCACATGTACCTGACCGTCGTCCCCGGCGTGTTCGAGGACTGGAAGCATCCGCGCGCCATCGTCCACCTGACCAGCCCTGACCTGAAAAAATGGACATACGAAAGCACGCTCAAGCTCTCCAGCGACCGCGTGATCGATGCCGGCGTGCTGCGTTTGAGCGATGGCACCTGGCGCATGTGGTACAACAACGAGCCGACCGGCAAGTCGATCTACTACGCCGACAGCAAGGATTTATATAACTGGACCGACAAGGGCAGTGCGCACCTGCCGCGCGACCGCGGCGAGGCGCCGCTGCCGTTCTGGTGGAAAGGGAAGTACTGGCTGCTGACCGACCTGCTTGGTAACGCCGGGCTCGGTGCCTATCGCTCGGACGATGCCGGGCGGTGGGAGCGTCAGCCGCGCAGCCTGCTGGACCAGCCAGGCCGGGGCACTGACGACCAGAACGGCGGCCACCACCCCGAGGTGGTCATCAGCGAGGACCGCGCCTACCTGTTTTATTTCGTCCATCCGGGCGTGCCGGACAACAAGCGCAGCGCGATGCAGGTGACCGAGCTGAAACTGGTCGACGGCTGGCTGACCACCGACCGCGATGCGCCGGTCTACATCAACCTGAAGCCCTGATTACTGGCGTGGCTCGGTGCAGTACACGACCAGCCCGACCAAGGGGAATGCCAGGCCGGTCAGCAGCACGCCGTGCCAGCCGTGGTGAGCAAACATCCAGCCGCCCAGCGATGAGCCCAGGGCGCCGCCCAGGAAGAACAGCGCCATGTACAGACCGTTCAAGCGGCTGCGCACTTCCGCTGGCAGCGCGAAGATGGCGCGCTGCCCCGTGACCAGGCTGGCCGATACGCCGGCGTCGAGCACGATCGAGCAGCACACCAGGATCGCCAGGTTGGCCACGCGGCCCGCGTCGATGACCAGCGGCACCGCAAACGCGGCCACGCCGAACAGCAGCGCAATCAAGGTGTTGGACCGGGTCTTGCCCTGGTCGGCACGGCGCCCGGCGATCGGTGATGCAATCGCGCCGGCCACGCCGGCCAGCGCAAAGATCGCCACGCCAGTCTGGCTGATGCCGAAGCTGGGGCCGGTGAGTTCCAGTGAGACGCAGGTCCAGAACAGGCTGAACGCACCGAACATGCACGCCTGGTAGGCGGCGCGGCGGCGCAGCACCGGCGTGGTTTTCAGCAAGTGCCACATCGATGCCAGCAGGGCAAAATAATGCATGCCACCGTCGGGCTGGCGCTGTGGCAGGCGCGCCCGCAGCAGGAACGCCAGGGCGATGGTGACCACCGCCGACAGCACGAAGATCGCGTGCCAGTTCAAGGCATCGGCCACCAGGCTGGCAACCGGTCGGGCCAGCATGATGCCCATCAGCAGGCCGCTGACCACCTTGCCCACGGTCTGGCCGCGCTCTTCAGGGCGCGCCAGGTGGGCGGCGAACGGCACGATGATTTGCGCGGCGACCGAGCCGAGGCCGATGCACAGCGCGGCAGCAAGGAACACCAGCGGGCTGTTGGCAACGGCGGCCGCCACCAGTGCCAGTGCACACACCACCAGCGAGATGAAGATCAGGCGGCGGTTTTCCACCAGGTCGCCGAGCGGCACGATGAACAGCAGGCCCAGGCAATAGCCAAGCTGGGTAAGGGTGACGATCAGGCCGGCAGCGCCGGGATCGAGACCGGTTGATCGGCTGATGGGGCCGATGAGGGTTTGAGCGTAATACAGGTTGGCGACAATTAAGCCGGTCGCAACGGCAAACAACCAGACCATGCCGGGAGTAAGTTCTTGCTGGGCGTGGGACTGGCTCACGGGAGATGCTCCTTTTTTACAAAGGCGGCAATTCTACCGTGCGAGGGAAATCGGCGCTGAGCGCAACCAAATCCGCGCACCAGCCATCGCTATAGACCGATAATCCGCCATCCCGCACCGGCGGACTGCCGGCGGGGATGCAGTTCAACTAAGCCAGCCCAGCCTCAGCGCGTTCGATCGACTGCCGCACCTCGGCAGTAATTTCGTACGAGCGCAAGCGATGCTGGTGGTCGAAGATTTGCGACGTAATCATCAATTCATCGGCGCCGGTGCGGGCAATGAACTCCTGCATCCGCTGGCGCACGGTATCGGGCGCACCAATTGCCGTGCACGACAGCACGGAGTCGAGCATGGTGCGCTCCGCCACTCCGAGCGATTCGAGGTAGCCGGCGCGCGGCGGTTGCAAGCGTCCCGGGTTGCCGGTACGCAGGTTGACAAACGCCTGCTGCATCGACGTGGCGCGGTAATGCGCTTCCTCGTCGGTATCGGCCGCGAACACGTTATAGCCGAGCATCACGTACGGCTTGTCGAGCTGTGCCGATGGCTGGAAGTTGCTGCGATACAGGGCAATTGCCTGCTGCATCATCGATGGTGCGAAGTGCGAGGCAAATGCAAACGGCAAGCCAAGGTGCGCCGCCAATTGGGCGCCAAAGGTGCTCGATCCCAGTATCCACATTGGCACTTTGGCGCCTTTGCCGGGCACGGCCAGCACGCGCTGGCGGGGTGCATCGCTCATGTAATCCTGCAGTTCCAGTACGTCTTGCGGGAACGCGTCTGCATCCGACTCCAGGTTGCGGCGCAGCGCGCGCGCGGTGGTGTGGTCGGAGCCCGGGGCGCGGCCCAGACCCAGGTCGATACGGCCCGGGAACAGCGCTTCCAGCGTGCCGAACTGCTCGGCGATCACCAGCGGCGAGTGGTTTGGCAACATGATGCCGCCGGCGCCCACGCGGATGGTGGAGGTGCCGCCGGCCACATGGGCCATTACGACCGCTGTGGCCGCGCTGGCAATGCCGGGCATGCCGTGGTGCTCGGCCAGCCAATAGCGCTGATACCCCCAGCGTTCGCCGTGCTGGGCGAGATCGAGGGTGTTGCGGAACGATGCGGAAGCGTTGCTGCCTTCGGCGATCGGCGATAGGTCGAGGATGGAAAATGGGATCATGCAGTGCATATCGGGCCGGGTGTACCGCTTTCAAGTGAGTCCCTGAACCCGGTGTGGTTATCGGGCAGCCACGCTGGCATGGACAAACCGCCAACAGTGAATAACCTGACAGCGGTTTTATTGTCGAGCCGCTATTAAAGTGTATTAATTCGGTCGTCGAGCTCGTCATATTACACAAAAAGTTTTTCCCTGGCGGTTTCCTGATTTACTATGGGAAACAGCACGGCATATCGCCCACCGCTCCCCAATGTTCACTATTTAAACCTTATGTTGATGACATCCCCTGTCATCGTCGGAAATTCGCATGCCTACGAAATTTGCTGCCGTTTTTGCATTGGTGTTTGCGCTGGTGTTTGCCTTGATTGCCCAAGTGGCGGAGGCGGCCGGGGTGAGCGATGCCAATCTGCCGCGTCGCGGCCAGCTGTATAAAGTCACGCACGATGGTAAAACCAGCTATTTGTTCGGCACCATCCACGTGGGCAAGGACGGCTTTTATCCGCTCGATGCCGAAGCTGCGCGCGCGCTGCAGGGCGCGAAAGCACTGGTGATCGAGCTCGATATCCGCGAAAACACGGCATTCCAGAAAGCCATGACCTTGCACGGCCGTTATGCGGCCGGCGACATGGTGCAAAACCACGTGCAACCGGCCACCCTGGAAAAACTGGCGCCAGCGCTGGCCAGGGCCGGGATGACCTTGCAATCGGTCCAGCAGTTCAAGCCATGGCTGATTGCCAATTTGCTGGTGGGCGTGGAACTCGATGCCCGCGGCTTCAAACGGGCCCAGGCAGTAGAGTATGCGCTGCTGGCCGCCGCCCAGGAACAGGACAAGACCGTGCGCCAGCTGGAAAGTGCCGAGTACCAGCTGGGCCTGTTTGATTCGCTGGACCAGGGCCAGCAAGAGCAATACCTGCTCGAAAGCCTGGCCGACCTGGACAACGGCACGGCCATGAAACGGTCGCTGGCGCTGATTGACGCCTGGAATGCCGCCGACGCGCCGGGCATCCAGGCGGCCTGGCACACCGCCACCACCGGCAATTCGATTTCGGCCGGCTTCATGCAGCGCGTGCTGCTGGGCAAGCGCAATCCCGAGATGGCGGCCAACATCGAGCGCATCATGCAGCAAGACCAGGTCGCGTTCGTGGGCGTGGGCTTGCTGCACCTGATCGGCGACGACGGCTTGCCGCAACTGCTCAAGCGACGTGGCTACCAGGTGGAACAGCTGTATTGAGAAGCTGTGTTGGCAAGGAATGCAGCGCCGCGCTAGTAGGGGCTGATGGCGCCATTGTTATAGCGTACCCGGTCGCCCACCTTGTAAGACGGCAGGGCATCGACCACGGTGGTCTGGTTGCTGCCATCGTCCATGCGCACGGTGATGCGATACAGGACGTCCGGTGACCCGGTGGTACCGCCCGCTGCCGCCGCACCGACCACGCCAACGCCCAGGTCCTGGCGCGGCATCGGCTCGATTGCCTGCACCATGCCGTAGGTGGCTTGCGCCGGACTGGCACTGTTGGTACCGGGCGTGGTGCTTGCCGGCGGCATGGCAGCGCCGCTGCCGGCTGCCGTAGCCGGACTGCTGGTGCTGCTGCTACTGCTGCCTGCCGTACTGCGGGGCGCGTTGTAGCCGCTGTTATCCTCTAATTTGCTGTTCCACTGGTCCGCTGCGCAGCCGGTCAGCGCGACCACGCATAGCGCCGCCACCCACCAGCCCTGGTTTGTCTTGTTCATGTTTGCCTCCCCGTCGATTAATCACGCTGTCACCGATAGTCAGAGGAGGAGAGGCGCGCTTCGTTCCTGCGGTTGACCGCACGCTTGATGTACATCAATTGAAACATGCTACCCACACGCAATAATTGTCCGGTATCACTTTTATAGGACATCGATATGTTGACACGCGTGACAGATACTATTATCGAAGAGCTAATAAGTTCGACATGCGGGGAGCAACACGATCCCCGTTGCAGGCATTTACTGACGCATGCTTTGCATGGCCTGGTACGCGTGGCCCAGGCCGAGCAGCTTCAGGAAATGCGCCGTGATGTGGAACGGGCTCGTGGGGAAGGAGACCGCCGCGCCGATGACGTCAGTTTGACGGCCGGATGCGGTAGCGGGACCACAAGACGCACATAAACAAAGTGGCCAGCACGGCGGCGCTGCAGTCCACCAGCCAGTCGGACACGGCGCCGTGCCGGTACGGGAAGAAGCTCTGGACGAATTCATCCAGGGCGCCCATGGCGGCAATCGTCAGCACGGCCTTGATGGCGCGCTGAACCAGCGTACCGGTACTACCGGTAAATAACAGAAAGGTCAGTCCGGCGTAGGCGGTGGAGTGCAGCAACACGCCTGACGCCACCTGGCCGATTTCCTGGCGCGCACCGGGCAGCGAGCCCAGAACCAGGATCATCAGGAACAGGAGGATGGCAGTCCAGTAACGAAGGCGCGCGTGGTCGGAGGAGAGAAAAATTTGCTTGATCATAAAGCAAACCTTACCACGCGCAGCAGGAATTGGGGAGTAGTGCGGGGGAGTAGTGCGGGGGAGTGGTGCGCCGGCTGCCCGGCGCACCTTTCTTCCGTCATGCCTATCGGTTGCATGTACTGAAGATGTGCCAAGTATAGGCAGCGAATATGACGGCGTAATGACAGGAAGCAAATAGCGTGTAACCCCCGTCTTAGGCTGTGCAGGGCAAAAAAAAAAAGCCCGCTGGTTAAAGCGGGCTTAAAACTATTTTCTTGGAGGAGAATAGTGGAGACAGGTGTAATTATGGGACTGCGCTAGATATGTGTCTAATTGTTGTTTCAGATACCAGACATCAGCTTGGCGCATAACTGCTTTTTTCGAGGTTTTTATTTCACCGGCACCGTGTAATTGAGCGCCATGCGACCGCCATCCACGTACAGCGTTTGCCCCGTCATATAGCTCGAATCGTCGCTGGCCAGGAAGACGGCGATTGACGCCACTTCATCCGGCTCGCCGCAACGGCCCATCGGCGTGCGCGACAAAATCGTGTGGCGCGATTCCGGGCTCGACATCACGGCCTGCTTGGCCAGCTCGGTCAGGATGGTGCCGGGGCCGATGGCATTGACGCGGATGCCATACGGCACCAGGTTCAGCGACATCACCTTGGTCAATTGCTTGATCGCGCCTTTCGACACCACGTACGGCACCTGGTTTGGAATGGCCAGCTCCGCATTGACGCTCGACATATTGATGATGGCGCCGCTTTGCTGCTTGACCATCTCGCGCGCCACGGCCTGGCCGCACAGGAACATCGACTTCAGGTTGATGCGCAGCACGCGGTCGAAATCGTCTTCGGTGACGTCCAGAAAATCTGCGGCGTGCGTGACGCCGGCGTTGTTGATCAGGATATCGATGCGGCCAAAGGCGGCCAGGGTGTCGGCCACCATGGCATCGACGTCGGCTTTCTGGCTGACGTCGGCGGTGAAGAAGCGGGCGGCGTCGCCCAGCGCGCTGGCGGCTTGTGCGCCTTCCGGCTTGATGTCCACCAGCATGACCTTGGCGCCTTCGGCCACCAGGCGCTGGGCGCAGGCCAGGCCGATGCCCTGGGTGGCGCCGGTGACGATGGCGACTTTTCCGAGTAATTTCATGGTGCGACTTTCAGTAATAGTGACGGGGCAAATTTTAACAGCCGCCCGGGGAAGCGTAGCGACAGGGCGCGTTACAATAGAGGGTTTGCAACAGACTACAAGGATGCGCCGTGAATTTCATCAACAAACTGTCCGCCGCGTGGACGACCAACGACTCGCTGCTGTGCGTGGGCCTGGACCCCGACATGACCAAGCTGCCGGCGCAGTTCCAGAACGACGCCCAGGGTATTTTCCATTTTTGCCGTGAAATCATCGACGCCACCGCCGACCTGGCGTGCGCGTTCAAACCGCAGATCGCGTATTTCGCCGCGCTGTCGGCCGAAGACCAGCTGCAGCAGATTTGCGACTATGCGCGCGAGCACTATCCGCACATTCCGCTGATCCTCGACGCCAAGCGCGGCGACATTGGCGCCACCGCGCGCCAGTATGCGCGCGAAGCCTACGACCGCTACGGCGCCGACGCCGTGACCGTCAACCCGTACATGGGTTCCGATTCGGTGGAGCCGTACATGGAGTGGAGCGACCGTGGCGTGATCATCCTGTGCCGCACGTCCAACGCCGGTGGTTCCGACCTGCAGTTCCTCGACGTGGGTGGCCAGCCGCTGTACCAGCACGTGGCGCGCCTGGTGGCGGAAAAATGGAATGCCAACGGCCAGTGCGCGCTGGTGGTGGGCGCCACGTATCCGGAAGAGCTGGCGCAGGTGCGCGCCATCGTCGGCGACATGCCGCTGCTGGTGCCGGGCATCGGCGCCCAGGGCGGCGATATTGCGGCGACGGTCACGTCCGGCAAGACGGCAGCAGGTGCGGGCATGATGATCAATTCGTCGCGGGCGATCCTGTACGCGGCGCCGCAAGCAGGCGAAGACTTCGCCAGCGCAGCCCGCCGGGTAGCGCTGGAAACGCGCGATGCGATCAATCAGCATCGCTGATCGCTGATCGCTAAGCGCAAACCGCAAGCCGCAAGCCGCCAGCCGCAACCGTAATTGCAACCGCAACTGCAACTGCAACCGCAACTGTAATTGCAACCGCAACCGCAACCGCAACCGCAACTGCAACCGCAAGCCGCTAACCGTAGAGCCGTCATCCCCGCGCAGGCGGGGATCCAATTTCGTCCCGCCGCCGATAACGCATGCAAATTGGATTCCCGCCTGCGCGGGAATGACGTGCAACGGCGCGGCAGTCGCCGGTGCCGGCCAGCCTAATGCGCCGGTGCCGGCCCAGCCCAATTCGCCGCTGCCGGCCCAGCCCAATGCGCCGCTACCGGCCCAGCTCTACGCGCCGCTACCGGCCCAGCTCAATGCGCCGGCGCCACCAGCTCCGCGTACTCGTACAAATCCGCCAATATCTGCTCGGCCCGCTCATCGGCATCCTGCTGCAACTGGTCGATCTCGCCAAAAAACTGGTCGATCGTGCGCACGCCGCCCACGCCTTCATAAAAACGCGCCGCGCGGTGCTGTTCCCAATGCTCCACTTCGGTTTCCGACAAGGTCTCGGGATAGTTGCGCGCGCGGAAGCGGAACAGCAGTTCGGCCAGCCGCGCATCGGCAAACGATGGCGACGCCACCGCCAGCCGGGCCGGGCTTTCCTTGCGCAGGGTTTCCAGCAGGCGGCGGTCGTCCTTGCTGACAAAACCGTTGTACAAATCCTCGTCCACATCGAGCGGCGCGCCGGCCGGGCGGTGGAATACCTGCGCCCAGATCGCATCCATATTGGCGCCAGCAGCGGCCAGGGCAGCATGGGCCTTGCCTTGTTCGAGGTCGATGCCCCAGCGGGCCGCCATGGCCGGCGACAAAGTCTTGAGGTTGGACACCAGCATCGGCGACTTGTTCAGGTGCACGCTCTTGACCGGCAAGCGCGTCATGCCTTCGGGCAGGGCGTCGGCGCGGCTGAAGATGCGGGTGCGGATGGTGTCGGCGTCGAGCGTGAACAGTTCGGTCGGATCGTAGGTGCAATCCCAGACGATCACCTCGTTCTTGTTGGTCGGATGCGTGGCCAGCGGCCACACCAGCGCCAGGCAGCCGCGCTCGACCGGGAACATGCCGGACACGTGCAGGAACGGCGCGCGCAGCTGCGGCGCCAGGTGCATGCCGATCTCGTCAGCCACGCGGTCTTTCTTGTGCAGCGCGAAGCAGAAATCGAACAGCTTGGGTTGATGCTGGCGGATCAGGCGCGCCAGCGCGATGGTGGCGCGCACGTCGGACAGCGCATCGTGCGCCGCTTCGTGCAACAGGCCGTTGGCCTTGGCCAGGTGCTCGAGTTTGAAGCTCGGCTTGCCGTCTTCTTTCGTGGGCCAGACGATGCCGTCGGGGCGCAGCGCGTAGGTCATGCGCACCACATCGAGCAAGTCCCAGCGGCCGCAGCCGTTTTGCCATTCGCGCGCATACGGATCGATCAGGTTGCGCCAGAACATGAAGCGGGTGATTTCATCGTCAAAACGGATGGTGTTGTAGCCGACGCCGATGGTGCCGGGCTCGGCGAACGCCTGCTCGATGGTGTTGGCGAACTGGTGCTCGGGCACGCCCCATTCCAGGCACTGCTGCGGGGTGATGCCGGTAATCAGGCACGATTGTGGATCTGGCAAGAAATCATTAGCCGGCTGGCAATACAACATGATCGGATCGCCGATTTCGTTGAGCTCGGCATCGGTACGGATCGCGGCGAATTGCGCCGGGCGATCGCGGCGCGCCATCGCGCCGAAGGTTTCGTAGTCGTGCCAGAGAAAAGTCTGTGTGGTCATAGGGGGAAGTCAGGGGGGCTACAGTTATTTGTAAAACTGCCGATAATAGTATTCATGCATCCAAAGGGAGCACTATTATGGCTACTCCAGTCTCGATTACGTCGAACAGCAGCAGCAACATAGGCAGCAGCAGCGGCACCAGTGCAGTCAAGGCCGGCGCCACCGACAAGGCCGACAAAACTGCGGACATGTCGCCGGTGGCCAAGGCCAAGGCACAGCTTAATGCATCGATCGTTGAAGCGTCGCTCACGGTGTCGCTGAACTCGTCGAACAACCCGATGTCGGTGGTTTTTAAAACCGCGTTGACCGGCATCAATGAAGCGCTCGAAGCGGACTTCGGCAAGGATGCGATTCAAAATGCCTCGTCGCAGGATAATTCGCCGGAAGCTACCGCGAGCCGCATTGTATCGCTGTCCACGGCTTTTTACGACGCCTACAAGCAGCAGCACCCGGGCGAAGATGAAGAGACCACGCTGAATAATTTCATGAACACGATACAGAAGGGCATGGAGCAGGGCTTCAAGGAAGCGCGCGGCATCCTCGAGGGGTTCAAGGTGCTCAATGGCGACCTGTCGGCGAATATCGACAAGACTTACGATCTGGTCCAGCAGGGCTTTGCCGATTTCGCCGCAGCGCGCAAAGCATCGGCGGCAGAGACCGGCACGGCCGGCAATGCCAGCAACGCAGGTTCCGCCAGTACCGCAAGTACTGGCGCTGCGACGGTCAACGTCAATGCCACCATCACGCCCAAGGTGGCCGACAACGACAACACGTTCCAGATCGATCCGCCTGCGGTCTAGTTCGCCAGCGCTTCCTGCACGACCTGGTTGCGGCCCAGTTCCTTGGCGCGGTACAGCGCCGCATCGGCGGCAGCGATCAGGTCTTGTTCGGTCTGCCCCGGCTGCAAGGTGGCCACGCCAAACGACGCAGTAATGTGCGGCATCGGCTGGCGCATGTCGGCAAACACCACGGCTTGCTGCATGCGTTCGCACAGACGTTCGGCCACGGCCACGGCCAGCGTGCCGTTGGTGTCGGGCAGCAAGACCATCATTTCTTCGCCGCCGTAGCGCACGGCGAAATCGGTGGGCCGCAGCGCGCCGCTCAGCACTTGCGCTGCCGCCCGCAGCGCCTGGTCACCGGCCAGGTGGCCGTGGGTATCGTTGAACCGCTTGAAGTGGTCAAGGTCGATCATGATCAGCGCCAGCGGCGCCCCCGAGCTGTGCGCGGTGGTGGTCAGCGTGGGCAACAGGTCGTTGAGCCAGGCGCGGTTATACAAACCGGTCAGGCCATCGATCATCGACAGCTGGCGGTAAAACTCGCCCAGCTTCTGGCGCCGCCGTAACTGGGCGTTGGCAGCGCGGATGCGGAACGACAGCAGGCGCAGTAAATTGCGCGCCAGTACGTTCGATTCATCGATCAACTGCCATACCAGGTCGGCTTCGATTACCAGGATATCGCTCTCCTCGAGCGCGGTAATGCTGGCCAGATTGGCTTCCTCGTCCAGCACCGATTGTTCGCCCACGCTTTCACCGGGCAGCACTTTGCTGACCGTGCCATCGGCCATGCCGGTACGGGTATCGGTTTCCACCGACAGTGCGCCGCGCAGCACGATGTACAGCCTGGCCTGGCTCGATTCGGTGACCGCCTTGCCGGCGTCCAGGCGCATGACCGGGCAGTTTGCCAGCAGCCGGGCAACGCTGGTGTCGTCATCGGAATTGCGCAGGAGGTACAAGTCGCCGGGCTGGTAGCCTGAGCTGCCGAAGGTGCTGATCTGTTTCAAGATGGTTCTTTCAATGGCGCAGCAATGAGTGCTGGCAAGCATTTCTCATGATAGCCCAAAGGTCGCGTGCGGACCACGTTGGCGCCGGAATATGGTGTAAATTTTACACAGGTAGTTGTTGCATGATGTAGTCGCGGATGCTTCAATGTTGGCATTCCCATCAACGCGCGCCGCAGGAGATTTTCATGGTTTTTACCGATGCCATCGGCACCGAACACCGGGCCGACCCGAACGCCCGCATCGTCTCGCTGGTGCCGTCGCTCACTGAATTGCTGTGCACGCTGGGACTGGCACCGCAACTGGTGGGCCGTACCGGTTTTTGCATACACCCGGCAGAGCTGGTGCGCGACATCGCCAAGGTGGGCGGTACCAAGGACGTGAATATCGACAAGATCCGCCAGCTGGCGCCCACGCACCTGGTGGTGAACATCGACGAGAACGAGGAAGACACCGCCAACCTGCTGGCCGAGTTCATCCCGAATATCGTGGTGACCCATCCCGTGCACCCGCAAGACAACCTGGCGCTGGCACGGCTGCTGGGAGGCGTGTTCTGCCGCCAGACCGAGGCCGAGCGCTGGTGCGCCGAGTTCGCAGCCGAATACGCGGCGCTGCAAGCGGCGCCCAAGGGCCCGCCGCAAACCATGTTGTACGTGATCTGGCAAGACCCGTGGATGACGATTTCGCCCGACACCTATATCGCCCGCATGCTGGCCGAAATTGGCTGGCAGGTGCCGGACCTGGGCGACGTGCGGTATCCGCAGTTCGGCTGGTCGCAGGAACTGGTGCAGGGGATTGATGGAGTATTGTTGTCGAGCGAACCGTACCGGTTCACCGAAGCGCATGTGCATGCGCTCGAACAGCAGCTCGGCAAGCCGGTGCTGCTGGTCGACGGGGAATTGTTGTCGTGGTATGGCAGCAGATCGCTGCCCGGTTTGCGGTACCTGCGGCAGCTGGCCCGGGAGTAAATCCGGGCTGCTGCCCATGCAGATTACTCGGCGTCGTCTTCGACCGGCACGGCTTCCTTGGCGGACGCCTTGTGCTTGTCCTTGTCTTCCAGGCGGCCCAGGGCGCTGTCGATAGCGCGTTTGAGCTTGGCTGATGCGCCGCCGATGGCCTGGTGCAGCGTGGCGCTATGGTCGCTCACGGCAATGGGCTTGTAGCCGGTAATGCGTGCTTCCATCAGGCAGCGGTTGTCGCCGTCGGCCGACTTCTGGCCCAGGTTGTCGCTGAGGTGCACTTCGACGCTGGTGATCTGTTCGCCGAAACGGTGGAGGGAATCGCTGACGACGGTGCGAACGTGTTCATCAAGGCCAGCATGAACGGCAACGGTCTTATCGGAATTAACATTGATTTGCATACGATTGCTCCTGTCTTTTTGTTGGTGTGCGAAACCATAGTACTCCTTTTACCCTTAGGTTCGCGTTAAATACCCCACCTTCGATAAACACCATATGCTCGGGCAGATAAGGTCTTTAATTGATCAGCGACGCTGCTATATTGATCGACAGGCCGAGTATCGCCAGGTTGTAGAAGAAGCATAAAACCGATTGTCCCAGCACCACCTTGCGCATGCGCCGGCCGCGTACCGTCACGTCGGACGTTTGCACCGCCACCGAAATGGTGAACGAAAAATACAGGAAGTCCCAGTAATGCGGCTGCAGGTCCTGGTCGGGAAAACCCAGCAGCGGTTCGCTGTCCTTGTTGGTGTAGTACAGGTGGGCGTAGTGCGAGCAAAACATCACCCCCACCATCAGCCACGCGCCGATCACGGTCAGCGCCACAAACGTGTATTGCAGCGCCAGGTCGCCGGTCTGGTTTTTCAGCGTGGACAGTTGCAGCACGATGGCCGCCAGCGAGATCAGCACCGCCACCGACAGCGTGGCCAGGATCACCGGGCCTTTTTCGTCCTGCTGCTTGGCCGTGCGGCGGATGTCATGGTGGTCGGCATGCAGCATCGACCACACCATCGTCACCAGATAGCTCCACACGGTCACGTCCCACGCAGTAAGCACGCGCGTGAGCGCATGCCAGTCGTCGGGCAGCAGCGGCCACACAACGGCGCCCAGCACCACCGACAAACTCAGGTGGGGCCGGCTGTGGATGATGCGCGGCAGCGGCAGGCGCCAGCTCATTTGTCGACCACTTTTTTCTGGTCGTGCGGGAAGCGGTCCATGCGCGACAGCACCGGGAACAGGTAGGCCCACAAGCCGGTCACCGCCAGGGTGGCGGCGCCGCCGAACAGCACCGCGCGCGTTAAGCCCATCCAGCCGGCCGTGACGCCCGATTCGAATTCGCCCAGTTCGTTGGAAGCACCGATGAAGACGGAATTCACCGCACTGACGCGGCCACGGATTTCATCGGGCGTTTCGTACTGCACCAGCAGGTGGCGCACGTACACGCTGACCATGTCGCCCATGCCCATCAGGAACAAGGCCACCAGTGCCACCATGAACGTGGACGTGGCGCCCAGCACCAGCGTGCCAATGCCGAACACCGCCACGCCGCCAAACATCCAGGCGCCCACCCGGCGCGTGATGGGGAAGAATGCCAGGCCGATCGAGCACAGCGCGGCGCCGATGCCGGGCGCGGTGCGCAGCATGCCCAGGCCCTGCGGCCCGATGTGCAGCACGTCGTGCGCCAGCGCCGGCAGCAGCGCGGTGGCGCCGCCGAACAGCACGGCAAACAGGTCGAGTGAAATCGCCCCCAGCACCACCGGTCTCGATTTCACGAAGCGCAGACCTTCCAGCACCGTGTGCCAGGTGGCCGGTTCGCGGTTGCTTGGCTGCTTGACCGATTTCACCAGGCACATCAGCACTACCGACGTTACCAGCATCGCCGAGGACACCATGTACACGGTTTTCGGTCCGGCCAGGTAGAACAGGCCGCCCAGGGTGGGGCCCAGGATCACGGCCACGTGCATGCTGGAAGAGCTCAAGGCCACCGCCCTGGCAAAGCTCTCGGGCGGCACCAGGTTGACCAGGATTGCCTGCGTGGCCGGCCCCATGAATGCGCGGGCGCTGCCGAACAGCACCAGCACCGCGAACACCGGCCACACCTGCGTCAGCCCCGCGTAGGTAAAGGCCAGCAGCGACAGCCCGCACACCAGTTGCGCGGCCAGCGCGCCGGCGATCAGGTTGCGGCGGTTGTAGCGGTCGGCCGCGTGGCCGGCAATCAGGATCAGCAGCAGGAACGGCGCAAACTGGGCCAGGCCGATCATGCCCAGGTCGAACAGGTTGCGGGTCATGGAATACACCTGCCAGCCGATGGCGACGTTTTGCATTTGCACGGCCAGGGTGCCGAGCGTGCGGGCAAACAGGTAGAAAGTAAAGTTACGGTGGCGCAGGACGCTGAAACCGTTGCTGGAGATGGAAGAGGCGCTATCGGACATTGGGGCTTTCAGGGAGCAGAGCCTGGGACTCTGCATCCCTGGCCCTGCTGTCGGGTGGATGCGGTTAAGGCTGGATCATGCCTGGTTGGTGCAAATCGGCTTCGGTGGTGAAGGCGTCGGCGTAGAACTCTTCTTCCGGCAGGCCGCACTGGGCAACGAAATCGCGCAGTGCCGCGTCCACCATCAGCGGCGCACCGCACGCGTACACCTGGTGGCCGGACAGATCGGGCAGGTCGGCGATGACGGCCTGGTGGACAAAGCCGGTGCGGCCGGTCCAGTGATCGTCCGCCTGGGCGTTGGAAATCACCGGCACGTAGCTGAAGTTGGGCAGGGTGGCGGCCCACTCGCGGCACAGGGTGTCCAGGTACAGGTCTTGCGGACGGCGCCCGCCCCAGTACAAGGTCATCTGGCGGGTGGAGCCTTCGGCGCGCAAGTGCTCGACAATTGCCTTGATCGGCGCAAAGCCGGTGCCCGACGCCAGCAGCACCATTGGCTTGGTGCTGTCGTCGCGCACGAAGAAGGTGCCCATCGGCCCTTCGAAGCGCAGGATGTCGCGCTCCTTCATGGTGGTGAATACCTGGTCGGTAAACAGGCCGCCAGGCAGGTGGCGGATGTGCAGGCTCAGTGGCTGGTCGAGGCCCGGCGCGGTGGCAATGCTGTAGCTGCGCCGCTTGCCGTCGCGCAGCAGGAATTCGAGGTACTGGCCGGCGCGGAATTTCAGCGTTTCATTGGCGGGCAGTTGCAAGGTCATCACGATGACGTCGGGCGCGAGTTTTTCAAGCGTGCTCACGCGTGACGGCATCTTGCGGATCGGGTATTCGGCGCTGCCGGCCACTTCGCGCGCCTCGATCACCAGGTCGGCCGCCGTGGTGGCACAGCAGAACAACGCAAAGCCGGCCGCTTCTTCGTCCGCGCTCAGCGCGCGTTCCTGGTGGGCTTTATGGGTGACCGCGCCTTGCAGCACCTTGCCCTTGCATGAGCTGCAAGCGCCGTTCTTGCAACCGTAGGGCAGTCCCACGCCGGCGCGGATGGCGGCCGCGAGGATGGTTTCATCCTCGTCGCAATGGAATTGGTGGCCGCTAGGCTGTACAGTAATTTGAAACGTCATACAATCCTTCAGATGAAAAACCTTATTAGCTCTAATTTCAACCGTCCGCGCCTGCTGATCGTCGGCTGCGGCGACGTGGGCAAGCGCTTGTTGCCTTTATTGGTCGGCCGGTTTCGCGTATTTGCCACCACCAGCAGCCCTGACCGTTGCGCCGAGTTGCGGGCGCTGGGCGCGGTGCCCATCGTGGCCGACCTCGACCAGCCAGCCAGCCTGCGCCGCCTGGCCGGCCTGGCGCACACCATCGTGCACCTGGCGCCGCCGCCCGGCGATGGCGCGCTGGACCGCCGCACGCGCAACCTGACCGCCATTTTACCTGAGCAAGCCCGCATGGTTTATGTCAGCACCACCGGTGTCTACGGCGACTGCGGCGGCGCCCTGTTCGATGAAAGCCGGCCGGTGGCGCCGCGCAATCCGCGCGCCACCCGCCGCGTCGATGCCGAAGGCGTGTTGCGGCGCTGGGCCGTGCGCAGCAACTCCACGCTGGCAATCTTGCGCGTGCCCGGTATTTATGGCGCCGGGCGCCTGCCGCGCAAGCGGCTGGAGCAGGGCACGGCGGCGCTGATCGCCAGCGACGACGTGTACACCAACCACATCCACGCCGACGACCTGGCCGCCATCATCGCCCGCGCGCTGTGGTTCGGCATGCCGAACCGCCTCTACCATGCGGTGGATGACAGCCATATGAAAATGGCCGACTATTTCGATGCGGTCGCCGATGCGCTCGGCCTGGCGCGACCGCCGCGCCTGCCGCGTGCGCAATTACAACAGGTGGTCACGCCGGCTTTGCTCTCGTTCATGTCCGAATCGCGCCGCCTGTCCAACCGGCGCATCAAGAACGAGCTGGGCGTGCGCTTGCGCTATCCCACCGTGGCAGCGCTGTTGCAGGAGCTGACGCCGGAATAATGCGCTCCAAGATGTAAATCCTTGTAAAGAGGTGTTGCATATTTGCAATGGAGCAAGCTGGCTATCGCGGTTTTGTGTCAAACTACTAAGATGCTTTTTTTGATACGTGCCTATCGTGCGTGCCTTTGCTGCGATATTGTTTCAGCTATCTTTACACGGAGCCCGCGCATGTCAGTCACCCGGCCGACCAAGGAACAGGTCCGCGCGTATATGCATGCGCGCGAATGCGCCCGGCGGCCGCCGCCGCTGCCAGAGGAAATCCGCCAGCAACTGGGCTGGCAACGCTGTGACGAAGCCGCCGCACCGGCAGCCGGGTCCACCTTGCTGTTTCCCGGCGCCATGGTGCAGCTGACTGCGCAACTGGCCACGCTGATGGCGGTGGAGTGGTATTTCCTGGCCGCAGGCTTGCACCGTTCGCACTAAATTCTCAACTGGTTCATTCGCCGGTTCGTGCCCGATTCGTGGCCGGTTCGTGCCTGATTGGCACGCAGTTACCGGCTTCTATACTTTTTTTTACAATTCTTTTTTGATCTAACACAAGAAATCGGGTTAGAATCTCACACATTGTCACGGCGCGCAGTTTTCTGCTTATCCGTTAAATAACAAAGATGTGTACGTAGTGGGATCGGCGCCCATCGGGGCGCATGGTTTCTCTAACTGCACCGATAATTTTATTAGTCAATGTGTCGCTTTTATACCAACAGCGTCCGCGAACCTGCTAAAAATCATGTCCATTAAAGAAATCACCTCCTCCCCGACTTACAACCCGAACCGCGTTCTTGATGCCATCATCGAAAAACTGCAACTGAAAAACGACGCCGCCCTGTCGCGCGCGCTGGAAGTGGCGCCACCGGTCATCAGCAAGATCCGTCACAACACCTTGCCTATCGGCGCGACCATCCTGATCCGCATGCATGAAATCAGCGATTTCAGCATCCGCGAACTGCGCGAGATGATGGCCAACTAAGTTCTGCCAGGTTGAATGGAAAACGGCGCGTCACCTGCACAGGGACGCGCCGTTTTTTTTGTGCTGCTGCGCAGGGGATGCGCTAGGCCGTGGTATTGATCATGCTGCCCAGCCGTTGGCCGCTGGTATTGACCATCGGCTGCGGCGGCGGTTGTTGCTGTTGCACGGGGGCGGGTGCCACCGGCTCGGCCTGCCGTGCCACGGGTTCCGGCTGGCGCGGTGGCGGCGTGGTCTGGATACTAACGTTACTCGGTGCGACAGAATTGACGGCCATGATGAACTCCCTGCATCAGTTGAATCCAGAGTATGCCATTTTTTTGTGCACGCGGTGGAAACAATTCGGCGGCCCGGCAGCGCTGCCGCCGCACTGTGGCGCAAACGCCATGGCCGCCGGCGCGCCGTGTCAGCTCAGGCGCGGCCGCTCGGTGTACAGCGCAGGCGGCAAGCCGTGCAGCAAATTGGTGGTCATGGCGCAATACGCGACCTGGCTTGCCTGCTGCTTCGGCGTCCAGCCGCAATAAGCATACTGCTGAGGTTGCTGTGGCGGCGTCATGCCGCAATAAGCGTATTGGGCGGCCTGTTGCGGCGGCGTCATACCGCAATACGCGGCGGCCGCGCTGTCAGTGCCGGCAGCGGCGCGCACATAGGCAACGCCAAATTCCGCTTCATACAGTTCCTGCATGCGCTGGCCCATCCGCGCCAGGGTGGCGGCGTCTTCCTCGCCGCGCATGCCGATATAGGGGAAGTGGTGCAGGAAATAGCCGAACACGGCCTGGCAGTCTGCTGCGTATTTCATCGTGTCGAGGATGTGGTAATGCCAGAAGGTATCGACATCGACCAGCGGCGACGTCGATTCGTGAGGATATTTCTTCATCAGGGTGAGAAAGCGGCGATATTCGACCTCGACCGCGTTGGCGCGTTCGAGGCTCCAGCCCTCGCCCGATTCCTTGTGCATCAACTTGACTTTAATCGGGTCCAGATCCAGTTCGGCGATGACGTTCATGACATTCCTTTGCTTTGGGGTTGAGGAAAATGAGCAAGTACGTCAAATTTTGCCTGCGTCCTGGCAAACACTATTGATATTAATCAACGGCTATCAGGGAATTCCGATCGCGCTGAGATTCCTCCGTATTGGCACCGGCGCCGCTGCCGCGCGCCAGCGGCACTGAAATCGACACCGTGGTGCCGCCATTCGGACTGCTGACGATGGCACAGGTGCCGCCCAGCAAATTGATGCGTTCTTCGATACCCACCAGGCCGAACGAGCCGATCTTGTTGCGGCTGTTGGCGCGCAGGCCGATGCCGTTGTCGCTGATGATCATGGTCAGCATCTGGCCCGCCTGGCCCAGTTCCACCCGCACCAGGCTGGCGCGCGCATGCTGGGCAATATTGCTCAGCGATTCTTGCAGGATGCGGAAAAACGCGGTGGCGCAATGGTCGTCCACGCGGATGTCGTGCTGGTGTTCCAGCAGCTCGCACATCATGCCCGAGCGTTCGCGAAAGCGCGCAATCTGCCATTCGACGGCAGCGTTCAGGCCCAGGTCCAGCACGGTGGGACGCAAGTCATTGATGATGTGGCGCACGCTTTTGATGGTGCTGTCGATTTGTTGCAGCGTGCTCACTGCGCGCGCGTGCAGGCGCGGGTGGCGGTGGCGCGTGCGGGTGGCCAGCAGGTCCGCTTCGATGCGCAGCACCAGCAGGTTCTGGCCCAGGTCGTCGTGAATTTCGCGGGCGATGCGCTTGCGTTCCTGCTCCTTGATCTGATCGGCGTGGGCGGCCAGGCGGCGCAGCTTGTGGTGCGATTGCTGCAGCTTGGCCTGGCTGTCGCGCAATTCGCGGGTCATGGCCTTGGCCATCCGGATTGCCCGCAGCCGCGACGACGAAAGCGTGTGGAACAGCAGGTAGAACATCAGCGTGCCGATGAAACCGGCAGCCGTTGCCAGCCACGGCAGGAACAGGTCAAAGCGGCTCGACCACGCCCGCTTGGGCGCGCTGAACAAGGCGTTCCACTGGCGGCCGTGGAAGTCAAGCGGCAGCATCACCGAGTAGAGCTGGGACGTGCGCGGATCCTTGCCTTGCGGCTGGTTGTCGAACAGCAGGGCAGATTGCGCCCCCGGCGTGGCGGCATTGCCGCCGTCGTACAGCCGCAGCCGCACATCGCGCACCTGCATCTGTTCCATGGCCAGTTGCACCAGGCGCGGCACGCTGAAACCGATGCCCACCGAACCGATGAAGTTGGCCCGGCGCTGTTCGACCGTCGCATGCGGCAGGTCGCGCCGGTACAGCGCCAGGCGGATCGCCATGCCGCCGCCCTGGCCATGGGCGTTCATATCGATCAACTTGCCGGAAGTGCTGACTTCGCCGGTATCGCGTGCGCGGGCCAGCGCGTCCGCCACGGCGGGGCGGGCCGTGATGTCGAGGCCCACCCGGTCGCGGAACGTGGCGATCGGTTCGATCATCGTGATCACCGAGTAGTCGGGCCGTCGCCCCGCCGGCCTGATTTCGAAATCGGGGTAGCCGTCGGCCGTGCCGTCGCCGCTGTGGCGGCTGGCGCGTTCAAAGGCGTCGCGGGCGGCATCGGTGACGTAGGGCGAATAATTGATGCCGTCGAGCGCGGGGAACTGGGTGCTTAACTGCAGGCCGCCGACGAAGCGGTGAAAATCGGCGGGGGTGATGTTTTCGCTGGCATCGAAGAAGCTGGCGGTGGCGCGCAACACATTGGTGTAGGAATCGATGTGCGAACTGATGTGATATTGGGCATTGCGCGCCTGGTGCATGAAGCGGGCGTTGCCGTCGTATTCCACCGCGCGGTCGGCGGCCACATGGGATAACGCACCGACGCCGAGCGACAGCAGGATGCCCGCCCACCACACCGGCTTGGACGGAGAAAACCATTGCCGTTGCGCCAGGAATCCGCCCATTTCCGTTGCCTTTCTCGCCACTCCGCTCACCCCAGATTATTGACTATAAAAAATATTAGATATGCAAGTCAAGTGGTTTTATGGGGGGTAGCCGCGGATCAGCTGTTTCATGCGGCGCCAGTACCACTGCATGGGGGCAAAATAAAAAAGCCGGCGCCTCCCGAGGGAAGGTGCCGGCTTTCCGTTGCTTAGTTGGGTAACTTAGTTGGGCAATTTACTTGGCCACAAAACTATCCTTGAGCGTCACAATCCGGTTGAATACCGGCTTGCCAGGCTGACTATCAACGCGGTCGGCAACAAAATAACCATGGCGCTCGAACTGGTAACGCTGGTCGGGCAGTGCTGCGCTCATGCCCGGCTCGAGGTAGGCGGTGACCACTTCGCGCGCGTTCGGGTTCAGCAGTTCCTTGAAGTCCTTGCCGCCCGCATCGGGATGCGGATCGGTGAACAAGCGTTCGAACAGCCGCACTTCGGCCGGCAACGCGGTGGCGGCCGACACCCAGTGGATGTTGCCCTTGACCTTGTAGCTGTCGGAACCTGGCGTGCCCGATTTCGAGTCCGGGAAGTAATTCACGTGCACGGCCACCACTTTGCCGTTCTCGTCCTTGTCAAAGCCCGTGCACTCGGTCACGTAGCCGTGGCGCAGGCGCACGCGGCTGCCCGGCTTGTCGTCGATCGGTGGGTAGTAGCGGAAATAACCCTTGCTCGGCACTTCCATGAAGTCTTCTTCCTCGATCCACAGTTCGCGCGTGATCGGGAACGTGCGCACGCCCATTTCCGGGTGGTGCGGATGGACCGGCGACGTGCATTCCTCGCTCTGGCCTTCCGGATAGTTGTCGATGATGAGTTTCAACGGACGCAGCACGGCAGTGGCGCGCGGCGCTTTGGGGTCGAGATCTTCGCGCAGGCAGCCTTCCAGCGTGCTCATGTCGATCCAGCCGTCGGACTTGGTCACGCCGATGCGTTCGCAGAACAGGTGGATCGCTTCGGGCGTGTAGCCACGGCGGCGCAGGCCGACAATGGTGGGCATGCGCGGATCGTCCCAGCCGTCGACGATGTGTTCGTCCACCAGCTGGCGCAGTTTGCGCTTGGACGTCACCACATAGGTGAGGTTCAGACGCGAAAACTCGTACTGGTGCGGCACCGGCAGCTTGAAGAAGCCGCCCTTGGACAAGGTTTCCAGCAGCCAGTCGTAGAATGGCCGGTGATCCTGGAATTCCAGCGTGCAGATCGAGTGGGTGATGTTTTCCAGCGCATCGGAAATCGGGTGCGTGAAGTCGTACATCGGGTAAATGCACCAGGCATCGCCGGTGCGCACGTGGTGGGCGTGGCGGATGCGGTAGATGGCCGGATCGCGCATATTCATGTTGGGCGAGGACATGGCATCGTCGCTGATCTTGGCGCGCAGGATGTGCTCGCCGTCAGCGTATTTGCCTGCCTTCATGTCGCGGAAGATTTGCAGCGACTCGTCCACCGGACGGTTGCGGAACGGCGAATTGACACCGGGCGTATTGAAATTGCCGCGATTGGCCGCCATATCGTCTGCCGACTGGCTGTCCACGTAAGCGTAGCCTTGCTCGATCAGGTACTCGGCCATGGCGTACAGCTGGTCGAAGTAGTCGGACGCGTAGTGCAGGTGGTGTTCCACCGTGCCGTCGGCCTTGGGATAGTCGTAATTGAAGCCCAGCCACTTGACGCTGTCGATGATGGTGTCGACGTATTCCTGCTCTTCCTTGGCGGGGTTGGTATCGTCGAAGCGCAGATTGCAGCGGCCCTGGTAATCGCGCGCCAGGCCGAAGTTCAGGCAGATCGATTTGGCGTGGCCCACGTGCAGGTAGCCATTCGGCTCCGGCGGAAAGCGGGTGATGACCGTGGGCAAGTCGTCGCGCACATAGGTGCCGGCCGCCTGGTCGTGGTCGATGATCGCGCGCAGGAAGTTCGAAGGGAGTTCTGGCGCTGGGCTTTTTTTATCGTTGCTCATCTGAAAGATTGACTTGGAAAAGTTCGTGTAAAGACCATTTTACCGTATTGCCTGTTCTCGCCGAGGTGAAATGCTGCATTGCGGCGTCCAGTTGTAGTCCCGGCCCGGGCCGGAACCGTGGGCGGCTGTGGCGCGACAGGTATAATTCGCCTTTGGCTTTTATAATTTGTTTCGGAGTTTCCCAAATGGAAAATCACTACAACACGCTGGGAATCGCGCCGAACGCCACCGAGGACGAGATCAAGAAGATCTACCGCTCGCTGGCGATGCGTTTTCACCCGGACCGCAACCCCGCGCCCGGCGCGGAAGCGCGCTTCAAGGCCATCACCAAGGCTTATGAAATCCTGTCCGACCCGGTCAAGCGCGAAGAATACAACCAGAGCGTGAACCACCGCATCATCATCGATGCCGAGGCCGAGGCTTACCAGCTGTGGCGCTCTTTATTCAGCCTGCACGGCACCACGCTGCCGGCCGCCTGACACGTCACCAATCACGAAAGCAAGATAATGAGAAAAGTACACCCGGAGTTCGCCTACCAGTCGCGCGAACTTGAAGGCCAGATCGACGGCATCCTCGGCGATCCGCCCGACCGTAAAAACTACCAGCGCATGATCGATGCCCTGGTGGACGAGTACGCCAGTGGCGGCGGCATCGAGGATGTCAACATGCTGGCGTTCGCGCTGGTCGACCATCTCGAGTTTTCCGACCCGAAAGGCTTGCTGGCCGAAGCCGGCGACTACGAGTTCGGCGATGCCGCGCGCGTGTTCGCCATGGCGTCGTGCAAGGGCGAGGCTGCCGGCCGCATGTACGCGGCACTGGAAGAAAACCTGCCCGACCTGGCGCGCCAGGCCATCATCACCGCCTTCCTGTTCAAAAATCCGCGCAAGTGGGACGACGACGACCAGTCGCTGGAGCAACTGTCGGCCAACGACGATGGCGACGATATCGAGGACGAAGACAACGCGACCGACGACTTCGCCCAGATGTTCGACAAGGATGGAGATTAACCATGTCCGACGACCAAACCCGTAATCTGCCAGCCCTGAGCAAGCAAGTGACCGAGTTGGTGCTGGCCGGCTCGCTCGGCCATGCCGAGCAGGCGTTTGCCGATGCCGCCGACCAGTACGGCGACCTGGCCGTGGTCGAAGTGCTGAGCAACATTCCACCGCAAGTGACGGCGCTGCACATGGCCGGCTTTGACGGCGGCAAGATGTCGCTCGCCACCTTGCTGGTCCCGCCGAAGGCGTGGGCCGACAGCCTGGCCTTCATTGCCGCCACCTGGCCCGACGACCAGATCGAGGACGATCCCGAGCGCATCGCCGAATCGCTGTTTGCCCACGTGCACGGCGTGGTGTTTGCCACCGACGACGAAGAGCGCCGCAACGAACTGCTGGCCGCCGCGTCCGCCCCCGACCACGGCGCGACCATGTTTGCGATTTTGTTCTCGATGGCGCCCAAGGAAATCCTCGAAGTGGCTGGCGAAATCATCGCCAAGGGCCCGTACCTGACCGGCCAGACCTCGTCCGACAACGACGTGGTTCCGCTGGCGATCGCGCTGGCGCAGGCGTCGGAAGACGGCTGGGACCGCGCGCTGTTCGAGCTGTTCCCCGAGTTCCGCCACAGCGCCGACCTGGCCGACGCCGAGTTCAACGACGATCCCGACGAAGAACAGAACTTCCTGCAGCGCTCCACCAAGGAATTGCTGTACCGTCTGCGCAAGCAGGTACCGTCCACGCGCGTGGTCAAAGCGTCGCGCCGCAGCGTCGGCACCGGCATTTTCTCGTGATGGGCTGCTGATCCATGCTGCCAGCAATCGTCATAGAAAACCTGCCGCGCTTGACGCGCGCGATCCAGCAACTGGCCCGGCATCCCGACGATGACGCGGCCTACACGCTGGCCGATGAACTGACCGGCATCACGGCCATGGTGGCCGAGAAATTCACCAACGACCGCACTGCCGAAGGCATCCAGAAGGCGTTGCAGTTGACGGTGGGCGGCGTCTCGCTTGGTCTCGACCACGCGTTGCCGGCCGATGGCGGCGCCGACGGCGACCTCGAGGCGCTCGATCTGCTGATCGAGGAGGGCGCCGAGCATGCGTTCCAGATCGGCTTCCGCCTGATCAAGGAATTGTCGGCCTTGCCGGAAGACTCACTGGTGGGCGAGTACGACACCGATCCCGTGTACGCGGCGCGGCGCTTGCGCGATTTGTTTGTCGATTTGTGCCAGACCGACCCGAACCAGAACTGGAACGGTTCCGAGCGCTACGAAGTGATGCTCAAGCAGCGCAAGGAAGTGCAGGCCATCGTCCGTCTGGCCAACTGGCTGCGCCGGCACCACAGCGAAGGCCCGGTCAGCGATACCGACCTCAATGCCGAAGGCGTGATTGCGCTGGCCGTGATCTTCGCGGTGGAAGGCGGAGGGCGGGTGATGGCGCGTACCGGCCAGAAGGAGTTCGAGCGTTTCGTCAAATCGGTGCGCAAGAACAAGCCGGACTTTGAAGAAGGCTGGGCCGCGCTGGTGGCGGCCGTGCCGGTGCAACATCACCCGGTGCTGCTGGACCGCATCGCCAGCTACCGCGAAACGTGCACGGTGCTGCAACACATCCGTGGCCGCACGGCAATGAAGACCTTGTTTGCGGAGTTGGAGAACTATGCCGGCTCTGAGTTGGACGCGGATTATTCGTAAAAATTAGATTCCCGCCTGCGCGGGAATGACGGCTTTACGGCTAACAAAGCTGGACTATTCTTGCGACCACTAGACTAAGAATCGTCATTCCCGCGAAGGCGGGAATCCAATTCCGTAGCACCGCCAATAGCTTAACCGGCAGCCTCCTCCGCCACCGCCACAAACCCCGCCACCAGCGGCGAAATCTCATCCTTCCTGCGCGCCAGCAGCAGCGCCGTATTCGCCTCGGGATCGGCCAGCGGCCGGTAGCACACTCCGCTCATGCGGATAATCTCGAACGAACTCGGTAACACCGAAATCCCGCTGCCGGCCGCCACCAGGCCGATGATGGTCGATGCCTCGCCAGCCTCCACCGCGATGTTCGGCACGAACCCCGCCTCCTTGCACAACCGAAAAATCTGCGGATGTATGCCGGTGCCTGCCGTTTTCGGATACATCACCAGCGGCTGCCCTTCGAGGTCGCTGATCGCAATCACCTTTTTCCTGGCCAGCGCATGCGCCACCGGCAGCACCAGCACCAGTGGATCGCGGCGCAGTACGGTCAGCACCACGCTGTCGGGCAGTGCCTGTTCGGGCGGACGCACCAGGCCTAGGTCGAGCCGGCGGTCGCCAATCGCGTCGATCTGGCCAAACGTGGACATCTCGTGCAAGGTGAGGGTGACGCCCGGATAGCGCTGGCGGTAGCGGTTGATCACGGTGGCAAACAGCGGCGTCAATGGGGTGGAAAAGGTAAAGCCCACCCGCAATTCGCCGGCTTCGCCGCGCTCGGCCCGGCGCGCGGTCTGCACTGCCTGGTTCGACAGTGCGAGGATGCGCTGGGCATCTGCCAGGAACAGTTTGCCCGCTTCCGTCAGCCGTACCCAGCGCTTGCTACGCTCGAGTAACTGAGCGCCCACTTCGGCTTCCAGCATCTGGATCTGGTGGCTCAGTGGTGGCTGGCCGATGTGCAGGCGCTCGGCCGCGCGGGTAAAACTGAGTTCCTCGGCAACGGCAACGAAGTAGCGCAGGTGGCGTAGTTCCATGGTTGTTATCTTTTTAAAGTATGACTAACGCCTTAAATATATATTGGACAGTTGTACTGTGCAATCCTAAGATGGTTCATCGTTTTCGCTTTGAATGCCTGCCATGTCCACTGCCGCCGCCATCGTTACCGACACCTCCGCCTTGCCGCAGGCAGCGCCGCGCATCCGCGCCGGCACGGCCGACTTCAAGCGCAGCAACCGCGCCATGTTCTTTGGCGGCTTTTCGTGCTTTGCCCTGCTGTACTGCGTGCAGCCGCTGATGCCGCTGCTGTCGCACGAGTTCGCACTCAGCGCCGCGCAAAGTTCGCTGGCGCTGTCGATCTCGACCGGCGCGCTGGCGCTGTCGCTGGTCGTCTCCAGCGCCTTATCGGAACGGTTCGGTCGCAAGCCGCTGATGGTGGCGGCCATGGCAATCGCTGCCGTGATGACGGTGCTGTGCGCGTTTGCCCATAATTACCACCAGCTGCTGGCCATGCGCGCCTTGCTCGGCGTGGCGCTCGGCGGCATGCCGGCGATTGCCATGGCGTATCTGGGCGAGGAAATTGAACCGACGTCGCTGGGCTTGTCGATGGGGCTGTACATCAGCGGTAGCGCGTTTGGCGGCATGGCAGGGCGGGTCATCACCTCCGTGCTGAGCGACCATTTTTCGTGGCGGCTGGCAGTGGGCATGGTGGGTGTGGCCGGCGTGTTGGCGGCGTGGGAATTCTGGCGCAGCCTGCCGCCATCGCGCCATTTCACGCCGTCCGGCGGCGGCTGGCGCGCGATGCCGGCCGGCTTCAAGCTGCACCTGACCGATGCCGGTTTGCCATGGCTGTTTGCGCTGGCGTTCTTGCTGATGGGCGCGTTTGTCAGCCTGTATAACTACATTGCCTATCGCCTGCTCGGCGCGCCGTTCGGCTTGAACCAGAGCCTGGTGGGTACGGTGTCGTTCCTGTATTTGCTGGGGATTTACAGCTCGGTGTGGGCGGGCAAGCTGGCCGACCGCTTCGGCCGCCGCCACGTGCTGTGGGCGGTGATGGGCATGATGCTGGCCGGGTTGCTGCTCACCCTGTCCAACTGGCTGCCGCTGATCATTGCCGGTGTGGCGCTGTTCACGTACGGCTTTTTTGCCACGCACTCGGTGGCCAGCAGCTGGGTGGGCCGCCGCGCGCTGACCAGCAAGGCGCTGGCGTCGGCGTTGTACCTGTTCTTCTATTACCTCGGTTCCAGCGTGATCGGTTCTGCCACCGGCATCATGTGGGAGCGCAGCGGCTGGCCTGGCGTGGTGATGGTGCTGGGCGCGTCGCTGGGGCTCGGGCTGCTGATCGCGCTGCGCTTGCGCACTTTGGCGCCGCTGGGGGCGGCAGAAAAATAATAGGGTGCTGATCTCGATCAACTGGTGTGATGGAATCTGTCGGCCACGGCCGGTGTCGAATCAAGATGGGAGCGCTGCCCGCTCCTTCTTGTTTCCCCTTTTTCGGAAGGTCACGCCATGCCGCATATCCACGCTCCCAACCTGGCCAGTACCCGGGCCAATACCCAGGACCTCGAACGCCGTTTCCATCTGGTGGAACAAGCCATCGGCCAGGCGGCGGAGGCCAGCTCCGCCGAACACCACTTGCCCAGCGAACTGCGTGACTGTATCCAGCGCGTGGACCGCATGGGCGATACCGCGCGCGACGTCTTGCAAACGGGTGACGACGCCCGCATCCGCAAACTGGTTGGCGACATGCTCACGTCAGCCGAACGCGCGCGCCGCGTCTGCATCAACATCCCGCAACTGTCGGCCCAGATCCGCGGCGCGGTCAGCCACATGGTGAGCCAGTTGCAGGAGTTGCAGCGCGATCTACGGTAGCGTCTGTGCGGCTGCCTATGTCTTGACCATGCTGCTGGTAATCACAGCACAGCCTTGGCGCGCAGAGCGGCAATGTCGTCGTCGCTATGGCCCAGCAGGTCGCGCAGGATGTCGTCGGTGTGTTGGCCCAGCAGCGGCGGCGCCACGGCGTTGTCGGCCGGTGAGGCGGACAAACGCATCGGGTTGCGTACCAGCTTGACGGTGCCGGCCGTCGGGTGCGGCACTTCCGTCACGATGCCGCGCGCCAGCACTTGCGGGTTGGCGTACACGTCGTCGAGGTTGTTGATCGGCCCGCATGGCACGCCTACTGCTTCCAGTTGTTCGATCCAGAAGTCGCGCGACTGTTGCAAGACCATCTCGGCCAGCAGCGGCACCAGTTCCTCGCGGTGTTTTACGCGCAGCGGATTGGTGGCGTAGCGCTCGTGCAGGGCCAAATCGGCACGGCCACCCACCTCCACGAATTTCTGGTACTGGGCGTCATTGCCGGTGGCGACGATGATGTAACCGTCCGCGCACGCAAAGGTCTGGTACGGCACGATGTTCGGGTGCGCGTTGCCCCAGCGCTTCGGTGGTTTGCCGCTGTTCAGGTAATTGCTGCCCATGTTCGCCAGCATCGCCACCTGCACGTCGAGCAGCGCCATGTCGATGTACTGGCCTTCGCCAGTGCGGTCACGGTGGGTCAATGCCGCCAGAATGGCGATGGTGGCGTACATGCCGGTCATCAAATCGGTCAGCGCCACGCCTGCTTTTTGCGGACCGCCGCCCGGTAAATCGTCGCGCTCGCCGGTCACTGACATCAAGCCGCCCATGCCTTGAATGAGAAAGTCGTAGCCGGCGCGGTGCGCGTACGGACCATCCTGGCCGAAGCCCGTTACCGAGCAGTAGACGATATCGGGCTTGATCGCCTTGAGGGTGTCGTAATCGAGGCCGTAGCGTTTCAGCTGGCCTACCTTGTAATTTTCCAGCACCACGTCGCAGTGCAGGACCAGTTCGCGCAGCAGCGCTTGCCCTTCGGCGCTGGCAATGTCCATCGTTACCGAGCGCTTGCCGCGATTCGCTGCCAGATAGTAAGCGGCTTCGGTGGTGTCGTTGCCATGGGCATCCTTGGCGTAGGGCGGCCCCCAGGCGCGGGTATCGTCGCCGTTGCCGGGGCGCTCGATCTTGATTACGTCGGCACCCAGGTCGGCCAGGTTTTGTGAACACCAGGGGCCGGCCAGCACCCGGCTCAGGTCCAGCACGCGGATGTGGCCCAGCGCTTTCGGTACGGTCATCATCGTCTCTCTTATAGTAGGTCTCGCCCGCCAGTGTAGTGTGTGGGTCTGGTTCGTGATAGTGTCGCGGTTCCCCTGCATACCATTTCCATCACTAATTCGGCATCATGTGGCCATATCCTAAAATTGTTGCGCATCGCGGCGGCGGCGTCCTGGCGCCGGAAAACACCATTGCCGGGCTGCGCGCCGGCCTGGCCTACGGCTTTCGCGCCGTCGAGTTCGACGTGATGCTGTCGCAAGACGGCATCGGCATGGTGATCCACGATCCCGAGTTTGGCCGCACCGTGGCCGGGCAGGGCGCCGTGCCGCACACCTTGGCGCGCGACCTGGCGACCAGGGATGCCGGCAGCTGGCACAGTGTTCCCTTCAAGGGCGAGCGCGTGCCGTATTACACCCAGTTCATCGATTACTGCCAGGCGCAGGGCATCTGGATGAACGTGGAAATCAAGCCGGCCGACGGTTTTGAAGCAGCCACCGGCACCTGGGTGGCGCGCGTCACGCGCGATTCGTACGCGGCCGAGATCGCCGCCGGCGACCCTGCCGCGATTCCGCTGCTGTCCTCGTTCAGCTTCGAGGCGCTGGCCGCCGCCCGCGACGCCGCGCCCGACGTGCCGCGCGGCTACTTGCTCGACCGCATTCCGGGCGACTGGGAAGCGCAGGCGCGGGCACTGGGCGCGGTGGCCATCCACACCAACCACAAGCACCTGACGCCAGCCCTGGCCGCCGCCGTCAAAGCTGCCGGCTATGGCTTGTTTTGCTACACCGTCAACGATCCCGAACGCGCTCGGGAAATCCTGTTGTGGGGCGTGGACGGGTTTTGTACGGATCGCATCGATTTAATCGGGCCGGCCTTTACCTAAAACCCTGGCATACAAGAGGTCATATATAATCAACCCTTTGCATTTGCCAGCTACCTCCCTGCATACGACATGAAATCATCTGAAATCCGCGAGAAGTTCCTCAAGTTTTTTGAATCCAAGGGTCATACGATTGTCCGTTCCAGCCCGCTGGTACCTGGCAATGATCCAACCATGCTGCTGACTAACAGCGGCATGGTGCAATTCAAGGACGTTTTCCTTGGCCTCGATACGCGCCCGTACTCGCGCGCCACCACCGTGCAGCGCTGCGTGCGCGCCGGCGGCAAGCACAACGACCTGGAAAACGTCGGCTACACCGCGCGTCACCACACGTTCTTCGAAATGCTGGGCAACTTCAGCTTTGGCGACTATTTCAAGCGCGATGCGATTCAATACGCGTGGGAACTGCTGACCAAGGTCTACGGCCTGCCAGCCGAAAAACTCACCGTCACCGTGTATTTCGAGGATGACGAAGCGTACGACATCTGGGCCAACGAAATCGGCGTGCCTACCGAGCGCATCATCCGCATCGGCGACAACAAGGGTTCGCGCTACGCGTCCGACAACTTCTGGCAGATGGCCGACGTTGGTCCTTGCGGCCCGTGCACCGAGATCTTCTACGACCACGGCGCCGACATCTGGGGCGGCCCTCCGGGCTCGGCCGAAGAAGACGGCGACCGCTTCATCGAAATCTGGAACCTGGTGTTCATGCAGTTCAACCGCGACGAAGCGGGCAATATGAACAAGCTGCCCAAACCATGCGTCGATACCGGCATGGGCATGGAGCGCCTGGCTGCCGTGCTGCAACACGTGCACAGCAACTACGAAATCGACCTGTTCCAGAACCTGATCAAGGCTGCCGCGCGCGAAACCGGCGCTACCGACCTGGAATCGAAGTCGCTGCGCGTGATCGCCGACCACATCCGCGCCGCCTCGTTCCTGATCGTTGACGGCATCATCCCTGGCCCCGAAGGCCACGGTTATGTGCTGCGTCGCATCATCCGCCGCGCGCTGCGTCACGGCCACAAGCTGGGCCAAACGAAACCGTTCTTCTACAAGCTGGTGGAAGACCTGAATATCGAGATGGGCGTTGCCTATCCGGAACTGGCCGAAGCCAAGGACCGTGTCGCTGCCACCCTGAAAGCCGAGGAAGAGCGTTTCGGCGAAACGCTGGAAAACGGCATGAAGATCCTGGAAGCGCAGCTGGCCAAGGATCCAACCAAGCTGGACGGCGGCACCGCGTTCACCTTGTACGATACCTACGGCTTCCCGCTGGACCTGACGGCCGACATCTGCCGCGAACGCAACATCACGCTCGATGAAGCCGGCTTCAACGCTGCCATGGAGCAGCAAAAGAAAACTGCGCGCGCGGCCGGCAAGTTCAAGATGGCTGCCAACGTCGAGTACACGGGCGAGAAAACCAAATTCGTCGGTTACGACGACCTCAGCGTCAACTCGACAGTTATTGCGCTGTACGCCAATGGCGCCTCGGTGCAGGAACTCAAAGCAGGCGAGTCGGGCATCGTGGTGCTGGACACCACCCCGTTCTACGCCGAATCGGGCGGCCAGGTCGGCGACCAGGGCGCGATCAAGGCTGCTGGCGGCCTGTTCGCCGTGGAAGACACGCTCAAGATTCAGGCCGACGTGTTTGGCCAGCACGGCGTGCTGTCCGAAGGCAGCCTGAAAGTGGGCGACGCCGTCTCGGCAGAAGTGGACTTGCACAAGCGCGGCCGCACCATCCGCAACCACTCGGCTACCCACCTGATGCACAAAGCGCTGCGCGAAGTGCTGGGCGGCCACGTGGCGCAAAAAGGTTCGCTGGTCGATCCCGACAAAACCCGTTTCGACTTCAGCCACAACGCACCGCTCACGGCTGAGCAGATCGCCGAAGTGGAAGCCAAGGTCAACAAAGAGATCCTGGAAAACCACCCCACCCGCGCGCAGCACATGTCGTTCGACGACGCTGTCAAGCATGGCGCCATGGCCTTGTTTGGCGAGAAGTACGGCGACGAAGTGCGCGTGCTCGACATCGGCACCTCGAAGGAGCTGTGCGGCGGTGTGCACGTGCAGCGCACCGGCGACATCGGCCTGTTCAAAATTATCGGTGAAGGCGGCGTTGCTGCCGGCATCCGCCGCGTGGAAGCAGTAACGGGCGAGGGCGCGCTGGCGCTGGTGCAAGGCCTGGCGCGCAAGCTCGGCGATGCTGCAGCGGCGTTCAAATCGAATCCGGACGAGCTGCTGGTCAAGATCGGCGCCGTGCAGGACCAGGTCAAATCGCTGGAAAAAGAACTGGCGGCACTGAAGTCGAAACTGGCTTCGGGCCAGGGCGATGAACTGGCCACCAAGGCGGTCGATGTGAACGGCATCAAGGTGCTGGCGGCAACGCTGGAAGGCGCCGACGTCGCTACCCTGCGCGAGACCATGGACAAGCTCAAAGACAAGCTGAAGACCGCCGCCATCGTGCTGGCTGCCGTCAACGACGGCAAAGTGAGCCTGATTGCCGGTGTGACGGCGGACGCCACGTCCAAGGTCAAGGCCGGCGAGCTGGTGAACTTCGTTGCACAACAAGTGGGCGGTAAAGGCGGCGGACGCCCCGATATGGCGCAGGCCGGCGGTACCGATCCAAGTGGTTTGCCACAGGCACTGGAAGGTGTTGCAGCATGGGTCGGCACCCGCGCTTGAGCATTCAAATCTGCAAGTAACCCTGTTAAAACAAGGTAAAGACGGCCCGCGTGTCAAGCGCGGGCCGTTGTTGTTTACCTGGCTTGATTGTATACTTGCAAGTTCCCGTTGCAAAATTGCAACGGGGTGCGAACTATTTTGGTGCAGCGCGTCAAGCCCTCCGAAAAGGAGTAGTATTGCGAAACTGCTTAACAAATCTGCGGGTTTTTCGATGACCGACACGATATTAGATAACGAAATCATGGAATTCCACATGGAACTCGATGCGCGCGAACTGCACTGTCCGCTGCCAATTCTGAAGGCGAAAAAAGCCTTGGCAGAATTGCAAAGTGGTGAGGTGCTGCGCATCATGGCAACCGACCCTGGCTCCGTGCGTGATTTCCAGGCGTTTGCCAAACAGACCGGCAATGCCTTGCTGTCCCACGTACAAACGGGCCGCGAATTCGTGTTTTTGATGCGCCGCAAATAAACCGCGCCGCCTCTTTTCCCCTGTATTTCACTCCTGGAGCGCCCGTCTGAAAAATATTTTTAGACGAGTTCCACTAACTAAAAATCGCACGATCGTGCTTTAATTTATTGTGTCCGGCGGATTTCTCATATAATCTAGCCCACTAATTTGGATCGTTGTTTAGATCGTTATTCACCATTTTCCCAAAGGCACAGCTATGAAAGTCTTGGTACCCGTCAAACGCGTGGTCGACTACAACGTCAAGGTCCGCGTCAAATCGGACGGCACCGGCGTCGATATCGCCAACGTCAAAATGTCGATGAACCCGTTCGATGAGATCGCGCTGGAAGAAGCCACGCGCCTCAAGGAATCGGGCAAGGTCACCGAAGTGGTCGCCATTTCGTGCGGCGTGGACAAGTGCCAGGAAACCCTGCGCACCGGCATGGCGATCGGCGCCGACCGCGGCATCCTGGTGCAAACCGACGTGGAACTCGAACCGCTGGCAGTGGCCAAGCTGATCAAGGCGCTGGCCGACAAGGAGCAGCCGCAACTGATCATCCTGGGCAAGCAGGCCATCGATGACGACTCGAACCAGACCGGCCAGATGCTGGCTGCCTTGCTCGGTTGGCCGCAAGCGACGTTCGCGTCGAAAGTGGAACTGGAAGACGGCAAAGTCACCGTTACCCGCGAAGTGGACGGCGGCCTGGAAACCCTGGCGCTGACGCTGCCAGCGATCATCACCACCGACCTGCGCCTGAACGAGCCGCGCTACGTGACGCTGCCGAACATCATGAAGGCCAAGAAAAAACCGCTGGACGTGACCAAGCCGGAAGACCTCGGTGTCGATGTGACCCCGCGCCTGAAAACGCTGAAGGTCGTCGAGCCTGCCAAGCGCTCCGCTGGCATCATCGTGCCGGACGCCGCCACCCTGGTCGCCAAGCTGCGCACCGAAGCCAAAGTCATCTAAAGGAATCATCATGGTCGCATTAGTTATTGCAGAACACGACAACGCCAGCCTGAAAGGCAGCACCCTTCACACCGTCACCGCAGCTGCCCAGTGCGGCGGCGACGTGCACGTGCTGGTGGCCGGTTCCAACGCTGGCGCCGCCGCTGCGGCTGCCGCGCAAATCGCCGGTGTATCGAAAGTCATCGTGGCCGACGCGCCCCACTTCGCGGACGGCCTGGCAGAAAATGTCGCCGAGCAGATCCTGGCGCTGGCATCGAATTACAGCCACATCCTGGCGCCAGCTACCGCCTACGGCAAGAACATCCTGCCACGCGTGGCTGCCAAGCTGGACGTGGCGCAAATTTCCGAAATCACCAAGGTCGATTCCCCTGATACCTTCGAGCGTCCGATCTACGCCGGTAACGCCATCGCTTACGTGCAATCGTCGGATGCGATCAAGGTCATCACCGTGCGCGCCACCGGTTTTGATGCCGCTGCCGCCACCGGTGGTTCAGCCGCTACCGAAACCGTGACCGCCGTGGCCGATGCCGGCACGTCGCGTTTCGTCGGTCGCGAACTGGCCAAGTCCGACCGTCCGGAACTGACCGCCGCCAAGGTGATCGTATCCGGTGGCCGTGGCATGGGTTCGGGCGAAGCCTTCAAGGTGCTGGAACCGCTGGCCGACAAGCTGAACGCCGCCATGGGCGCCTCGCGCGCAGCCGTGGACGCCGGCTACGTGCCGAACGACTGGCAAGTGGGCCAGACCGGCAAGATCGTGGCGCCTAACCTGTACATCGCCGTCGGTATTTCCGGCGCGATCCAGCATCTGGCCGGCATGAAGGATTCGAAAGTGATCGTCGCGATCAACAAGGATCCGGAAGCACCGATCTTCTCGGTGGCCGATTACGGCATCGTGGGCGATTTGTTTGAAGTGGTGCCGCAGCTGGTGGCTGAGCTGGGCTAAGCAGTAACGCAACAAACGAGCCACGCTGGTTGGGGAATCCTGGCCACCGTGGCTTTTTTTAAACCCGCAGCCAGCGCTCCGTCACCGAACACTACCAACGTCATCCTCGCGAACGCGGGGATCCATAGTGCGCGTGGACGGTGTTGGCGTATGCGGCAGCAAACACGGCTCACAGGTCCTATGGATCCCCGCGTGCGCGAGGATGACGGATTTGGCGCAAACAATACGGAGACAAACCATGCCCTACCAAGCCCCCATCAAAGACATGCTGTTCGTGATCAACGAACTGGCCGACCTGGCAGCCGTCAACGCGCTGCCCGGCAATGAAGACGCCACCCTCGATACAGCCGAAGCCATTCTCGAAGAAAACGGCAAATTCGTCAGCGGCGTGATCGCGCCGCTGAACCATGCCAGCGACAAGGAGCCGAGCTGGTTCCACGATGGCCAGGTCACGACCTCGAAAGGTTTTAAAGCCGCGTTCAAGGCGTTTGGCGAAGCGGGCTGGCAGGGCGTGCAGCACCCGGTGGAATTTGGCGGCCAGGGCTTGCCCAAGCTGCTGGCCACGCCGTGCATCGAGATGCTGAACTCGGGCAGCATCTCGTTCGCGCTGTGCCCGCTGCTGTCCGATGGCGCCATCGAAGCGCTGCTGACGGCCGGCAGCGACGAACAAAAAGCGATCTACCTGGAAAAACTGGTGTCGGGCGAATGGACCGGCACCATGAACCTGACCGAGCCGCAAGCCGGCTCCGACCTGGCGGCCGTGCGCACGCGCGCCGAACCGCAGGGCGACGGCACCTATAAAGTCTTCGGCACCAAGATCTTCATTACCTACGGCGAGCACGATTTCTCCGACAACATCGTCCACCTGGTGCTGGCGCGCACGCCCGATGCACCGGCCGGCGTGAAAGGCATTTCGCTGTTCATCGTGCCGAAATTCCTGGTCAACGCCGACGGCACGCTCGGTGCGCGCAACGATGCGCACTGCGTCTCGATCGAACACAAGCTCGGCATCAAGGCCAGCCCCACGGCCGTGCTGCAATTCGGCGACCACGGCGGCGCCATCGGCACCCTGGTGGGCGAAGAAAATCGCGGCCTCGAATACATGTTCATCATGATGAACGCGGCGCGCTTTGGCGTGGGCCTGCAGGGCATCGGCCTGTCTGAGCGCGCGTATCAAAAGGCGGTGGCGTTTGCGCGCGACCGCGTGCAGTCGCGCGATGTTGCTGGTTCTGCTGGTCCGGTTGCCATCATCCACCATCCGGACGTGCGCCGCCTGTTGATGAATATGCGCGCCCAGACCGAGGCGGCGCGGGCGCTGGCCTACGTGGGCGCCGGCATTTCCGACATCGCCCACAGCCATGCCGACGAGGCTGTGCGCAAGCAGAACCTGGCCGTGTACGAATACCTGGTGCCCATCATCAAGGGCTGGTCCACCGAGATGTCGCAAGACGTGGCGCGCGACGGCGTGCAGGTGCACGGCGGCATGGGCTTCATCGAAGAGACCGGCGCAGCCCAGCACTACCGCGACGCCAAGATCCTCACCATTTATGAGGGCACCACCGCGATCCAGGCCAACGACCTGGTGGGCCGCAAGACCGTGCGCGACGGCGGTACGGTCGCCAACGGCCTGATCGCCCAGCTGCGCGCGACGCAGGCAGAGCTGGCAGCTTCGGGCAATGCCGACCTGCAGGCTATCGCGGCGCAACTGGCGGTCGGCGGCAACGACCTGGAAGCGGTGGTAGCGTTCGTGGTGGCCAACACCAGGAGTGACGTCAAGGCCGTGTTTGCCGGCAGCGTGCTGTACCTGAAGCTGGCTGGCGTAGTGCTGGGCGGCTGGCAGATGGCGCGCGCCGCGTTGATCGCGCAGCGTCAACTGGAAGCAGGCGCGGGCGATGCGGCGTTCTACAAGGCCAAGCTTGGCACCGCGCGCTTCTTTGCTGATCACATCCTGTCGCAATCATCGAGCCTGCGCACGGCGATCGTCGATGGCAGTGCCGGCGTGCTGGCGCTGGACGTCGACCAGTTCTGAGTTTTTTGGCTTGAACCCCCACGGCCAGGGCCGGGGTCGGACCCTTCCGGGTCCGACCCCAAGTGGTATGGCATGCGTATTGCTGAGAGTGGGTGTGGGGCGGCTGGGAGGATGTATGCGGATTGCGATTGTTTCGGATATTCACGGTAATTTACCGGCGCTGCAAGCGGTGGTGCGCGACATTGCGCGCCGGGGCGCCGACCGGGTGGTCAATCTTGGCGACAGCGTGTCGGGCCCGTTGCTGGTGCACGACACCGCGCAATACCTGATGGCGCAGGACTGGCTGCACCTGGCCGGCAACCACGAACGGCAAGTGCTGGCGCTCGATCCCGCTGCGCCCGACATCATGCGCACGCAACCGTCCGACGCCTACGCCCGCGCGCAATTGGGCGAAGCGGAACTGGCCTGGATGGCGGCGTTGCGGCCGTCGGTGCGCTTGAGTCCCGAGGTGTTGCTGTGCCACGGCACGCCGGCCAGCGACATCACGTATTTCCTCGACACGGTCATGCCCGACCACATGCGGTTAGCCACCGCAGCCGAAGTCAGCGAACGCATGGGTGCAGTGGATGCGCAACTGATCGCCTGCGGTCACACGCATATCCCGCGCGCGGTGCGCGCGCAAAACGGCACGTTGATCGTCAACCCGGGCAGCGTGGGCTTGCAGGCGTACGACGACGACCGGCCGTATTTCCATAACGTGGAAAACGGCTCGCCCGATGCGCGCTACGCGATTGTGGAAAAAGTGGGGGAGGGGTGGACGGTCGAGCTGATCGCCGTGCCATATGACTTTGAACCGATGGCGCAACTGGCGCTGCGCAACGGCCGGCCCGAATGGGCACACGCGCTGCGCACCGGCTACATGACAGGGCACCTCGAATAACCTACTGCGCGGCCCGCTATCGCCGCTGCGTTGCTCAGTGTACCTTCGTACGCTTGCGCTACTCCCGGCGATAGCAAGCCGCTCGCGACGGTTATTCGAGGTGCCTAGGCTTTAACGACGCACCAGCGTACCGTTCTGTTTTTGCACGCGGTCGCCATTGCTCATCTGCGGGTCGTTGTCGAAGACGAAGCTGTCCTGCTTGCCGTCGTCATACTTCACGTGCACGGTCCACTGCTTGCTGGTGCGGACGCGTCCTTCCACCTGCTTGCCGGCGTACGCGCCACCGGCAGCGCCGGCAAGGGTGGCCAGCTTCTTGCCGCCGCCACTACCCACCTGGTTGCCCAGCAGGGCGCCGGCCACGCCGCCGGCGATCAGGCCCGCAGCGCCGCCTTCACCGGCTTTTTCACCAACCACCACCGACGTCACCCGGCCACAGTCATGGCAGGCGGCGGCCTTGGGCGCCTTGGTGTTGTAGCGCGCTTTCGCGTCGGCGTTGTGTTTGTCATATTCGGTTTTGGCGTCGCGCAGGCATTGCATGCGCGAACTCGAACTGCCTTCTTCGGCGCACAGTTTTTTATCTTCTGCATAACGGGTGGACAGGCGCTTGGTTTCGGCCGTGTATTCCGATTTGCTCATCTGGGCAAATGACGTCGATGTCAGCGTAGCCAGTGCCACTGCCAGCACGATGGAGTGCTTGTTCATATTGTTCTCCTCGATAATTTTAAAGTTAGCCATGTAGTTAGCCATATGCACCGCCAGTGTAGAGCAGATCGAAAAAACGTGAGATTGTGGCAATCAAACTCGCGGCGCCGACGGTCATGGTGGCGACCAGGATGATGGCGATGGGCCAGCGCGTGTCCGACTGCTTGCCGGAATGCGGATTGAAGCGCGCATCCCACTTTTCGTCGGGCATCAGGCCCAGTACCAGCGCTTCCAGGAAACCTGCCAGTCCCGACAGCATAATCGGCAACAGCTTGAAGAAGCCGTCCGATTGCGGCGCCAGCGTGGCAACCAGCCAGGCGGCGGGCAGGCCGGCCAGGTGCAGCCACAGCCACGGATCGCGCCAGCCGCGCAGGTACAGCCGTTGCAGGCCCAGTCCGCCGAACAGGAAGGCGAGCAGGGTGGCGAGGGTTTTATTCTTGTGGCGGTGGCTACGTGTCATGGGCAGGCGGCAAAAAAAGTCCGGAGAGCCCGAGTATCGGTCATAATGTCGCCCCGGCCTACCTTTTTTGGCAAGTATAGCCCTGCGGCTATTGCTCCACAGGCCGGAACGGGGGATAATCTTCGATTACCCCAATCTGCCCGATTATTTCGTTAACGCTTGCTGCTACGCGGTAAAGCGCGCTATAATTTGCGGCTTTTTCCGTCCTAGCACACTTTTTGGAAATATTATGGTCGTTATTCGTTTAGCTCGTGGAGGCGCCAAGAAGCGTCCGTTCTTCAACATCGTTGCAACCGATTCGCGCAATCGTCGCGATGGCCGTTTCATCGAACGCATCGGTTTCTACAACCCGATGGCGCAAGGCGGCGAAGTGCCACTGCGCATCACCGCTGACCGTCTGGCTCACTGGCAATCGGTCGGCGCACAACTGTCGCCAACCGTGGCTCGCCTGGTAGCTTCGAACAAAGCAGCTTAATTAGCTGAGGTTGACGGTTTGACCGATAAGCAAGCATCCGGGGTGCAAGTCCCCGACGATCTGGCACAGGTAGGCTTTGTCTTCGGTGCCTACGGCGTCGCTGGCTGGGTGAGGATTCGTCCTTTCTCGGAAGATGCGGATGCGCTGCTCTCGGTGAAAACCTGGTGGATCGACAAGCCAGGTCTGCACGATGTCGATGTCAAGCAGTGCAAACTGCATGGCGGCGACGTGGTCGCGCAACTGGTGGGCGTCACTGACCGGAATGTCGCAGAAGCGCTCAAGGGCGCCGCTGTTTCCATTCCGCGCAGCCGCTTCCCGGCCTTGTCCGAAGATGAGTTTTACTGGGCCGAGTTGATCGGTCTGGATGTAGAAAATCTGCAAGGTGAGTCCCTCGGTACGGTGGCTGACATGATGAGCAACGGTCCGCAGTCGATCTTGCGCATCAAGCCCACAGCATTGTCTGCAAACCCGGCAGAGGCAGCACCCGACGACGCGGCGCAAGAGCGCCTGATTCCATTTGTCGAAGCGTTCATCATCAAGGTGGACAAAGCGGCGAGGAAAATCACTGTCGACTGGGGCCTTGATTACTAGTGAACATAAGGGCGGCCCGCCATGCAATTCGATGTCGTGACCCTGTTCCCCGAAATGTTCGCCGCACTGACGCAGTCGGGTGTCACCCGGCGTGCGTTCGAACAGAATAAATGTGGCCTGTCGTTGTGGAATCCGCGTGATTTCACGATCGACAATCACCGCACCGTGGATGACCGCCCGTACGGCGGCGGCCCCGGCATGGTGATGCTGGCCAAGCCCCTGGAAGCGACCATCAACGCAGCCAAGGCGCGCCAGATCGAAGCCGGTCTGCCAGCGCCGCGCGTGGTGTTCATGTCGCCCCAGGGCAAGCAGTTGACGCACGAGCGCGTGGTGCAGCTCAAGCAGGAACCCGGTCTGGTGATCCTGTGCGGCCGCTACGAAGCCGTGGACCAGCGTTTGCTGGACCGCTGCATCGACGAAGAAATCAGCCTTGGCGATTTCGTGCTGTCCGGCGGCGAGTTGCCGGCGATGGCCTTGATGGACGCGGTAATCCGCCTGATACCGGGCGTGTTGAATACCGATGCCTCGGCTGTCGAAGACAGTTTTGTCAACGGCCTGCTCGATTCGCCGCACTACACGCGGCCCGAGACGTACGAAGGTGTGGCGGTGCCGCCGGTACTCATGGGCGGCAACCACGCCGAGATCGGCAAGTGGCGGCGCCAGCGCATGCTGGAAGCCACCGCCCGCAAGCGGCCCGACCTGCTGGTCAAGGCCCGCGCGGCAGGGCAGCTGAGCAAGATCGATGAAAAGTTTTTGGCAGGTTTATAAAAACCTGTTGTAGTCCCCGGGCAGGTATACCTGTCTATCTTTATCGCAGTACCACCATCCTCTACCGGGCATCGAATTTTTAAATTCACAGCGCGCCGGCATGATGGCTTTTGGAGTTTATAAAATGAACGTGATTCAACAACTCGAGCAAGAAGAAATCGCTCGCCTGGGCAAAACCATCCCTGATTTTGCTCCTGGCGATACCGTGGTCGTGAACGTGAACGTAGTCGAAGGCACCCGCAAGCGCGCCCAGGCTTACGAAGGCGTCGTGATCTCCCGTCGTAACCGTGGCCTGAACTCGAACTTCATCGTTCGTAAAATCTCGTCCGGCGAAGGCGTTGAGCGTACCTTCCAACTGTACTCCCCGCTGATCGCTTCGATCGAAGTGAAACGCCGCGGTGACGTACGTCGCGCTAAACTGTACTACCTGCGTGATCGTTCCGGTAAATCGGCACGTATCAAGGAAAAACTGCCAAACCGTCGCCCAGCGGCGAAAAAAGCAGTCGCCGCTTAATTGTAGCGATTGTGTTTGGAGAGAAGAGGGGCGCCATTGGTGCCCCTCTTTTTTTAAACCCGCACCCCGCTGCGTTGCCGGGGTCGTACCCCGTACGGGGTACGACCCCTTCGTTCTGGGGGTAAGGAGTCGCATTGGCTAAACCTCTTTTTGACCCACGTTCATTACCTGTCGACGGCATTGCCGGCGAACCCGGTCTGGCGCTCGAACGCCTCAATGCCGACTGGCTGCGCCAGCGCTTTGCCGCGCAGCCCGAGTGGGCGCCCGAAGCTGCCGAAACCAGTTACGCCGTGCGTGAAGACGGCTCGCCCGCCACGCCGGCGTCGGTACTGATCGCGCTGGTGCAGCGCCCCGATGGCCTGACCATCTTGCTCACCCAGCGCAACGCCGACCTCACCGACCATCCGGGCCAGATCAGTTTTCCCGGCGGCCGCGCCGAGGCGTTCGACGCCAGCCCGGTCGATACCGCGCTGCGCGAATCGGAAGAAGAAATCGGCCTCGATCGCGCCCACGTGGAAGTGATCGGCACCATGCCCGACTACTACACCGGCACCGGCTACCGCGTTACGCCCGTGGTGGCGCTGGTGACGCCGCCGTTCGAGATGACGGCCGATCCCGGCGAAGTGGCCGAGATTTTCGAAGTGCCGCTGGCGTACCTGATGGACGGCGTCAATCACCAGCGCCTGTCGGTGGAACTGCCCACCGGCCGCCGCAGTTTTTACGCGATGCCCTATGAAACCTATTTCATCTGGGGCGCTACCGCCGGCATGCTGCGTAACTTGTTTCACCTCTTGCGGGCGTAAAAGTTTGATTCTGTTACATGAGTGAGTTATCGTAACGGGCATCGAGGTATGGCTGCATCAAGTACCGACTCAAAGGATCATTAATGACATTTCTTTCCATTCTGTGCGCGCTGCTGATCGAGCAAATGAAACCGCTGCGGGCGGATAATTTTATTTACGCGGAGATCAAGGCCCTGGCATTGCGAATGGAGACCTGGTTCAACGCGGGCCAGGCCACGCACGGGCGTATCGGCTGGTTCCTGATGATGGCGATCCTCCTGGTGCCGGTGGCGCTGATATCGTGGGTGCTGCATTACTACGACTGGTTCCTGGCGTCGTTCGCGTGGAATGTGCTGATCGTGTATCTCACGCTGGGCTTCCGCCATTACAGCCACTACTTCACGTCGATCCAGCTGGCCCTGAACGCCGGCGACGAAACCGCCGCCCGCGCTCTGCTGGCCGAGTGGACCCGGTCGGACACCATCGGCATGGACGCCAACGAAGTCTCGCGCGTGGCCGTGGAAAAAGCGCTGATCACCACGCACCGCAACGTGTTCGGCGTGTTCTTCTGGTTCCTGATTCTTGGTCCCGTGGGCGCCATCCTGTATCGCGTCTCGGAATACGTGGCGCGCGCCTGGAACGAGCCGGAACACATGCGCAACGAAGCGTTCGGCCAGTTTGCCGGCCGCGCTTATTACTGGATCGACTGGCTGCCGGTGCGCCTGACCGCCGTGGCGTTTGCCGTGGTGGGCAATTTCGAAGACGCGATTTACGCGTGGCGCAATTTCGCCCATCGCTGGGCCGACGAGGCGATCGGCATCATCCTGTCCGCCGGCGGTGGCGCCATGGGCGTACGCCTCGGCACCCCGGCCGAACATGCGATGAAAGTCACGCTGATCGACGCCGGCACGGTCGATATCTCCGACGTGGAAGCCGATAGCTTGCCGGGCGAAGAGCCCAGCGTGCGTTCGCTGCAAAGCACGGTGGGCCTGGTGTGGCGCGCGCTGCTGCTGTGGATGATGTTGCTGCTGCTGCTCTCCGGCGCAGTATGGCTCGGCGCCACCCCTTAACGCAACCTCCATAGCTTCGTTGCAGCTCCTTGCCGTACGTTCGTACTGTCTTCGTCGCTGCGCCTAGCTCTGAAGGCTGCGTTCGATGCTCGGAAGCAGTGATAGCGCGGTACAATAGCGGTATCGCGTGGTGCAGAGAGCAGGTTTCCTGCACCAATCTGGATTTTTTCAATAAAAGGTCCAGTCGAATCAAGGGCTTACGTATTCAGGTCTTCTATAAGATATAATACGTAAGTTCCTCACCCACACGCCTCATCGCAGAGCAGCCGCCCATGGCAGAGTCAGTTCAAAAACCGGTAGAACAGCAGGATTCGTTCTTCATCCTAGGTCAAACCAGCAATGGCCGGGCGTTCCGTCCCAGCGACTGGGCCGAGCGTCTGTGCGGCGTGATGGCTTGCTTCAAGCCCCCTGGCATCGGTGGCGGGCGCGATTCCCACCTGCAGTTCTCGCCATATGTCACGCCCACCGTGGTCAATGGCGTCAAGTCCGTGGTCGTCAACGGCAAGCTGCGCGACCTCGAGCCGATGGCCTATCACTTCGTGATCTCGTTCGCCAAGGATAACGACCTGCAAGTGGTCGATGCCTGCCTGGTCCCTGAGAAGAAGTAACGCCTGACAAACCGGCAGCGGTAAATCCGTCATTCCGGCGTAGGCCGCAATCCAGTTTGCACGCGGCTCGTTAGCTGGCGACAGGCCAATACATCTCGCAAAAATGGGATTCCCGCCTGCGCGGGAATGACGGCATATTTAAGTTCTTCCTCAGTAAAAAAACGCGATGGCGGCTAGCCGGTTTCGTGAGCCAGGGCGTATGCTGTGTGCTTCCGTTTTTACGCGAGACACCATGAATGCCAGCCGTCTGAAACACCTTGCCGCCGCCAGCCTGCTGCTGTGCGGCCTGTCCTTTGTGGCTACCGGCACCGCCTGGGCAGCGCCCACGCTTCCCGCCGGCGTAGTGAAGGGCGCTGCTGTCGAAGGCATCACCGAATACCGCCTGCCCAACGGCCTCAAAGTGCTGCTGTTCCCCGACGCGTCCAAGCCGACGGTCACCGTCAACGTCACGTACCTGGTAGGCTCGCGCCACGAAAACTATGGCGAGACCGGCATGGCCCACCTGCTCGAACACATGATGTTCAAGGGTTCGCCGAAAAACCGCAGCATCCCGCAGCAATTTGCCAGCCGTGGCATGGACTTCAACGGCACCACGTCGTACGACCGCACCAACTACTACGAAGTGTTCCCGGCCGGCGCGGACAACCTGAAATGGGCGCTCGACATGGAGGCGGACCGCATGGTCCATTCCTTCATCGCCCGCAAGGACCTCGATTCCGAAATGACGGTGGTGCGCAACGAGTACGAGAGCGGCGAGAACAGCCCCTTTTCCGTCATGCTCAAGCGGATGCAGAGCGTGGCTTACGACTGGCACAGTTACGGCCGGTCTACCATCGGCAACCGCAGCGACATCGAGAACGTGCGCATCGAGAACCTGCAGGCGTTCTACCGCACCTACTACCAGCCCGACAACGCGGTGCTGCTGGTGGCCGGAAAATTCGATCCGGCGCAAACGCTGGCATGGATCGCCAAGTCGTTCGGCGCCATCCCCAAGCCCAAGCGCGCACTGCCTCCGTTCTGGACGGTGGAGCCGACGCAGGACGGCGAACGCAGTTTCGTCGTGCGCCGCCAGGGCGACATGCAGATCGTCATGCTCGGCTATAAAATTCCGTCGGCGCTGCACCCCGATGCCGAGGCGCTGGGCGTGATGTCCGACATCCTCGGCGACACGCCCACCGGCCGCCTGCACAAGGCGCTGGTGGAAACCGGCAAGGCCGCCGAGGTGTTCGCGTTCGGCCAGACCGGCTATGCGCCCGGGCTGGAGCTGATTGGCGCGGTGGTCAAAGCCGGCGAGCCGATCGAACCGGTGCGCGCGGCGCTAACCGAAGTGGTAGAAAACTTCGCCGCCACGCCGCCCACGGCGGAGGAAATGGAACGCGTGCGGCGCAGCTACAGCAACCGCGTGGAAAAGTCGCTCAACGATCCGCAGCAGGTGGGTGTGACGCTGTCGGAGGAAATCGCGCTGGGCGACTGGCGCCTGCTGTTCCAGGGCCGCGACAAACTGCCTGCCATCACGGCGGAGCAGGTGAGCGCCGCCGCCGGCCGTTACCTGAGGCGCGACAACCGTGTGACCGGTACCTTCATTCCCGACGACGCACCGCAGCGCGCCGACATTCCCGCTGCGCCGACGGTGGCCGAGGTCATGAAAGACTTCAAGGGGAAGGAGAGCGTGCTGACGTCCGAGGTGTTCGATCCGAGCCAGGACAACATCAACGCCCGCACCGAGATCAAGACCATCGGCGGCCTTCATGTGGCGCTGCTGCCCAAGAAGAACCGGGGCGCAGCGGTGTCGGTGGATATGCAGCTGCACTGGGGCGATGAAAAAAACCTGTTCAACCAGCAGTTGGTGGCGGCGTTTGCCGACGAGATGCTGATGCGCGGCACCAGCAAGTACACGCGCGAGCAGTTGTCCGACGCGTTTGCCAGGCTGAAGATGTCGGGCGGCGTGTACACGTTCGACACCACCGGCCCGAATCTCGACGCCGCGCTGCGCCTGCAGGCGCACGTGCTGCGCGAAGCGAACTTCCCGCAGGCGGAATTCGAGCAGTTGCGCCAGCAATGGCTGGTGGGGATCGAATCGTCGCGCAACGAACCCGAGTCGCTGGCCCACAACGCCATCGACGAATATTTCGATACGCACCCCAAGGGCGACTATCGCGCCGCGCTGACGGTGGACGAGCAGCTGGCAGCAATCAAGGCGCTCAAGCGTGAAGACGTGATCGCATTCCACCGCGACTACTACGGCGCGAGCCACGGCGAGCTGGCCATCGTGGGCGACTTCGACAAGGCCGCGATCAGCAAAACCATCGAAGAGAGCTATGCGGGATGGGACAGCAAGGTCGCCTACGCGCCTTTGAAGGAGACGCCGGTGGACAAGCCGGCGGTGCACCGCGTGATCAACGCGCCGGAAAAGGAAAACGGCATGCTTGCCGCGCGCCTGAACCTGGACCTGAACATCAACGATCCGGCCTACCCGGCGCTGGACCTGGCCAATTACATTTTTGGTGGCGGCAGTTTGAAGTCGCGCCTGATGGACCGCATCCGCCAGAAGGACGGCCTGTCGTACGGCGGCGGCGCGGCGATGCACGCGGGCGATATCGACCGCGCGGGCAGCTTCACCATCCACGCCATCGCGGCGCCGCAGAATCTGAGCAAACTGGAAGCGGCAATTCGCGAGGAACTCGATCGCGCCGTCAAGCAGGGCTTCACGGCACAGGAGCTGGCGCAGGCCAAGTCCGGCCTGCTGCAACAGCGCGTGCAGAACCGGTCGCAGGACAAGGTAGTGGCGGGCGGCTGGACGCGTAACCTGTACCTGAAGCAGACCTACAGCTGGAGCAAGGCGTACGAGGAAAAGTTGAGTGCCTTGACGCTGGAGCAGGTCAATGCGGCATTCCGCAAGGCGGTGGATCCGGCCAAGTTGACGGTGGTGCTGGTGGGGGATGAGAAGAAGGCGAAGTAGCGCAAAAATTGGATCCCCGCCTGCGCGGGGATGACGGAGCTGCAGCCAGCGGCCGTAAATTCGTCATTCCCACAACCGGGAGTACAATCGGAGCTTCAGCCAGCGGCCGTAAATCCGTCATTCCCACAGGCGGCAGTACAATCGGAGCTTCAGCCAGCGGCCGTAATCTGTCATTCCCAAAGGCGGGAGTGCAATCGGAGCTTCACCCTGCAGCCGTAAACCCGTCATTCCCACAGGCGGGAGTACAATCGGAGCTTCAGCCAGCGGCCGTAATCTGTCATTCCCACAGGCGGGAGTACAATCGGAGCTTCAGCCCGCGGCCGTAAATCCGTCATTCCCACAGGCGGGAGCACAATCGGAGCTTCAGCCAGCGGCCGTAAATCCGTCATTCCCACAGGCGGGAGTGCAATCGGAGCTTCAGCCAGCGGCCGTAAATCCGTCATTCCCGCGCAGGCGGGAATCCAATTCAGTCGCGCCTCAATGGCGCATCCATCAAGGCGGCGGACTGTCCGCCACATGCACCGGCCGTTTGCCCAAACTGTCGTCCTGCGGCCCCGGCGAATCGAGCACGGGACGCAGGCGCGGCAGCGAATCCGGATAGTTGGACGCCACGAACGCAATCATCGCCTCGCGGATCTCGCACCGCAAATCGAACGCGGTGCCCGAATCCACCGCACTGACCAGCAAGCGCAATTGCATGCCGTTCTCGTTGGCGTCCGTCACGTGCAGCACGCATACGCGCTGGTCCCAGCGCGCCGAGGCGTGCGTGATGCGCTCGAACTCCGTGCGCACCTTTTGCACCGGCACGCTGAAGTCGAGCCACAAAAACACGGTGCCCAGGATGCTGGCCGAGGTATGGGTCCAGTTCTCGAACGGGTTTTCGATAAACCACTGCAGTGGCACGATCATGCGGCGCTCGTCCCAGATGCGCACCACCACGTAAGTGCCGGTAATGCGCTCGACGCGGCCCCATTCGCCCTTGACGATCAGGACGTCGTCGATGCGGATCGGCTGCGAGAACGCGATCTGCAAACCGGCGATGAAGTTGCCAAGCACCGGCTTGGCGGCGATACCGGCCACCAGGCCCGCCACGCCGGCCGATGCCAGCAAGCTGGCGCCGAACTGGCGCGCGCCCGGCAGCGTGAGCAGCATGAAACCGAGACCGAGCAAGATGATGATGGCGTTGGCGCTGCGCGTGAGCACCGACGTTTGCGTGAGCACGCGGCGCGCGCGCATATTGTCGGTGACGTTGACGGGATTGAGGTCGGAGATGGTCTTGTTGATCGAGTTGACGCAGGCAATGGCCAGCCAGGTGAGGCACACGATCAGCATCACGCTGTCGATGCGCGAGAGCGAGGTCAGGAAGGGTGTGGTCTCCGGCGCGCCGGTGAGCACCAGCCGCAGCGCGAACAAGACGGCGACGATCTGGCTCGGACGATACGCATACTTGACCGCGTTGGTGGTGTAGGGACGGTTGCGCGCCACGCGCTTGAGCAGCTCGATGCCGGCGCGGTGCAGTACCAGTGCGATCACCACGAAGATCACGGCGGTAATGGCCACGGCTGCTGCGGCGCGCCACGGACCCTGGTGCAGATCGGAGAAGTATTCTATTTCCATGAGTGAAGATTCTAATGAATCGTTAAATATTGCGTCGCACAATTTAGCCGCATGCGTGCGCTAGCGAACAAATGCTTTCCCGTCAATAATGGAACAATAGGCGGGCTGAGGTCGATTGTACGCATCCACCCGAAGATGCAGCGATTCACTGCCACTCTGCAATCTCCTGAGAGGAATTCTTCATGTTGTCACGTTCAATAAAATTATCTCTACGCTTCATATTGCCCCTGGCGATATTGCTGTGCCTGTTTGCCTACATCGTTGTCCCGTTGATGGACAAGCTCACCCTGCGCTGGTCGCTGCGCGATCTCGACAACCGTTCGCAACTGCTGGCCACCACCTTGCAGGTGCCGTTGCGCGAGGATGTGCTGCTCAATGACAGCGCCCACATCAAGCGCCTGTTCGACGGCGCCATCGAGGACGAGCGCCTGTTCGCATTGGGCTTTTGCGATGCGTCGGGCAAGCTGCTGTACAAGACCTATACCTACCCGCAGTCGCTGGGCTGCTGGACCACGCCGGCCGACGGCACCGCGCGCAAGTCGCTGGTGCAGCTGCCGCGCGGCCCGGTGCACGTGGCGGAAACGCCGATCATGGATGCCGGCTCCGAGCTCGGTCGCCTGATCCTGGTGCACGACATGAGCTTTATCGAACGGCGCAGCACCGAGACCAAGAAATACGTCCTTGGCTTCTTCGCGCTGCTGGCCGTGGCGATCGCCTTCCTCACGCTGCTGGTGTCGCACCTGAGCTGGCGCGGCTGGCTGGCCAGCCTCAATGACGTGCTGCGCGGCCAGTTGATCCCGCGCGCCACCGCCAAGACCGATCCCGACGCACCGCCGCCGCCGCCCGAAATGGAGCCGCTGATCGGCGAGTTGCGCAGCCTGCTCGAGGAATACCACCAGGAGCGCCAGCACAGCGATGGCGGCAGCACCATCGGTAACGGGTCCGACTGGGCGCCCGAAAAACTCAAGGCCTTGCTGCAGCAGGATCTCGCTGGCGACCAGGTGCTGGTCGTCTCCAACCGCGAACCGTACATCCACGAAAAAGCCGCCGACGGTACCATCAAGGTGCGCCGTCCTGCGTCCGGCCTGGTGACGGCCGTGGAAGCGGTGATGCGCGCGTGCTCCGGTACCTGGATCGCCCACGGCGCCGGTAGCGCCGACCGCGAAACCGTGGACAAGAACGACCACGTGCCGGTGCCACCAAAAAATCCGAGTTACACGCTGCGCCGCGTATGGCTGACGGAAGAAGAAGAGAAGGGCTACTACTACGGCTTCGCCAACGAAGGCCTGTGGCCGCTGTGTCACATCGCCCACGTGCGCCCGGTATTCCGCTCGTCGGACTGGGAAGAATATGTGAAGGTCAACCGCCGCTTTGCCGACGCCGTCATCAAGGAAGCACGCACCGACAATCCGGTGGTGCTGGTGCAGGATTACCACTTCGCCCTGCTGCCGCGCATGGTGCGCGAGGCGCTGCCGAAAGCGACGATTATCACGTTCTGGCACATCCCATGGCCTAACTCGGAATCGTTTGGCATTTGCCCGTGGCGCGAAGAGATTTTGGAAGGCATGTTGGGCAGCACCATCCTCGGCTTCCACACGCCATTCCACCGCAAGAACTTCCTCGACACCGTGGACCGCTACCTGGAAACCCGTATTGAGCCGGAAGCGTCCACCATCTCGTATGGCAATGAGCTCACGCAGGTGGAGGACTACCCGATCTCGATCGCCTGGCCCGATTACCCGGACACGCAACCGGTGGACGTATGCCGCACCGAGATCCGCCAGATCCTGGGCGTGCCGGAAGACCACCTGCTGGCGTTCGGTGTGGACCGCCTCGATTACACCAAGGGTATCCTGGAGCGCTTCCAGGCCGTGGACCGCATGCTGGAAATGCATCCATCGATGATCGGTAAATTCAGCTTCGTGCAGATCGCCGCACCGAGCCGCTCCGACCTCGAGGAATACATGAACTTCGAGCAGCGCGTGCGCAAGCTGGCCGACCGCATCAACGACCGCTATGGCAAGGACGGCTATCTGCCCATCATTCTGAAAATCGAACACCACGATCAGAACGAATTGCAGCGCTACTTCCGCGCCAGCGAAGTGTGCATGGTGACCAGTCTGCACGACGGCATGAACCTGGTGGCCAAGGAATTCATCGCCGCCCGCGATGACGAACATGGCGCACTGGTACTGTCGCAGTTCACCGGTGCTGCGCGCGAGCTGCATGAAGCGCTCATCATCAACCCTTACCACATCGAGCAGGGCGCCGACGCGTTGTATCGCGGCCTGACCATGCCGGCCGTGGAGCAGGTGGAGCGGATGCGCAGCATGCGCGACCGCGTGCGCCGCTTTAACGTGTATCGCTGGGCGGGCCACATGCTGCTCGACGCGGCACGCCTGCGCAAGCGCGAAAAAGTGATGCAAAAAATCCGCGCGCACAGCCGCACCAATCTGCGCCGGGTGGGCTGATGACGACCGCTATCGACAACTTCGACCTCAACGACTGGCTGGACGGCGCGCTGTTCCTCGACTTCGACGGCACGCTGGTGGACCTCGCTGCAACGCCCGACGCGGTGGTGGTGGCGTCAGGCCTGGTGCAGGTGCTGGCCAGCCTGGCCGACCGGCTGCAAGGCCGGCTGGCCATCGTCAGTGGCCGACCGATAGCCCAGATCGACGCCATGCTCGCGCCACTTAAATTGCCGGTGGCGGGCGTGCACGGCGCCGAACGGCGCGACTACGACGGCCAGCTGCACATCGCCACTGCGCCGTCGCTGGAGGGTGCGCTGCTGATTTTGCGTACGCTGGTGATGGCGCATGACGGCCTGCTGCTGGAAGAAAAGCGCGGCGCGCTGGCGCTGCACTATCGCCTGGCGCCCGGCCTGCGCCAGCAATGCGAAGACGCGATGGCGGCAGCGCTGGCTGCCGCGCCGGGCACGGTGCTCTTGCACGGCAAAATGGTGCTGGAACTGAAACCGGCGGCCACCAACAAGGGCAGCGCAGTTGCCGAGTTCTTGCAGGAAGCGCCGTTCAAGGGTTACAAGCCGGTGTTTGTCGGTGACGACACCACCGACGAAGCAGGCATCGCCTACGCCCAGCAGCTGGGTGGTATCGGCGTGAAAATCGGCGCGGGCCCGAGCGCGGCGCAAGCGCGCCTGGCCACGCCGCAGGCGCTGCACGCGCAACTGGCGCGGGCATCCCAAACTCACCCACAAGGAGACACGCCATGACCACCACGACCGGCACACCCGGCATTCCCGTCGCACCTTCCACGGCCGGTCCGGCCGGCGCGCCGGTCACGCCCGAAGCCTCGCTCAACTGCGGCGTGATCGGCAACTGCTCGTACAACGCGCTGGTGGACAAGAGCGGCAACATCGTCTGGAGCTGCCTGCCGCGCTTTGACGGCGACCCGGTCTTCAACGCCTTGCTCGACAACTCGGACAACGGCAGCGTGTGGAGCATCGAGCTGGAAAACTGCGTGAAGACCGAGCAGTTCTACGACCCCAATACCGCCGTGCTGCGCACGCGCCTCACCGACGCCGACAACCACGGCATCGAAATCACCGACTTCGCGCCGCGCTTCCTGAGCCGCGACCGCATGTTCCGGCCGCTGATGCTGATCCGCCGCATTCGCATGCTCAATAGCGCGGTGCGCATCCGCGTGCGCGTGCGCCCGCGTTTCGACTGGGGCCGCATCACGCCGCAGATCACGCGCGGCAGCCACCATATCCGCTACGTGGGACCGGAGCAGACCCTGCGCCTCAATACCGACGCGTCGCTGAGCCACCTGCTGTCGGAATCCTGGTTCCTGATTAACAAGTCGCTCAACTTCACGCTGGGGCCCGACGAAACGCTGAACGAAGGCATCGAGGATATCTGCCGCCGCTTCGAAAAAGAGACGGTCAACTACTGGCGCAACTGGAGCCGCCGGCTGGCGCTGCCGTACGAATACCAGGACGTGGTGATCCGCGCGGCCATCACGCTCAAGATGTCGCTGTACGAGGACACCGGCGCCATCATCGCCGCCATGACCACCAGCATTCCCGAAGCGCCGGGCAGTGAACGCAACTGGGACTACCGCTTCTGCTGGCTGCGCGACGCGTTCTTCGTGGTGCGCGCCTTGAACAGCCTGTCCGAGGTGGGTACGATGGAAGAGTACTTGCGCTGGCTGTCCAACATCGTCGCCAGCTCCAAGGGTGGTCATATCCAGCCGCTGTACGGCATCGGCCTGGAAGAGCATCTGCCCGAATCGACGCTCGACCACTTGCCCGGCTATCGCGGTCACAAGCCGGTGCGGGTGGGTAACCAGGCGCAGGAACACTTCCAGCACGATGTGTACGGCAACGTGGTGCTGGGCGCGGCGCAGGCCTTCCTCGACCACCGCTTGCTCAACCGCGCCGGCGTGGCGGAATTTGCCATGCTCGAAGCGGTGGGCGAGCAGGCGTTCCGCGTGCACGACCAGCCCGACGCCGGCATGTGGGAGCTGCGCACGCGCGCCCGCGTGCACACGTCGTCCATGCTCATGAGCTGGGCCGCGTGCGACCGCTTGTCGAAAATCGCCAATGTACTGGAACTGCCCGACCGCGCCGCGTACTGGCAGGGCCGCGCCGACCAGATTCGCGAACCGCTGTTGCGCGACTCGTGGAGCGAGGAACGCCAGGCGTTTGTCGAAAGCCTCGGCGGCCGCGATCTCGATGCCAGCGTGCTCCTGATGGCGGAGGTGAATTTCATCGACCCGATGGATCCGCGCTTCATCAAGACCGTGGAAGCGCTGGAAAAAACCCTGTGCGACGGACCGTACATGCGCCGCTACGAAGCGCCCGACGATTTCGGCAAGCCGGAAACCGCGTTCAACATCTGCACGTTCTGGCGCATCGATGCGCTGGCCCGCATCGGCCGCAAGGACGAAGCGCGCGAGATCTTCGAGACCATGCTCAAGGCGCGCAACCATCTGGGCCTGCTGTCGGAAGACACGCACCCGGTCACCGGCGAAATGTGGGGCAACTTCCCGCAGACGTATTCGATGGTGGGCCTGATCAATTGCGCGATGCGTCTGTCGGCGCCTTGGGATAGCGTGATTTAACCCGCGCGGTCAATGCCGGGGTCGGACCCGCCGGGGCCGACCCCAATGCGCCACCGCCAGCATACCGAAAAACAGTTTGCCGGGTCTCGTCTTATGTACTATCATTAGTTACATGAGACGAGACAGCAAACTATCTTCCATTCTGCACGTGCTGCTGCACATGGCGCAGGCCGACCGGCCGTTCACCTCCGAGGAGCTATCGAGCTTCCTCGACACCAACCCGGTGCTGGTACGGCGCGTGCTGGCCGGCCTGCGCGAGCGTGGTTATGTCGGTTCCGGCAAGGGCCATGGCGGCGGCTGGGTCATCACCTGCGACCTGCATGCGGTGACCCTGCGCGACATCTACGAAGCGGTCGGTTCTCCCACCGTGTTCGCCATGGGCAATCGCACCGAGGCGCCGGGATGCCTGGTCGAACGGGCCGTCAACGATGCCCTGGCCAGCGCCTTCGACGAAGCGGAAGCCTTGCTGATCGAGCGTTTCAAGGACGTGACGCTGGCCGATTTGTCGGCCCGCTTCAATCGCGAATATGCCCATCACCAGGGAGCACCCCATGACCACCCAAAAAATGTCGACTGATCTGTCGATCGACCTCGCGACTGCGTTCGACGTCATCGTCGTGGGCGGCAGCTATGCCGGCCTGTCCGCCGCCACCCAGCTGGCCCGCGCACGCCGCCGCGTGCTGGTGATCGATGCCGGCCAGCGCCGCAACCGCTATGCGCAGCACTCGCACGGCTTCCTCGGCCAGGACGGCCGCGAGGCGGCGGCAATTGCGGCCGAGGGCAGGGCGCAGCTTTTAAAATATCCCACCGTGCAGTGGCTGGAGGGCAGCGCCGCCCAGGCCACGAAGTTGGATCAGGGCTTTCGCATCACCCTGACCGATGGCCGGGGCGTGGATGCGCAGGCGCTGGTGCTGGCCACGGGCGTGGTCGATGAACTGCCGGCGCTGCCCGGCCTGGCCGAGCGCTGGGGCGCCAGCGTGTTCCACTGCCCGTATTGCCATGGCTACGAATTGATGGAGGGGCGCATCGGCGTGATGGCGGTGGGGCCGCTGTCGATGCACCACGCCATGATGCTGCCGGACTGGGGCCAGGTCACGCTGTTCCTGAATAATGCGTTCGAGCCGGATGCAGCGCAATTGGCGGAACTGGCCGCGCGCGGCGTGACCATCGAGCGCACGGTAGTCAAGCGCATCTCTGGCCACGCCACGGTGGAACTGGCGGACGGCCGCGCGCTGGACATGGCGGGACTGTTCGTTGTGAGCCGCACCCACAGCGGCAGTCCGCTGGCCGAACAACTGGGATGCGAATTCGAGCAGGGTCCCACCGGCATGTTCGTGCGCACCGACGCCATGAAGGCCACCAGCGTGGTCGGCGTATTCGCCTGCGGCGACTCGGCCCGCGCGGCCGGCAACGTGGCGCTGGCCGTGGCCGACGGCGCGATGGCTGGCGTGGGTGCGCACCGGCTGGCCATCTTCGGCGCGCAAGCCGCGTAACGCTTTATTTGCGCTGCTGATGCACCTTGAGCGCCTTGAGCGCGGCCAGCAGCGCGTTGAAGTCAGCGCCCGGATCGGGCAGCGGCCGGTCGTCGCGCCACCAGTAATTGACCATCATGTTGAGCACTCCGCGCGACTGCACGTGGTGCCACCAGCGCGTAGGAATGAACAGCGCATCGCCGGGTTCCAGGTCGGCCACTTGGGCTGCCGCCTGCGCCGCCCGGAAGCGTGGATGCGCGTCGTAATCGGGGTTGAGGAAATTCACCAGGCTGATCGGCGTGGGCGTGGGCGCGAAATCGAGCGGTCCCAGATACAGGTTGCCCACCTGCTCGGGCGGAAACAGGGTAAAGCGCCGCGCACCGGCCACCACGCAAGCGAGGTTGTACGATTCGTCGAAATGCGCGGGGGTGGTGATGGTATTGCCCAGCCACAGGCGCGGGCGCACGTCTACGGGCAGGCCGGGTGCGACATTTTGCGCGCCGAAGCCGGGCAGGCAACCGTCGATCAGGGCGCTCTGGATCGCCACCGACGGCGGCGCGTCGAACTGCGAATAGCGCGCCAGCTGCTCGATCACCTGCGCCACCGTCACCTGGTTGCGCACGAAATTGAAGCGGGTGAGTCCCGGCTGATAAAACAGCCGTCCCCGCTCGGCGGGCGGCAGCAGCACGGCATCGACCTGCCGACTGCTGGCGACTCCCAGCACATATTCGCACAGCGCCTCGGGCGAACGCCGCGCCGCCCGCACCGCTGGCCAATGGTTCACCAGTCCGCGCACGATGGCCGGCCGATAGCTGCCGGCGATGTCTTCCAAAAAACGCGACGGCGCCACGCCGCGATATTCAATCACTTTATCCATACCCAAATATAACATCGTAACATCGGGGTCAGTGCCGACATTCGGACACAAACCCAGCCGTAGCAGCTGCTACAGCCAAGTTCGTGTCTGAATGTCGGCACTGACCCCGAAGTGGGGGGTTAGTATTTGAAGCGCAGGCCGGCGTAGTACTGGGCGCCGTTGGCGTAGAACCGTGCTGGTTGATCCTTGTTGAAGATGTAGTTCTTCAGGATCGGGTTGTTCAGGTTCTGGCCGCTGATGGTCAGCACCAGGTTCTTGTTGATGTTGTAGTTGAACGAGGCCGACAGGGTGCCGGTATCGTCCTGGTACAACGGCGTACCGCGATCCTGCGCTGCCAGGAACGACGAGCGCCAGGCGTAGCCGATGCGGGCATTGAAGGTATCGTTCTCGAAGAACAGGCCGGCGTTGGCGGTCTGTTTCGATGCGCCCAGCATGTCGCACGGATTGCCCGAGGTGGACGTCTGCATGGCAGGGCAGCCGCCGAAGTCCAGCTTCGAGTTGGCGAACGTGGCGTTGGCGTCAAAACCGAAGCCCATGCCCATCGGGATCTGCGCGGCCAGCTCCAGCCCTTTTACCTGCGCGCCGACGTTGATCGGCGACGTGATGGTGTAATCGGCGAAGACGGCGCGGCCCTGTTCCTGCGAGGCGCGGGTGTCGATGAAGTTGCCCACGCTGGTGCCGTAGCCCACGTAGTCTTTCAGGTCCATGAAGAACACGCCGGCCGACAGCAGCGCGCGCGGTGCAAAGTACCATTGCAGGCTGGCGTCCAGGTTGTTCGACTTGACCGGCTTCAGCGCCGCATTGCCGCCGTTACCGGTGTGGGTTTCGTCGGTGAGGAGCACGGCGCCGCCCAGTGCGCCGTAGTCGGGACGGGTCATGGTGCGCGACAGGCCCAGGCGCGCCACCAGGTCCGGGCGCAGGTCGAATTTCAGGTTCAGGCTAGGCAGCGGAATCGTGGTGTTGTTCTCGATCGCGGTCTGCTTGACGAAGCCGCCCCACGGGTACGCTGGCAGCGTTTCGCCGGCCGGTTGATTCGGCAGGATCTGGTAGCCTTTCGACGTGCCCTCGGTGCGCACCAGGCGCAGGCCCACATTGCCGCTCCAGCCTTCACCTTCCAGTTCGCCCTGCACGTAGAACGCCTTGGTGTTCTCCTTGATGTCGAACATGTCCTGGTAGTAGGTGCGGCTCGGATCGCGGTTCGAATGCAGGTTGGCCCATTCGTTCAAAATCGACGGATCGAGTACCCACACGCCTTTCGGGAAATCGCCACCGAGGTCGTGGCCGAAGTTGCCGGGGTAGGTGGTGCCGTTCCAGGCCGGGTTGGTGGTGCTGCCACCGACGTCGGTGTTGGCCCAGTTGGGGCCTTGGGCGATTTCGAAGTTGCTGCGGGTGTGGTGGGTGCCGCGCACGCCAAATTTCAGCTCGCGCAGCGGGCCGCTGTCAAGGCTGAAGGCGGCGTCGATCTGGCCGTAGGTTTCCTTGTCGTCCGTGGTGGCTGGCGACACGCCGAAGATCCAGTCCAGCGGCGTGCCGGTGAAGCTGGCGGTATTAATGTTGGGGAACTTGACGGTGGCCGGGCCGCCCATGCCGTTCAACTGGTAGCTGGCGCCCGAGTTGTTGACGTCACCCTCGAACACACCCTGGCTCGGGGTTTCACCCTGGCCGCGCGTGGTGCCGATTTTGCCGGTCAACACCAGGTTGTTGGACACGCGCCATTTGCCGTCCAGGTCCAGGAACTCGGACTTGGCAAATGCACCTTCGCGCACGATGTTATCGACGATACCGTAGCGCAGCGGCGCGGCGGCCGTGCCCTTGTTGGTGAACGAAGCGGAGACCAGCGTGCCGTTGCGGATCACGTAGCCCGGATCGGGCGCCACGCCGGCGCCCAGCATGCCGGAACCGTTCATGTCGGTCATGTAGTTGGCGTTGTAGTTCGACGCGTCCATCTTCGAGCGGAAGTAGGTCGCTTCCAGGCCCACGTCGCGGCTCGGCTTGAACTGCACCGAGATCAGGCCGCCCTTGCGCTTGCGCTCCTGCTGGAACAGCGAGGAACCGATCAGGCGCGGGAACCATACATTGGCCAGGTCCGGATTGGTGACCACGGCCGCATTGGTTGGCGCCACCTGTGTCCATTGCAGCAGCTCCTGGCCGTCGCGGCGCAGCGAGCGTTTTTCGGAGAAGCCCTGCAACAGAACACCGAGCGTGCCTGCTTCATTCTTCCAGTTGACCAGGCCACTGAATTGCGGATCGGTTTTTTCCGGCAGCGTGGCGTACACCGCCTGCACACTGCCTTCGATCGACAGCGGCTGCTTGAAGTCGAGCGGATGACGGGTGCGGATGTCGATGGAGCCGCTGGAGCCGCCCTCGATCTGGTCGGCCGTGGGCGCCTTGTACACCACGACCTGGCCGACGATTTCGGACGGCAGCAGCGAGTAGCTGGCCGAACGTCCCACGGCGCCGCCCACCTGGTCCAGCACGAACCAGTCGCCCGACGAGACGGCGTGGCCGTTGATCAGGGTTTGCGTCAGGCTCGGCGCCGTGCCGCGCATCGACACGCGGTCGTTTTCATCGAAGCCGCCCGAACCCGCGCCGGAGGTCGAGATGTTCACACCGGGCACACGCTGCAGCGAGTCGGCCACGTTCTTGTCGGGCATCTTGCCCACATCTTCGGCCGTAATCACGTCGACGTTGCTCGACGCATTACGCTTGACCGACAACGATTGCTGCAGCGAGCCGCGGATGCCGCTCACGATCACCACTTCCGGTTCCTTCTCGGTCGCGACCTGTTGGGCGCGGACGTCCATCGCGGTACCCAGGGCCAGGATGGCGGCCGCAGTGGCGATAGGCGTGAGTCTGGACATTCTGACTTTTTTCGAATTGTGATGCATGTTCTCTCCCGATGAATGAAGGGCTCCGCCGAGCCGTCTCTGTTGGCTGCGTGGTCTTTGTATGCAGACCACTTTTAAAACCAATCCAACGCCAATATACGCGTGTTTGAATACCAGATGACTACCACTTTCGATTTCTTTTGTGATATGTTGTTGAAAGTACACACGGGAGACCTCATGAATAAATACCAGTTGAAACGCACCGCAATCACCGCTATAGGCGCTGCCGTGCTGGCGCTGTCCGCGCCCGGCGCCATGGCACAGCGCCACACGGGCGAAGTGGTTGGCTACTATCCGGGCTGGAAGTCCGGCACGTACCCGGTCACCGCCGCCAACGTCGATGCCGGCAAGCTGACCATGGCGCTGTATGCCTTCCTCGATGTCTGCTGGGACGGCAAGCATGGCAACCCCGATCCGTCGGTCAACGACGAAGCGCCGTGCCAGGACGCCGCCGGCGATGCGCAATCCGCCAACGGCGCGCTGGTGTTCCGCGACGCTGCCAGCGATGGCGCCAACCTGCGCCAGCTGGTGGCGCTCAAGCGCGAGCATTCCGGTTTCAAGGTGGTGGTGTCGGTGGGCGGGTGGGACTGGTCGAACCGTTTTTCGGACGTCGCTGCGTCAGCGCAGGCGCGGGCCGGCTTCGTGGCGTCGTCGGTCAAGCTGGTGCGCCGCTTCGGCCTCGATGGCGTGGACATCGACTGGGAATTTCCGGGCGAGGTGGGCGTGCCGTGCTGGCCGGGCCGGGTATGCGCCCGTCCCGCCGACAAGACCAATTTCGTGCTGCTGGCGCGCGAGCTGCGCGCAGCGTTCGACGCCGCCGGGCAGCAGGACGGCAAGCACTATGTGATTACCATTGCAGCCGGTGCCGGCGCCGGGTATGTCAAGGATGACGAGCCGGTTGCCGACGGGGAGCGCACCGGCGCCTGGCTGCGCGCGCTGGCGCAGAGCCTGGACTGGATCAACGTCATGACCTACGACTTCCACCTGGTGTCGGAGCCGCGCAGCGGCCACCTGGCGGCATTGCGCGCCGACCCGGCCGATCCGGACACCGCCCAGGGGCGCACCGTGCAGGCGGCCGTGGAGCGCTACCTGGCGGCCGGCATCGGGGGCGCGCAACTGGTGATGGGCGTGCCGTTCTATGGCTACGGCTGGAAGGACTGCGCGCCCGGCCCGCATGGCGACGGCCAGTACCAGCCATGCGCGGGCGGCGCCACCGGCGGGGGCATGGGCGGCGTGGTTGGCGGCCATGCATACGGCTTCAGTCACCTGCTGGCGCAGGGCATGCTCACACCCGCGTACGAAGGCGGCAAAGGGTATCGGCGTTACTGGAATGCGCAGGCGCAGGCGCCGTACCTGTACCACGCGCAGGACCGCACATGGATCTCGTACGAAGACCCGCAATCGATCAAGGTGAAAACCGATTACATCAAATCGCAGCGGCTGCGCGGGGCGATGTTCTGGGAATTGAGCGCCGATGGCGGGCATCAGTTGCTGCACACGTTATCGGGTGAGATGGGGCGCTGAGCAAACCCAGCCCGCCCTGTACGACGTGCACGCGCCGCAGCATGGGGTCGGACCCCGTGCGGGGTCCGACCCCGGCCTTGGCTGTTGGCTGTGCGGGTTAAAAAAAAGCCGGCATCGCGCCGGCTTTTTTTACATCGCTTGGTGCTTACTTTGCTGCAGGAGCGGCAGCAGGAGCAGCAGCCGGCTTGTTCTGGTAAATGATCCAGAAGCGCGCCAGGTCGCCACGGCCGTCGTCGCCCTTGATGGTTTCGAGCAGCTTGACCGATTCGTCCTTCTTGCCGGCGATGGCCAGGGCATAGCCCAGGCGCAGCTTGGCGTCGTCAGGATTTTTCGCGACGCCCTTGGCCACGCCCTGTTTCATCAGGTCGATGCCCTTGTCGAACTGGCCCAGGGTGACATAGTTGTAACCGAGGTTGACCAGGCCCACGCCGTCTTTCGATTTTTGCGCGGACGCGATGCCGGAGTCGATGTTCTTGGCATCGTCGGCAGCGCCACGGGTGGCGGTATCGCGGATTTTCTGGATCGCTGCCTTGTCCTTGCCGGCCGGGATGGTGCCGTTCGGGTAGGCTTTGTCGATGGCGATTTTCGCTTCGGTGAAGAAGCCGCCCAGCGAGGCCAGTTCGGCCTGTTCCAGGTAGTCTTCGGTTTCCATTTTGGATGGTGCGGCAATCGCTTTCAGGCGGGCCATGTCCAGGTCCAGGCGCTGGGCGTAGGTCTTTTTGCCGCGGGTGCGGTTCAGCAGGTCGAACCAGTAGTCTTCGGTCGGGTAGTAGCGCACCAGTTCTTCTACCGCGCTCAGATACAGTTCGGTGTCTTTCAGCTTGATGCCGATATTGCCGAGCAGGTTGAGGGTGTCTTTCGATGGCGCGGTGCCCGCTTTTTTGGAGGCGTCGATGTCTTTCAGGACTTCGGTCTTGGCGCTGGCGAAATCGTCCTTGAGGAAGTACGAACGGATGATGAACGGACGCTGTTTGACGGCGTCGCCCGACTCGGTGCTGTAGCGGTTGAACCAGACGATGGCCTTGTCGTAGTCCTTGACGTTGCTGTAGTAGATGCCGGCGATGACGTCGATGAACCGCAGTTTTACTTCCGGCGTGAGGCGGCCGGAATCGATCATCGCTTCGAGCGCCTTGATGGTCATGTCGTTGTCGCCGCTGGCCTGGCCAAGCTGCGCGCGCATCTGGTTCAGTGCGAAGGTTTCATACGGCGTGAGGTTGGGCATGGCCGCTGCGGCGTCGATGCGGCTTTTGTATTCGGTGTAGTTCTTGGCGTCGAGCAGGGGCTTGGTCTGATCGGTGCTGATCAACTTGTAGATCTCGGGACGTACGGTGTCTTTGGGCGCTTCGGCGGCGGCTTTTTCCTTGTCCTGGGCGTGGACAACGTTCAGGCCCAGCATGGCGGGGGCGGCATTGAGGCCGATGGCGGCCAGGATCAGGCTGATACGAGCGAGACGAATGTGGGACATAGTCAATCCTTCAATCATAGACATTGGTTTTTTTATGGCCGCCAGTCGTAGCGGCCAAACGCCATATTGTTACATAAACCTGCCCCGTGCGCGAATTCAAGCGTGTGCTTCGGGCTGTGGACGGGCAGTCATCGGGATCAGCTGCGACAGCACGGCCACCGGGATCGCGCACAGCATCACCCAGATGAAGAAGTGCTGGTAGCCGAGCGCGATCTGGATATCGCCCGAGAACATCTTGAACAGCACGAAGCCCAGCTGCATGATGCCGGTGGCGAACGCGTAGTGCGCGGTCTGGTATTTGCCGGGAGCGACCACCTGCATCATGTACAGGATCAGGCCCACGAAGCCGAAGCCATAGCCGAACATCTCGGCGCTGAGCGCGGCGCCGATGATGGTGAGATCGGTGGGCTGGAAGTAGGACAGCAGGTAGAACGCCACGTTGGGCACATTCACGGCCAGGATCAGCCAGAAGATGGCACGCCGCAGGCTGAGCCACGAGGTGAAGTAGCCGCCCGCAATCGACCCGACCAGGAACGCCACCGTGCCCACGGTGCCATACACGGCGCCCACTTCGGCGGTGGACAGTCCCAGGCCACCGAGTTCGCGCGCCTCGCGCAGGAACAGCGGACCGATCGACTGCACCTGCGCCTCGCCGGCGCGGAACAGGATGATGAACACGATCGACACCCAGATGCCGGGCTTCCTGAAAAACTCGATGATCACTGCCCACAGCGTACGGGCGATGGCGGCAGCGTTGGTATCGACCGACACGGCGTTTCTGGCCAGCGGCAGCGCCCAGCTGTTGTACGAGCCCAGCGCGATCATCATCGCCGCCAGGATGGCGAAGCAGATGGTCCACGCGGGCACCACGCCCAGCGTTTTTTCAAAGTGCCCGGCCAGCAGCAGCAGGGCGCCGGTGGTGAAGAACTTGGCGGCGTTGAAGAACGTGCCGGTCCAGCCGGCGTATTGGGCCTGGCCTTTTTCATCGAGGCTGGTGATGTACAAACCGTCGCAGGCGATGTCGTGGGTGGCGGCGCAAATGCCCACCAGCGCCAGCATCGCCATGCACGCAGCAAACCAGAACGGCGCCTGCAACGCCAGCGCCACGCCGCCGAGGCACAGGCCGCCGAGGATCTGGAACGTCACCACGACCAGTTTTTTGCTGCTGGCCAGTTCCAGGAAGGGGCTCCACAACGGCTTGAACACCCAGGCAAAGCCGATCAGCGCGGTCCAGTGATTGAGCTCGTCGTTGGGCACGCCCATGCTCTTCAACATCTGGTTGGCGACAATGGCCACGGCAAAGAAGGGCAGGCCTTGCGCGAGGTACAGGCTGGGTACCCAGAATTTGGGGTTGCGGATAGGTTGGTTATACATTTCGTCCTTCGTGAGCCCTCAACTTATCAGTCGTCATCCTCGCGTACGCGGGGATCCATAGAACCTGTGAGCAGTGGCTGCCTGATACTTTTTAGCGAAGCAAACGGTCTATGGATCCCCGCTTCCGCGAGGATGACGGAGCGAGGGCTAGTGGTACTAGTCAAACCCCGGCACCGGCGCCACGCCGGTCGCTTCCAGTTCACCCGCCAGCCACGCGTTCACAGCATCGAGCGCCGGTGCGGCGAAGCCGTACGTGAGCAGCGCCGGCGCCGCGATGTCCAGCGCCTGGTACGGGTTCCACAGCGCCAGGTGCAGATCCGGGCGCCAGGTGTCGCGCGCGTGCTGGCCGTAGCGCAGGCGTGACGTGGATGCCAGCACCGTGAACCGGCCATCGTGCGGCAGCGCGTTCCAGTCGAAGGTGTCGGCATCGGCAAACGTCACCAGGTCCACGTCGTACAAACGGCGCAGCGACTCGGCCACCTTGGCCGCCGGCACGCCGGCTTCCGACACGCCGTCGCTCACCACGTCCTGGCGCACCACCAGGCGCAGTTTGGCGCCGGCGGCGGGACGCTGCGGGCTGGCGTGCGGCGTGAGCGCGCGGCGCCAGCCTTCGGCCATCACCACGCGGTCGGCGGCATCGTCCAGGTACGGCTGCTGCTGGCATGGATAGTCGCGCGCCAGTGCGGACAGGCGGTCCAGCCGTTGCTGCACTTCGTCCATCGACAGCGCGCCGGACTCCAGCGCGGCGGCAATCGCGGCCAGGGTTTCTTCCTGGGTTTCCGGAGTACCCAGCGCCATCACCATGTCGGCGCCGGCGGTGAGTGCGCGCACGGCCGCGTTGCCCACGCCGTAGCGGCCCGCAATCGCGTGCATGTCCATGCCGTCGGTGATGATGATGCCACGATACTGCCATTCGTCGCGCAGCAGGTCGTGCAGGATGCGGCGCGACATCGTGGCTGGATTGTCGGCGTCGAGCGTGGGATAGACGATGTGCGCGGTCATCATGGCCGGCGCGGCAGCGGAGGAGATGCGGAACGGCGCCAGCTCCAGCTGTTCCAGTTGCGCCACCGGCTTGTCCACGGTGGGCAGGTCGCGGTGCGAATCGACATTGGTGTCGCCATGGCCGGGGAAGTGCTTGACGCAGCAGGCCACGCCTTCCGCATGGCTGCCCGCCATCCACGCCAGCGCCAGTTCGGCCGCGCGCTGCGGCTCGGCGCCGAACGAGCGTTCGGCGATCACCGGGTTGTACGGGTTGTTGTTCAGGTCCAGCACCGGGGCGAAGTTCCAGTTGAAGCCGAGCGCACGGACGGCGCGCGCCACGGCCGCGCCGGTGCGCTGCGCCAGGTCGGTATCGTCGGCAGCGCCCAGGCCCATCGCGGCCGGCGGCGCCGGCACCCAGGTGGAGCGCACCACGGCGCCGCCTTCCTGGTCGATGGCGATCAGCGACTCCGGTCCCATCACGGCGCGCAGGTCGGCCGTCAGCTTGGACAGTTGCGCGCTGTCGGTCATATTCCCGCGGAACAGGCACACGGCGCGGATGCCGTTGGTCTTGAGGAAAGCGGCGGTGGCGGCATCGAGCTCCTTGCCGGGAAAGCGGATCATGATCAGCTGGCCGGCGAGTTGTCTGAAATCGGTCTGGGTCATGGTGATTTAATTTGTCTTGGTGACTTTGCTCAGGTGACGTGGCGCATCCGGGTCCATGCCGCGCGCGGCCGACAACTGCGCCGCCATCACATAAAACGCCTGGATCGCCACGATCGGATCGAGGTCCGGCGTGGCCGCCACCGGCAGCGTCAGGTCGCGTTCCGCGATGTCGGCGGGCGCCGCCAGCAGCACGCGCGCGCCACGGCCGCGCATCTCGGTGGCCAGTTGCACCAGGCTTGCCTGGGTAGGACCACGGGTGGCGAAGATTACCAGCGGATAGCCTTCTTCGATCAGCGCCATCGGGCCGTGCTTGATCTCGGCGCCGGAAAACGCTTCCGCTTGCAGGGCCGAGGTTTCCTTGAATTTCAGCGATGCTTCCAGCGCCACCGGGAAGCTGATGCCACGGCCAACGACCATGATGTTGCGGGCCGGCGCCAGCACGTCGATGGCCGGCGACCAGTCGGTGGCGGCAGCGATGCGCAGCGCATCGGGCAGCGCCTGCAGGCCGTCTTTCAGTTCGGCGTCGTCCTGCCAGTGGGCCACCAGGCGCGCGCCGGCCACCAGGCTGGTAATAAAACTCTTGGTGGCGGCCACGCTTTGCTCTTTGCCGGCGCGCAGCGGCAGCGCCCATTCGGCGGCGTGGGCCAGCGGTGAGTCGATGTCGTTCACCAGCGCGATGGTGGTGGCGCCGCCATCGCGGAAGTACCGGAGCGGTTCCACCACGTCCGGGCTCTGGCCCGACTGCGAAATGGAAATCGCCAGCGTGCCCTTCGTGATCAGCGGCGATTTGTTGAGTGTCACGAGCGACATCGGCAGCGAGGCCACCACCCGGCCCAGGCGCGCCATGATCAGGTAGGCGGCGTAGGCGCAGGCGTGGTCGGACGAACCGCGCGCAATCGTCAGCGCGGTGGAGAACGCGGTGTCGCGCAAGGTGCGGCCCAGTTCCGCATAACGGTCGCCGTCATGTTCCAGTTGATGGGCCACGCAATCGGCGGCGGACAGGGCTTCCTTGAGCATCATTGAGGTCACAGCAATTCTCCTTCGAGGTACACAGCTTTGAGATTGAGGTCGCGGTCGAGCACCACGATGTCGGACCAGGCGCCCGGCGCCAGGCGCCCGCGATCCTGCAGGCCCAGGTAGTTGGCGGCGTAGGTGGACACGCGCGCCGAAGCGTCGGCCAGGTCCAGGCCCAGGCCCACCAGGTTGCGCAGCGCCTGGTCCATGGTGAGGGTGCTGCCGGCCAGCGTGCCGTCGGGCAGACGCACGCCGCCCATGCACTTCATGACCACCTGGCGGCCCAGCATGTATTCGCCATCGGGCATGCCGGTGGCGGCGGTGGAATCGGTCACGCAGTACAGGTTGGGGATGCAGCGCAGCGCGGTGCGGATCGCGCCCGGGTGCACGTGCAGCAGGTCGGGAATCAGTTCCGCATACTGGGCGTGAGCCAGCGCCGCGCCCACCATGCCCGGCTCGCGGTGGTGCAGGCCGGTCATGGCGTTGAACAGGTGGGTAAAACCGTGGGCGCCGTTTTCCAGCGCTGCCTTGCCGTCCTCGTACGAGCCGGCCGTGTGGCCGATCTGCACCCGCATGCCGGCTTCGGCCAGTTCTTTTACCAGGGCCAGGTGGCCTTCGATTTCCGGCGCCACGGTGATCAGCTTGAGCGGCGCCAGCGTTTCCAGTTGCCGGACGTCGGCCAGCTTGGCCGACCGGGCGAAGTTGGGCTGCGCCCCGAGCTTGCCGGAATTGATGTACGGGCCTTCCAGGTGGGCGCCCAGCACCCGGGCCTCCCCCTTGCCGCGCTGCGCGGCAGCGCGGCCGATGGCGGCCAGCGCCAGGTCGATGTCCTCGGGCGGCGCCGTCATGGTGGTGGCCAGCATGCTGGTGGTGCCGTGGCGCGCATGGGTGGCGGCAATGGTGCGTACCGCGTCGCCGCCTTCCATCACGTCTTTGCCGCCGCCGCCGTGTACGTGCAGGTCGATAAAGCCGGGCAGGATGTAGTCGTCCGCGTTCAGCGCCGGATCGACGGCGGTGCCGTCGATGGCGGTGATGTGCGTACCGAACCTGATGTCGCCGCGCACCCAGCCCGTGGAAGTGAGGATATTGCCTTTGATTGCAGCACTCATGTGCGCGACTCCGCTATTGGTCTTGATGGCGCCGGCGCAAGGCCGGCAGGATGTGACTGGTGGTCGATGCGTGGTTCGGTCATGTGAGCAGGCGCTGGCCGATCAGGCGCAGCGCGCCGGCCGCCGAATCGCCGCGCGCCGGTACGATGCGCGCCAGCAGCGCCGGCGGCAGGTAAGGGCGCAGCGGCGCGGCCAGGCCGCCGCACAGCGCAATCGGCAGCACGCCGGAAGCGTCGAGCGCGCGGGCCATGCGTTCCACTTGCAGCCCTGCCGCGTGCAGGATGGCGCGCGCCGCATCGTCGTCCGGCGCGTGGCGCAGCACCACGCGCGCCAGTTGCGCATACCGGGTTTGCGAGGCGCTGGCCAGCCATTGCTGGATGATTTCGCGCGCGGCAGCGTCTTTGGCGGTGCCCGCGCCGCAGGCCTGCGCGACGTCGTCGGCAAAGGCATTGGCAGGCAGGCGGCCGTCAAATGATTGTTGCAGGTGGTTGATGGCGTGCAGGCCGATCCAGGCGCCGCTGGCTTCGTCGCCGGCCGGGAAACCCCAGCCGCCCACTTCCACATGGCGGCCGTCGGCCAGCTTGATCTCGCCCACGCTGCCTGTACCCAGCGCGATGATGGCGCCGGCCGCGCCGTCGTGCGCGCCCAGTACCGTGGTGTGGCCGTCCGATTCCAGCGCCACCTGGGCGTAGCCGGGATTGGCGGCGACGAATTGCGCGGCCCACTGCCTGTTATGCACGCCAGCCAGGCCGAGGCCGATGGCCATGGCGCGGCGCGGCGCGACCGGCAGCGCGGCGGCGGCAAACGCCTGCGCCACGGCGTCGTCGACGGCGGCCCAGGCGTTGGCTATGCCATGCATCAGGCCCGAGGGACCGCTGGCGCCTTCGGCGATGTCAAGTTGGGGTTGGTCGATACGCGCGAGACGGACGCGGGTGCCGCTGCCGCCGCCGTCTACGCCGATAAGAAATTCGATCATGGTTGTCCAGGTACGCTGCGCCGGGATTTCCGGCGGTGAGGGCACTATAGAGGCTGGCAAACCACGCTGTCAACAGGTATTTAACTGGTATTATAAATTTTTGAAGTGGACTACAGTTATGAAATTGAAATGTAAATGTAAGTAATTGTTTTTAATGGTGATAGTTGGATTGGCCGGGTTTGCTCACGATGTTGCACGTGCATGCCAATTCTGGCAAACCCGGATGGGCAGGGTTCAGTTGACGCTGCGCTCGCGCGAACTTTTACGCTCGTAAGTGACCAGCCGTTCGCGGCCGCCCTTGTCGTTCAGGCGTACCGTCGCTTCGCCCGAGCCGCGCACCTTGACGTCGGCCTGGCCGGTGCTCAAGCCATGGGCGTCGAGTTCGCCCGAGCCGGACAGTTCGGCATGCACCTCGCGCGCGCTGCCGGTAAGCGTGATGTCGCCCGAGCCGCGCACGGTGGCATTGACCTGACCGGCGCGGATGTCGGTCACCCCGATGTCGCCCGAGCCGCTGACGGCCACGTTCAGATCGGTGGTCACGCCGGTGGCGTTGATGTCGCCGGAACCGCTGGCAATGATGTCCAGACTGGCAGCCTTGAGCTTGCTCAGGTCGAGGTCGCCGCTACCCGAGGCATTCACCGTCAGCGCACGGGTGTCGCCGCTGGCCTGCACATCGCCGGAACCGGACGACACCAGGGTGAGCGCATTGCCACGGAATTGCTGCAGGTCGACGTCGCCGCTGCCGCCATTGCGCAGCAGCTTCAGGTTGGCGGCGCTGATGCGCACCGTCAGCGGCGGCTTGCCGTGTTTGCCGGAGTTGAATTGAAAGCTCCAGCCGTTGTGCGACGGCCGGCGCACGGTGAGGGTGTCGCCGCTGACCGTGGTTTCGATCTCGGCCAGCTGGTCGCGCGGGCCGCTCAGCTCCACGGTATTGCCACTGTCGGCGGTGACGATCACCTGATACGGGATGCCGAGGTGGATGCTGGAAAACGGCGCCACGGTGCGGCGCTCGGTGGTGTAGGGGCTGTCGGACTTGCTGTCGGCATGGGCCTGGCCGCCGGCCAGGGCGGTGAACAACATGGCGGCGGCCAGCGTGGTGTGTCGGATCGTGTGCTTGAGCATGATGGTCCCGTGGTAGTGGCAAGGTGTCGAAGTCACCACGATAGGGCAAACGCCGGCCGCGCGCCTTGGCTATCGGATGGATGCGCAGAATCGTGGCATCAGCTGCAAAAAAACGGCATTAAATGGTTACAAACGGCGATTGCGCGGGCCGGCACGGGCAGCGATTCAATTTGTCGCGCGCGGTGCCGATAATGTCATAATGAAGGCGTTGATAGGAGACCATGTTAAGTTTCGCGTGGAAAAGGACCGCAAATGATCAGATACCTGGGAACCAAGAATACCAAGGACGGTGGGGTGCTGTATATTTTCCTGATTAACGGCTTGCAGAAAGAAATCCGCGAGGCCGCACTGAAGCAATATCCCGGCTGCTACGACGCCTTGCCCGCCACGGCCAAGGCGCGCATCAGCGCCAACCGCGCCTGGCTGTCGAAGACCTGACCGGTGATCGCCCCTCTGCCACCGAGGCCGCGCGCCATTGCCGGCACGGTGCCGGCCTGCGTTCTGCGTCTGATGTTGACGCTGACGTTGGTGCTGACGTTGGCGCTGGCCGGCGGCGCCGCCCACGCCCAGGCCGTGCCCACCACGTTTGGCACCATCATCGGCAACGGCCTGCTGTGCCGCGACCAGACCGCCAATTTCTATTACTACGATTATCTGGTCAAGCACTTCGGCGCCCCCTACAAGCACGAGGGCGGCGCCTTCTGGTTCCGCACCGACGGCGCCACGCTGTGGGGCCGCGAGATTCCCGAAGTGATGGTTAGCGACGACACCAGCACCTATATTTTCGTGGGCGCCGTGGCCGAGGCCACGCCCGAGGAACTGCACCAGGCCATCATCACCCAGGTGGGCACGCACTACACGCGGATTGATACGTCGGCCTATCCGGTGCGCGAGTCCAGGCCGGCCAGCCGCATCGTGTATTTCGATACCCGTTCGAAGATCTTTTGCGCGAAATTCAAGCCGCTGCCGCCGGTGCAGCCGCCGCCTGTGCGCCCGCGCCGATAACGCCCGGGCGTCAGGCTCCCTGTTACGGCTAAAATAGGGCACGCGCACTCACAAGGTTTTCATGTACACGCAATATTTCAAGCTGAAGCAATCGCCGTTTTCCATCGCGCCCGACCCGCGCTACCTGTTCATGAGCGAACGCCACCGCGAAGCGCTGGCGCATCTGCTGTATGGCATCGGCAGCGGCGGCGGCTTCGTGCTGCTCACCGGGGAAATTGGCGCCGGCAAGACCACGGTCTGCCGCTGTTTCATGGAGCAGATTCCCGAGAACTGCAAGCTGGGCTACATCTTCAATCCCAAGCTGACGGTGGAAGAGCTGTTGCTGACCATTTGCGACGAATTTGGCGTGCAGCTGCCGCCGCAGGGTGCCGGTGCGGTCAGCGTCAAAGGGTATGTCGATGCCATCAATGCCTACCTGCTGGCCAGCCATGCGCAGGCCAAGAACAATGTGCTGATTATCGACGAGGCGCAAAACCTGTCGGCCGAAGTGCTGGAGCAGCTGCGCCTGCTTACCAACCTGGAAACCAGCGAACGCAAGCTGCTGCAAATTATCCTGATCGGCCAGCCCGAGCTGCGCACCATGCTGGCCCGGCCCGAACTGGAGCAACTGGCGCAGCGCGTGATCGCGCGCTACCACCTCGGGTCGCTGTCGGAAGCGGAAACTTCGGCCTACATCGAGCATCGCCTCGCGGTGGCCGGCGCGGCGGCGATTGCGCCGTTTCCGCGCCGGCTCATGGCCCTGGTTCATGGTCTGACCAAGGGCGTGCCGCGCCGCATCAACCTGCTGTGCGACCGCGCCTTGCTGGGCGCTTACGTGGAAAATCAGCCGCAGGTGTCGCGCACGATCTTGCGCCGGGCAGCGGCCGAAGTCTTTGCTGGCGCCGACGCTGCCAGCGCAACGGCAGGCCAGGGCAGCTGGCTGGCGCCGGGCGCGCGCTGGCCGCTGGTGGCGGCAGGCGTGGCGGGCGGCGTGGTGGTCAGCGCCTTGCTGTGGCAGTTGGCCGGGCGGGCACCGGTGGCGCCGGCCACGCCGGCGGTAGCGGCGGCGCGTGCTGACGGTGGCGTCACCGCTCGTGCCGCTGCGCCCGGCGCTGTCACTCCTGCGGGGACGGGCGCCAGCAGTGGCGCCATCGCTGGCAGCGCGGCGAATATGGCGGCAGGTACCACGGCTGGTGCCGAGACAGGTACTACGGCTGGTGGAGTGACAGGTACCATGGCTGGAGCAGCGGCAAGTACCCGGACTGGTGCCCCCGCTGGAACCTCGGCTGGAACTGCGGCCGGAACTTCGGCTGCCGAGGCCGGCATCGCCGACAAGGCGGCCGCGCTACGCCAGCTGGCCAGCCTGTGGGGACTCGCGGTAACCGCCAGCGACCCGTGCGCCGCCGCCGCGCGCCTCAACCTGCGCTGCCTGCAAACCCGCGGCGGCATTGACGACCTGCGCCAGCTCGACCGCCCGGCCGTGCTGACCCTGCGCGACAATCCGGTGATTCCCGGCTACGTGGTGCTGACCGCACTCGACGCGCGCGGCGCCACCATTGTGGCGCCCGGCGGCAAGCCCGAGCGCATCGGCCTCGACGCGCTGGCGGCGCGGCTCGACGGCGAGTTCACCACGTACTGGCGCGCCCCGCATGACTGGCGCGACCAGGTGGTGGCCGGCGATCGCGGTCCCGACGTGGACTGGCTGGCGCAGCGCCTGGCCCAGCTCTACGAGCTGGCCGCACCGACGGCCAACCAGCCGCTCGACACCGCACTGCGCAAGCGCCTGCGCGAGTTCCAGGCGGCGCAGCACCTCAAGGCGGACGGCGTGGCCGGTCCGAAAACTTTTATCCGGTTGTATCAGCTGGGCGGGGTGCAGGAGCCGCGCTTGCTGGCGCAGTCCGCCAGTACTGCCGCAGCGGGGAAATAATATGTCGTATATCTTGGAAGCGCTGAAAAAGGCGCAAGCAGAACGTCAACTCGGCCACTCGCCGACCATCCACGCGCCCACCCTGCAGGCGGGCGCGCAGGCGGCGGCCGGCAGCCGCCTGAAACAGCCGGTGGTGCTGGTCGTGGTGGCGATGGCAGTGGTGATTGCGGTGCTGGCGGTGCTGGTATGGCGAACGGCGGCGCCGGTGGCCGTGCCGGCCGTTGCAGTGGCGCCCGGTGGTCTGGCTACCTCGGTCAGTGCGGTCAATCCGGCCAATCAGGTGACTCCAACCAATTCGGTCGATCCGTCCGTCACGACAGCGGCCACGCAGCCGTTGCCGGCACCAGTGGCTGCCTTGCCGCCGCCAGTTGCAACAGCGCCAGTATTGCCGCAGCCGCCAGTGGCCAAGGCGCCGGCACTGGCGCAGCCGCAGCTGCCCGTGGCGCCGGCAGCAGCCGCGCCGGCGGTCGTTGTTGCCGCCGCTAAAACCGAGGAGCCGGTAATGAATTTGCGCGAGTTGCCGGAACCGATACAGCGGGCGATTCCGCAGGTGGCGGTGGGCGGGTATATCTATTCGAAAAATCCCGCCGACCGCTTGCTGCTGGTGGATAAAATCCTGCGCCGCGAAGGCGAGGAAGTGGCGCCCGGCCTGTTGCTGGAAAAGCTGCACCCGAAGGAAGCAATTTTCAGCTACAAGGGTTATCGATACCGCGTTCCGTACTGACACTGTCATCAATGCGTCATGTTGAAATGATATTTTTATCCCATCGCATCTACACGCAGGGGGAAATCATGAAATACCTGACGCTGTTGCCTTTCGTGTTAGCCGCCGTCATGGCGGTGCCACGCGCACATGCGGCCGCCTATATCGCCATCGATAGCGAGCCAAGCACTTACACCACGGCACTGGTCTGCCTGCTGCTGATCCTGCTGGCCAACGGCCGCGCCCGCGTGGACAGTTTTCGCCATCCCGATGATCAGTAAGCCTGTGCCTGCCGTTGCCAAAGTTGCTGCGTATAATGCGCGGCAATGGCATCGATGTTGCAGGGAGAGTCGCGTATGCATCAATCAAGGGATCAACTCGGGCAGCAAGAGCCTGCCGTTCTGCTGCGTAACGTCCTCGGCGTGATCGGCACGTCGGGCAGCGGCAAGACCACCTTGCTCGAATTTTTAATCGGTCAGCTGGCGGACCGTGGCCTCAAGGTCAATGTTATCAAGCACAGCCATCACGACCTTGAACTGGAACCGCCCGGCAAGGACAGCGCACGGCTGCGCCGGGCCGGTGCTGCCGAGGTGATGGTGGCGTCACCATTCCGTTTTGCCATCGTCCGCGAGTTGCGCGGGGCGGCCGAACCGTCGCTGGAAGAACAACTGGCGCGCCTGTCGCCGGCTGACCTGACGCTGCTGGAAGGCTTTAAACAATATCCGATCGACAAGCTGGAAGTCTATCGCCGCGACCAGGGCAGGGCGCCGCTTTATCCTGCCGATGCACACGTGGTGGCGGTGGCGTCGGACTTGCCGCGTCCGGCCGAGTTGCCGGAGAGTACAGTTTGGCTCGATTTAAATGCGCCGCTGGCAGTGCTGGACTGGCTGGTGGCGCATATCGAAAATAAGCGGCCGAAATCTGCGGTGCAGGCCTAAAGTTCCGGTCGCACGTTCCGTAAATAAGGGATACGCCTTAACGGAGGACATCATGGACGTCACCAGCATTGCTCAGACTGCAACCAGTATCGCCGAGACCGGCAACAAACAAGCGGTGGGTATTGCCGTCCTGAAAAAGGCGCAAGATATTCAGGCGTCCAGCGCCAATGCGCTGATCGAGGCGATTCCGCCGGTGCCGTCGGCGCCGCGCCTGCCAGCGCACCTTGGCAGCACCATCAATACCACCGCCTGATACGTGGCGCTGGCGTCACGCTTCGCGGGTGGCGCGGACTAGCCGTAGCGGCATGATTGCTGCTACCCTGCGTCTGCACACCACCATCCACGAGGAGATACGCTGATGAACCAACGCCACGCCCTGATCGCTGCCGCCCTGGCCACTGTTTGCGCCACCGGCACCGCCCCTGCTGTCGCAGCGGCCGATACCGAAAAATGCTACGGCACCGTCAAAGCCGGCCAGAACGATTGCGCTGCGGCCGACGGCTCGCACTCGTGCTCGGGACAGGCCAAGACCGACAACGCCCCGGTCGAATGGAAGTACGTGCCCAAGGGAACGTGCGAAAAGACCGGCGGCCAGACCACGCCACCAACCAAATAAGCTGCGTTGGGGCATGCCGCAACCTTGCCAGCTCAGCCTTGCCTGGGCGTGGGAGTAGGGCTGCGCGCGCCCCACTGCCAGCAATTTATCGCCCAGCGGCCGGACGTCGGCTGGCTCGAAGTTCACACTGAAAATTATCTGCACCAGTCCGGCCGCGACTGGCACGTGCTGCAGCAGTTACGGCGCGACTACCCGGTAAGCCTGCACGGGGTGGGACTGGGGCTGGGTTCGGCACGTGGGTTTGCGGTCGAGCACTTGCGCCGGGTGCGTGACCTGGTGCGCAACCTGGCGCCGACGCTGGTCTCCGAGCACCTGTGCTGGGGCGCGGTGGGCGATCGCCACCTCAACGATTTGTTGCCGATTACCCTGGACCAGGCCGCGCTCGACCTGCTGTGCGCGCGTGTGGACCAGGTGCAGGACACCTTGCAGCGGCAACTGCTGCTGGAAAATGTTTCCACCTACGCCAGATTCAACGCCGATGCCATGACCGAAGCGCAATTCATGGCGGCGCTGGCGGCGCGCACCGGTTGCGGACTGCTAGTCGATATCAACAACCTGTACGTCAACCAGTGCAACCACGGCGAAAATGCCCTGGCGGCGCTGGCCGCGATCCGACCCGGCACGGTGGGCGAGTTGCACCTGGGCGGCCACCTGGTGACGCCGCAGGCTGTGATCGACCACCACGGCGCTGCCGTGGCCGACCCGGTATGGCGTTTGTACCAGGCCGCACTGGCGCGTTTTGGCGCCGTACCCACCCTGATCGAGTGGGATACCGACATCCCGCCGCTGGCCGTGTTGCTGGACGAAGCAGACAAGGCGCGGGTGTTTTACCAGGGTTATACGGTGCAGCCGGTGCTGGTGGACGCACCGCCTCCCGCCGGCGCCTGTCATCGCGCCGGCAACGCCAACGCCAACGCCGACGCCAACGCCAACGCCAACGCCAACACCGCGCTCGCCGCCAGCCAGCAATTGCTGGCCGCTGCCATCCTCGATCCGCAGGCGGCGCCGGCCGCGCTGGCGCAGTGGCGCGCCCATCCGCACAATCCGCACCGGCTGGCGCTGTATCGCGGCAACCTGGCGGCCACTGCCGCCAAGGCGCTGGCCGCCGCCTATCCGGTGATTGCACAGCTGGTCGGCGACGAATTTTTCAACGCGCTGGCGCGCGAGTACGTGCGTGCCCGGCCATCGCCTGAAGGCGACCTGAACAGATTTGGCGATCGTTACAGCGACTTCCTGGCCGGTTTTCCCCACGTGGCGCAACTGCCTTACCTGGCTGACATGGCACGCCTCGAATGGGCCGTGCACCGCGCCCACTATGCGGCGGACGCCGCGCCGGTCACCGCTGCGCAGCTGGGCGCGCTGGGACCGGCGCAGATGGAATCGGCGGTGCTGCGGCTGCACCCGGCCAGCCAGCTGTTTTCTTCGCCGTGGGCCGTGGTGACGTTGTGGCTGGCGCATCAGCCCGGTTCGACTGCCGGTTTCCCTGCCGTCATGGCAACGCAGGAATACGGCGTGGTGGCGCGGCCGGGCTGGCGCGCGCGGGTGACGCCGTGCGCGGCAGGCGGCCACGCGGCGCTGACCGCGCTGCGGGCGGGCGCCACGTTTGGCGCCGCGCTCGATGCGGCGTTCGATCTGGACGGGGAATACGATGTGGCGGGGCAGCTGCGCCTGTGGCTCGACCTGGAACTGATTACCGCGATCGAATAGGTGTCAGCCTTCCGGGCGGAAGGCGCGCAGGATGCGCGCTTCGCCGGTGAGGTCACGGTGCAGCCGGTTGGCGCGCTCGGTGAGCTCCATCATGCGGCCGATATGGGCATCTTCAAAACGGGCCAGCTCTTCGGTGGCAGCCAGCAGCGCCTGCGCCAGCTTGGTGCGGGCGGCTTCGTACAAGGTACCGTTGTATTGCGTGGTGTTCTTCAGCAATTCTTCGGCATTCTCGATGACTTCACGCAAATCGCCGAGCAAGCGTTCCTGGGTGGGCTTGGCTGGTTGTGGACCGTCCATGACGTCCCCCGTTCAATAAGCTGTTGATTAAAAATGACATCATCCGGCATGCCATCCCGTCAATATAAAAGGCGGGATCGCGGACCGGTTTGCGCAGCGTCATGGACTACGCGGCGATTTCAGATTAGAGCATTATTGCTGAAATGCAAGTTCAATTGGCAGTGCCATTACACCGGATCGACGCTGATCTTGATATCGCCCACCGTCACTTGCTGGCCGGCGCGGATCTTGGCTGTCTTGCGCAGTTCCTGTTTGCCGTCCACCTTGACTGCGCCGCTGGCCACCATCATTTTGCCGGCGCCGCCGCTGTCACACAGCCCTACGAGTTTCAGCAACTGATTCAACTCAACAAATTCCCCATTCAACTCAAAACTGACTTTCTGCATTTTTTTCCTCTGATACCATGTTTTTCAAGTGCCCGCGTCTACCCTGGCTGCTGACATGGATAGTGTAGCGGCATTCCGACAGCCGCGCAGTTTACCGTGCCGATGCCCATTTGCCAGTAAGAAAAGGTGTACGCTGGCTCATGTGTTTGATGTGTTGAGCATTGTTCCGACCCAGGTGGCATCATGAACAAGCTTTCGATGGCAATCACCAGCGTGCTGGCAACCGCCACGCTGTCCGCTACCCCGGCCGCCGCAGCCGATGCGCCGACGCCGCTGGTGGCGGTGAGCAAGCCGGGAGACGGCCGCGCCGATTTCCGGCCGCTGCTGGCCGATCGCAACCGCCGCTATTCCAGCATCGCGGAATTTGAAACCCACATGGGCCGGGCGGTAGGCGCCGTCACCATGGGCTTGCTGCGCGAGACCGGACCCGGCGCCGAGCGCAACACGGCGCTGGCCCTGCGCGCACGGCCCACCACGGCCTTTACTTCGTTATCGATGGGCTACGCGGTGACGCCGCGCAGTTCGGTCATGGCCATGGCCACCTACGGCAAGACCGATGGCTATGGCAGTCCGGAAAGCCTGATGGCGCAAGTATCGTCGGTGCGCACCATGGCATTCAGCGTGGGCTGGGCCACGCGCGAGATTTTCGACAGCCGCGATCGGCTGGCCTTCACCGTCTCGGTACCCACCAAGGTGCGCACCGGCGCCCAGCACGATGGCACGCGCGCGCTGTGGACCGGCAGCCAGGCGTTTGGCGCCCCCGCCCTCAATCTGCAACCGACCGCCACCGAGCGCGATATCGAACTCGGTTACAGCACCATGCTGGGCCGGGGCGGCAAGCATGGCAAGCTCACCGGCGCGGTGATGCTGCGCTTTAACCCCGGTCACGATGCCAGCGCTGCGCCGGACTGGCTGACCGGCGTGCGTTATGCGTACGGCTTTTAAGGGAGTTAGCCGGGGCGGGTCATGTCGATCGGCACGATCCACTGCTCGAATTGCTCGGCCGTTACGTAGTCGAGCGCCAGCGCCGCCTGCTTGAGCGTGGTGCCTTCGTGCTGGGCTTTCTTGGCGATGGACGCGGCCTTGTCGTAGCCGATGTGCGGCGCCAGTGCGGTGACCAGCATCAGCGAACGCTCCATCAGTTCGGCAATGCGATCGCGGTTCGGCTCGATGCCATGCACACAATGTTCCTCGAAGCTGCGCATGCCGTCCGCCAGCAGGCGCGCGCTTTGCAGGAAGTTATGGGCGATCAGCGGCTTGTACACATTCAACTCGAAATTGCCTGACGCGCCGCCCATGGTGATGGCGACATCATTGCCGAACACCTGGCAGCACAACATGGTGACCGCTTCGCACTGCGTTGGATTCACCTTGCCCGGCATGATGGAGCTGCCCGGCTCGTTCTCGGGAATGGTAATTTCACCGAGGCCCGAGCGCGGGCCGGACGCCATCCAGCGCACGTCGTTGGCAATTTTCATCAGGGCGGCAGCCAGGGTTTTCAGCGCGCCATGGGCCGAGAGCAGGGCATCGTGGCCGGCCAGCGCGGCAAACTTGTTGTCCGCCGTACGGAATGGCAGCGCCAGCGTGTGTTCGAGCTCGGCAGCAATGCGGGTGGCGTATTCCGGGTGGGCGTTCAGGCCCGTGCCCACGGCGGTGCCGCCGGCCGCCAGTTGCAGCACGCCGGGCAGGGCGGTGGTAATCGCGTGTTCGGCAAAGTCGAGGTGGGCGACATAGCCCGAAAATTCCTGGCCCAGGGTGAGCGGCGTGGCGTCCTGCAAGTGGGTGCGGCCGATTTTGACGATGTCGGCAAACGCCTCGGACTTGGCTTGCAGGCTGGCGCGCAGCTGGCGCAGGCCCGGCAGCACGTTATTTGCCAGCGCCTGGGCGGCGGCCACGTGGATGGCAGTGGGAAAAATATCGTTGGACGACTGGCCCTTGTTGACGTCGTCGTTCGGGTGCAGCTTGCGCGCCTCGCCGCGTTCGCCGCCCATCAGCTCGGAGCCACGGTTGGCCAGCACTTCGTTCATGTTCATATTCGACTGGGTGCCCGAGCCGGTTTGCCACACGGCCAGCGGGAACTCGGAGGTGTGCTTGTTGGCCAGCACTTCGTCGGCGGCCTGGGTGATGGCAATCGCCTTGCTGCCATCGAGCAGGCCCAGGTCCAGGTTGACGCGGGCGGCGGCGCGCTTGACGCTGGCCAGGGCGTGGATCAGTTCCGGCGCCATGCGCTCGGTGGAAATATGGAAATGCTCGAGAGAGCGCTGGGTTTGCGCGCCCCACAATTGTTCAGACGGTACATCGATGGGACCAAAGCTGTCTTTTTCGCTACGGGTACTCATAAAGGTTCCTTTGTGGAAATGGTAATCATTCTCATCTGACATGCATATTCCAGTGTAGCGCAAATCGGAATAATTTACTGGGGGCTACAAAAAACCAAATTCCAGCCGTTAAAGGTATAGATTCCCCGATGACGCCTGACCATTAACCGATATGCTGCGCTACCTACATGATAATTTGCTCCGCCTCCTGGCTTGCACGGTGCTGCTGACGCCGGCGCTGCAGGCCGCCGAATTGGGCGACGTGGCGGCGCGGTCGTATGTCGGCCAGCCGTTGTCGGCCGATGTCGAATTGCTCGGCGGCGACGGTGGTACGGTGCAGGCGCGGCTGGCGCAACCCGATGTGTATCGCGGCGCCAGTATCACGATGAATCCGGCGCTGGCCTCGGTCAAGATGACCGTGGTCAGGCGCGACAACAAGGATTATCTGCACCTGACGACGACGAGCGCGGTGCAGGCCGATTATGTGCACGTGTACGTGGAACTGAATGCGGGCGGCCGGCGCGATATCCGGCTGGCAACCGTGTGGTTGCAGCCGGATCCGAATCCGCCGCCAGCACCAGTGGCGGTCGCCAGTGCCGTGGCAGCGCCGGCCGCTGCCGCCTTGACGGCGCCGCCGATTGCCGGACTGGCGACCGCCACGCCTGCCGGTGCGCCCCCGGCAGTCTTGCCCGCACGCGAGCGTACCCGGCCAGCGCCACCGTCCGCCGCGCGGCAGGTGGAAGCACGCGCTGCTGGCGTTGCGAGCGCAGCGCCAGCAGCGTCGGCATCGGCGCGGCCGGCTTCGATGGTATCCGTGCGGGATATTCCTGAACGTATTTCCGAAGCGCTCGGCGCCGTGCGTGCGGCGTCGACCTCGGCGCCGGCGAACAAGCCGGCCGTCACTCCACTAGCCGAGCCGGCTTCCGGCGCTGGCAAGCCAGCGGCGACAGCGCCAGCCGCACCGGCCGCTGGCGCAGCCACGGCGCCAGCGAGACCGCCGGCTGTATCGCCAGCCAGACCAACCGCCGTGGCCAGCAGCGCGGCCGCCGCAGCGCCAGCGAAACCGGCTGCTGAATCGCCAGCCAAGCCAGCCGCCGTGGCCAGCAGCGCAGCAGCCGCAGCGCCAGCCAAGCCAGCCGCCGTGGCCAGCAGTGCAACCGCCGCAGCCAAACCTCCATCCGTCGCCAGCAAGCTGGCAGACGTTGCGCCGCCGCTGCCAGTAGCCCAAGCCTTGCTGCCGATGCCGGCCCTGCCATTGCCGGCAGGGGTCAAAAGGGCGTCGGCGCCGGCCGCCTGCGCGCCGTCGGGTGCCAGCGCCAGCGAGTGCAAGGCGCTCGACCTGCAAAGCCAGGCGCTGTCGGCCAAGCTGGTGGAGCTGGAAGGTAAAGTCAAACAACTGCAAGGTGCGCTGGCCGGTTCGACCGGCGCGACAGCGGCAGCGCAAGTCGCACCAGCAGCGACACCGAAGGCTGCCACCGCAGCCACCGCTGCCACTGCAGCCGCCACGACAGCCACCGCTGCCGCTGCACCCGCGGCCAACGCCGCCACCGCTGCCGCTGCACCGGTGGCCGCCAACACCAGCGCCACCTCCACCGCAGCCGCTGCGCCAGTTGCCACCGCTGCAGAACCCGGTGCCGCCAAGCCGGTAACCGCCGCGCCCGCCACTGGCGAAGCCAAGGCCGCCACGGCCGCGGATCAGCCGGTCGCACCGACAGCAGAGAAAGCGGCGTCAGCCGCCCAGCCTGCCGCCGCCGATGGTGCAGCGTCGGCACCAGCCGCCGCGCCCGTCCCCGAGACGCCGCCGGTGCCGCAGCGCCGCGTGCTGCCCAAGCTGAAGTACAAAAAAGAGAAGCCGCCCGAAACGCCATCGAGCAATCTGCCGCTGATACTTGGTGGCGTGGCTGCCGCCGTGCTGGCGGGCGGCGGAGCGCTGTACTATGTGCGGCGCAAGAAAGCAGGCGCTGGCCCGATGAAAATCTGGCAAGGCTTCCGCAAGAAGCAGGGGCCAACGCTGGCAGCGGGCGACGATTTCCGCGAAGTGCCGGCACCCAAGGCCGTCGCCCCGGAAGCGGCCGAACACGCGTGATCGCAACATTTTTCGCATAAGTATATTACTTGAAGCTCTGCCAACGATTTGGCGAACTGGGGTATAGTGGCCGACGCCTCTATGCACCGTCTCCCCATTTTGAAAGAGCCTCATGACTGCAGCCGACCTCCCATCCCAGGATCAACAACAGTACCAAGCGTTCAAGCAACTCGGCCTGAAACTCGATATGTCCCGTGGCAAGCCATCGCCCGAGCAGCTGGATCTCTCGAATGCCTTGCTGAACGCCGTGGACGGCTACAAGGCTGCCGACGGCACCGATGGCCGCAACTACGGCGGCGCGGTCGGCCTGCCGGAAGCGCGCGCACTGTTTGGCGAACTGCTCGACGTGCCGGCCGCGCAAGTGGTGGTGGACAGCAGCGCCAGCCTGTCGCTGATGCATGACGTAATCATTTACGCGCTGCTCAATGGCACGCCGGGCAACGCACCGTGGGTGCGCGAGCCGGTCACTTTCCTGTGCCCGGTACCGGGCTACGACCGCCACTTCGCCATCTGCGAAACGCGCGGCATCAAGATGATCAACGTGCCGATGAACGAAGACGGCCCGGACATGGACCTGGTGGAAAAGCTGGTGGCCGAGGACGCCAGCATCAAGGGCATGTGGTGCGTGCCGAAGTACAGCAACCCGGGTGGCGTGGTGTACTCGGACGCCGTGGTGCAGCGCCTGGCCGCGATGAACACCGCCGCCCCCGACTTCATCCTGATGTGGGACGACGCCTATCGCTTCCACCACCTGGCCGAGCAAAAGCTCGAAGTACTGAACATCCTCGAAGCCTGTGCTGCCGCCGGTAACCCGGACCGCGCGTTCGTGTTTGCGTCGTCGTCGAAAGTGACCTGGGCTGGTTCGGGCATTGCTGCACTGGCATCGTCGCCAGCGAATATCGCCTGGTGGACCAAACATGCCGGCATCCGCAGCATCGGCCCGGACAAGATCAACCAGCTGCGCCACGTGCGCCTGCTGAAAGATCTGCCGACCGTGGAAGCGCTGATGGAGCAGCACGCCGCATTGCTGAAGCCAAAATTCGACGCCGTGCTGGCGCAATTCGAAGAGTACCTGGGCAATGTGCCGGGCGTCAGCTGGACCCGTCCGCTGGGCGGCTACTTCATCGACCTGGTGACGCCGGACGGCGCCGCCAAGCGCACGGTGGCGCTGGCCAAGGAAGCGGGCATCACCCTCACGCCTGCTGGCGCTGCTTTCCCGTACGGTAACGACCCGAAAGACCGCCACATCCGCATCGCCCCGAGCTTCCCGTCGCTCGACGAAATCACCAAGGCAGCGCAAGGCATCGCCCTGTCCCTGCGCGTAGCACTATCCCAGTAAACCACTTCGGGGTCAGTGCCGACATTCGGACAAAAATGAACTTTTTAGTTGTTATATGGGACAAGTAAATGGTTCCAAAATGTCCGAATGTCGGCACTGACCCCGAAGGTAGAGCTCGAAAAAAAAGCGCCTCGTGAGGCGCTTTTTTGTTGGGTGCTCGCTTTTATTGGCGGGACATGCCGGGGATGGTGTTCATCCAGGGATCGGCCAGGTCGCGGATGTCGCGGTCGTTGGCGAGGATTTGTTTCAGCAGGTCGATCTTGCGCAGGCGGGGGGCGCCGTCCAGTGCCGGTACGCCGGTGGCCGTGGCGCGCGCTGCGCTCGTGCATTGGGCTTCCAGTTTGCCCACGCCGTCCCAGTCGCCCATGCGCGCGGCAGCAGCCATTTGGGTGCTCAGACCGGCAATGTTTTCGTACATCGAGAGGACTTCGGAACTGTTCATATGCTCACCAAGGCAAAAATCACATCAGGACGGATTACCGCATGTCTTGATTAACGTCGCCTGGAGCGGGAACTTTAGGGCAATTTCAAAATAATTTGAAAATAATTTGAAAAAATGGCGAAAAAAAAGCTGCCGGACCGAAATCAGGCAGCTTTGCTGGTGAAATGTTGTCGCTTACTTCACCAATTCCTCCAGGCCGGCGGCCAGTTCGTCCGGTGGCGGCATGTCATCGATCAGGGCATCGTCGTCCAGGCCCAGTTCGTCGGCCAGTTCGGTCGGGTAGCAGGCGGCGATTTCTTCGGCATTCAGGCCGGCCTGTTCCACGCGGGCGCGCCATGCGGCCAGCGAGACCACGGCGGCCAGGCGATTGAGTTCGCCATCTTTATGCGGCTCGGGGAAGGCCAGGATGGTTTCGGCAAACGCTTCCGGGAATTTCCAGCGCTTGGCCAGTTCCGCACCGACGTCGGCAAACGTGAAGCCGAACGACGTGGTTTCCGCGTCGAGGCGGCGCGAGTCCATCGGGCCGGCTACTTTATCGAGCGCCATGGCCTGTTCCGGCATGGCCGAGTGGATCACCAGCTGGCCGATCGCATGCATCATGCCGATGGTGAAGGCCAGGTCGGTGTTTTCCTTGGTCTTCTTGGCGATCCATTTTGCCGATACCGCAGTGTGCAGGCTGTAGCGCCAGAATTGTTTCAGGTCCAGGCCGGGCACGGCCTTGAAACCACTGACCAGGCCCGAGCTGATGACCAGCGTGCGCACCGTCACAAAGCCCAGCATCAGCACTGCATCTTCCACCGTGCCGATGCTGCGCGAGACGTGGTAATAGGCCGAGTTGGCCAGTCGCAGCAGCTTGGCGCTCAGCACCGGATCCGTCGACAGCTTCTTGGCGATCTCTTCGGTAGAGACGCTGGCCTTGTCGAAACTGCTGATCAGTTCCTCGACCACCTTGGGGGCGGTAGGCAACGCGGTCGGATTCTGGAACAGTGCATCGAGTTTCATAGGGATTCTCCTGGGTTGTAGGCGCGTTGCTATAGGTTAACTATATAGCGATTCGTCATCAACAAGAAGCGTTTTGATGCTAGAGCGTATCTTTTCTGCCGTCGCCCGTTTTACATTTCCGTTCGCAAGCGCACAGAAGTGTTTACGCATGCAGCCTATAGTGAAACCCATGCACACAGCGTTGTGTGTCCCCTGTAGCTACAACATTGACCAAGGAGTGCATCATGAACAAGGACCAAGTCAAAGGTAAGGCAAAGGAAATCGGCGGCAAAATTCAGGAAGGCGCCGGTAAAGTTGTCGGCAGCTCGGAGCAGCAAGCCAAGGGCCTGAACAAGCAAGCGGAAGGCAAACTGCAAAAAGGTGTAGGCGACGCTAAAGAAGCGATCGACGATACGCTGAAAGGCAACCGCAACTAATTGTTGACGGTAATGAAGAAGGGCCGCAGATGCGGCCCTTTTGTCGTTACTGCTGCAAAATTACTTCGCCGCTTCCGGCATCAGGTTTTTCTTGAAGTACGCTTCGATCATGCCGTACACATGGCGTTGCGGCGCCTTGCCCGAGATACCATGCTTGGCGCCCGGGTAGGTCATCAGGTCGAACTGCACGTTGCGCGCCACCAGTGCATCGATCATGCGCGTGGTGTTGGTGAACAGGACGTTGTCGTCGGCCATGCCGTGTACCAGCAGCAGTTTCGATTTCAAACCGTCCACGTGGGTAAACACGCTGCCCGACTTGTAGCCGGCCACGTTCAGCTTGGGCGTGCTCATGAAGCGCTCGGTGTAGTGGGTGTCGTACAGCGACCAGTCGGTCACCGGCGCCACCGATACGCCCATGGCAATCTTGTCCGAGCCTTGCGACAGCAGGCGCAAGGTCATGAAGCCGCCGTAGCTCCAGCCAAACACGCCGATGCGTTGCGGATCGATATAGCTTTGCTTGCTCAGCCACTCGATGCCGGTGAGCTGGTCTTCCACTTCCACTTTGCCCATGTCGAGGTAGATGGCGTCGGTAAACGCGCGCTCGCGGCGGCTCGAACCACGGTTATCGAGGCGCCACACCACAAAGCCCTGCTGCGCCATGTACTGGTCGAACAGGTTGCCCCATTTGCGCGACACGTGCTGGGCGCCCGGACCGCCGTACGTGGACAGGTACACCGGATACTTTTTGCTGGCGTCAAAGCCGGCCGGCTTGGTGATCGAGTAGTACATGGTCTGGCCATCGTGCGACTTGATGGTGCCGTATTCGGGGCGCAAATGGGCATCGAGGTACTTGGCATACGGATGGCTGGCGTTCAGCTCGTTGTGCTCGAGCCAGCTGATCATGGTGCCGTCGGGACGGCGGATGCTCACCTGCGGCGGCGTGTTCGGATCGGAATAGGTGTCCACGAACACTTCGCCATTGCCGGCAAAGTTCGAATCGTGCCAGCCGTCGCCTTGCGTGATACGGGCCGGCTGGTCGGCGGTGGAACCGTCAAGCTTGAGCGCGTAAGTCTGGCTGTCGGTCACTGCGTCGCGGTTCGATTGCACGAACACGCGGCCGGTTTTTTCATCGATGGCCAGCAGGCGGTCGACGCCCCATTCGCCGCTGCTAATCGGATGCAGCAGCTTGCCGCTCATGTCGTACAGGTACAGGTGCTTGCGGCCGCTACGCTCGGACGACCACACAAAGCCTTTGCCCTTGGCCAGGAAGCGCAGGTCATCAAAAATATTCACCCAGGTCTTGGAGGTTTCGGTGATGAGCACGCGCTGCGCGAGCGTGGCGGCATCGACCGAAATCAGTTCCAGGGTTTTCTGGTCGCGGGTCTGGCGCTGGAACAGCAGTGCCTTGCTGTCACTGCTCCAGTCGGCGCGCACCAGGTAGATGTCCTGTTCCTTGCCCAGGTCGACGTTGCGGATCTCGCCGCCTGCTGGCGAGACGATTTTCAGTTGCACGGTGGCGTTCGGATCGCCGGCGGCCGGATAGCGCTGGTCGATCACATCGGTACGGTCCGCATAAATCTCGAAGCGGCGCGCCACCGGCACTTGCGCTTCGTCGTAGCGTTTATAGGCAATTGCGGAATCGTCGGGCGCCCAGTAGTAACCGGTGGTCTGGTGCATTTCTTCCTGCGCCACGAACTCGGCCTCGCCGTTATGGATGGTGCCGGCGCCGTCGGTGGTCAACTGGCGTTCGGCGTTGGTGGTGAGGTCGATCACGAACAGGTTCTGGTCGCGCACGAACGACAGGTAGCGGCCCTTGGGCGAGATTTTCGGATCGAGCACATTGCCCTTGGCCACCAGGCGGGCGGCGTCCGGCTTGGCGGCGTCGATCAGGTACAGATTGCCAGCGATTGGCACCAGCAGCTGCTTGCCATCCGGCGACCAGCTGTAGTTGAGGATGCCTTTCAGGGCGGCGGTACGGGCGCGTTCGCGGCGGGCCTTTTCGGCGTCGGACAGGTTTTCTTCCGGCACCAGGGTTTTCGAATCGACCAGGCGCTGGGTCGATTTGTTCTTCAGGTTGTATTCCCACAGGTCGAGCTGGAACTGATTGTCGTCGCGGCCTTTCAGGAACGTGACGCGGGCGCCGTCCGGCGATACCTTCAGATTGCGCACGCCGGGACCGCTCAGCGACGGGTCGGAGTGGATGCGGTCGAGGGTGAGTTTTTCAGCGGCAGCGTGGCCGCCGGCCAGCAAAGCGACAGCCGTCAGTGGAGCGAGAATAAAGCGCATGAAGAGGTATCTCTTGAGGTGGGCAATCCGAAACGATACCAGACTGCCACTCCCGTGGCGAGGTGGCAACGTTCTGAATAAAACCATCAATACCGTTTTTAGTTTGGTGCATTTTTCAGCCGCGCCAGCGACAACCGCTGCAATGCCCAGCTGAGCAGCACCGCCGCCACCGTCAACCCTACCACCAGCCCGATCCAGAAACCGGACGCCGCCATCGGCTCCGCCGGCGCCCACGGCAGCCACTGCGGCGCCAGTCCCAGCCAGCAACCGATCGGCAAGGCAAAGCCCCAGAACGCCAGTACCTGGATCTGCATCGGCTGGCGCGACACCTTATAGCCACGGATCGCGCACGACGCCGCCACCTGGGTGGAATCGGACAGCTGGAACAGCGCGGCAAACAGCAGCAGGTGCGAGCACAGCTGCTGGACGGCCGGATCGGACGTGTAGGCACGCGCAATCTGGTCGCGGAACACGACGATGAACGCGGCCGACAACACGGCAAACGCCAGCGACATCCACACGCCCACCCACGAAATAAACCGCGCCCGCGCCGGCTCGCCTTCGCCCATGGCCTGGCCCACGCGCGTGATCAGCGCAATGCCAAAGCTGAGCGGCACCATGAACACCAGCGACGTGAAGTTGAGGGCGATCTGGTGCGCGGAAATCTGCACCACGCCATAGCGCGCCACCAGCAGACTGACCGCGCCAAACGCGCTGACCTCGGCAAAATAGCTGATGCCGATCGGCACACCCAGGCGCAGCATGGCACGGATTTCGGGCCAGTGCGGCGCTTCCCAGTGCGTGAACGGATACGTGGCGCGATAGGCCGGCGCGCGCCGCATCCACGCCAGCATGGCAAACAGCATCAGCCACATTGCCAGCGCGGTGGATACTGCGCAACCGACGCCGCCCAGCTGCGGCAAGCCCCAGTTGCCGAACACCAGCAGCCAGTTGACGAACACGTTCACGCCCAGGCCGAGGATGGCAATGATCATCACCGGCCGGGTTTCATTGATGCTGGTGCTGTAGCCGTACAGCGCGCGGTACGCGGCAAACGGCGGCAAGCCGAGGCTGATGATATGGACGAACAGCTCGGCCTGGTGCTGGACGTGCGGCGTCAGGTATAAATGGTCGAACAGCAGGGTGGCGATATTGGCCAGCACCATGGCGATGATGCCCACACCGAGCGACTTCCACAGCGACTGCCGCACTGCATGCGGCACCCGCGCCAGGTCGCCGGCGCCAATATCATGCGCGACGATGCTGTTAATCGCCATCATGGTGCCGCTCACGGTCACCAGGATGATCGACCAGATCGACGCCCCCAGCGACACGGCGGCCAGCTCGTCGGCACTGGTATGGCCGGTCATGGCCACGTCCGCCACACCCATGCCCACCGTGGCCAGTTGGCCGATCAGCATGGGCCAGGCCAGCTTCCACAAGGCGGCGGCTTCGGTGCGGATATTGGGAACGGTGAACGCGTGCGGCATGACATCCTGTACTGATGGGAGAAACCCTTGATTTTACTGTGAGACACACCAACTTGCGGATTATCATTTGCATCACGAACTCATTGCTGTCGAAAACTGCGCTAGACTGCTTTTTAAGCCAGCGGGCAGCCCATACAGGAGCATCAAGGTGGAATACAAGGATTATTATCAGACCCTGGGAGTCGCCAAAACGGCCTCCGAGGATGACATCAAGAAAGCGTATCGCAAGCTGGTCCGTAAATATCACCCGGACGTCAGCAAGGAACCCGACGCGCAAAAGAAAACCCAGGAGCTGAACGAAGCCTATGGCGTACTCGGGGACGCTGAAAAGCGCACCGCCTACGACGAACTGGGACGCGGCCAGCAATACCGCGCGGGCCAGCAATTCCGTCCGCCGCCCGGTTGGGGCGCCGGTGGTCCTGGCGGCCAGGGCGGGGCAGGGGGCTTTGGCGGTGGCGATCCCGGCGACTTTTTCTCCGACCTGTTTGCCAACTTCGGCGCCGGTGGCGGCGGTCGCCGGCGCCAGGCCTATCAACCGCAAAAGGGTGACGACAGCCACGCCACCATCACCATCGACCTGGCCGACGCGTTTAATGGCGCCACCCGCAAGATCAGTCTGATGGTGGCCGAGCGCGACGAGCACGACCGCATTCACACGCGCGAGCGCACGCTCAGCGTGAATATTCCGAAAGGCGTGACGGCCGGCCAGCAACTGCGGCTGTCGGGCCAGGGCCAGAACGGCGAGGCCGGGCCGGGTGACCTGTACCTGGAAATCCAGTTCAGCGCCAATGCCCGCTACCGCATCGATGGCCGCGATGTGTACCAGACGGTGCCGGTGGCGCCGTGGGAAATGGCGCTGGGCGGCGAAATCGAGGTGACCACCCCATCGGGCAAGGTGAATGTGACGGTGCCGGCCGGTTCGCAAACGGGGCGCAAGCTGCGCCTGCGCGGGCGCGGCATTCCGGGCAAGGAGGCCGGCGACCTGTACCTGCTGCTGGAAGTGGCGCTGCCACCGGCCACCACCGATAAAGCCAAAGAACTGTATCAGCAGATGGCGCGCGACCTGGCCTTCAATCCGCGCGCGGGAGGATGACAATGGCAACAGTAATTATTCCGGACACCGCGGTCACTGCCGTGGTGATCGACGAAGTGGCATTGACCCTGGAAGAGCTGGCGCACGCGTGCGCCGTGGAGCCGGACTGGGTAGTACAACGCGTGCGCACCGGCGTGCTGCTTGACGCCGCGTCCGACAACCACGTGGCCTGGCGTTTCACCAGCACCGACCTGGTGCGGGCGCGGCGCCTGTGCCAGATCGAGCGCGACTTCGAAGCCAACGACGACGTCGCGGCACTCGTGGTCGATCTGTCGGAAGAGATCTGGCGGCTGCGCCAGAAGCTTAACGCTGCCGGAGTGAAATAGGCGCCGGGGCGGCCTTGGCGGCCAATATTTCGGCAGGCTTGGCTGCTGCCGGCAGCGGCACGCATTGCGTCGCAGCGTCGTGCTCGCCCAGCCGGTAGACGTGACCGGCCACGTCCTGCGCGTGGTACGGTTGCTGCGCGTGCGCCGGCAGTTCCTCGGCGTGTTCGAGGTCGAGGAATTGCTGCATCAGCCAGCGCGTGGCCGGGCCCGGTTCTTCATCGCCGCGGCGAATCACGTACAGCGGGAAGCTGAACGAGCTGCCTTCGCTCACGTCGAGCTGCACGAGACGGCCCGCGTCCAGGTCCCACTGGACGAATTCCACCGGCATATTGCCCCAGCCGATGCCGCTGCGCAGCAGCGCGTGCTTGGAACTGAGGTCGCCCAGGCGCCAGTCGCGCAGCGCCATCACGCCGAAGTCCTGCCCTTTGGTTAAGGTGCTGCGGTCGGTGAGCACCAGTTGCGTGTGTTCGCGCAGCACCGAGCTGGGAATCTTGCCCTCGATCTGCGCCAGCGGATGCCCGGGCGCGGCCACCGGCACCATGGTCACGTGGCCGCAGCTCTGGCGCTCGATGGTGTCGGGCGTGCCCGGCATCCACCCGCTGACACCGATCTTGCAAGTACCTTCCATTACCAGTTGCGTGACCGCCCCCAGCGCCTCGGTACGCAGCCGCATCGAGACGGTGGGAAATTCCTTTTGAAACGCGTGCAGAATGCGCACCAGCTTGCAGGTGGAAAACATCACGTCAACCACCAGCGACACTTCCGCCTCCAGCCCCGACGACAGCGCTCGGGCCCGCGCGCGCATGCCATCGACCTTGAGCGAGACGGCGCGGGCGTCCGCCAGCAGCGCCTTGCCGGCCTCGGTGAGCACCGGTTTGCGCTTGCTGCGATCAAGCAATTCGATATTCAGCTGTTCTTCCAGGTTGCCGATGGTGTAGCTGATCACTGACTGGGTGCGGTGCAGCGCCCGCGCTGCATGGGCAAAACCGCCGTGATCGATGACCGCGATAAACACGCGTAACTGGTCGAGGGAGGGGAGGCCGGGGTCGCGCATGGTGAGGTCCTTACTAACGATATCGATATTATCGATACGTATCATTTAAATTTAGCGTATTCCCTCGATACTAAACCCGTTCTATGATGCATGCAACTAACCAACTTACTGGAGCTCATCATGGCAACCTTACTTCATATCGATAGCAGTGTTCGTCAAACCGGTTCGCTGTCGCGCCAGCTGGGCGGCGAATTCGTGGCCAAATGGCAAGCCGCCAACGCGTCGGGCACCGTGGTACGCCGCGACGTGGTGGCCAACCCGCTGCCACACCTGACCGAACAGCTGATCGGCGCATACTTCACGCCAGCCGAGCAGCGCAACGCCGACCAGGCCTACACCATCAAAACCTCCGACGCACTGGTCGATGAGCTGATTGCCGCCGACACCATCGTCATCGGCGTGCCGATGTACAACTTTGGCATTGGTTCGGGCCTGAAAGCCTGGATCGACCACGTGGCCCGCGCCGGCCGCACGTTCCAGTACGGCGCCAACGGCCCTGAAGGCCTGCTGAAAGACAAGAAAGTCGTGGTATTCGTTGCCAGCGGCGGCGTCTACAGCGCCGGTCCTGCCGCCTCGTACGACCACGTCACCACCTACCTGCGCGCCGTGCTGGGCTTCCTGGGCCTGACCGACGTGACCTTCGTGGTTGCCGAAGGCGTGGCCATGGGCGAAGAAGCGGTGGCTGCAGCGCTGGCCAAAGGCCGTGCCGGTATCGACGCTATCGCCGTTTAAGTACTAAACTGTTTTAACGATGGAAGCCCCGCTTGTCGGGGCTTCGTCGTTTGTGTGCTTGCTGCGCTATGATGACGGGACCAGTCCCCCGGAGCCACCGCATGAAGCGCAATCTGCACCTGTTGATCATCGACCCGCAAAACGATTTTTGCGACTTGCCGGCCAGTTACCGGCCGATCCATCCCGTCACCGGCCAGTTGCACGCGCCGGCGCTGCCGGTGCCCGGCGCCCACGCCGACATGCAGCGCCTGGCCAGCCTGATCAACCGTGGCCGCGACGGCATTTCCGCCATCAGCATCACGCTCGACTCGCATCACCGTTTCGACATTGCCCACCCCACGTTCTGGATCGGCCAGGACGGCCAGCTGGTGGCGCCGTTCACCGAAATCACCGCCGCCCAGGTGCGCGCGGGCCAGTACCTGCCGCGCGATCCGGCCGGCCTCGACCGCGCACTGAACTACCTTGACCGATTGGAGGCGGCGGGCCGCTACCAGCTGATGGTGTGGCCCATTCACTGCGAAATCGGCACCTGGGGCAACAACGTCCATGACGATGTGCGCACCGCGTACAACGCCTGGGAAGACAGCGCGCTGGGCCTGGTGGCCAAGCTGGCCAAAGGCTCCAATCCGTGGACCGAGCATTACTCGGCCGTAATGGCCGAAGTGCCGTACGACGACGACCCGGCCACCCAGTTCAACACCGCCTTCGTGGACACCCTCGCTACCGCCGACGTCATCTACGTGGCGGGCGAGGCGGGCAGCCATTGCGTGAAAGCGACCGTCGAGCACATCGCCGATCACCTGGGCGCCGATGCTGCAAAACTGGTGCTGGTCACCGACTGCATCAGCCCGGTCACCGGCTTTGACGACCAGTACCAGCAGTTCCTGCAGGCGATGGCCGCGCGCGGCGTGCGGTCGATGCAGTCCGGCGAAGTGCTGTCGGAGCTGCAGGCCAACGCCGCCCGCTAGTATCGCGTAAGATCATGGGCATAAGAAATTTGGAGAGCACATGAAGCAGCCCATCGTCCGCAGCCTGCTGGAGACCGATTTATACAAATTCACCATGTGGCAGGCCCTGCTGCACGGCCATCCGAACGCCCATACCGAGTACGAATTTGTCTGTCGTAACACGCCGGCCTATCCGCTGACCGAGCTGATCGAGGAAGTCGAGCGCGAACTTGACCACCTGTGCTCGATGAGCTTCCGCGACGAGGAACTCGATTACCTGCGCGCGCTCCGTTATATCAAAAGCGACTTCGTCGATTTTTTGACCGTGTTCCGCTTCCAGCGCAAATTCATCGACGTCTCCGCCGTGGGCGACACGCTGGTGATCCACGCTGCCGGCCCGCAGGTGCACGTGATGGGCTTCGAGATTTATGTTCTGTACATTGTCAACGAGCTGTATTTCCGCCGCTTCGACCAGGAAGCCGCGATGGTGGAAGGGCGCCAGCGCCTGGCCGCCAAGATCGAATTATTAAAATCGTTTGGCGCCACCGAACCGGTGCGCCTGAACCCGTTCGAGTTCTCCGACTTCGGCGTGCGCCGGCGCTTTTCCGGCGCCTGGCACGATGAAGTGGTGCAACGGCTGTCGCGCGAAGTGCCCGAGTATTTCAAAGGCACGTCCAACGTCTATCAGGCCATGAAGTTCAACCTGGTGCCGATTGGCACCATGGCGCACGAATACATGCAATCATTCCAGGCATTCGGCGTGCGGCTGCGCGATTTTCAGAAGGCGTCATTGGAAGCGTGGGTGCAGGAATACCGCGGCGATCTCGGTATCGCGCTGACCGACGTGGTGGGGATGGATGCGTTTCTCGACGACTTCGACCTGTATTTTGCCAAGCTGTTCGACGGTCTGCGCCACGATTCGGGCGACCCGGTGGTGTGGGGCGAGAAGGCGCTGGCCCATTACGCCGCGCTGCGCATCGACGCCAAGACCAAGCGGCTGGTGTTTTCGGACGGACTGAACCTGGAAAAAGCCATTGCGCTGTACCGCCATTTTGCCGACCGCATCATGGCCGGTTTTGGCATCGGCACCCACCTGACCAACGACGTGGGCCTGCAACCGCTCAATATCGTGATGAAGCTGGTGGCCTGCAATGGCCAGTCGGTGGCCAAGCTGTCGGACTCTCCCGGTAAAACCGTGTGCAAGGACGAGACTTTCCTGGCGTATCTGCGGCAGGTATTCAACCACCCCGCCTGAGAGCGGGGTGTCGAGCTCTATCTTCAGGCAGAGCGGGCGCCGAAGCCAGCCAGCACGGCATCGGCCTGCTCGACCTGGTCGTCGTCGTAAATGTCGATGGTGAGCATGGCGCCGGTACGCTCGCGCGCATGTTCGGCAGCCTCGGGACCGCCTGGCGTCAGGTTGTCGAACAGGTGGCTGACGGCGCTGGTGGCGCCATTTTGCGGCAGCGGCTTGTGGCGTGTGAGCGTCACGCTGGCCGGTGGAAAACCCTTGGACAGCAGGGCGCTGCGCGCGCTTTCGGCGTCCGTGACTTCCGTAAAGTTGCGATGGATGGTGCGTGTCATGTTAGCCTCCGTGTAGTTGTGGGGCAGTGGCTCAAAAGCCGGCCACCGCGGTTTCGAAATGCTCCACCTTGGGCGGCTGGGCGAAATGGCTGCCGACCAGCGCGCGCCAGGCAGTGAAGTTGGGACTGCCACGGAAATCGACGATATGGTTATCAAGCGTTTGCCAGCCGATGACCAAATGGTAAACGTCCGGCGTTTCGATGGCGCGATCGAGGCGCAGCGACAGGCATCCCTTGGCGCTCTTGAACAGCGGCAGCGCTTCGGCAACCCCGGCCTGGAAAGCGGCATGGGCATCGGGCTTGATATACAGTTCGGTAATCTCGTAAATCATGGATTTCCTTGCCTGGTGGAGATAATCCCATTGTGCCTGAAGTTGTTGATTTACGTCTGTGCGGCCAGCGTGGCTGGCGAACGCAAGATGAAACGCATGGCCTGGCGCGCCAGTTCCGGCACGTCGGCGCCAGCATCGGGCTTGTACCACTGCACCGTCCAGTTCAGTGCGCCGAAAATCAGCAGGCGGTCGAACTCGGAGGGCATCACCCAGTCGCCCGAATGGTGCAGCGCCATGATGGCGCGGTCCCACACCGCTTCGTAGCGGTCCTTGAGCGCGACCACGCGCGAGCGCGATGGGTCGTCGAGCGAGCGCCATTCGTACAGCAGCACGGCAATATGGTGGTGGTCGGGCGCCAGCAGCGTGTGCAGGTGCGCCTCCACCAGCTGACCGAGGATCTGCCCAGGCGGCAGCGGCTGGTTGCCGATGCGCTCGACCTCGGCCAGTGCCTGCTCCATGCCGTGCTCCATGATTGCCGCCAGGATGTCCTGTTTGGACTTGAAATGATAAAACCAGCTGCCAGCCTGCACCCCGGCGGCGGCGGCGATGTCGCGCACAGTCGTGTTTTCGTAGCCTTTGGTGCGGAACAACACGGCCGATTTCTCGATCAGCTCGGCACGCAGCCCACCGCCTTCGCCCTTGAGCGGACGACCGCGTTTTTTCGGGCGGGGAACGTCGATGACGTCGGGCTCTTGCATGGCGGCGGTGGCGATCGAGGGAGTGGTGTTAGCGTTGATTCTAATGCAGGCAAACACGCCGCAATCGATAATCCGCTTGAAATCGACGCTTTTGGGATAGAAGCCGGTCAGTTTTTGTTGCGTTGCAACAGTCCACTGCGGGGGCAAAGCGGAATCAGGCGCTGGTCCTGATCCCACTGGAAGATGGTGCCGGTATATTTCCCGACCGCCGGCGCCGGTAGAAGCGTCCCGAGGGGCGCTAATGAGTGGTTCTATGTGAGAACTGACGCCATCATAGCGGCCAATTGTGACGAGCGTTTGACGGCAAACGTGTCATCCGTGCGCGAAGCAGTAAAGTGGAGTAGAATCACAAGTCTGTGGGGACGACCTGGTTTCGACGTGGGTTGCAAAGCAGAGCAGGGCATACCGAGGGCGGGCTACCTCGTAAATACAACCTGAAAAAACTTAACTGCAAACGATAACTCGTACGCACTGGCAGCTTAATTGCTGTTAGCTCCACAACACCTCGTCCCTGGGGTGGGCCGTTAAAAGCTGTGGAGTCATTTACAGGGACTCGCGCTGTGAGGGGTCACTTCAATCCGCGCTAAATCTAAGGTGAATCGCTAGTCCAAAACGTGCACGTCCGTGTTGTACTGGTTAAATTAAATGATAGTGCTAAGTATGTAGAACTGTCTGTGGAGTGCTTGCGGACGCGGGTTCGATTCCCGCCGTCTCCACCACTGAATAAAAACAAAGGGCCCCTTGCGCAAGCAAGGGGCCCTTTGTTTTTATTCAGCAGATGCAAAGACGACGGCAATCGAATCCGCGTACGGCGCAGCCGGACGCGGGGCGGAGCGGGGAATTCGGGCCGCATGCGGCCCGCCCGCGCAGCGGGTTGCGCTTGCAAGCGCAACCCTCTCCGATTCTTCTGACTTCAAAATCGCCTTTGGCGATTTTGCGGTAGCGTTTTCTATCTGGGGGTGATAGTTCGCGTTTCGATATCGTTGGCAGCATGGAAAAATTTCTTTTGGAATTTATCGCTGGCTGAAGCTATATTTTTACACTGCTCAGAGCTGGTAAATTTCAGCTCGTGTCCAAATGTCGGAAGTGCGGCCGAGCAGGGCTAGTTGGTGTTGGAGGATATTGCGACGAGTCCTCAGATACCGTTTCGCCCTGCGAGAAGTTCGGCGAATTTATACCGTGCGCCAGACCGGTTGATGGGAAGTGGGCGGCCTCTTTTTGATCCGGAAATTGTACGGTGGATTCGCGTGGCGTTATTTTGCAGGCCTGGGAAATCGACGATGGTTTGCAATATCGGCAAGTTGGCTGGTAACGTTTCAGCCGGTGGATTCTATGCAGGCGTCTGCGTAATGATGACTTTTAATGTCAGTGCTGCAGCGGCAGTTAGATTGATTCCCAGCAGAAGCTATCTATCTCCACGTGTACGCCCTTTATAATTGTTCATCATTCGTCAAGGAAGGCGAGGTTCATTATGGGTGAAGATTCGGAGCTTATCGCTGTAGAGTTAAAGTTGAGCAAACTCGACCATCTACTTGAATCCGTCTGTGAGGTCTCTGCGGCTCGCGAATTGTTGGAAGATTTGTGTGAACACCTAGTAGGAATGCTTCCGACTTATCCAGAAAGTTGTACGTTTGTACGAGTTCGTAAAATGGAAAATCGTCCAGTTTCTGCACACGAGGTGACGTATCCACCGGTAAGTGTAAGTGCTGGGCGTGCTAATCGTGCAGGTCGGCAACTGTTTTATTGCCAGTTTTGGTCCGATGCAGAACCTTTTCGATCAACGTTATTCCCGGAAATCCCAAATTTAGCTGCGGGGGATCGGATCGCTGTAAGCTATTGGAGCGTAGATACAAAATTTGACCTGATGCCGGTGGGATATGTTGAGCAGCCGGAAGTGTATGGGTTTCCAGCCCTGACGTCTGTGCAGCGGATAGTTAAAGAATTTCTTTCAGCAAGATTTCTCAAAAAGTCTCATGCAGGGCAGAACAAAGAGTATCTTCTGCCTGCCGCGATCGCGGAAGTATTCTACGACACTCCGTTTTCCGATCGCCTCCACCCGATGGCGGGAATTATGTATCCGTCTGTGCATCTTGAGGGAGTTCACAACTTGGCATTGTTACCTCATTTCGTTGACAGGCACCTCAAGTTGAACCGCGTAGAATGGATCAAGATCGGCAGTGTAGAGCCTGTGGACAAGGATGGCCGACTGTGGTTTGACTGGTGCTTTATCGATACGTCTACTTGTGTAGATGAACATGGTGTAATTTGCTGGGACGAGTCTTAGTTGTATTCGAGGGCTGAATTTCGATCTAGGGATTTAGCAATTACATTTGCCGGAGCCGCCTCGGAATGGGTTGACCACTACATCAATGCGAAGCCTGCGTTCCTCTCGATTTTCTTTGAGCGCGCCAATGTCGGCAGGATAGAGAAAAAATAATGCCGAGTTGTCTTCTTTGGGCTTAGGCTGGATTGTCAGATTTGATACTCAAACGCTAGAGCAGCGAGCATTCGCTTGCGTTGAAGCCAACTCAAATTATGGGGAGGATTCTCGCCCTCTCCACCGGCAAATGCAAAGAGGGCAATCGATATTGGAATCTCGCGGCTGGATGCCGTCACCACATCACTGCGCGACGATCACCCTTTACAGGTGTAGACTAAAGCCTCAAATCTGTGAGGTGGGCAATGTCGACCTCAACGTTAGAAATCCCCAAACGGCAGATCGAGCGCCTGGAGGCTCTGTCCCAGCGCACGCACCTGCCCGTAGTAGCCGTCGTCGAATTGATGCTCGATCTGGTGTCGCTCGGCGTGGAAACGTCGGTCGGAAATCCCGGAAATGCTGCTACCTTGTCATCCCTGCTGGACGCATTGAGACAAATGAGACCTGATAGTGACGCTTCCGAACCGGTGAGCAAGTTTCCATATGACCTTGCCGAGGACATTCACCGGCGTGTCGCCGCGACGGCTGCGGAAAGAAGCAACCCGGAATGGATCGCTGCGGAATTGGCTCGTGCGAAAGCAAGGCTGGAAGGTGTTGGATTCAATCTCATGGCCGGTCGTCCCAAGCTCGATGGTGTCGAGTACCAAAATGAAATGCGGGACGCTTGGTAATGAACACTTCAATCCGATACCACTGCTGGGTAGTTTGAATATTTCGGTCGTGTCTCCCACACAATGTCTTCGCCATGAATTCGGTTCGGTAATTTTGAAGCACAGATGTGCCGGGAAAAAAAAACCGCGCTCCCCCCACAGAGCGCGGTTTTCACCATCCAGTGCCGCTACACCCCCAATTAACCCTGGCGACGACGACGCAACATCACGCCCATCAGGCCCAGGCCGCCGAGCAGCATGCCGTAGGTTTCTGGCTCTGGTACCGGGGTAGCCACTGCGCTCAAGTCCTTGATGGTCAGCGTGTAGGTGCCCGTGCCGAGGTATTCGGTCAGGAAGAAGGTGCCCAGTTTGAAGACCGGGTTTTCTTCGGTACCGGTGTACAGCTGCGGACCATCGGTGGACAGCAGGACGGTGTCGCCGTAGAAATCGAAGATTTCCACACCGCCGCCGATGGCCTCCGAGAAGAAGCTGACGTCGGCAAGGCCGAAGAACGCATCCGGGAAGCCGTCAACGTCCCACAAGGTAAAGCCCTCGCCGGGACCGACGACGTCCGGAATGACACTGGAGTCCAACTGCCACTGCGCAGTGTAGTCCCCGCTGACGCTGAATTGATACACCGCTGCATTCGCTACGCCGGCCCACAACAGTGCGGCGGACAGTGCTGCTTGGCTCAAGATACGTTTGACATTCATCGGAGCAATCCCTCTTAGTTGGTTTTGATTAACATCCCTGTGCCGCACAAACTTGCATCGCGGTATTGTCAATACTATCATTACTTAAGAAATTTAATAAACAATTTAGTAATTAAATTGTCATAAACTAATGTGGGTAATGATGGTCACCTGAAGGCTTGCACCAAAATGTCGCGTTAGAAGCCGGGCGCCGGCACTTCCGGAATCTGGTTGTGCAGGCTGGCGTTGATCAGATTCCAACCGCGAATGACGGCGATGCCGTAGCTGAGTTCGCCGATCTGGCTGTCGTTGAAATGCGACTTCAGCAGCGCGAAATCGTCATCGGTCGGGTGCTGGTGCGGCAGTGCGTTGACGGCCTCGGCCCAGTTGAGCGCGGCGCGTTCGCTGGCGCTGAAGAACGACGCTGGCGCCTCGCGCCAGCCGGCAATGGCGTTCAGGTGGCGCGGGTCCAGGCCCTGCTTGATCAGGTCGCGCCAGTGCATGTCCACGCACACGCCGCAGCCGTTGATTTGCGAGATGCGCAGGTTGACGAGTTCCACCAGGCGGATGCCCAGCGAGCTTTTCTTTACCGAAGTGGACAGCGCGATCATCGCCTGCAGGTTGGCGGGGGCAATGCGGTAAAAGTCGTTGATGCGGGCGGTTTGGGTCATGATGGTCGCTCTCTGAAAAGTGTGGAAGGCGCACCACTGCGCGCCTCATACTCGTTAGACGCGGCCGTCGCGGCGTTTGTGACAGTGGCTAGAAAATAGTTTGCGGCACGCCCGTGAGTTTGTCCGGATTGCGCACCACCAGCACCGCCGCGATACGCCCATCCTCGATCACGAACGACTGCGCCGACTCCAATTTGCCCGCCACGTAGCGCAGCAGCCCCGGCTCGCCGTTCACGCGCGCCTGGCGATAGTCCACCTGCTGCGGATACTGGTGCTCCACCGACCAGAACACGCCCGCCACCCGGCCGGCGCCGCGCAAAATGCGCATGAAGGAATTGATCTTGCCGCCGCCATCGGACACCAGTTGCACGTCGTCGGCCATCATGGTTTTCATGGCTTCGCGGTCGCCGGCGCGGGCGGCGGCCATGAAGCGGCCCAGCAGCGCATGGTGGGTGTCGCGCGGTACGTCAAAGCGCGGCTGTTGCTGCTGCACGCGTTCCTGGGCGCGGTGCACCATCTGCCGGCAGGCCGCTTCGCTCTTGCCCAGCACGTTGGCGATGTCGGCATAGTCGTGGTCGAATACCTGGCGCATCAGGAAGGCAGCGCGCTCTTCCGGCGACAGCCGTTCCAGCACCCACAGAAACGCCATCGATACTTCGCTGGCCATTTCGGCGCTGCTTTCCGGCGTGCGGTCGTCCAGTTCCACGACCGGCTCGGGCAGCCACCAGCCGATGTACGAGACGTTTTCCGCCTGGCGCACGCGCAGGCGGTCGATGGCCAGCCGGGTGGTTATCGTGACCAGCCAGGCCTCAGCCGACTGGACCGCGGCCTGGTCGCTGCCGTGCCAGCGCAGCCAGGCATCCTGCACCACGTCCTCGGCATCGGCGCGCACGCCCAGCATGCGGTAGGCAATCGAAAACAGGCGGGGGCGGGCGGTATCGAAGGCGGTGGTGTTGGTCATGGCTGTGCAAACAAAGTGGGCTTACCTACCAGACGGGTAGCGTGCAGCGTTTGTGACAGCATACCCGATCAAAACACGGAACTTATTTAGAGCCGCCCAGTCAAATCCTTTCCGCCGCTACGGGCTTGAAATCCACTCAGGCTTATACGCGAGGCTGCCGGGAGTTTGCACGACGATCTCCCGGCGCCTCGGGTATTGCAACGCGTTTGGCTTATCCGCTCTCTGCATAAGCTGGCGTGAATTCATTCTTTGGCATGTCTTTCGAATCGCTCCACACTGGCGCATCCACAACAAGGAGGAGACATGAAGCTCGAAACCCTGGCCGTGCATGGCGGCTACAGTCCCGATCCCACCACGCGCGCTGTTGCGGTACCCATTTATCAAACCGTGGCATACGCCTTCGACGACACCCAGCACGGCGCCGACCTGTTCGATTTAAAAGTCCCCGGCAATATCTACACGCGCATCATGAATCCCACGCAAGACGTGCTGGAGCAGCGCATGGCGGCGCTCGAAGGTGGCGTGGGGGCGCTGGCGCTGGCGTCGGGCCAGGCGGCCGTCACCTATGCGATTCAAACCATTGCCGAGGCTGGAGACAACATCGTCTCCGCCTCCACCCTGTATGGCGGCACCTACAATCTGTTCGCCCACACCTTGCCGCAGTTCGGCATCACCACCCGCTTTGCCGATGCGCTCGATCCCGAATCGTTCGGCGCCCTCATCGACGAACGCACCAAGGCCGTGTTCATCGAGTCGATCGGCAACCCGCTCGGCAACATCACCGACATTGAAAAAATCGCCGCCGTCGCCCACCGGCATGGCGTGCCGCTCATTGTCGACAACACCGTGGCCACGCCATACCTGTTGCGCCCGTTCGAGCATGGCGCCGATATCGTGGTGCACTCGCTTACCAAGTATTTGGGCGGACACGGCAATTCCATCGGCGGCGTGATTGTCGATTCCGGCAAGTTTCCGTGGGCCGAACACCGGCAGCGCTTCCGCCGCCTGAACGAGCCCGACGTGTCGTACCACGGCGTGGTCTACACCGAGGCGCTGGGCCCGGCCGCGTACATCGGGCGCGCGCGCGTGGTCCCGCTGCGTAACACCGGCGCGGCGATTTCGCCGTTCAACGCTTTCCTGATTTTGCAGGGGATCGAAACACTGGCGCTGCGCATGGACCGCATTACCGAAAACACCCGCACGGTGGCGCAGTACCTGCGCCAGCATGGCAAGGTCAAGTGGGTCAATTACGCCGGGCTGGAAGACCACCGCGACCATGCTCTGGCCGTCAAGTACCTGGACGGGCGGCCGTCCGGCGTGCTCACCTTTGGTGTCGATGGCGGCGTGGCCGGTGGCGCGCGCTTCCAGGATGCTTTGCAGCTATTTACCAGGCTGGTCAATATCGGCGACGCCAAGTCGCTGGCCTGCCATCCGGCATCCACCACGCACCGCCAGCTCAACGACGCGGAGCTGGCCAGGGCGGGGGTGACGGTTGATACCGTGCGGCTCTCCATCGGCATCGAGCACAGCGACGATCTGCTGGCTGACCTGGAGCAGGCGCTGGCGGCGGTCTAGCGCTTACCGCATACGGTAAGGGTGGTGTAACGCTACGAGCGGACGCGGGGTTTTTCCTGCGGCGGTGCGGCCACGGCTTGCACCGCGCCATCGCGGATGATGCAGTCGATGATGTGCGCGCGCGAGGCCGGCACGGCGTTGGAATACAGCTCGTTGTACGGGTTGTCGTCGTTGATGCGCAAGTCGATGCGCACGCCGTCGAGGTGGTTGGCGGCTTCGATTTCCAGCAATCGTTCGCGCCGCACTTCCACCTCGCGGCTGGTGCGGCCCTGCATGATCGGTCCCTCGAAGTAACGGATCAGCGCGCATTCGATGGCGTCGATCCGGTCCTTGAGCAGCATGTCGGCCGCCACGGCATTCTGATTCACCGGCTTGTCGCCGGGGTCGCCATCTTCGCACAACACCTCGATCTGCAAGCGCTGCACCAGCAGCAGCAGGTCGTTGTGCTCGCTGTTGTTCTGGTGGATGCGCTGCACCGCGGTCAGGCGCGCGCGCGCCAGGCGGCCGGCGGGGTCCTTGGTCTGGCCCACGTACTGCACCTTGCTGGGAAGCTTCAGGTTATGGTCGTAGCGCTGCAGTACTTCGTGGATCGACAGCGCCTCCACCAGGCCGCCCCAGTTCAGCGTGATAAAACGGTCGGTCATGGTCACGGTGGGCTTTTTCAGCGTGGCGGCAAACGGCACTTCCAGGTCCATTTGCACGGTGGCCCGCTTGCCCTCGGTGCCGATCAGCACCGGCACGGTAAGCTTGAGCGAAAAAAAGCCCCAGCTCACGCTGCGCCCGGTATCGAAACGCACGATGGGGCGGTTGATCACGAAATAGATCAAGCGCTTTTCCATGGTCGCTTCCAGGTCGAACTGCATGCGGCGCAGCTGGCGGCCGATCGGATCGCGGATGTCGGGCCGCTCGGGGAAGCCGGCAAACAGGTCGTACCAGTGGTATTTGCTGTCGGACACTGTGACGCGCCAGGTTTGCGGCGCGTTGCTGCGCTGGGGCAGCAGCGGCAGCAGGTCGTCGAGCGGCTCGGGCGGCGGTGCCAGCAAGTCGTTGAACGGTTCCGGTGCATCCTCGGGCGGCAGCACCAGTCCCAGTTCTTCCAGCGAAGGCTCGTCGTCCTCGCCGGCGACCTGGTCGGGTAAATCGCTCGTCATGTGGGTGCTCCAGTGTGTCGTTGTCAGGACTGCCAATCACGCAGTATAGACCCTGTCGCCATTTATTTCCATGCGGCAATCCCGGAAATGTCACACTCGGCGCCGCCGATGTCAGGCGGCAGCGCCCTTGACGCCCGTGAGCAGTGCGGGCGGTGGCATATTCGACACAATTACTTCGCCGTTGGCGACAAAGCAACTGAGCAGGTGGCGCGTGGTGGCGGCAACGTGGTCCGAGCCGATTTTGTCATAACTGCCCACATCCGGCCACTGCAAATCGAGGGTGAACTGGACCAGGTTGTTGGCTTGCTGCACAGCGGTCACGCGCGCGCTGCACAATTGACGCTCTTCGCGCTTGCGCGACGCCGGCGCCGGGCCCTCGAAGTAGCGTATCAGCGCCGCTTCCAGCATGTCCATGCGCTCGCCTTGCAGCACGGCAGCGGCGCTCGGATGGCCGTATTTCGGCCAGTCGGCCGGATCGCCGGCGGCGCTGGTGGCGCGCACGTCCAGTTGCTGCACCAGCAGCAGGGTGTCGACGTCTTCCTTGTGGCGCGCGTGCAGTTTTTGCAACGCCGGCAGGCGCGCGCGCGACAGTTGCGCCTCGGGATCGCGGGTCTGGCCCACGTACGCCACCTGGCACGGCACCTTGTCCGGCGCATACGTTTGCAGAATGTCGTGGATGGAAAACGCTTCCACCAGCCCGCCCCAGTTCAGCGTGACAAAGTTGGGCGTCAGGCTGACCAGCGGTTTTTTCAGGGTGGCGGCAAACGGCGGCTTCAGTTCGATGGTGATGGTGTCGCGTGTTTGTTCCAGGCCCACCAGCAACGGCAAAGTAAGCTTGAGCGAGAAAAAGCCCCAGTGCACGGCGCGGGCAGCGTCGAAGCGTACCGGCGGGCGGGTGAGGGCGAAGAACACATGGTGGCTGGCTGCCGCCGCTTCCAGCTCGAATTGCATGCGGCGCTGGTAGCGGCCGATCGGATCGTGGATGTCGGGGCGCGCCGGAAAGCCGGCGATCAGGTCGTACCAGTGGATTTTGGCGTCGGCCACGCTGGCGTACCAGCTTTGCGGCGCAACGACTTGCTCGGGCAGGTGTGCGGGGTAGGCAGCCGTCTGCTCCGATCGAGGCTGCGGGGTTTGGGCAGCCAGCTCAGGGAGGATCATGATGTGCGAGAGTGAGTTGTCGGGGTATTCCGGTGAATTCTGATTTTTATCAAAAAAATAATCAGTAATTCTACGCGGTAATTATCAGGCTACCCTTGACGCTCCGGTAAATCAACAGTTTTCCAACAACGTGGCAAAACCGCCCTGTTACAAGGTTTGCCGCAACAGCGACAGCAGTTGCTGCGGCGTCTCGAGCACCACGTCGGCCTGCCAGGCCAGCGGCTTTTCCGCCCCACAGTAACCCCAGCCGGCGGCGATGGTCGCCATGCCGGCAGCGTGGCCGGCCTCGATGTCGCGCAAGTCGTCGCCCACGTACCAGCAGTCGCGCGGATCGAGGCCCAGGCGCGCGGCCGCCTCGAACAGCGGCGCCGGGTGCGGCTTGGCATGCGCCGTGGTGTCGCCCGAGATGGCGCAGGCAGCGTGGCCCAGGCCGATCAGTGGCAGCAGCGGATTGGTAAAGCGCTCGGGCTTGTTGGTCACCACGCCCCAGGCCACACCGGCCTGCTCGATGCCGGCCAGCAGTTCCGCGATGCCGTCGAACAAGGTGCTGTGGACGGCAATCGACGCTTGGTAGTTGTCGAAAAAGCCGTCGCGCAGCGCCAGGTAGCCATCGTCTTCCGGCTTCAGGCCGAACGCCACGCCGATCATGCCGCGCGCCCCGGCCGAGGCGGTGGGACGCAGCAATGCATAATCGGACGGCTCCATGCCGCGCACCGTGCGCAGCAGGTTGACGGCGGCGGCCAGGTCGGGCGCGGTGTCGGCCAGTGTGCCGTCGAGGTCGAACAAGATGGCGCGCGGTGCTGACAGGGGCAGGGGAGTGGTCATGAGTGGTGAGTGGGAGCTCAGTCGAGTGGGCGGGTGGTGGCGACCATGTAGTTGACGCTGGTGTCGTCGTTCAGCGAGTAGATCTTGGTCAGCGGGTTGTAGCCGAGGCCCTTCAAGCCTTGCGTTTCCAGGCCGGCACTGCGCACATACTGCGCCAGTTCCGACGGCGTGATGAACTTGTCGTAGTCGTGGGTGCCCTTGGGCAGCATGCGCAACACATATTCGGCGCCGATGATGGCGAACAGATAGGATTTCGGGTTGCGGTTGAGCGTGGAAAAGAACACGTGGCCGCCCGGCTTTACCAGCGCGGCGGCAGCGCGCACGATGGCGCCCGGATCGGGTACGTGCTCAAGCATTTCCATGCACGTGACCACGTCGTATTGGCCCGGTTCCTGCGCGGCCATGTCTTCGGCGGCGATCAGCTTGTAGCGTACCTGCACGCCGGACTCCAGGCTGTGCAGGTCGGCCACCTTCAGCGCTTTTTCGCCGAGGTCGATGCCGGTAACGTCGGCGCCCTTGCGCGCCATCGACTCGCTCAAAATCCCGCCGCCGCAACCGATGTCGATCACCTTCTTGCCGGCCAGCGGCACGCGGGCGTTGATCCACTCCAGGCGCAGCGGGTTGATTTCGTGCAGCGGGCGGAATTCGGAAGTAGGGTCCCACCAGCGGTGGGCGAGGTCGGAAAATTTTTGCAGTTCTAACGGATCGGCGTTCATGGTGCGGCTTTCATGAAAAGGTATGCCGCTATTCTAAAGCAGCAGGCATAAAAAAACCCCGCCGAGGCGGGGTTCGTGCTGGCTACCTCAGCAATTACTTGCTGGTGCCGACCACTTCGATTTCCACGCGACGGTTTTTCGCACGGCCTTCGGCGGTTTTGTTGTCAGCAACTGGCTGTTTCTCGCCTTTGCCTTCGGTGTACACGCGGGTTGCGTCAACGCCTTTGGAGATGATGTAGGCTTTAACGGCTTCAGCGCGGCGTACCGACAGCTTCTGGTTGTACTCGTCCGAACCAACCGAGTCGGTGTGACCGACAGCGATGATGACTTCCAGGTTGATGGCGCCCAGTTTCGAGGTCACGTCATCCAGTTTGGCTTTGCCTTCTGGTTTCAGGACCGATTTGTCGAAATCGAAGAACGCGTCAGCTGCGAAGCTCACTTTTTGTGCGGTAGGCACTGGAACTGGTTTCGGTGCTGGTGCTGGTGGTACTGGTGCAGGTGCTGGAGCAACTGGTGGTGGCGGTGCTACGCACTTGCCGTTTTCCAGTTTTTCTGGCTCAACGCACAGTGGCAGGTCGCAACCTGGCACGGCATCAGCCGGGGTCCAGTAGCCGGTGCGCCAGCACAGGCCGAACGGATCGCGCACGATCACGCCGCGGGCATCCTGGACGTAAGCGCTCTTGGGCGTAGCGGCCTTGATGTCCTGGGTAACAGGCGCGTAAGGCGGCGCGGTAGGCGCGGATTGCGCGAATGCCGAGCCTGCAAAAGCAGCCGAGATGGCCAACATCGAAATAAGTTTCTTCATATTTTTCTTCCTTTCGGGGGTGATATCCGCAGAAAAACTGCGCGACGTGCATTACGTGGGCAAGATTTTACCACGCAGGGGCGTCACGCCCGTCTCCCGATTGCGAAACAAGCAATTGACTTCCAATTCATTTTGCCACAATCGATCATCGTGCGCGAAAGTGGTGCAGCTATGCCCCAATTTGCTCGCTACCAATATGTTGTTTTGTCGCAACGTGATTGTCGATAATAATTGAGTAATGTGTCACGAATATTACAACGTGTTACAAGCGTGCATCGTGCGCCAGCCCGCATAGACGCTGGGGCGGAGGGCAAATGGTGGTAGTGCCCCGGTCCGCATGTTAAAATCCTACTCTTGCCTGTCCATATTGAAGGGCAGGGCAACAGTGTAGTACGTGCGGCATACATTGCTTACAAGATAACCTCACAGTCAAAGATCAGTCGACCCGCCAATGGATCAATTCGCAAAAGAAACAATCCCTATTTCCCTCGAAGAAGAGATGCGCAAGAGCTACCTCGATTACGCCATGAGCGTGATCGTGGGCCGCGCCTTGCCGGACGTGCGCGACGGCCTCAAGCCGGTGCACCGCCGGGTCTTGTTCTCGATGCATGAATCCAATTACGTGTGGAACCGTGCTTACGTCAAGTGCGCGCGCGTGGTCGGCGACACCATGGGTAAATATCACCCGCACGGCGACGCGTCGATTTACGACACGCTGGTGCGCATGGCGCAGCACTTCTCGCTGCGCTACATGCTGGTCGATGGCCAGGGTAACTTCGGTTCGGTCGACGGCGACGGCGCGGCGGCCATGCGTTACACCGAGTGCCGCCTGGCCAAGATCTCGAGCGAACTGCTGGCCGATATCGACAAGGACACGGTCGATTTCCAGCCCAACTACGACGGCAAGGAAAAAGAGCCGACCGTTCTGCCTACCCGCATCCCGAACCTGCTGATCAACGGCTCGTCCGGTATTGCCGTGGGTATGGCCACCAACATTCCGCCGCACAATCTGCACGAAGTGATTGCCGGCGCGCTGCACGTGCTGCAAAACCCGCAGTGCTCGATCGACGAGCTGATCGAACTGATACCGGCGCCGGACTTCCCGACCGGCGGCATCATTTATGGCGTATCGGGCGTGCGCGACGGTTACCGCACCGGCCGTGGCCGCGTGGTCATGCGCGCCAAGACCCACTACGAAGAATATGGCAAGGACGGCGGCCGCACCGCCATCATCGTCGATGAGCTGCCATACCAGGTAAATAAAAAATCGCTGCTGGAACGCATTGCCGAAAACGTGCGCGACAAGAAGCTCGAAGGCATTTCCGACATCCGCGACGAGTCCGACAAATCGGGCATGCGCGTGGTGATCGAGCTGAAACGCGGCGAAGTACCGGAAGTCGTACTGAACAACCTGTACAAGCAGACCCAGTTGCAGGACACGTTCGGCATGAACATGGTAGCGCTGGTCGACGGCCAGCCGCGCCTGCTGAACCTGAAGGAAATGCTGCAGTGCTTCCTGTCGCACCGCCGCGAAGTGGTCACGCGCCGCACCGTGTTCGAACTGCGCAAGGCGCGCGAACGCGGCCACGTGCTCGAAGGTCTGGCCGTGGCACTGGCCAACATCGACGACTTCATCGCCCTGATCAAGGCGGCACCTACGCCGCCGGTGGCGAAAGCCGCGCTGATGGACCGTTCGTGGGATTCGTCGATCGTGCGCGAAATGCTGGCCCGTACCGGCGAAGGCGATACCGTGGGCGGCATCGAGGCATTCCGTCCCGAGCACCTGCCCAAGCACTACGGCATCCAGGCCGATGGCATGTACCGTTTGTCCGACGACCAGGCGCAGGAAATCCTGCAAATGCGTCTGCAGCGCCTCACTGGCCTGGAACAGGACAAGATCGTCAACGAGTACCGCGACGTGATGGCCGAAATCGCCGACCTGCTGGACATCCTGTCCAAGCCGTCGCGCGTGACCACCATCATCACCGACGAGATGACCAGCGTGGTCACCGAATTCGGCGATCCGACCAAGGATCCGCGTCGTTCGAGCATCGAACACAATGCCAGCGACCTCAATACCGAAGACCTGATCACGCCGCAGGACATGGTCGTGACGCTGTCGCACACCGGTTACATGAAGGCGCAGCCGATTTCCGAGTACCGCGCGCAAAAACGCGGCGGTCGCGGCAAGCAGGCCATGGCGACCAAAGAGGAAGACTGGATCGACCAGCTGTTCATCGCCAATACGCACGATTACATCCTGTGCTTCTCGAACCGCGGCCGCCTGTACTGGCTCAAGGTGTGGGAAGTGCCGCAAGGCTCGCGCAACTCGCGCGGCAAGCCGATTGTAAACATGTTCCCGCTGGCCGATAACGAGAAGATCACCGTGATCCTGCCGCTGTCGGGCGAGAACCGTACCTTCCCCGAAGACCATTACGTGTTCATGTCCACCAGCCTGGGCACCGTCAAGAAAACGCCGCTGAAAGACTTCAGCAACCCGCGCAAGGCCGGCATCATTGCCGTGGATCTGGACGAAGGCGACTTCCTGATCGGCGCTGCACTGACCGATGGCGAACACGATGTGATGCTGTTCTCCGACTCGGGCAAGGCAGTGCGCTTCGACGAAAACGACGTGCGTCCGATGGGCCGCAATGCTCGTGGCGTGCGCGGCATGAACCTCGACGAAGGCCAGCGCGTCATCGCCCTGCTGGTGGCCGAGAACGAGCAGCAGTCGGTGCTCACCGCCACCGAGAACGGTTACGGCAAACGTACCCCGATCACCGAGTACACGCGTCACGGCCGTGGCACCAAGGGCATGATCGCGATCCAGACGTCCGAGCGTAACGGCCGCGTGGTGGCCGCTACCCTGGTCGAACCGACCGATGAAATCATGCTGATCACCACCGGCGGCGTGCTGATTCGCACCCGCGTGGCGGAGATCCGCGAAATGGGCCGCGCCACGCAAGGCGTAACCCTGATCGCGGTGGAAGACGGCACCAAGCTGTCCGGCCTGCAGCGCGTGGTGGAAACCGACATCGACGAAGTGGAGCTGGAACCAGGTCCCGATGGCAAACCGGTCGTACCGGTTGCCCCGGCCGACGCAGGTCCTGCCGATGCCGAGCCGGATGACACAGCCGCCGAATAAGGCGTAGCCCATATTCCTGGACCTGGTCCGGGACCGGCGGGGTCAGGTCTGTCGCTGCCATGCGATGAGGACTGGCCCCGTTTTTATTTGGAGGTGTATCAGTGAAGAAGATCATCGCGATTGCCGCCGTTGTTGCTGGAACATTGGCGTTGGGCGGCGCCGGCGCGGTGCGGGCGCAAACCACCGTGCCCGCTGCGCAGGCAGCTATCGACCCGGCCACGCTCAAGGCCGTGCAAGCGTTGTTCGAGGCGATGGACTATCGCCGCAGCATCAAGGATACGGTCGAGCAGATGGCGTGGGGATCGGTACGCTCGATGCGTCCCATGATCGAAGCACGGCTCAAGAGCGACCGGGGCTTGAGCGCGGAACAGCGCAAAAATATCGAGGGCAAACTGGCAAAGCTTGATGAACGCATGCCCAAGCTCACCATGGTGATCATGGATGCCCTGTCCGATCCGGCGCTGATCGATCAGCTGGTGGAGCAGTCGATGCCCACCTATGCGCAAAATTATACGGTGCCCGAGCTCGAGCAGCTTACCGCGTTTTACCGCTCGCCGATCGGCGTCAAGCTGCTGGAGGTATCGCCGAAGGTGTACGCAGAAAGCATGCTGGTCAGCCAGAAGCTGATGGCCGAACGCCTCGAGCCGATGAAGCAGAAACTGATGGACATCGTGCAGCAGGATTAACCGTTTTAAAAGGAAAGCAACGTGACTCACATCTATAACTTCTCCGCCGGTCCGGCGGTCCTGCCCAAGGAAGTGCTGGCGCAAGCGGCTGCCGAAATGCTGGACTGGCATGGCAGCGGCATGTCGGTGATGGAGATGAGCCACCGCGGACCGGAGTTTATTTCGATTTACCAGGCGGCCGAGCGCGATCTGCGCGAGCTGCTGGCAGTACCGGACAATTACAAGATCTTGTTCATGCAGGGCGGGGGCTTGTCCCAGAATGCCCTGATCCCGTTGAACCTGGTGGGCCACAAGCCGCAGCCAGCAACCATCGATTTCATCCACACCGGTTCGTGGTCGGGCAAATCCATCAAGGAAGCCGCCAGGTACGCCAACGTCAACATCGCCGCGTCGTCCATGACGTCGGTGCCGCCGCAGTCCGAGTGGCAGCTCACGCCCGGCGCGGCCTATCTGCACATGTGCACCAACGAGACCATCGACGGCGTGGAGTTCGACTTCGACGCCGGCGTGCCGCAGCCGCAGGACGGCGTGCTGTTCGTGGCCGACATGTCGTCGCACATCCTGTCGCGCGTGATCGACGTGTCGAAATACGGTGTGATTTTTGCCGGCGCACAGAAGAACATCGGCCCGGCTGGACTCACCATCGTGATCGTGCGCGACGACCTGCTGGGCAAGGCGCTGCCGGGCTGCCCGTCGGCGTTCGACTTCAAGCTGGTGGCCGACAACGACTCGATGTACAACACGCCGCCCACGTACGGCATCTACATTGCCGGCCTGGTGTTCCAGTGGCTGAAGAAAAACGGCGGCGTGGCCGCCATGGAAGAGCGCAACATCGCCAAGGCGCAACTGCTGTACGCGGCGCTCGATGCCGATGATTTTTATGTTACCCGCGTCGAGCAGCGCAGCCGCTCGCGCATGAACGTGCCCTTCTACCTGAAGGACGAAAACCGGAACGACGAATTCCTGGCCGGCGCCAAGGCGCGCGGCCTGCTGCAACTGAAGGGCCACAAGTCCGTCGGCGGCATGCGTGCATCGATCTATAACGCCATGCCGATAGAGGGTGTGCAGGCGCTGGTAGACTACTTAAACGAATTCGCCGGCAGGTCATAACCATTGCCCTTACCAACGTCATCCTCGCGAACGCGGGGATCCATACTGAGCGTGCTTCAGATGCGTTCTATGGATTCCCGCGTGCGCGGGAATGACGGAGCTACGTTTAGTTGATATAACGTAGCCGTGACGGTAGAACGTCCCGCAGATAAAGAAACCGCCAACATGAACGATAAACTCAAACCCTTGCGCGAACAGATCGATGCCATCGACGCGCAAATTCTCGACCTGCTGAACCGCCGCGCCCAGGTGGCGCAGGAAGTGGGCCACGTCAAGGCTGAAACCAACGCCCCGGTATTCCGTCCCGAACGCGAAGCGCAGGTGCTGCGCGGCGTGGCCGACCGTAACCCGGGTCCGATGGGCAACGCCGAGATGCAGACCATCTTCCGCGAAATCATGTCCGCCTGCCGCGCGCTGGAAAAACGCGTTACCGTCGCCTTCCTGGGACCGGCCGGCACCTACAGCGAACAGGCCGTGTACCAGCAGTTCGGCACCGCTGTCGATGTGCTGGCCTGCGCCTCGATCGATGAAGTGTTCCGCGCGTCGGAAGCCGGCACCGCCGATTTCGGCGTGGTACCAATCGAGAACTCCACCGAAGGCGCGATTGGCCGCACGCTCGACCTGCTGCTCAACACCCCGCTCACCATCAGCGGCGAGGTGGCCATCGCCGTGCGTCACAGCCTGCTCACCGCCAGCGGCAATATGGACGGCGTGACGGCCATCTGCGCCCACGCCCAGGCGCTGGCGCAGTGCCAGATCTGGTTGAACAACAACTACCCGGACATCGAACGGCGCGCCGTGTCGTCCAACGCCGAAGCGGCGCGCATGGCGCGCGACGACCACACGGTGGCGGCAATTGCCGGCGAACGCGCCGGCGTGCGCTACAGCCTGGGCACGGTCAAGGCCAACATCCAGGACGACCCGCACAACCGCACCCGCTTTGCCGTGATCGGCACCTTGCGCACCGGCCCGTCTGGCATCGACCGCACGTCGATGGCGCTGGCTGCGCCGCACAAGGCTGGCTCCGTGTATCGGCTGCTGGGATCTTTGGCGCAGAATGGCGTGTCGATGACGCGCTTCGAATCGCGCCCGGCCCGCAACGGCAACTGGGAATACTATTTTTATGTCGACGTCGAAGGCCACATCGAAAACCCCGCCGTGGCCAAGGCGCTGGAAGAGTTGCAGGCCAATGCCGCCTTCTTCAAAGTACTGGGTTCCTACCCCGTCAGCCTCACCTAACAACGAGAGACAACCATGACCAAGAACTACGGGCCGGAATACGTCCGCGCCATCGCCCCTTACCAGGCCGGCAAACCGATCGCTGAAGTGGCGCGTGAATTCGGTTTGCAGGAAGACGCCATCGTCAAGCTGGCCTCGAATGAAAACCCGTTCGGCGTGCCGGAATCGGCCAAGCAGGCAATGAGCGCCGCTGCGGCGGAACTGGGGCGCTACCCCGACGCCAATGGCTTCGAGCTGAAAGCCGCACTGGCTGCGCGCTACGACGTGCCAGCCGACTGGATCACGCTGGGCAACGGCAGCAACGACATCCTGGAAATTGCCGCCCACGCCTTCGTGGAACGCGGCCAGGCCATCGTCTACGCGCAATATTCGTTTGCCGTGTACGCACTGGCCACGCAGGGCGTGGGCGCACGCCACATCGTGGTGCCGGCCAAGGGCTACGGCCACGACTTACCGGCCATGCTCGACGCCATCACGGAGGACACCCGCCTGGTGTTCATCGCCAACCCGAACAACCCGACCGGCACCTTCATTCCCGCCGCCGACATCGAAGCGTTCGTGCAGCAGGTGCCGGCCAGCGTGGTCGTGGTGCTCGATGAAGCGTATAACGAATTCCTGGCGCACGAGCACCAGTTCGAGTCAGCCGAGTGGGTAAAAAAATATCCGAACCTGCTGGTGTCGCGCACGTTCTCGAAGGCGTACGGACTGGCCGGTTTGCGCGTGGGCTTTGCCATCGCCCAGCCGGCGCTGACGGACTTGATGAACCGCATCCGCCAGCCGTTCAATGTCAATTCGCTGGCACAGGCGGCAGCCATCGCGGCCCTCAACGACAAGGAATTCCTGAGCAAGAGCGCCACCAACAACGCCGCCGGCTATCGCCAGTTCATCGAAGCGTTCGAGCAGCTGAAACTGGAATACGTGCCGTCGTACGGTAACTTCGTGCTGGTCAAGGTGGGCGAGGATGCCGGTGCCGGTGCGCGCGTCAACCTGTCGCTGTTGAAGCAGGGCGTGATCGTGCGCCCGGTGGGTAACTACGGCTTGCCGGAATGGCTGCGCATCTCGATCGGCCTGCCGCAGGAAAATGCGGTGCTGATCGCGGCGCTGACGAAAGCGCTGGCCGAGGGCTGATATGCTGAACAAGGTAGTCATCTTCGGCGTGGGCCTGATTGGCGGCTCGTTTGCACGGTCGCTGAAAAAAGCCGGCGCTGTGAACACGGTCGTCGGCATGGGGCGCTCGCAGGCCTCGCTGCAGCGTGCTTTGGAGCTGGGCATCATCGACGTCATTGGCGGCGATATGGCGCAAGCACTGGCCGGCGCCGACCTGGTGCTGCTGGCCGCGCCGGTGGCGCAGACCGAGCCGATTCTGGCGGCCATCGCGCCGCACCTGCAACCGGGCACCGTGGTGACCGACGCCGGCAGCACCAAGTCGGATGTGGTGGCAGCCGCGCGGCGGGCGTTGGCAGGGAAGGTGGCGCAGTTCGTGCCGGGTCATCCCATCGCCGGACGCGAAACCAACGGTCCGGAAGCGGCCATCGACGACCTGTATGTCGGTAAAAAAGTGGTGCTGACGGCGCTGGCGGAAAACGCTGCGGAAGACGTCGAGCGGGTAGCGGCAGCATGGCGCGCGTGCGATGCCATCATTCACCGCCTGTCGCCGGAAGAGCATGACAAGGTGTTTGCGGCGGTCAGTCACTTGCCGCATTTGCTGGCGTATGCGCTGGTGGACGATATCGCCAGGAAGCCGCATGCGGATCTGCTGTTTCAGTACGCGGCCAGCGGCTTCCGCGACTTTACCCGCATCGCCGGCTCATCGCCGGAAATGTGGCGCGATATCAGCCTGGCCAACCAGTCGGCGTTGCTGACCGAGCTCGATGCCTACATGGCGCAGCTGGCCGTGCTGCGCGCGAGCCTGGCAGCCGGCGACGGCGCGGCGCTGGAACACGTGTACGGCAACGCCCAGCGCGCCAGACACCAATGGATCACCGCGATTGAAACGGCGGAAGCGCCGCAGTCGCAGGATAAAGCGGATTAAAACGAGGCAGTCAAAACGCACCAAGCGGCCGGCAGCCGTTGAGCCATCATTGACTTAACACTTGCCTGCAGCCTGAAAATCGTCATCCTCGCGAATGCGGGATCCATAGAGCGTGTGAGCAGTACCAGCTTCGCGATAAGCCAATACCGCTCACACTCAGTATGGATCCCCGCGTGCGCGAGGATGACGGATTGAGTGGCGGCGGCAGGGGATGCGGTACTGGCTGCATGTAAATGGATTCCCGCCTGCGCGGGAATGACGGTAGCACGTCTACCTCAGAGAAAGAATAACCATGAACCACGAATACATCGACCTCCAGCCAGTTCCGCACGTGCAAGGCACGGTGCGGCTGCCTGGTTCCAAGTCCATCTCCAACCGCATTTTGCTGTTGTCTGCGCTGTCGCAGGGTGACGTTGCCATCGTCGACCTGCTGGCGTCCGACGACACGGCCGTGATGCTCGCGGCCCTGCGCTCGCTCGGCGTGCAGTGGACCGAAGAGCAAACTGCCACCGGCACCATTCACCACGTCCAGGGCGTGGCGGGCGTGCTGCCGAATCAATCGGCCGACCTGTTCATGGGCAATGCCGGCACCGCGATCCGTCCGCTCACCGCCGCGCTGGCCGTGATTGGCGGCGACTACACCTTGCACGGCGTGCCGCGCATGCACGAACGCCCGATCGGCGACCTGGTGGATGCACTGAATGCCGCCGGCACGGACGTCGAATACACGGGCAACCCCGGCTATCCGCCGCTGCACATCAAGCAGGGCAAGATCCACGCGCAGCGGCTGTCGGTGCGCGGCGACGTCTCGAGCCAGTTCCTCACCGCCTTGCTGATGGTCGCGCCCCTGATGGCGCGCGAGCACGCGATCACCATCGACGTCATTGGCGAACTGATCTCGAAGCCGTATATCGAAATCACGCTCAACCTGATCCGCCGCTTTGGCGTCACGGTCACGCAGGACGGCTGGTCGGCGTTCACGATACAACCGGGCCAGGTGTACCAGTCGCCGGGCACCATCCACGTCGAGGGCGATGCGTCGTCGGCGTCGTATTTCCTGGCGGCCGGCGCGATTGCCGGCGGTCCGGTGCGGGTGGAAGGCGTGGGCAACAACAGCATCCAGGGCGACGTGCGTTTTGCCGCGGCACTGGAGCAGATGGGCGCCACCATCGTCATGGGCGACAACTGGATCGAAGCGAGCAGCAATGGCCCGTTGAAAGCCATCGACGCCGATTTCAATCACATCCCGGACGCCGCGATGACAATTGCGATTGCCGCGCTGTATGCGGACGGCCCCAGCACCTTGCGCAACATCGCCAGCTGGCGCGTGAAGGAAACCGACCGCATCGCCGCCATGGCCACCGAGCTGCGCAAGGTGGGCGCCATCGTGGAAGAGGGGCCCGATTACCTGAAAGTCACGCCGCCAAGCGTCATCGGTCCTGCTACTATCGATACCTACGACGACCACCGCATGGCGATGTGTTTTTCGCTGGTGTCGCTGGATGGCGCAGCGCGCCAGGGCGCCACCATGCGTATCAACGATCCCAAGTGCGTGGGCAAAACCTTCCCTGAATACTTCGCTGCATTTGCGGCGATTGCAAAATAAACTATGCCAACATCCCAGATTCCAGTCATCACCATCGACGGCCCCACCGCATCGGGCAAGGGCACCGTCGCCCACCGCGTTGCCGATAAGCTCGGCTTCCATTACCTGGATTCGGGCGCGCTGTACCGCCTTACCGCGCTGTCGGCACTGCGCCGCGGCACCGACCTCGCCGACGAACATGCGCTGGCCAAGCTGGCCGAGCACTTGCATTGCAGTTTCCAGGGCGGCGACGTGATCCTGTCGCACGAAAACGTCACCGACGCCATCCGCGCGGAAGAGGTGGGTAATACCGCTTCAAAAATTGCAACATTTCCTGCCGTGCGCCATGCGCTCGTCGGGCTGCAACTGGGCTTTCGCAAGGCGCCCGGTGTGGTGGCGGACGGGCGCGACATGGGCTCGGTGATCTTCCCGCATGCCCCGTTGAAGGTGTTTTTGACGGCCAGTGTCGCGGCGCGGGCCGAACGCCGCTACAAGCAATTGATCAATAAGGGAATCTCTGCTAATATGCAAGACCTACTGATGGATTTGCAGGCGCGGGACGACCGGGATACGAACCGGGCCATCGCGCCACTGGTTCCTGCAGAGGGGGCGCATGTCCTCGATACCTCGGAAATGAACGCTGATCAAGCGGTAGAGCAGGTGTTGAAATGGTATGCATCCGTCGGTAAGTAAAGTTGCAAGGTGTCTGGCCGCTCTGTCGGCCTAGACGTGTTTTAACCCTAACCCAACTGAAGTCGCATTCGCGAGCCTTGTTGGTAACCTGGAAGTTACAATGTCTAATATGGAAAGTTTTGCAGCCCTCTTCGAAGAGTCCCTGTCGCGTCAAGACATGCGTTCGGGCGAAGTGATCTCGGCTGAAGTCGTTCGTCTGGATCACAACTTCGTGATCGTGAACGCCGGCCTGAAATCGGAAGCATTCATCCCTGTTGAAGAATTCAAGAATGACCAAGGCGAACTGGAAGTCAAAGTAGGCGACTTCGTTTCCGTGGCCATCGAATCGCTGGAAAATGGTTTCGGCGATACCATCCTGTCGCGCGACAAAGCCAAGCGTCTGGCTTCGTGGCTGGCACTGGAAAAAGCCATGGAGTCGGGCGAGATCGTCGTCGGCACCGTGAACGGTAAAGTCAAAGGCGGCCTGACCGTCCTGACCAACGGCATCCGCGCATTCCTGCCGGGTTCGCTGGTTGACACCCGTCCAGTCAAGGACACCACCCCATTCGAAGGCAAAACCCTCGAATTCAAAGTTATCAAACTGGACCGCAAGCGTAACAACGTGGTTCTGTCGCGTCGCGCCGTCATCGAAGCTTCGATGGGCGAAGAGCGTCAGAAACTGATGGAAACGCTGAAAGAAGGCACGGTCGTGACCGGCGTTGTGAAAAACATCACCGACTACGGCGCGTTCGTGGATCTGGGCGGCATCGACGGCCTGCTGCACATCACCGACCTGGCATGGCGTCGTGTGCGTCACCCATCGGAAGTGCTGACCGTTGGTCAAGAGATCACCGCTAAAGTCCTGAAATACGATCAAGAGAAAAACCGTGTTTCGCTGGGCGTGAAACAGCTGGGCGACGATCCTTGGACCGGTCTGTCCCGTCGTTACCCACAAGGCACCCGTCTGTTCGGTAAAGTGACGAACCTCACCGACTACGGCGCGTTCGTTGAAGTGGAACAAGGTATCGAAGGTCTGGTACACGTTTCCGAAATGGACTGGACCAACAAGAACGTCGCTCCAAACAAAGTTGTCCAACTGGGCGACGAAGTTGAAGTGATGGTTCTGGAAATCGACGAAGAGCGTCGTCGTATTTCGCTGGGCATGAAACAGTGCAAAGCCAACCCATGGGACGACTTCGGCGTCACCCACAAGAAGGGTGACAAAGTCCGCGGCGCGATCAAATCGATCACCGACTTCGGCGTGTTCATCGGCCTGGCTGGCAACATCGACGGCCTGGTACACCTGTCCGACCTGTCGTGGACCGAGTCCGGCGAAGAAGCCGTACGCAAGTTCAAGAAAGGTGACGAACTGGAAGCCATCGTTCTGGCCATCGACGTTGAGCGCGAGCGCGTTTCCCTGGGCGTCAAGCAACTGGAAGGTGACCCGTTCAACAACTTCGCCGCCATGAACGACAAAGGTTCGCTGGTTAACGGTACCGTGAAATCGGTGGAGCCTAAAGGCGCCGTGATCCAACTGTCGGAAGAAGTTGAAGGCTACCTGCGCGCTTCGGAAATCTCGCGTGACCGCGTGGAAGATGCTGGCACCCACCTGAAAGTCGGCGAGTCCGTCGAAGCTCTGGTGATCAACATCGACCGTAAAGCACGTTCGATCCAGCTGTCGATCAAAGCAAAAGACAACGCTGAAACCGCTGAAGCCATGAAATCGATGGCTTCGGACAGCAGCGCCGCTTCGGGCACCACCAGCCTGGGCGCACTGCTGAAAGCCAAGTTCGACAACAAGAACTAAGAACTAGTCGATGACTAAGTCCGAATTGATCAACCGCCTGGCTGAGCGTTATTCTCAGCTGGTGGCCAAAGATGCGGAGTACGCGGTCAAGACCATTCTCGACGCAATGACCAACGCCCTGGCGACTGGTCAGCGCATCGAGATCCGCGGTTTTGGCAGCTTTGCTCTCAACAGCCGGCCACCGCGCATTGGGCGTAATCCCAAGTCGGGCGACAAGGTGATGGTCCCGGAAAAACGGGTACCGCACTTCAAGCCTGGCAAGCAGTTGCGCGAGCGGGTTGACGCGATGGTCGGGCAACCGATCATCGAGGACTGAGGTTGTGACGGTTTAAATAGAAAAGCGGCGTCCTCGGATGCCGCTTTTTTTTTAACCCGCGCTGCCACTGCCGGGGGCGGACCCTTCAGGGTCCGACCCCAGGGTTGCATTGCGGGGTTATACTTCTGATGCCATACTGGCGCTCTTGGAAATCCCGATCAGGAATCAGGCTGATGAAATTTTTATCCACCATCGTTGGTATCGTTCTCTTCGTCCTGTTTTTTGGCTTCGCCCTGAAAAATACGCAGGAAGTCGATCTGCATATGTTCCTCCACTATGAGTTGCGCGGCCCGCTGGTGCTGATGCTGCTCGGCTGTTTCGTGGCCGGCGCCGTTCTTGGCGTGCTGGCGCTCACGCCCACCGTGTTCCGCTATCGCCGCGAAACCAATAAACACAAATCCACCATCACGACGCTGCAATCCTCGGCGCTGCAAGCCAACGCCCAGCCGCAGCCCGACAGCGTCCTCACCCCGTAAGAATCTCAAAAGAATAAAGCATGGAATTAGAACTCTGGTGGTTGCTCGGTATCCCGGTCCTCTTCGGCCTTGGCTGGCTGGCTGCGCGGGTGGACATTCACCAACTGGTGGCCGAATCGCGCACGCTGCCGCGCGGTTATTTCAAGGGCCTCAATCTGCTGCTGAACGATCAGCCGGACAAGGCGATCGACGCCTTCATCGAAATCGTGCGGCTCGATCCCGAATCGGCCGACATGCACTTCGCGCTCGGTAACCTGTTCCGCCGCCGTGGCGAAACCGAACGCGCCATCCGCGTGCACCAGAACCTGCTGGCGCGGCCCGACCTGCCGCAGGAACAAAAGGAACACGCCGAATACGAACTCGGTATCGATTACCTGAAAGCGGGCTTGCTCGATCGCGCCGAAGAAACCTTCAACCGCCTGATCAACGGCCAGTACGGCGCCCAGGCGCGCCGCCAGCTGCTCGAGATCTTCCAGCGCGAAAAAGAGTGGCCGCGCGCGATTGAATCCGCGCTGGGCCTGCAGGAATCGGGCGCTGGCTCGCGCCAAAAGGAAATCGCCCAGTTTTACTGCGAGATGGCGCAGGACGCGCTGGTGCACTTGCACGTGGACGAAGCTTTGCAACTGCTCGACAAATCGCTGGCGGCCGACCGCAACAACGTGCGCGCCACCATGCTCACCGGCGACGCCCAGCTGGCCAAGGGCGACGTGGAGGGTGCGCTGCTGACCTGGCGCCGGGTGGAGCAGATCAGCGTGCCGCATACCGCACTGGTGGCCCAGCGCATCATGGATGGCTACCGCAAGGCCGGCCGCCCGCAGGAAGGCGTCAACCTGTTGAAGTCCTACCTGGAGCAGGCGTCGTCGATCGACCTGCTGGAAGTGGTGTACAAGGAAGTGATGGAACTGCACGGTGTGGCCGAGGCCAAGGAACTGGTGGTGGCCGAGCTGCGTCGCACGCCAACCCTGCTGGGCCTTGACCGCCTGCTGGAGGCGCGGCTGGTCGATGCGCCGGCGTCGGTGGTGTCCGAGCTGTCGATGGTGAAGAACCTGGTGCACGGCTACACCCAAAAGCTGGCGCGCTACCAGTGCAGCCATTGCGGCTTCAAGGCCCGCCAGTTCTACTGGCAGTGCCCCGGTTGCAGCCGCTGGGAGACCTACCCGCCGCGCCGCACCGAAGAACTCAACGTAATGAATTAAACGATGGCCAACGAGATCACAACTTACCAGGCGCCGGCATTGAACGCCGTGCGCATCCTGATCGTGGGCGACGTCATGCTGGACCGCTACTGGTTCGGTGACGTCAACCGCATTTCGCCCGAAGCGCCGGTACCGATCGTGCGCGTGGACCGCCGCGAAGCGCGCCTGGGCGGCGCCGCCAACGTGGCGCGCAACAGCGCCGCGCTCGGCGCGCAAACCGGCTTGCTGGGCGTGGTGGGCGCCGACGAAGCGGGCACCGAAGTGGAGCAGATGCTGGAAAGCGCCGGCATCCACAGCTATTTGAAACGCGACGACGCGATTTCCACCATCGTCAAACTGCGCGTGATCGGCCGCCAGCAGCAGATGGTGCGCATCGATTTCGAGGAAGCGCCCACCGACACGGTACTGCGCGACAAGCTCGAACAATTCAAGACCCTGCTGCCCGACTACGACGTGATCGTGCTGTCGGATTACGCCAAGGGTAGCCTGGTAAACGTGGCCGACATGATTGCTTCCGCGCGCGCGGCCGGCAAGGTGGTGATGGTCGACCCGAAAGGCGACGACTTCACCCGCTACGCGGGCGCCACCGTGCTCACGCCGAACAAATCGGAAATGCGCCAGATCGTGGGCACCTGGTCCAGCGAAGCGCAACTGACGGCCAAGGCGCAGCAACTGCGCGCCGATTTGCGGCTCGACGCCTTGTTGCTCACGCGCTCGGAAGAGGGCATGACGCTCTACACGGAAAACGACCAGTACCACATGCCGGCGGCCGCGCGCGAAGTGTTCGACGTCTCGGGCGCCGGCGACACGGTGATTGCCACCATGGCCTGCATGCTGGGCGCGGGCGCCGGCTGGAACGAAGCGGTGCAGACGGCCAATCGCGCCGGCGGCATCGTGGTGGGCAAGCTTGGCACGGCCACGGTGACGCACGAAGAATTGTTTGGTTAAAAGGCGCGGCTGAGTAATAGGCGCGGCTGAGGTCGCTCAACATGGCCGCGCCGGCTTGACCTTCCTCAACCGGACAGGTCAACTTGGCGCAAGCGCTGGCGTTAGGGATATGCAAGGTGCGATGGTCGCCCTTGCTTACACTCATAACGGAGAATGTCATGTTGAAGAAACTCATGCTCGCAGTGGTCGCGCTTGTTGCAACGATGAATTTCGCGTTGGCCCAGGTCGATGTCAACAAGGCCGACGCGGCCGCGCTCGACAGCGTCAACGGCATCGGCCCGGCCAAGTCCAAGGCCATCCTGGAAGAACGCAAGAAGGGCGAGTTCAAGGACTGGAACGACTTCGAGCAACGGGTGAAAGGCGTGGGCGAGAAAAACGCGCTCAAGCTGTCGGCGGCGGGGCTGGTGGTGAATGGCAAGGCGCGCGATGGTGCGGCTGGGGCGCCGGCGGCGGCCAAGCCTAAAGCCGCCGCTAAATAACTCGTGCATCAGATTGCACCGCAACCTCCGCTCCGTCATCCCCGCGAAAGCGGGGATCCATAGAACCTGCGAGTCGTTGACCGGTTTGACTTTGCCACAGCGCCAATGTTCTATGGATCCCCGCGTGCGCGAGGATGACGGCTCTCAGTGCGGCGTAATAAAGTAATCCATCACTGCCCTCAATGAAAATCTCCCGCATCCTCCACGCCGGCTACGTCTTCGAATCGGACGGCACCCAACTCCTGTTCGACCCCATCTTCGAAAACCCGTTCAGCCGCAACTGCCACGCGTTCCCGTCCGTCAGTTTTGACCTCGACCAGATCGGGCAACTGACGCCCGACGCCATCTTCATCTCGCACTTCCACGACGACCACTGCTCGTTCGACAGCCTGCACCTGCTGCCGCGCGCCACGCCGGTCTATTTGTACTGCCTGTTCGACGAACTGTTCGTCATGCTGCGCGAACTCGGTTTTACCAACGTCCAGCCGCTGGCCGTCGACGTGCCGGTCCGGGTGGGCGCGTTCGAGGTCATCCCGCGCCGCGCGCTTGATGACGATGTCGATTCCATGTTCCACATCCGCGCCGAAGGCCTGAATGTACTGAACGTGGTCGATGCGTGGATGGACCCGGAGACGCTGGAACAACTGCAGCAGCACGCGCCGTGGGACATGGTGCTGTGGCCATTCCAGACCATGCGCGAAGTGGATGTGATTGCGCCGTCGCGCGGCCAGCCCCTGGCGCCCGCCTTGCCCGCTCAGTTGCCAGATGACTGGGCCGAACAACTGCAAGCTTTGAACCCGCGCTATGTGGTGCCCAGCTCGTGCCAGTTCGTGCAGGAGCCATGGTCCTGGTACAACCACGCGATGTTTCCGATCACGTACCGCCAGTTCGCCCAGGCAGTGGGCGAGTGGCTGCCTGCGGCCCAGGTGCTGCGCCTGAATCCCTCGGTCGCCTTCGAGCTGACCGCGCATGCCTTGACGCCGGCAGCACCATTGCCATGGGTACTGCCGGTAGGCGACCAGGACGTCGATTTCGACTACCGCCCTGACATCACGCCGCCGCCCACCGCCGACATCGCGCGCCGCTTCACCGCACTGACGCCCGCACAAGCGGCGCTGGTGCACGACTATTGCCAGCACGGCCTGCTGGAAAAATACGCGGAAATGGAACTGCCCGACGACAGTTATTTTGCCGACGCCTGCATATGGCAACTGACCGTCTACGATCACGATGGCGCCGGGCAGCGCTTCCGCTACCGCATCCACGGCGACACCATCGCCCATGCCGGCGACGAGCAGGCGCCCACCTGGACCACCGAAATCCCCGCCGCCAAGCTGTACGCGGGCCTGGCATTGGGCGAGTCGCTGACGTCGATGTACGTGCGCATCGCCGGTGCCCATATCGAAGCCAATGCCGACGCTGACATCGCCGACGACCCGCTGATCCGCTGCCTGTTCAACGACGCCTTCGGCGCGTACCAGGCCGCGCAATTACGACGACTGAAGGAGACTGCATGAAACGTATTGTTCCAGGTTTGGCGCTCGCACTGGCCACCACGCTGTTCGCATCGGGTTCAGCTGCCGCGCAAACCGTCGCGTTCACGTTCGACGACGGCCCGCGCCTGGAACACACGCCGCTGCTGTCGCCGCAACAACGCAACCAGGCCCTGCTCGATGCGCTGGCCGTGCACCATGTTTCGGCCGCGCTGTTCGTTACCTGCGGCAACGGCGCCAACCAGCCCGCCGGCCTGGCGCTGGCCAAGGCCTGGGGCGATGCGGGCCACGCGGTGGCCAACCACACCATGACGCACCTGGATCTGAACAGCGCCGATGTGACGCTGGCGCAGTACCAGCAGGAAGTGCTCGATTGCGACCGCATCATCGCGCCGCTGCCCGGCTACCAGAAGTGGTTCCGGTTTACCTATCTGCGCGAGGGCAATACGCCGGAAAAGCGCGACGGCATGCGCAGCTTTCTCAAGCAGCATGGCTACCGCAACGGCTACGTGTCGCTCGATACCAGCGACTGGCGTCTCGACGAAAAGCTCAATGCCGTGCTGACCGCCGATCCCAAGGCCGACCTGACGGCGATCCGCCAGGCCTACCTCGATCACCTGCGCCAGCGCGCCACGGCCTACCGCGACCTGTCGCGCCAGCACGAAGGCCGCGATATTCCGCAAGTGCTCCTGCTACACCACAACCTGGTCAACGCCTTGTGGCTCAAGGACGCGATCGCCCAGTTCAAGGAGATGGGCTGGACCATCATCACGCCGGCCCAGGCGTTTGCCGATCCGTTTTATCAGCAACAACCGGACCGCCAGTTTCCGGGCCAGAGCCTGATGCTGTCGGTCATGCGCAGCAAGGGCATCAACCGCTGGCCGGGATGGGAGCGGCTGGTCGACGATGGCGATTACGAAATCGAGGCCATCGAGGCAGCGGGGCGATAAGGCGCAAACTGCGCGTTAATGCGCCGTTTTCAGCCACCCCGCTTATCGGCCGGCAAACTCGCCAAAAACTGGTGAATCTGCGACACCACCGCCGCCCCTTCGCCGACCGCGGCCGCCACCCGCTTGGTGGAGGCGGCCCGCACGTCGCCGATGGCGAATACGCCCGGCACGCTGGTCTCCAGCGCCGCGCGGCTGGGCATGTCTTGCGGGTACACGCCCTTGTCGAAATTGGCGCGGCACTGGGCCTTGGTGACGTCGAAGCCGGTGCGGATAAAGCCGTGCTGGTCCACATCCACGCCGCAGTCGCCGAGCCAGCCGGTGTTGGGATCGGCGCCGATGAACAGGAACACGCGGCACACGTCGTAATCGGTTTCGGTGTCGGTGGCCGAGTTGTGTACCCGCACCTGGCGCAGGCCGTCGTCGTCGCCTTCGAGTGCGACGATTTCGCTGTGCGTATGCAGTTCGATATTCGGGGTGGCTTCGATGCGCTCGATCAGGTAGCTCGACATGGTGGCAGCCAGGCTGTCGCGGCGGATCAGGATGTGCACTTTCGAGGCGTGCCCGGAGAGGAACACGGCGGCCTGGCCGGCCGAGTTGCCGCCGCCGACCAGCACGATTTCTTCCGACCGGCACAGCTTGGCCTCGATGGGCGAGGCCCAGTAATACACGCCCTTGCCCTCGAACTGCTTGAGGTTGGCCAGCGACGGCCGCCGGTAGCGTGCGCCACACGACAGCACCACGGTACGCGCTTGCAGGCGCTGGAAGCTGCCGCACATTTCCACCTGCAGCGGCCAGGTGTCGCAGATCAGGCGCCCGGTGGGGGCGGGGATGGCGATCTCGACGCCGAATTTTTGCGCCTGCACGTAAGCGCGGCCGGCCAGGGCGCCGCCCGAAATACCGGTGGGGAAGCCCAGGTAGTTTTCGATGCGGGCGCTGGCACCGGCCTGGCCGCCGTACGCGCGGGTTTCCAGCACCAGCACCGACAAGCCTTCCGACGCCGCATACACGGCGGTGGCCAGGCCGGCAGGGCCGGCGCCCACCACGATCACATCCCACACCTTGTCTTCGTCAAGCGTGGGCAGCATGCCCAGGCAGCGGCCCATGTCCACCACGGTGGGATTTTTCTTCACCGCGCCGTCCGGGCACACGACCAGCGGCAAGTCGTTGCCGCTGGCTTCGTACCGGGCGATCAGGTCGGCCGCGCGCGGGTCTTCGCTCGGGTCGACCACGCTGTACGGGTGGCCGTTGGCCGACAAAAAGCTTTGCAGTGCATGCACCCGGCCCTGGCTGCGCGCACCGATGATGGTGGGCCCGCCCGCGTTCTGTTCGATCAGGCCCACCCGGCGCAAAATCAGCGCGCGGACGATGCGCTCACCGAGGTCGGCATGCGCGACCAGCAGCGCGCGCAGCGCTTCGGGCGGCACCACCAGCACTTCGGATGGGCCTTCGGCATAGGCATTGGCCAGCGGTGCGCGGCCCGACAGTTGCGCTACCTCGCCGGCAAACTGGCCGGCCCGGTACGTGATGAAGTGGTCGGGGGCGTTGAGCCCGTCGGTGCGGTACATGGCGATCGCGCCTTCGAGCACCAGCATCAGGCCATAGCAGGTCTTGCCGGCGACAATCACCGGTTCGCCGTCGGCATAGCTGCGCGCCGTGCCGAAACGTAGCATCGCGGCAATGTCCGCCGCATGCAGCGTGGGATAGATCTGGTAGCCGCGCTTTTCCAGGTCCAGCTTGGGTGCTGGCACCGTGGCTGCGGACAAGGCGTCGTGCGTTTCGGCAGACAAAATTTCGAGTGGGGAATTGGCCATGATCAGGGAAGGTGCGATGCGGCGAAAGCGCCGGTTTGATGGAAGTCTAGCGCAAGCCACCGCGCACGTGTGAACTGATACGGGCTCTTACCCCATCAGAAAGGGGCCGGCGTGGTACTTGCCATACACGTAAGTCCAACTCGGATTAAAATGGCTGTTCTGATGCAAACACTGACAAAGAAAACGATGGCTTACAAGACTCTGGAAGATACGATCGGCAATACGCCGCTGGTGCAGCTGACCCGTTTGCCGGGCGCCGAGGCAGCTGCCCGCAACAACATCATATTGGGCAAGCTCGAAGGCAATAATCCGGCCGGTTCGGTCAAGGACCGCGCCGCCATGTCGATGCTCAAGCGCGCCGAAGAACGCGGCGACATCAAGCCCGGCGACACCCTGATCGAAGCGACCAGCGGCAACACCGGCATCGCCCTGGCCATGGCCGCCGCCTTGCGCGGCTACAAGATGCTGTTGTTGATGCCGGAAAACCTCAGCATCGAACGACGCCAGAGCATGGCCGCCTATGGCGCCCAGATCATGCTCACGCCCAAGACCGGCGGCATGGAATATGCGCGCGACATGGCCGAGCAGTTGCAGAAGGATGGCAAGGGCATCATCCTCGACCAGTTTGGCAACCAGGACAATTCGCGCGCGCACTACGAGGGCACCGGCCCGGAAATCTGGCGCGATACCGACGGCCGCGTCACGCATTTTGTCAGCGCCATGGGTACCACCGGCACCATCATGGGCGTGTCGCGGTATTTGAAGGAGCAGAACCCGGACGTGCAGATTATCGGCGCCGAACCGGAAGAAGGTTCGTCGATTCCCGGCATTCGCAAGTGGCCCGAGGCGTACTTGCCGAAAATTTACGACCGCGCACGGGTAGACCAGGTGCAGTCGGTCTCGCAATCGGCAGCGGAACGCATGGCACGACGGATGGCGGCGGAAGAGGGGATATTCTGCGGGATCTCGGCGGCGGGCGCCTGCGAGATTGCGCTGCGATTGTCGCAGACCGTGGAAAACGCAACGATCGTGTTCATCGTCTGCGACCGTGGCGACCGTTACCTGTCGACCGGCGTGTTTCCAGCTTGAATGTAGAAAATAAGTACTGAAGTAAACGAATGACATCCCGCGCCCCTGAGTAAGGGGACGGGATGGTGTCACAACCGGGTTGAATTAACCCTGGTTGCCCGAGCCGGATTCGACTGGCTCTTTTGGTTTGAACTGCTTGTCGCTGATGCGGAACTTGTTGCGGCGATCGCCCATCAGGTAACGCAGATCACGAATGCTCAGATCGCTCACTTCGTGCATGCGGATCAGCAGCGAAGCGCCCACTGGCAGGCGGTGGTGACGGATCTTCGAAATCACGGGCGGCGCCACTTCCAACGCACGCGACAGGGCGGCATCGTTTTTCAGACGCAGGTTCTCGATCAGGGTATCGAGCAGGCGGTTGGGATTGTATTGCAGCAGATCATCGCCATCCGCATCGTTGTTCATATCTATGCCGACTTGGTTTGTCATGATTTGGTCTTTTCCTTCTGGTAAAGTTGTCCTGCTAAGTACAACACTCGGAGCTCGCTTTGCTGCGTAATGTTCTTCCTTACTCAGGAAAATTCACACATGGACGGAATTCCGGGATAACAAGTTACATAATATATACACAATTATACAACGTCGCGCGATGTAATACTCAGCAGCAATTAAAAAAAGCCTTGCGTGTGGGGTATTGTTGTCCCGATGCAACATTGTGTGAGAATTATACACCGGTTCTTATGCTAAGCTTCGGTGCACACACTGTATTTTGCAACTAAAATTAATTATATTACAATTCTGTTGTTGTGCAGGATATTTTTTTACAGTGTTGCGTTAGTTGTCGCACGGAAGATAATTTCCAGCTATCAATCACCATAATGCTCTCAAGAACTTGCCTCAAGAGCATTTACGCTTCCTTACATCCTTATAGACCGGCGTTTGCATTGTTGCGCGCCGCGCGAATTGCTTTCCCCAGCTCTACCACCGACATCGCATAAAAATAGCTGCGGTTGTACTGGGTGATGGCAAAGAAGTTCGGATTGGCCAGCCAGTACTCGGTGGCGTCGCCGCCATTCTGCAAATCCACCAGGCCATACAGGTTTTGCTCCGGTAACGATACGGTGGGGACTACACCGGCGGCCGACAAGTCTTGTGGGGAATATTTCGCGCTCAGACCCTGCTGCAACATCGGTTCCCAGGCGCGCGACGGCGACACTTGCGCGGTGTAGGCAATGGGGCCGGCAAGGTCGCGCTGCCAGCCGTGCGCGGCCAGGAAGGCGGCCACGCTGCCCACCGCGTCCACGCTGGAGCCGAGCAAATCGATCTTGCCGCTGCCGTCGAAATCGACCGCGTATTTCATCGCGCTGCTGGGCATGAACTGCGGCATGCCCATGGCGCCGGCAAACGAGCCGCGCATTTCCAGCGGATCGAGCCGGTCGGCGCGGGCAAACAGCAGCGCCGCTTCCAGCTCGCCCCGGAAGAACGTCATGCGCGCTTCGCGCGTGGGGGTTTCCGGATATGAAAACGCCAGCGTGGCCAGCGTGTCGAGTACGCGGAAGCGGCCGGTATTGCGGCCATACACGGTTTCAACGCCGATGATGGCCACGATGATCTCGGCCGGCACACCGTACAGCGATTCTGCGCGCGCCAGCGCGTCGGCATTGTCGTTCCAGAACTTGACGCCGGCGTTGGTGCGCACCGGATCGACATTCAGGGCGCGGTACGCCTGCCAGTTTTTCGGTTTGCCCGGTGGCGCCGGTTTTACCAGTTGCACCACCGAGTCGAGATAGCGCACTTGCGCCATCAGTGTGTCGAGTTCCTTGCGGTCAAAACCATTGCGGGTGGCGACGTCGTCAAGGAAGGCGCGCACTTCTTTCCACTCGCCAAAGTTGACGAATTCACCGACGTAATCGGTGGCCGGCTTGGCGGGCGGTGGCGGCGGCGCCGCTTTTTTCTTGGGCGCTGCCTTCTTTTGCTGGCTCGGTGGCAATTTGTAGCCGTAGCGGTCCACGCCCTGGGCGTGGACGCCGGTGGCGGCGGCCAGCAGCAGGGAGGTCAGCAGCGGGGCAATCAGGGTCTTCATCGGCATAGGGATAACAGGTTTCTCAGCGTCGCCAGCGACGCCGTGCGTGATTCGGGTTGGGGCGCGCCATACTTGAGCGTCCCGTACAGTAACAAAAACTGGTCGGCGGCGGCGTGCTGTTCCGCACTTGCCGGCCGCATTCTCAACCGCGCAGCGTACCCGGCCGGCCCCTCGTGCGGCAGGCGGCCGTCGCCGTGGCGGGCCTGGCGCCGGCTGAACGCGTCATACAGCGCTGCCAGCGGATCGGTGGCGCGGCGCTGGCGGTGCCAACGCCACAGCGCCAGCAAGGCGGCTATCGCCACCGCCGCCAGCGCCGCGCGCCAGGTCCCCAGCGCTGCCCCCAATTCCGCAAGGAAACTACGCTGCCGTTCTGGATTGTAATCGAGGATGTATTGATTCCAAGCATTATTGAGCGCGGCATAGCGGAATCGCGCCCGCGCCAGCCACGAATCGGGATCGTTTTGCAGCGCGAACAGCGGCCCCAGGCCAAAGCCGGTCGGCGCCGGCAGCGCCCGCGCCAGGTTGCGGGCGATGCGTTCCGGCGCGACGGCGGCCGTGGGATCGACCCGGCGCCAGCCCTGGCCCGGAAGCCAGATCTCGGCCCAGGCATGGGCGTCGGACTGCCGCACGGTGAAGTAATCGTCTACCGGGTTGCGTTCGCCGCCCTGGTACCCCGTGACCACGCGCGCGGGCACGCCCATGGCGCGCATCAGCACCACGTAGGCGCCTGCGTAATGCTCGCAAAAGCCGGCGCGGCTGCTAAATAAAAAATCGTCTACCTGGTTGCGCCCGCCCAGCGGCGGTTGCAGGGTGTAGCTGAAGGGCTCGCGGCGAAATGTATCGAGCACCTGGTTCGACAATTGCGCCGCCGTGGCGCGCGGGTCGGCCTGGCGCCACTGCCGCGCCAGCGCCAGGGTGCGCGGATTGTAGCCAGCCGGCAGTTCCAGCCAGCGCGTCAGTTGCTGCGGCTGGGCATCGGCCTGCAAGCTATAGTCGGGATACGACCTGGCGTGGTAGCGCGCGCGGCGGTCCACCGGGTTGGCCGTGAAGTATTCCATTTCCTCCGAGTCGCGCACGCGGAAGCCCGCCATGTCCACGCGCGGGCCGGCCAGTTCCAGCACCGACAGCCAGCGCTGGCCGCTCGCTTCCATGGTGATTTCCTGGCGTATCGGCTGGCCGCGCAGGGTGATGGCGATATCCTGGCGCAGAACAGGGGGAATGCTGCCACGGCGGCGCGGCACCCGGGTCCAGGTGCGGCCGTCGTAATCGCCCAGCACGATGCTGCGCCAGTACAGCAGGTGCTGCGCGGGCGCCGGATCGAGAAAGCGCACGCGGAACGCGACGTCCTCCGACTGCGCCAGCGACGCCAGCGTGCCGGGCGCCATGCTGTCGGATAGCCCGGTGCGCCCACTGCTGGCGTCGCCCGGCATGCCCCACAATGGCCCCTGGATGCGCGGGAACGCGATAAACAACAGCACCGCCAGCGGCGCGGCCAGTAGAAAAATCCGCCCCGAGGTGCGCAGCCGGTGCGTCAGCGGCGGCACCACGCCCGTGTATTGAAAGGTTTGCAGCGCGGTGAGCAGCACGATCAGCGTGGCCACCATGAACAGCGCGGTCGGAATGCTCTGCGAATAAAAGAAGTTCGTCAGCAGCACGAAAAAGCCCAGGAACACCACCACGAACAGGTCGCGCCGCGCGCGCATTTCCAGCAACTTGAAAGCCAGCAGCAGCGCCAGCATGGCCACGCCGGGATCGCGGCCCAGCCAGCCGCCGTAGCTGGCGTACACGCCGGCCATCGCCGCCAGCGACACTGGCAGCAATACCCAGAACGATGGCATGCGCCGGCCGCGCCACGTGAGCACGGCGCGCCACAGCAAAATGGCGCACACGGCGCCGCTGGTCCACAGCGGCAGGTGGCCGAAGTGCGGCGCCAGCACCATCAGCGCGGCCGTCAACAGCAGCAGGGTATCGGCTTTGTCACGCGGCAGTTGGCGCAAGCGCGCGCGCAGGGTTGTGGGGGTGCTCGCGGCGGTGCTCGTTGGTGTACTCACGGGCTGGCTGGTAGGCGTGCTCATATCCGTAGTCATTTCCGTGCTCCGGGATGTGCCGGTGTGCGGGGCGCGTCGGCGCGGCCGTACAGCGCCAGCGCCTGCAGGCACGCGGCGCGGTGGGCGTCGCCCAGCGCCGGGCCCAGGGTATGGCCGTCGATGGTCAGGCGATAGGGCAGGGCGCGCGCTTCGGCTTGCAGCACCCATTGCGTCAGGCGCGAGAGCCGCAGTTCGAGGTCGAGGTGCGCGGGCAGGGCGGCAAAGTCCAGCGCCAGTTCGGCCACGGCACCGCCGTCGAACTGCTTGGTCACCAGCTGGCCGCCGAGCGCGGGGTCGTGGCGGGCGATCTGGCGCCAGGCCAGGTGGCGCATCGGATCGCCGGGCTGGTAACTGCGGATGCCGGCAAAGTTATCGAGCCCCACGGCGCCATGGCCATCCTCGCTGGCCGCGCCGTGCGACGGCAATGGCTGCGGCGGGGTTTCGGGCGCCGGATACACCAGCACCGACAGCACCGGTGGCGCCGGCTTCCAGTAGGCCCAGGCGCGGAACAAACCAAGCGGAAAACTCGTCACCAGGCGGATGCGCGGCGCCGCCAGCCAGCCGCGCGCGCCGGTGGGCGCCGACAGGTGAATGGTGGCGGTGGCGCCGGCCGCCACGTCGGCGGCGTGGCCGGGCAGACCGGCGGCATTTGTGCCGGCCACAGAGGCGGCGGTGGCGGTGCGGCTGATGCCGGTGCTGGTGCTGGTGCTGGTGCTGGTGCTGGTGCTGCCGCTGACGCTGCGGCGGTTGGCGCTGGTTGTGCTGGTATTGTCGGTATTGCTGGCGGCGGCGCGGCCCGGCGCTGGTTCGAAGCCGAGGCGAATGGCGTAGCGGTCGCGCCGCGTGGGATTATGCAGGCGCAGTTCGAACTGCGCCTCGTCGCCCGCAAATACGGGCGCGGCGCTGCCCGGCGCCAAGTTCAGGCCGGCCAGGTTGCGGGTGGTGAGGAACATGTCGGCCACGGCGCAGGCGCCGGTAAAAAAGGTGAGCGCGAAGCCGAGGCCCAGGTTGTAATTCAGGGCGCCGATCAGCATGATCAGCAGCAGTACCGTGAACGCCAGGCCGGGCCGGGTAGGGAGGATGTAGACGCGGCGCGCGGTCAGGGTGACCGCGCCGGCGTCCACGCCTTCGCGCCGGAGCAGCCACCGCTCTCGGTGGTCGCGATACCATACCTGCAGCCACCGCTCCCGATGGTCGCGATACCATCGCTGCAGCCACCGTTCACGGCGATGGCGGAGCCAGGCCTGCAGTCGGTGGCGGGCAGTCATGGCCGTCTACACCGGCACCGATTTTTGCCATTGCAGCACCAGGTCGCGGCTGGCCAGCGCCATGCCGTGCGCGGACTTGACCGGCCGCAGCCGGTGCGCGCACACGGGCACCAGCACGGCCTGCACGTCCTCGGGCAGCACGTGGTCGCGGCCTTCGAGCGCGGCCCAGGCGCGCGCGGCCTGCACCAGCGCGATGGCGGCGCGCGGGCTCAGGCCCTCGGCGAACATGCCGTTCTGGCGCGAGGCGGCAGCGAGTCGTTGCACGTAGTCGGCCAGCGACGGCGCCACGTGCAGTATGCGCAGCGACTGCTGGGCGGCCACCAGTTCGGCCGACGTCATGGCCGCCGGCAGCATCTTGAGCAGTGCGCGGCGGTCTTCGCCCAGCAGCAGTGCGCGCTCGGCGGCAGCGTCGGGATAGCCGAGCGAGAGGCACATCAAAAAACGGTCGAGCTGCGATTCGGGCAGCGGGAATGTGCCGATCTGGTGGGTGGGATTTTGCGTGGCAATGACAAAAAACGGCGTGGGCAGTTCGCGCGTGACGCCGTCGGCGCTGACCTGGCGCTCTTCCATGGCTTCGAGCAGGCCGGACTGGGTTTTGGGCGTGGCGCGGTTGATTTCATCGGCCAGCAGCACCTGGGTAAAAATCGGCCCGGGGTGGAACACGAAGCCGTTCTGCTCGCGGTCGTAGATCGAAATGCCGTTCACATCCGCCGGCAGCAGGTCGCTGGTGAACTGGATGCGGTTGAAGCGCAGGCCCAGTGAAATCGCCAGCGCATGCGCCAGCGTGGTCTTGCCCACACCCGGCACGTCCTCCACCAGCAGGTGCCCGCCCGCCAGCAGGCAAGCGAGCGACTGGCGGATCTGCAAGTCCTTGCCGACGATGATGTCACCCACCTGCCGCGCAGCGGCGTGCAATTTTGTGTACATGATATGTATGGTAGATTAGCGCATAGAAAGCATGGAAGAGATCGTACTGATTCTATGCGAGAATTTAAGCAGGGGACACACGAGACACATGACCACCGCCATTTACAGCCATCCAGACTGCCAGCGCCACGACATGGGCGACTGGCACCCCGAGTCGCCCGCGCGGCTGCAGGCGATTTCCGACCAGCTGATCGGCTCCCACATCAGCGACCTGCTCGACTACCGCGAAGCGCCGCTGGTGGCCATCGCCGACCTCGAACGCAACCACAGCAAGAACGCGATTGCCATCATCCGCGACAACGTGCCTGCGCCTGGCGACACCTATCCGATCGACGGCGACACCACGCTCAACGCCTGGAGCTGGCTGGCGGCGCAGCGCGCGGCCGGGGCGGCAGTGGCGGCTACCGACGCCGTCATCGACGGCGACATCGACAATGCCTTCTGCTCGGTGCGCCCGCCCGGCCACCATGCGCGCCAGATCGAACCGATGGGGTTTTGCCTGTTTAATAATGTGGCGGTGGCGGCCAAGCACGCGCTCGACGTGCGCGGGCTGGCACGGGTGGCGATAGTCGACTTCGACGTCCATCACGGTAACGGCACCGAGGAAGCATTTGCCAACGAGCCGCGCGCGCTGATGGTGAGTTTTTTCCAGCACCCGTTTTATCCGTATAACGAACCGCTGCCCGTCACGGCCAACCGGGTGAATGTGCCGGTGCCGCTGGCCACCAAGGGCGACGACGTGCGCCGCATCGTCACCGAGCAATGGCTGCCGGCGCTGCACGCGTTTCAGCCCGAGATGATTTTCATATCCGCCGGCTTCGACGCCCACCGCGAAGACGACATCGGCGGCATGGGCCTGGTGGAAGCCGACTACGCGTGGATGACCGAACAGATCATGGACATCGCCAGGCGCTATGCCAAGGGCCGCATCGTCAGCTGCCTCGAGGGCGGCTACAACCTGTCGGCGCTGGGCCGCAGCGTTGTCGCCCACGTCAAAGCCCTGGCCGAAATTTAGGGTTCGCTACCTGGCTTGCTTGAGGTTGGTGTCGAGGAAGGCGTCGACGCGTTTCCAGAAGTCGAGCCGGGTTTCCTGTTTGCGCCAGCCGTGTCCTTCGTCGTCGTAGGTGATGAATTCCACTTTCGGGTTGTAGGACTTGACTGCGCGGTAGAATTTGCTGGCGTGTTCCAGCGGTACGCGCCGGTCGTCCACGCCGTGCGCCAGCAACAGCGGTTGCGTCACTTCCGCCGCGCGCTGTAGCGGCGAGTTGGTGCGGAACAGCGCGGCGTCGGTGTCGGGGTCGCCGATCATGGTCCGCATGCTGTAGCCGAGGTTTTCCGTGGTGGCGTCCGACATGGCCGACGTGAACATCAAATCGAGGTCGGTCACGCCGGCCCAGGCCACGCCCACGCGGAACAGTTGTGGATCCTTGATCAATCCCATCAGCGTGGCATAGCCGCCATAGCTGGCGCCCATGATGCCGATCCGCGCGGGATCCACCCAGCCCTGCTTGACGGCCCACTGCGCCGCATCGGCCAGGTCGTCCTGCATGGCGCCGCCCCATTGGCGCAAGCCGGCCTGCAAGTGCGCGCTGCCGAAGCCGTCGCCGCCGCGAAACTCGGGTTGAATCACCACGTAACCGCGCGAGGCGAGGAAGGCCGCTTCGTCATCCCATTCCCACGATCCGCCGCGCACCATCGGGCCGCCGTGCACCAGCACCACGGCCGGTCGCGGGGCATCCGCCTTTTCCGCCGGCAGCGTGACGTAGACCGGTATCTCGCGGCCATCGCGCGCCTTGTAGCGATAAAAACTGCGCTCACCCATCTGCACCGGCTTGATGTCGGGATGGGTGCTGCCCAGGCCGACCATCTTGCCGGTGGCGCGCGTGTACAACACGTAATCGGCCGGGATGCGATCGGTTTCCCGGCGCACCAGCAGGATGGGCGACGCCAGGCAGTGCGCCGCGCAGCTGATGCGGTTGATGCCGGGCAGGGCGGCGTCGATCCTGGCCTGGTCCGCCTTGAGCGCGGCGTTGAACCAGACCGTGGTGTTGGCGTCGGTGGTCAGGTACAGGCCCAGCATGCGTTTGCTGTCGAAGTCGATGACGGGCTTGCCGTGGAAGTCGAACCCCGGGGTTTCCACCACCGGTTCCGAGTCCATTTTCATGGTGGTGAGGTTGTAGCGGTACAACGCGCCGTAGCCGTTGTGGCCGGCATCCACATACAGGCTGTCGCTGCCGTCGAAGAACAGCGGCTTGAAACGCTTGCCGCCTTCCAGGCACTTGCCGCTGTCGATGTCGGTCCAGGCCTTGTCGTCGGGCTTGCGGTAGTACGTGGTGCACCGCCCTTGCACGGTGGACGTGACGATGCGCGGGATGCCGTCGTTGTCGGTCATCCAGTCATCGATGGCGGGCGGTTGCGAGCCTTCGAATGCCGAAGTGAGGCGCTGGGTCCGGGTGTTGAGCCGGTACAGGCGCGACGATTCGGACATGATGTCGGCGCCTTTCCAGATGAACTTGACGACCAGGATGTCGTCGGAACCGTCATGGAGGGAATCCACAAACACGTGGCCGGCGGACAGCGTGCGGCTGCTGATGTGGCTGCCCAGCGGCGCATCTTTCTGATGGTTCCAGTTACCGCTGATCAGGTGGCGGCGGTCGCCGCCATCGACATCGACGGCAAACTCGTCAAGCAGGGTGGCGCTGTTCTTGCTCAGGTTCTTGAGCGTGTAGCCGAGGCGCTTTTCATTGATCCAGTGGATATCGGCAATCCCCACATTGACGCCGTCCACGTGGGTCAGCTGGATACCCTTGGCGGGGTTGGCGGTTTCACGCACTTCGATGCTCAGCGAGCCGTCGTCCATTCTGGCTGCCATGGCCACCATGCTGCCCTGCGGCGACAGCCTCACATTGCTCAGGTGTGGGGTGTCAAAAAATGCCGACACCGGCGGCAGCGGGGCAGCCGCCAGCGCAGGCGCGCCACCGGACAGGGCGCAAGCGAGCGCAAGCAAACAGGAAAGGGGAAGGCGGCGCATCGGTGACGGACCGGAAGTTGAGGAATGGATAACTATAAACTTGACAACGGTTCTTGTCTATCCCCTATGCAACATTTGTTTTCAAATAAAAATGCCGCCCGGCGCAAGGCGGGGCGGCATCGAGACGGCGGCAGCGAACGGTTAGCCGGTCACTTCCTTGCCACGTTGGCCCGCCCAGCGGTACAAGCCCGTGACCACGAACGCGCCCACCACCAGCGAGATCAGCATGGTGTGCGCTTCGGTCAGCGACGTGGCAATCGCCAGCGGTTCACCATTGCCCGACACCACGATCAGGCCGGCCAGCGCCACGTTGAACAGGCTCTCGCCCACAATAAAGCCGGACATGATGAGTACGGCCAAGCGCTTGGCGGTTTCGCCGGCCGGCGAATTGCCCACCGATTTCTCGAAGTAGTAGCCCAGCACCGCGCCCAGCACCACTGGCGTGATCACCGCGCTGGGCAGGTAAATCGCCAGGCCCACGCCCAGCGGCGGCAGGCTGTATTTGTCGTTCGACGATTTTTTCAGCGCGAAGTTGATGACCACCAGCACCAGGCCGATCAACGCGCCATAACCAAGCAAGTCCCACTGCAGGTTGCCGCCGATGACGCCCTTGGCCAGCGTGGAAATCAACAGCGCCTGCGGCGCGGCCAACGGTTGATCGGAGATCGAATCGAGGTTGGGCGCACCCACAAAACCGTTGGCGTGATTGAGCAGTTCCAGCACGGGCGGCACCACGCACGAACCGGCAAATACGCCGATCAGCAGTGCCACCTGCTGCTTCCACGGCGTGGCGTTGACCAGCTGGCCGGTTTTCAGATCCTGCAGGTTGTCGTTGCCGATCACGGCCACCGCCAGCACCACGGTGGTGACGAACAGCGAATATGCGATCAGCGCATGCGCCACCTGCGGGCCCATGACGTGGCGACCGACCATGCCCACCGTCAGCGCGGCGCCGAGAATGGTGAGAATGGCGATGCCGGACACCGGCGAATTGGACGAACCGATCAGGCCCGCCATGTAGCCGCACACGGCAGCGGCAAAAATACCGGCCACCAGGATGTAACCGACACCCACGGCCACCAGCGGAAACGCCAGGTCGGCCAGCGGGCCGCCTTGCAGGAAGCTGGCCAGCAGCCAGCCGGCCGGCACCATCGCCAGCAAGGTGACCAGGCCCACCATGAAGATCGGGATGTCCTGTTCGGTGCGGTCAATGACGGCGCCGGCCAGCTTGGCTTTACGGGCCGTTTCCATGGCGGACTTCAGGCCGCCCAGGATCGGCTTGGCCAGGCCGGCCAGCGTGATGATGGCAGCGACGCCAATCACGCCGGCGCCCATCATCCGTACTTCCTTCGACCAGATCGACAGCGCGTGGCCGGCGGCGTCCATGCCGGCAGCCGCAGGCGTGAGCGACGTCATCAACGGCACCAGGATGCCCCAGGCGATCACCAGGCCCGCCAGCATGGCGATGCCCACCGTGATGCCCATCAGGTGGCCGGCGCCGATCAGCGCCAGCGAACCGGCTGCGCCGATGCCGGTGGCGCCGGTGCCAGTGCGGAAATAAAAGGTCAGTTCGGCGGCCATCACCTTGGCGGCAGCGCCGGCGGCAAACACGGCCGAGGCAATCGCGCCCAGCAGCACGGCGCGCAAGCCGGCCTTGCCTTCTTCCGCGCCTTCGCGGGTGGCGGTGCCAACTTTCAGCACTTCGGCCGCCGCCACGCCTTCGGGGTACGGCAGCGTCGATTGCGACACCAGCGCGCGCCGCAGCGGCACCGTGTACATCACACCGAGCACGCCGCCGATGGCGCACGCGCCAAAGGTAGGCCAGAACGGCACGTGCGCCCACCAGCCCACCATCAGCAGGCCAGGCAGCACGAAAATCACCGAGGCCAGCGTGCCGGCGGCCGACGCGATGGTCTGGACGATGTTGTTTTCCTGGATGGTGGCGTTCTTGAAGGCCGACAGCAGCGCCATCGAAATCACCGCCGCCGGAATCGACGTGGCAAAGGTGAGGCCTACCTTGAGGCCCAGGTACACCTGGGCCGCGGTGAACACCAGCGTGATCAGAATGCCGAGGAAAATCCCGCGAACGGTGATCTCCCTGGGATTGGACAGTGCCGCACTATTCATCGTTAAAAACTCCGGATGACAATATTGTTTATATGGTTAATAAAAGCAAGACGGACCATGATATCCGAATCCCGGACCGGCCAGCAGGTAAAATAGCGGATTGTCAGAACGATTTTGAAGGTCAGAGCATGTCGATACAATGGTACCCGGGGCATATGAATGCCGCCAAGAAGAAGGCGGCCGAGCAGATGGAGAACATCGATCTGGTGATCGAGGTGGTCGATGCGCGCCTGCCCGAGGCCAGCACCAACCCCATGGTGGAGGAGCTGCGCAAGTTCCGCCAGCGGCCATGCCTGAAGATCCTGAATAAAATCGACCTGGCCGATCCCGCCGCCACCGCCCAGTGGGCCGACTATTACAATGCCCAGGAAGGCGTCACCGCCTATCCGATGACCACCAAGAAGCCGGCCGACGTGGCGCGCGTGACCGACCTGGCGCGCAAGCTCGCCCCGCACCGCAGCGTGCCCACCAAGCCGCTGCGCATCATGATCATGGGTATCCCCAACGTGGGCAAGTCCACCCTGATGAACGCGCTGCTGAAAAAACGCGTGGCCAAGGTGGGCGACGAGCCGGCCGTCACCAAGCAGCAGCAAAAGCTGTATCTGGATAAAAACACCATCCTGGTCGATACGCCCGGCATGTTGTGGCCCAAGATTGCGCTGCCTACCGACGGCCTGATGCTGGCCGCCAGCCACGCCATCGGCTCCAATGCGCTGATCGAGGAAGAAGTGGCCGTGTACCTGGCCGACGAAATGCTGATCCACTACCCGGAGCTGCTGGTGGCGCGTTACGGCTTCAAGGACATCGAAACTTTTGACGGCATCGCCGTGGTGGAAGGCATCGCGGCCAAGCGCGGCTTCCGCCAGAAGGGTGGCGACTACGATTTCGAAAAAGCGTCGCACACGTTCCTGGGCGACTACCGCAGCGGCATCCTGGGCCGCATTTCGCTGGAAACGCCGGCGTCGCGCCTGCAACGCCTGGCCGCGCACGAGGCCGAGATGGCAGTGAAAAATGCCGAAAAGGCCGCCGCCGCCGCCGAAAAAGCCCGCAACGCCGCCAACGGCAAGCGCGGGACATAACAAGCACGGAGCGTAACCGGTACCGTCAACCGAAAAGCCGTCATCCTCGCGCACGCGGGGATCCATCACCCCTTTGATTCGTGTTGACCCATGCAATGCTGGTGCTAATCAACCGTTCTATGGATCCCCGCGTTCGCGGGGATGACGGAGCTGCGGCCAGTGGTGTGGATGAATGTCTGCGCGAATGACGGAGCTGCGGTCGGCGGCGCCGGTTAGCGTTCGCGGGGACGACGGAGCAGGCGCCAACTAGCCGAATTTAAAACTGCTCACCGCCAGCGCGCCCATGAACGCATCTTCATGGTACGGCACCGTGGCCGCATCGTTTTCGGCCGCGCCCAGCGCCACCATCAGCGGCAGCAAGTGTTCTTCGCGCGGATGCGCCATGCGCGCGCCCGGAGCCCGGTCCCAGGCCAGCAACGCTGCCGTGCGTTCGGCCGGGGCCAGCGCCATCGCGCCACGCAGCCAGTCGTCGAATGCGTGCGAGGCCGCTGCGCCCTGCACATTGAACGCGCGCAGGTTGTGGTAACTGAGGCCGCTGCCCACGATCAGCACCCCTTGCTCGCGCAGCGGCGCCAGCAGACGGCCCACCGCGATGTGCGTGTGCGGATCGAGACCCTGCTTGAGCGACAGCTGCACGATCGGCACATCCGCCTCGGGAAACACGGGAACCATGGCGCTGAAGGTACCGTGGTCGAAACCGCGTTCGCCGTCCAGCATCGCGGCGTGGCCGCCTGCCTGCAGCAGCGCCTGCACCTGCGCCGCCAGTTCGGGCGAGCCGGGCGCCGGGTACTGCACCTGGTACGTGTGCGGCGGGAAGCCGCCGTAGTCGTAAATCATTGGCGGCTTGGCCGCCGACGACACCAGGAAGTCGCGTCCTTCCCAGTGCGCCGTGATTACCAGCACCGCACGCGGCGTGGCGCCAAGCTGGCGCGGGATGTCGCGCAGCGACGCGTCGAGCTGCGCGTACAGGTGGCCCACCTGGTCCATCATGAACGGCCACGGGCCGCCTCCGTGGGACAGGAAATAGGTGGGCAGGGCGGTGGTGGTCATGGCAAATACTCCGGTGGGGTCATACCAGTCAATATTAGGACGCTGGCGCTGCTCTGCAATGCCGGAAATATAGATCGTTCCTATCCAAAATCTGGATGGTCCGGGGCGCTGCAGCCGGGCCCCTTCTTATCGGGCGTATAATGTCCGCCTTCCGCTTTATTCAAGCTTTATTCAAAGACCAATCAATGACCATCTCTCTCCGTCCGCGCCTGCTGGCCGCCGCCGTCTCGTTCTGCTTTGCCGCTCCTGCCGCCCTGGCGCAAACCACTGCCGCCCTGGCGCAAACCACTGCCGAACTGGCGCCCGTCACCATTACCGGCGCTCGCTTCGACGCCGATCCGTCGCTGGCCCCCATTGGCGCTACCGTGATCACGGCGGACGACATCCGCCGCGCCGGTGCATCCGACGTGAATGCCGCGATCCGCAAGATTGGCGGCGTGTACGGGCGCCAGAGCCTGACCGGCAGCCCGGATTTCGGTCTCGACCTGCGCGGCTTCGGCGCCAACAGCGCCCAGAACATGGTGATCGTGCTCGATGGCGTGCGCCTGTCGGAAAATGAACTGAGCAATACCATCCTGTCCACCATCCCGGTCGACAGCGTGGAACGCATCGAAATCACGCGCGGCGGCACCAGCGTGTTGTACGGCGACGGCGCCACCGGCGGCGTCATCAACATCGTCACCAAGCGCCCGAACCAGCGCGCCGGCAGCGGCAGCGTGTTTGTCGAAGGCGGCCAGCTGGGCGCCGGCGAAGCGCGCGCCACCATGGCGCAATCGTGGGCCGATTTTTCGGCCGATGCCGCCGTGGGCCACCAGCGCACCGACAACTACCGCGACAACAACGACTTCAAACAAACCCAGTTGAGCGGTGGCCTGCAATGGCATGACGACGCCGGCCGCGTGGGCGTGCGCTACGAAGGCGCGCGCCAGGATTCGCGCCTGCCAGGTTCGCTCACCGAAGCGCAGTTCCAGGCCAACCCGCGCCAGACCCGTACGCCCAACGACTACGGCTCGCTCGACAGCGACCGTCTGACCGCGTTCGGCGAATACCGCGTGTTCGGCCACGATGTGGCTGCCGACCTGTCGTATCGCAAGAAGACGGTGGATTCGCTGTACGTGTTCGGCGGCCAGGCGTCGGCCAGCAGCTATGACACCCGGCAGTGGCAGTTCTCGCCGCGCGTGCGCAAGCTGGGCGCGGTGCGCGGCATGGTCAACGAACTGGTGGTGGGCGCCGACTTTACCAAGTGGGAACGCACCACCGAGTCGGGCTTCTCGGCTGCCGACGCCGAACAGAAATCGAAAGCTCTGTATATTCGCGACGAACTGCGCTTCGATCCGGTCCACGAGGGCCGCATCTCGGCCGGCGTGCGCCGCGAACTGTTCGACAAGAATTTCCGCGATCCGCTCGGTTATCCCACCACCGGCTACGACCAGACCCAGGGCTTGAACGCCTGGGAAGTGCAGCTGAGCTATATGCCGGTGCGCGGCCTCACCGTATTCGGCAAGGCAGGCCAGAGCTACCGCGTGGCCAACGCCGATGAAAACGCCTACGCCTCGGTTACCGACGCGTCGCTGCAACCGCAGAAATCGAAAGACCTGGAGCTGGGCGCCACCTATGCGGCCACGGCCGGCAGCAAGGTCACCGCGCGCGTGTTCCGCAGCAAGCTGACCAACGAGATCTACCTCGATCCGACCCTGAACTTCGGCTTCGGCTACAACACCAACCTCGATCCGACCAAGCGCCAGGGCTTCGAACTCGATGGTGAGCAGCGCATTGCCGCCGACTGGAGCGTGAGCGGCCATTACCAGTACGTCGATGCCAAGTTCCGCGCGGGCGCGAACAGCGGCAAGCAGATCGCGCTGGTGCCGGAAAACACCGTGACCGCGCGCCTGAACTGGGTGCCGGCCAGCGGCCAGAGCTTTGACGTCGGCGTGCAATGGGTGGATGAGCAGCGTTACGGCGACGACTTTGCCAACACCTGCTCGGGCAAGATCCCGTCGTACACCACGCTCGACGCCCGCTATGCGCGCAAGTTCGGCCAGTGGGAGCTGGCGCTGTCGGGCCTGAACCTGGCGGACAAGCACTACTACTCGCAAGCGTTCTCGTGCAAGGGCGGCATCTATCCATCCGACGGCCGCCAGCTGAAACTGTCGGCCCGCTACGACTTTTAAGAAAAACAGTGGTAATCTCGCGTCGTGGCACGTCCGCGACGCGGGCGCGAATTGATTGAAACGGGTAAGCGCATGAACGATATCAGTGATAAACGCAAGGACGCCGAAGGCAAGGTCATGAAGATCTACAAAGAGTCTTCACCGGCCATCGAAAACCTGTTCGAATGGGCCTACATCAACCACGTGGCCTGGAGCCTGGCGCTGGTGCTGGCGGGTGTGGTGGTGTGGCTGTCGGTGGCGCTGGTCAACGCCGAGAACCAGCGTTATGCGCTGCTCACCAAGCAGTGCCAGGACAAGGTGTTCAACACCGAAATCGATAAAAAATGCCTGCGCACCGTGAACTCGCGCGAGCACTGGTGGCAGCACCTGGGCTACGCGATTACCCACACCAGCCCGGAAAAATAACCTGGCTCACCGAAACCCGCAGCAGCGGGTTTTTTTACGAGGATAACCATGAAACAAGTGATACTGGTGACCGGCAGCAGCCGGGGCATCGGCGCCGCCACGGCGCTCCTGGCCAGCCGGCGCGGCTATGCCGTGTGCATCAACTACCTGGGCAACGCGCAGGCGGCCGAACAACTGCGCGCGCAGATCGCGGGCGAGGGCGGCACGGCGATTGCAGTGCAGGCCGACGTGGGCGTGGAGGCAGACGTGCTGCGGCTGTTCGCCACCATCGACGAGCAACTGGGGCCGGTCACGGCGCTGGTCAACAACGTGGGGGTGCTGGAGCAGCAGGGCAAGCTGGTGGACATGTCGGCGGAACGGCTGCAGCGCGTGTTCACCACCAATATCCTCAGCTACTTCCTGTGCAGCCGCGAGGCCATCAAGCGCATGGCCACGTCGCGCGGCGGCGCTGGCGGCGGCATTGTCAACGTGGGGTCGGGCGCCTCGAAGCACGGCGCCGGCAGTGTGTACGTCGATTATGCGTCGTCCAAGGGCGCCATCGATGTGATGACGCTGGGTCTGTCGAAGGAGGTGGGGCCGGACGGCATCCGCGTCAACTGCGTGCGGCCCGGGATTATTTATACCGACATCCACGCCAGCGGCGGCGATGCCGACCGGGTGAATAAACTGGCGGCCACCGTGCCGTTGCAGCGCGGCGGCCAGCCCGAGGAAATTGCGGAGACGATTTTATGGCTGCTCGGACCGCAGTCGTCGTATGTCAGCGGCGCCCTGCTTGACGCCGGCGGTGCGCGGTAAGGTGTTAAGCCTTGGTGTGAATCACCACGGTGCACGTGGTGCCGGCCACCAGCACCAGGTCTTTCGGTTTTTCGTCGATGTGGATGCGTACCGGCACCCGCTGCGCCAGGCGCACCCAGCTGAAGGTGGGGTTGACGTCGGCCAGCAGTTCGCGGCCCAGGGCGGCGTCGCGGTCGGTGATGCCGCGGGCGATGCTCTCGATATGGCCGCGCAGTTCGGTGTCGCCGCTCATCAGGTGAATCTTGACCGTGTCGTTAAGTTTCAGCAGCGGCAGCTTGGTCTCTTCAAAATACCCCACCACGTAGAACGAATCCTGGTTGATGACGGCCAGCTTGGCGGCGCCCACGGCTGCGAAATCGCCCGCGTGCACATTCAGGTTGGTGACATAGCCGGTGACCGGGGCGCGTACCACGGTGCGTTCCACGTTCAGTGCCGCGAGGTCGCGCGAGGCCAGTGCGGCCTGGTACTGCGCCGATGCCGTGCCCACCGCGAATTCCGCCGTCTCGCGGTTTTCGGCCGAGATGATCGAGGCATCGAGCGCATTGCGGCGGTTGGCTTCCTTGGTGCGGCGGCCTTTTTCCACCTGCTGGGACTTGAGCATGGCGTTGGCCTGCGCCAGCGCATTCTCGTAGCGTGCCTTGTCCACCACGAACAGCACATCGCCCTTGTGCACGAGCTGGTTGTCGCGCACCAGCACGTCGGTGACGGTGCCGGCAACGTCGGCGCTGATGGTGACCACGTCGGCCTTGATGCGGCCGTCACGGGTCCAGGCGGACTCCATGTAATGGTCCCACGCCATGCGGCCCAGGGTCAGGGCCGCGCCCAGCAACAGCAGGGTCAGGATGAATCGGAAGATTTTGGAAGCGCTCACGGAATACTCTCGCAGATAAGGTTGAATTTATTTATAGAGGAAGATCAGCAGGCCGCTGAAGATGCAGACAAACAGGCACACGCGCACCAGCGCCGGATGCCAGCTGCGGCGGTAGGCGCCAATGCGGTTGAGCAGGCTGTCGATCGCCACCTGCAGCAGCAGGGTCAGTAAAAAGAGCGGCAGAATGCCGGGCAGCAGCACGCCAAAAAAATTGATGTCACGCGGCATGGCGGGATTCTCCTGTTGATATCTGGTCCAGCAAGGACGTGTAAATGGAATGCAGGTCGGTCAGTGCGGTCGTCAACGCGGGCAGGCGCTCCGGCGTGGCGGCGGGCAGCACGGTGCGGATCGCCGACCCGGCCTGCAGGATCGCTTCGAGCGCCAGCTGGCCCTGCGCGCGTTGCGGCTGGTTCAGGTACTCGGCCACGCGCTGCACCACCTGCTGCAGGCTGTAGCGCACCGGCCCCGGCTGCGACGCGGCGATCAGCTGGCGCAGCTCGATCACGGCGTGACCCAGTTCCAGCAAGGTCAAACCCTGGCGCACCACGGCGCGCGCGGCGTCGCCCGGCGCCGGGCCGGACGAGGCATTGAGTTGGCTGAGCAGGTCGCGCACGCGGTTGTCGAAGCGCCGCTTCAGGCGATCGAGCCGGGCGGTGCAGGCCTGGCGTGCTTCGCGCCACAGCGCGGCAGCCACGTGGTCGCGCTGGCCCATGGTGTGCTCGGGCAGCACCACCGCGAACATCACGTACGCCACCACCACGCCCAGGATCAGCGACAGCTCGCTCGATAAAAACGTTTCGACGTCGTAGTGCATCTGGTTGGTGGGCACCAGCAGCGTGGCCGGGAACAGGCCCAGTCCGATGCCCACGCCGGCCCATTTCTGGATCGTGGTGACGTACGCGCCCAGCGCGAAAATGGGCAGCGTGGCCAGCACCATCGGGGCGAAATCGTCGGCGCGCGCCACCAGCCAGAATTCGGTAATAAAGCACAGCGGCACCGCGATCAGGAAGCCGATCAGCACCTGGTGCACCATGGCCGTGGGGCGCGGTGACGACGATGCCAGCGCGCAGAAAATCGTCGCCATCAGGATCACATTGCCCATGCCGGGCCAGGCCAGCCAGTACCAGGCGCCTGCCGCCACCAGCAGCGTGGCGGCCGCGCGGAAGCCCGAGGCCAGTACGATGGCGGGCGGGGTACGCGGCGTGTAGCTGACCGGGTCGCTCACTTCCTGCTGTTTTTCCTCGGCCAGGCCGTGGTACAGGGCGGCAAATTCGCCAAGGTCGCGGGCAAAGCGCTGCAGCAGTTCGACGGCGGTATCGAAGTCGATCTGCTGCGGGCGCTCCAGCGCTGCGCCGTTGTTCAGTTGTGCGCGCGCGGCAGCGATATCGGCGGCCAGGCCGGTGCGCATTTGCGCCATGCGCGCGGCGGTCAGGTCGTCGCGCAGCGCCACGGCCATGCGCTCGTGGATCGGTTCCACCAGGGCCAGGACTGGTACCGCCGCATTGGCGCGCAGGCGGTGGATCAGCCGGTGCAGCGTGTAGAACGTGGTGAGCACGTCCATGAAGGCGGCGTTGAAGGCGTGCAGCTGGCGCGTGTGCGAGCGTGAATGGTCCGCTTCAAAGAACGCGGCGGCGCGGCCCGATTCCAGCGCGGCGATGTCGGCGGCAAATTTCAGGTGATTGAGTTCGGTCTCGGCCGGCGACAAACGGTGTTCCAGCACCTTCTGGCAAAAGCCGATAAAGCTCGTGTAGCGCGCCTGCACGGTGCGCATCACCGCGTGCGAATGGCGGCGCGGGAAGATCACGTCGTGCACCACGGTGGCCACGATGATGCCCAGGCCTACCTCGGTGAGGCGGGTAATCGCCAGCGCGAACACGTGGTTGGGATTGTCGATGGCGGGCACCGCGATCATGCAGGCGGTATAACCGGCCAGCACAAAGCTGTACGAGCGCTGGTTGCGGTGCATGGCGGCGCCGCCCGTGCACAGCGCGATCCACAGCGCCACGCCGGTAAACAGCAATGCCGGCGATTGCGGGAACAGCGCCACCAGGATCACCGACGCGGTACATCCCACCAGGGTGCCCAGCAGGCGATTGAAGGCTTTTTCCAGCACCAGGCCGCTGCTGGGCAGGGCCAGGATAATGGTGGTGGCCAGGGCCGTGAAAGGGGAGTCGAGTTCCAGGCGGAAGGCCAGCCACAGCGCGGTGAAGGCGGCCAGCATCGATTTGGCCACGTACATCAGGCGCGGACCTTCGACGCCGAACCAGGCCGAGGTTTCCGCCGCCAGCCAAGGCAGCAATCGGCCGATTCCCGGCGCCGCGTTCTGCTGTGTTTCGGGAGGGACGGCGCGGGGGGAGTTCATGGGGTGGTATCAGCCTATGTCAGTGCTTCCAGGTTATCGAGCTGCCTTGTGAGCAGCGCTTCCAATGCGGCGATGTCTGCGGCGGAATATCCGTCGTAGGCACGGGTGGTGCTGGTCCAGACTTCGGGCAGCACCTTTTCGGCCAGGGCACGGCCGGCGTCGGTGAGCGTGATCATCACGCACCGGCGGTCGCCGGGCCGGTTGCCGCGCGAGATCAGGCCCTGGCTTTCCAGGTCGTTGCACACGCGCGTCAGGTTGGCCGGTTTCTCCATGCAGGCTTCGCCCAGCGTGGAGGCGGTCGATGTCTCATTTTCCGATCCGTACAGCACCGCCAGCACCATGTAGCTGGCATCGACCAGATCGTATTTGCGCAATGCCGCGTTGCTCAGGTCCTTGATGCGTTTCTGCACGTGGTAGCTCATGCGCAACAAGCGCATCAGCTCCTCCGGAAATTCAGGGATACGGGCATGGATGTTTTTCAGGCGCTTGTTGGTCGCGTCGAAACTACTGCTCATTGCCTTGCTCCTCTGCTCATCTAAAAGGGATAGATTGTACTATTAGAAACTGGAGGTCAATCCAGTTTTACGCCTCCGCCCAATGCCGTCATCAGCAATGCGTAGTTATCGAGTTGTTTGCTTGCCACTTGCACCATCTGCTGCTGTTCGTTCAGCAACGTCAACTGCGCATTGATCACGTTCAGCGAGTCGGTCATGCCGGCCTTGTAGGCCCGCTCGGCCAAGGCTTGCTGGCGCCGCGCCGACGTCAGCGCCTGTTGCGCCACATCGTTCTGCTGCTTGACCGACGCAATGCGCACCAGCGCATTGGCGACGTCGGACATGGCCTGGATCACCACGCCGTTGTACTGTTCCACGGCAACGTCATAAATGGCGGTCTGGTTGCCGAGCTGGCTGCGCAGGCGGCCGCCTTCAAAAATCGGCAGGCTGATTGCCGGCGTCACGCCGTACATCTTCGCGTGGCTTTCCAAAAAGCGCGGGAAGCCCAGCGACTGCAAACCGACAAACGCCGCCAGGTTCACGTTCGGATAAAAGTCCGCTTTGGCGCCGGCAATGCGTGCGCTGGCTGCTTCCACGCGCCAGCGCTGGGCCACGATGTCGGGCCGGCGGCCCAACAGCTCGGCGGGCAGGGTGGCGGGCACTTGTTCGCCCACGCCTGCTTCAAGGGTCAGCTGTGGCCGGGCGATCGACTCGCCGTCGCCCGGTCCTCGGCCGATCAGGGCTGCCAGCTGGTTGCGCAGCAGTGCGATCGTTTCGCCGACCTGCTCATGCTCGCGCTTGCCGGCTGACAGCGTTGTTTCAATATTCGATACTTCGAGTTCCGTGGCCAGGCCGGCGGCGCGGCGCTGGCGCGTGATCTCGAGGATGCGCTGGCGCTGCGCCAGATTCTCGGCCACGCTATCTTGCAGCGCGTAGTTCAGCGACAGCTGGATGTAGGTGCGCACGATGGCGGTTTCGAGCGTGAGCCGCGCCATCTGCGCTTCGGCCGAGGCCATGCGCACGTCGTCGAGCGCGGCGGCCAGCGCATCACGGTTGCGGCCCCACAGGTCGAGGTCGTACGAGCCGGACAGCATGGCGGTGTTCTTCCAGGCGGTCTTGCCAGCCAGCGCGGCGGGAATCGCGCCATTCGCGGTGTACAGCTCGCGGTCGATGCTGGCCGATGCGTCCACCTTTGGCAGCGTAGCGGCCCGGGCCACGCCGGCCAGCGACTCGGCCTGGCGTACCCGCGCTTCAGCGCCGCGCAGGTTGGGGCTGCCGGCAATCGCGGTGGCGATCAGGCTGTTGAGCTGTTCGTCGTGCAGCGCTTCCCACCAGGCTTGCGTGGGCCAGGCCACGTCGGCGCTGGCGCCCGCAATCGCCTTGCCGGCATTGAGCTCGGCTGGTTTCAATTGCGTGGCTTGCGGTTCGATCTTGCCCATGTCGGCGCAACCGGCAAGCACCGCCATCGCGCACGTCAGCATGGCAGCTGCGAGGGGGCGGAAGTGTGAGCGCGAGAGCATGGACACGATGATTCCTTTTTCTTATCTGCTTACTTGACGACGTGTTTGCGGGTCTGGGCAACGTCGAAGTCCGCTTCGGTTTCCAGCAGGGTGCCGTTTTTACGCGCTTCGATCACTTGTGCCTGCACTTCGGCGCGGGTCAGCGCGTGCGGTTGGGCAGTCGTGGCGGCAGCGGTAGCGGTGGTGCTGGCTTCGGCGGCAAAGGCGCTGCTCACGGTGGTAGCAGTGGCGGCAATGGCGAAAACGACGGTGGCGGCGGCGCGCAGCAGGTCTTTGGTAGTGGTGCTCATTTTTAGCTCCTGGTTGGTTGATGAATGTAACTATATCTCTGAATAGTACATTTGTAAAGTAAAGAATTCCTATCGGCACGATAGTGTTGATTGAACCCCACACGGTCGGGCATGCGTCGTGATGGGAGAAGTCGGGGTTATGCGTGTGCCCGCACCGAGCGCCAGCGCTGGCGGTGGTGCAATAGGGTTTTACAGTTGAAGGAGCAGATCATGGCAGACAGCACCCTGGACCCGGACAACATCCCCGCAGGTAACGACCGCAGCCTCGGTAGCGGCCACGGCACCCGTGGCCTGGGACCGAGCGACAATTCCGACAGCGGCAGCGACGTGGCCAACGACCACGACCTGGCGCTCGACAGCGATACCGACTCGCAAGGTACGGGCGAACGGATCGACGTCGGCTCGCAGACGCTTGAGGCCGGCGACATCGGTTTCGATCACGTGGAAGCGATGCCCTCGTCGGACCGCCTGGTCGATGGCGGCTTCCAGGATGCCGTGCCGCTCGACGATGACGGCAGCGTGCCTGACGACCATCTCGGCCTGGAGTCCGAGCCCGACGACAGCCGTGGCGACAGCGACACCGAGGTAAAAGGCGACATCGAGGGCGGTGAAGAACTGGGCCGCCGCACCGGTGGCGTACCCACTGCGCGTCCCTGAGCAGCGCGGCAACCGCGCACCGCCCCGGCGGCAACCGGTTGCCGCCGCGCCATGAAAAAAACCCCCGTACCCTTTGCAGGGCCGGGGGTTTTTTATGGTGCAGCCGGAGCGTCTTCGGTCAGTTGAAGTTGGCGGCTGCGAAGTCCCAGTTCGCCAGCGCGAAGAAGGTCTCGATGTACTTAGGACGCACGTTGCGGTAGTCGATGTAGTAAGCGTGTTCCCACAGATCGCAGGTGATCAGGGCTTTGGCATCGGTGGTCAGCGGGGTGGCGGCGTTCGAGGTGTTGACGATGTCCAGCGAACCGTCAGCCTTTTTCACCAGCCAGGTCCAGCTCGAACCGAAGTTGCCCACGGCCGACTTGGTGAATTCTTCCTTGAACTTGTCGAACGAACCCCACTTGGCGTTGATGGCGTCGGCCAGCGCGCCGCTGACGGCTTTGCCGCCCGGGGTCAGGCTGTTCCAGTAGAACGTGTGGTTCCATACCTGGGCCGAATTGTTGAAGACGCCGCCCGACGACTTCTTGACGATTTCTTCCAGTGGCAGTTCTTCGAACTCGGTGCCCTTGATCAGGTTGTTCAGGTTGGTCACATAGGTCTGATGATGCTTGCCGTAGTGGTATTCCAGGGTTTCTTGCGAAATGTGCGGTGCCAGGGCGTCGATGGCGTACGGCAGTGGTGGCAGGGTATGTTCCATGGAGTTTCCTTTAGGGGAGGGTTGAACAGAAAGACTGTGAACAAAAACACGCAGTTTTTGGCGAAACGTCATTATTGTAAGGGGGATGCCGTTCCCCTGCCAAAATGGCCCGGGTTTTCGTGTGGGCAAGGAGTCTTAGCGAACGCGGCGGGTGGTTTCGCGGACGACCAACTCCACCGGCGGGATTTCGCCCTGCACGGCTTCGCCATTAATCAGGCGCAGCAGCGCGCCGGTGGCGATGCGCCCCATGTCGTACAGCGGCTGGCGGATGGTCGTCAGCGGCGGCGTGGTGTACGACGAACCGGGCAGGTCATCGAAACCCACCAGCGAGATATCGTCGGGCACGCGGATGCCCTTGCGGTACAAGGCCAGGCGCGCACCATAGGCGCTCAAATCGTTGGCAGCAAACACGGCGGTAAATTGCTGGTGGGTGTCGAACAGGCGGTTCATCGCCATCATGCCGCTGGCCTCGTGGTAATTGCCTTCCACGATCAGGGCCGGGTCGATCTCGATCTGCGCTTCTTCAAGCGCGCGGCGGTAGCCGGCCAGCCGTTCGTCGGCGTCGTGGTTGTTGACCGGGCCGGAAATGAAGGCAATGCGGCGGTGGCCCAGTTGCACCAGGTGGTGCACGGCCAGCCAGGCGCCATGTTCGTTGTCGGTCTTGAAGCCGAGCGCGGTGCTGGTATGCAGTGCGCGGCCGGTGGAGACGATCGGTTTCTGGGTGGAGAATTTGAGCACGACATCGTCGGCAATGCGGCCCGACAGCAGGATGATGCCATCGACCTTGCGCGCCAGCAGCAGGCGCACGCGGTCGGTTTCCTCTTCCGCATTCCAGTGGCCGCTGACGATTACCGACGCGTAGCCGGTGCCTTTCAGGCCGTCGTCGATGCCGCGCAGGGTCTCGTCGAAGAACGGCGACGAGATGTCCTGCACCACGATGCCGATGGTCATCGAGCGGCCTTTTTTCAGGCCCTGCGCCATCTGGTTGGGCGCGAAATTGACTTGCTCGATGGCGGCCAGCACGGCTTGGCGCTTGTCGTCCGACACCTTGGCAGTACCGTTCAGGATGCGCGAGACGGTACTCGGTGATACCCCCGCCAGGCGGGCTACGTCCATGAGTGTCGATGGGCCGGAGGAGGGGGAAGAGTCTGGCAACGTGCAATCCTTGTCGAAGTATTATGAAAACCTTTTCAGCGAAGATTACCATAGATAGGGCGCTGACTTATAATCGACCGCCAGATCAGGTACAACGCACAACAAAAATAAATCGGGGGAAGAGACATGGAATCATCGTTTGCGCACAGCGCCAGCGGCCCGCGCCTGCTGGCCGACGTGGGCGGCAGCAGCGCCAGTTTTGCGCTGGAAACCGCGCCGCACCGCATCGACGCCGTCTGGGTGGCCGACTGCGCCGCCTATCCCACGCTGGGCGCGGCGCTGGTGGCTTATCTGGCGCAGCCGGCCACGGTGGCGGCGGGCGGCTACCAGGCGCGCTACGCCGGCATTGCAATTGCCAATCCGATCGACGGCGACTGGGTCACCATGACCAACCACCACTGGTCGTTTTCGATCGAGGCCGTATGCTCGCAGTTCAGCCTGAAGTCGCTGGTGGTGGTCAACGACGTGCGCGCGCTGGCGTGCGCGCTGCCGCTGCTGGCGCCCGACCATCAACACCAGGTGGGGGGCGGCGCGCCGCGCGCTGGCGCCGTCATCGGCCTGGTGGGGGCCGATGCGGGACTGGGCGTGTCGTACCTGGTGCCGGCGGGCGAACGCTGGATCGCCGTCGACAGCGAGGGCGGCCACGGCACCTTCGCCCCGGCCAACGACCGCGAGATCGATATCCTGCGCTATGCGCGCCGGCACCATGAACACGTCTCGAGCGAGCGGCTGGTGTCGGGCATCGGCCTGGTGCTGGTGTACCGCGCCTTGTGCGAACGGGCCGGCGTGGCGTCCGAGGGCTGGAGCACGCAGCAGATCGTCGAACGCGGGCTGGGACGGTTATGCCCGGTGTGCGAGGAAACGCTGCACGCGTTTTGCGAGATGCTGGGTACGGTGGCCGGCAACGTGGCGCTGACCCTGGGCGCCAAGGGCGGCATTTATATCGGCGGGCGCACGGTGCTGCAGATGAGCGAGTTTTTCGAACGGTCGGGGTTCCGGGCACGGTTCGAGCAGAAGGGCCGATTCTCGGACTACCTGGCGCATATCCCGACGTATGTGATTACGGAAAAATATCCGGTGTTGATCGGCATGTCGGCGATGTTGTCTACGGGATGATATAAAGCGGCTCACAGGTTCCATAGACAGCCTGAGCGGCTATTGCGTCGCTTCGATCGTTATCGTTGCCGTCCCTTCCGCCACCCGCACCTGCAGCACTTTCCCCGCCACGATCTGCGAAGGCGCCCGCACCACTGCGCCAGCGTCGTCCGTCACTATCGCGTACCCCCGCTCCAGCGTGCGCTGCGGATTCAACAACTCCAGCTGCGACGACAGCGCCAGCAACGCTGCGCGCCGCTGCTGTACCGTGCGCGCCATGCCGGTGGCGGCGCGGTGGCGCAGGCTGTCCAGCGCGGTACGTGCGGCGCGCGTGTCGGGCGTGCACGCAGCCATGCGCGCGCCCAGACGATCGAGCTGGTGGCGCGCCCGCAGCACCGGCGCGCGGTTGGCGTGGGTCATGGCCGTGGCCAGCGCCAGCAGTTTTAACCGCTGCTGGCCAATCTGGGCATTGGGGTTGAGCAGGCGGCGCGTGTACCCGTCCAATGTCTGCGACGATTCGCTCAAGGCGCGGCGCATGGCGCGGCGCAGGTCGGTGGCATCGGTGCGCACCGATGCCAGCCAGTCGGCGCGCGGCGTGACCGCCAGTTCGGCCGCCGCCGTAGGCGTGGCCGCGCGCAGGTCGGCGGCGAAATCGCAGATCGTGAAATCGGTCTCGTGGCCCACGCCGGAAATCACCGGCATGCGGCAGTTGGCTACCGCGTAGGCCACGTCTTCGTCATTGAACGACCACAGGTCTTCGATGCTGCCGCCGCCCCGGCACACGATCAACACGTCGCAGTCGTTGCGCAGCGAGGCCGTGTCGATGGCGGCGGCGATTTTTTGCGGCGCCAGCTGGCCCTGCACCGGCGTGGGATACAGCACGATGTGCACGTGCGGCGCACGGCGGCGCAGCGCCGTGAGCACGTCGCGCAGCGCCGCCGCCTGCGGGCTGGTGACGATGCCCACCGTGCGCGGGAACATCGGCAGGGCGCGCTTGCGGTCGGGGTGGAACAGGCCGGCCGCGTCGAGCTTTTCCTTGAGCCGCAAAAACGCTTCGAACAACGACCCCACGCCGGCGCGGCGGATCGCCTCCACGTTGATCTGGTAATCGCCGCGGGCGCCATACAGCGTGACCAGTGCCCGCACTTCCACCTTGTCGCCTTCGCGCGGGGTGAAGTTGGCGTACTGGGCGCGCCCACGGAACATCACCGCGCGCACCTGGGCGGCATTGTCCTTGAGCGTGAAATACCAGTGGCCGGAACTGGCGCGGGTAAAGTTGGAGATCTCGCCCGCGATCCACGTCAGCGGGAACGAGCGCTCGAGCAGCCGCGCCACCGCCTGGTTCAGCGCGGACACGGTGATCACGGGGGCGGTGGCAGGGGCGGCATCAGGTGGTTCGTCGTAGTTCATCGTTTCATTCATGGAAACTATCCACACTATGTGAAATTGGTCACACAGCAGTCATCTAGTAGAAAACGCAGGAAGTATTATAGATAGGTACATGATTTTAAACGAAAAATAATGCTGCCTTATTTACTTGCATTGAGAAAAAACCCTTATGGATCAAGGACATCAGCGTTGGCGGACGAGGTTACACACAAAGTTATCCACACAATCTGTTCATTACCTTGGCGCGTGCCGGTGAGCGATAGCTATTGTATGGTGTGCCTAAATTTTGTGCTGCAACAGTAATTTGTGACAAATCAATGACTTAGGATCTGCTTAAGGGTATTACACACAATTTTGTCCACAGAAGATGTGCAAAAGTCCGAGCTTGTCCACCGCACCGGCGGTCGGGACAGGGAGCCGGCAACCGCCATCCACCCGTCGACGGCGCTGCCTGTTTTTTGTGCATGGTAAAACTATCGTTATAAATCAATTGCTTACGGCATCGTGTGCAGCCTTGCGCACAATCTTATCCACACAATATGTGCAGAAGAGCACAGGCTGGGCCGATAGGACAAATTTATCGGTCGCGCCAGCCTATTGGTCTGTGGAAAACCGCGTTTCGGCGCCTAAACGGCGGATCTGCCAGATTTTTACTCATGGCAAAAAAACCGTGTGGTATCAACGACTTGGTGGTTTTAAATTGGTATTGCACACAATTTTATCCACATATTTTGTGCAGAACTTTATAGTATGACGTGGGGGCTGGCGGCACCCGGCGTGCTGCTGGCGTGCCGGATTTTTGCTCAGGGTAATAATTCCCAATGAAATCAAGGTGATACGCTGCAAGCGGTGGTCTTGCGCACAATCTTATCAACAGAATGTGGGCATAAGTGCCGGGCGGCGTCGCCTCTTGCCGACTGCGGCCCAACAAGATACATTGCGCCTGCGGGTGTTCCCGCTCTCATTCATCCACAGGAGTTTGTTTTGCTCGCCATTTTCCAAGCTGCAGGTTGGCCCATCTGGTTGTTGCTGGTCGCATCCATCGTCGCCACGGCGCTGATTATCGAACGCTTGCTATATTTGCGGCGTAGCAAAATCCTGCCGAAAAAGTTGCTCGACGAAGTCGTGCAGGTCTATCGCAGCGGCAATATCACGGCCGATATTCTCGACAAGCTGGAAAAAAGTTCGCCGCTGGGTGTGGTGCTGGCGTCCGCGCTGCGCAATATCGATGCCCCGCGCGACGTCATGAAGGAGTCGATCGAGGAAGCGGGCAGCGGCGTGGCCCACACGCTCGACCGCTTTCTTACCACGCTGGGCACCATCGCCACGCTGGCCCCGCTGATGGGCTTGTTCGGCACGGTGGTGGGCATGATCGAGATTTTCGGTTCGCAAAATCCGTCGGGCGCCAATCCGGCGCAACTGGCGCACGGCATTTCCGTGGCGCTGTATAACACCGGCTTTGGCCTGGCCATTGCCATGCCCACCCTGGTGTTTTACCGCCATTTCCGCGCGCTGGTGGACAGTTTCGTGATCGAGATGGAACAGCAGGCCGTGAAATTCGTCGATGTCGTGCATCGCCAGCGCAAGTAAGGACCCGGCATGAACTTCCGCAAAGGCAAGGGTCGCGAAGACCCGGAGATCAACCTGATCCCGTTTATCGACGTGCTGCTGGTGATTTTGATTTTCCTGATGGTCTCCACCACGTACAGCAAATTTACCGAACTGCAAATCACGCTGCCCACGGCCGATGCGCCCAAGCCCGAGGACAAGCCGTTCGAACTGAACGTGACGGTCGATGCCAAGGGCAACTACACGATCAATGGCGATCCGGTGTCGTTCCGCGACGTGGCCGGGCTGGCGCAAGCGCTGCGCTCGGCCGCCGACAAGGGCGGCCTCACCGGCAAGGCGCCGGTCGTCATTGTCAACGCCGACCAGTTTGCGATGCACCAGATGGTGGTGAACGTGATGGAAGCGGCGCGCGTGGCCGGTTATGACAAGCTGACGTTCGCGGCGCAGACCGGGGGCGGAAAATAAGCGCCGGACTGGAAGCCACGCTCACCCGCAACTGGCTGCGCCGCGGACCGCTGGCCTGCGCCTTGTGGCCGGTCTCGCTGGTGTTCCGCGCCGTCACCGGCGTGCGCGCTGCCCTGTTTCGCGCCGGCTGGCTGGCGTCGGCGCGGTTGCCGGTGCCGGTGGTGGTGGTCGGGAATATTTATATCGGCGGCACCGGCAAGACGCCGCTGACGATCTGGCTGGTGCAGGCCCTGCAGGCGGCCGGCATGCGGCCCGGCGTGATTTCGCGCGGCCATGGCGGCAAGGCCGACACCGCGCGCGCGGTGGGGGCCGGCTCCACGCCGCACGAAGTGGGGGACGAACCGCTGCTGATCCACCAGCGCACCGGTTGCCCGGTGATGGTGGGCCGCGACCGCGCCGCCACCGGCCGCGCGCTGCTGGCGGCCCATCCTGACGTCGACATCGTGCTCACCGACGACGGCTTGCAGCACTATGCGCTGCAGCGCGATATCGAAATCATCCTGTTCGACGGCCGCGGCGCCGGCAATGGCTGGCTGTTGCCGGCCGGACCGCTGCGCGAGCCGGTATCGCGCCGGCGCGATTTTACGGTGATTAATGCGCCGGTGCTGACCGAAGCGCTGGTGCGGTCGGTCGGTGGTGGTCCGGTGCCGGTAACCCCGGTGGTGGGGGCTGACCCCGTGCGGGGTCAGCCCCCCGGGGAGCGCAATGCGGGGTGCTGGCAAGCGCCGTTGCAGATGACGCTGGGTGGAGGCTATGCCGAGCAACTGATGGACCGCAGCCGGCGCCAGTCGCTGGCGCAGCTGGGGGAGGGTGGCCAGCGGCTTGCCGCTGCCGCCGGCATCGGCAACCCGGCGCGGTTTTTCGGCATGCTGGAAGCGGCCGGGTTGAGCATCGAAAAGCTGCCGCTGCCCGACCACCACGACTTCCGCGACCGGCCTTTCGACGCCCTGCATGCCGACGTGATCTTGATCACCGAGAAGGATGCAGTAAAATGTGCGCAAATTGAAGAACTCAGAGGCGACCCGCGACTATGGGTCGTCCCGGTCACGGCGCACATTGACGGCGCGCTGGCCGACCAAATCGTGGAGAAATGTCGTGGACGCTAGATTGCTTGATATCCTGGTTTGCCCGGTCTGCAAAGGCCCCCTGGAGTACGATAAGAAGGCCCAGGAAATGATTTGCAAAGGCGACCGCCTGGCATTTCCAATTCGTGACGGCATCCCCATCATGTGGGCCGACGAAGCCCGCACCTTGCAGGACAAGGCGGAATAAGTGAGTCCAGTCGCTCCGTTCATCGTCATCATCCCGGCGCGCCTGGCCTCCACCCGGCTGCCCAACAAGCCGCTGGCCGACCTCGGTGGCAAACCGATGGTGGTCCGCGTGGCCGAACGCGCGCAGGAGTCGGGCGCGGCGCGCATCATCGTCGCCACCGACCATGACGACATCCGCGCCGCCTGCGAGCAGCATGGCGTGGAAGTGTGCATGACCCGTGCCGACCATCCGTCCGGCACCGACCGCATTGCCGAAGTAGCGCGCACGCTGAACCTGCCGCCCGATGCGGTGGTGGTCAACCTGCAGGGCGACGAGCCGCTGATCGACCCGGGCCTGCTGCGCGCTGCCGCCGCCTGCATCGGGCTGGACGTGCCGATGGCCACCTGCGCCCATCCGCTGCACGACGCTGCCGACGCGTTCAACCCGAACGTGGTGAAGGTGGTGCTCGACAAGGCCGGACGGGCGCTGTATTTTTCACGCGCCACCATCCCGTGGAACCGCGACGCGTTTGCGCAATCGCAGACCACGCTGCCAGCCGGCCACGTGCCGCTGCGCCACATTGGCCTGTACGCCTACCGCAACGATTTTCTGCAAGCGTATCCGGCGCTCGACGTGTCGCCGCTGGAAAGCATCGAAGCGCTCGAGCAGTTGCGCGTGCTGTGGCATGGCTACCCGATTGCGGTCCACGTGACCGACACGGCGCCGGCGGCCGGCGTCGATACACCCGAAGACCTGGTCCGGGTGCGCCTGCATTACTGATGTGCGGATTGATAAAAATCAATCCGCTTGCCCGGGCTGACCTGCTATAACGTTCCATGCCGGTGCGTCGGTCAGCCAGTGGGCGCCACACTGGTGCAATATTCATACGGAATATCTACCACGCACCCGTTTTTGCCCGTGAAGAACGGTATAAACGGTTACAAACTGGCTGATGGGCCAAGTTTTGTGGTAAGTTTCGTACCAAGATAGTCGGATAATCAGTATTACTACTAAGAACCTTGAAGGTTCCGTGCTGTGTCCGCGCAACAACTAACAACATTCATCACATCCTCCCAAAAATCTGTTTTAGGAAACTTCATGCGTCTCATTCTGTTAGGAGCACCAGGGGCTGGCAAGGGCACCCAGGCTAATTTCATCAAAGAAAAATATAACATTCCACAGATCTCCACCGGCGACATGCTGCGCGCGGCGATCAAGGCCGGCACCGAACTGGGCTTGGCTGCCAAGCAGGTGATGGACGCCGGCGGCCTCGTGTCAGACGATCTGATCATCGGCCTGGTCAAGGAACGCCTGAAGCAGGACGATTGCGCCAACGGTTACCTGTTCGACGGTTTCCCGCGCACCATTCCGCAAGCGGACGCGATGAAAGACGCCGGCATCAATGTCGACTACGTGCTGGAAATCGACGTGCCCGACGCGTCGATCATCGAGCGCATGGACGGCCGCCGTTGCCATCCGGGTTCGGGCCGCGTGTACCACGTCAAGTTCAACCCGCCTAAAGTTGACGGCAAGGACGATGTCACCGGTGAAGACCTGGTGCAGCGTGAAGATGACAAAGCCGAGACCGTGAAAAAACGCCTCGACGTGTATCACAACCAGACCGAAGTGCTGCTTGGCTATTACAACGACTGGGCCAAGTCGGGCACCGCTGGTGCACCAAAGTATCGTCGCATTGCCGGGGTAGGCCCCGTCGAGCAAATCCGCGATAGCGTGTTTGCTGCGCTGGCCGAGTAAGACCTGAAAGCGGACTGAACGTCCGCTTTTTTTATGGGCTGTTTGGGTGGTCCCCGCCGTGACGTTTTGTGAAGTGTGCAGTTTGCGCAGTTTAATCAACGACAACAAGAGGGGACACTATGGCAGCCAGTTTGTGGTTAGCAGTCGGTTGCGGCGTTATTGCCGTCATTTACGGCCTGTGGTCGCGCAGCTGGATCTTGCGACAGGATCCCGGCAACGCCCGCATGCAGGAAATTTCGCTGGCCATCCAGCAGGGCGCCGCTGCCTACCTGGCGCGCCAGTACCGCACCATCGGCATCGTCGGCGTGGTGCTGCTGGTCCTGATTGCCATCTTCCTCGACTTTAACACCGCGCTGGGCTTTTTGATCGGCGCCGTGCTGTCGGGCGCCTGCGGCTTCATCGGCATGAACGTCTCGGTGCGCGCCAATGTACGCACCGCCCAGGCTGCCACGCGCGGCATGAACGCTGCGCTCGACGTGGCGTTTCGCGGCGGCGCCATTACCGGCATGCTGGTCGTGGGACTGGGCTTGCTGGGCGTGGTGCTGTTTTATATGTACCTGACGGCCGGCCTGCCGCCCGACCTGGCCGCTGCCACCGTCAACACCCATCAACTGATCGAACCGCTGATCGGGCTGGCGTTTGGCGCCTCGCTCATTTCCATCTTCGCGCGCCTCGGTGGCGGCATCTTTACCAAGGGCGCCGACGTCGGCGCCGACCTGGTGGGCAAGGTAGAGGCGGGCATCCCCGAAGATGATCCGCGCAACCCGGCCGTGATTGCCGACAACGTGGGCGACAACGTCGGCGATTGCGCCGGCATGGCCGCCGATCTGTTCGAAACTTACGTGGTCACCTTGATTGCCACCATGCTGCTGGGGGCGCTGTTGATGGTCAATGCGCCGGTGGCGGCCGTGGTCTATCCGCTGCTGCTGGGGGCAGTGTCGATCATCGCGTCCATCATCGGCTGCTCGATGGTCAAGGCCAAACCGGGCAAGAAAATCATGGCGGCGCTGTACACGGGCTTGTGGTGGGCGGCGGGGCTGTCGCTGCTCGGCTTTATCGCGGTGACGTGGTATGTGTGGCCCGACCCGGCAGTGCGCCTGCGGCTGCTCGGTTGCACGGTAGTGGGCATCGTGCTGACGGGCCTGATGGTGTACATCACCGAGTACTACACCGGCACCGACTTCGCGCCGGTCAAGCATATTGCCCAGGCGTCCACCACCGGTCACGGCACCAACATCATTGCCGGCCTGGGCGTGTCGATGAAGTCTACGGCCTACCCGGTGCTGGCCGTGTGCGCCGCCATCCTGGTGTCGTACCAGCTGGGGCAGCTCTATGGCGTGGCGATTGCCGCCACGGCCATGTTGTCGATGGCCGGCATCGTGGTGGCGCTCGACGCCTACGGGCCCATTACCGACAATGCCGGCGGCATTGCCGAAATGGCCGGTATGCCCGAGTCGGTGCGGGCCATTACCGATCCGCTCGACGCCGTGGGCAATACCACCAAGGCGGTCACCAAGGGCTATGCGATCGGCTCGGCCGGGCTGGCGTCGCTGGTGCTGTTTGCCGACTACACCCACGCGCTGGAGTCCACCGGGCGCCACATCACCTTTGATTTGTCGAACCCGATGGTGATCGTGGGGTTGATTATCGGCGGCCTGATTCCATACCTGTTCGGCGCCATGGCAATGGAAGCGGTAGGGCGCGCCGCCGGCGCCGTGGTGGTCGAGGTGCGGCGCCAGTTCCGCGACATCAAGGGCATCATGGAAGGCACGGCCAAGCCGGAATATGACAAGGCGGTCGACATGCTCACGGCGTCGGCCATCCGCGAGATGATCATCCCGTCGCTGCTGCCGGTGGTGGTGCCGGTCATCGTGGGCATGCTGCTCGGGGCGGCGGCACTGGGCGGCATGTTGATGGGCACCATCGTCACCGGGCTGTTCGTGGCGATTTCCATGACCACCGGCGGCGGCGCCTGGGACAACGCCAAGAAATACATCGAAGACGGCCACCACGGCGGCAAGGGCTCCGAGGCACACAAGGCGGCCGTCACCGGCGATACCGTGGGCGATCCGTACAAGGACACGGCCGGGCCCGCCATCAATCCTCTGATTAAAATCATCAACATCGTGGCGCTGCTGCTGGTGCCGCTGTTGCCGGCCACGGGCTGGGTGGCGGTGAGCGCGCCGGTGGCGGCGCATGCACCGGCCGTGATCGTGGTCCCGGCCGGCATCATCACGCCCGGCGAAATCGACGCCCCGCGCTAACCGCGCACCCGGCTGGCAGCGATCAGCGCGCGCTATCGCATGCCCCGGCCGTGCGGGGCAACACTGCACCACCTGCCGCGCGCCGCAACCGCCCGGATACCGGTACGCTGGGCGCCATCACCAGCAGGAGGAGACAGCATGAACAAGATCGAATCGGCCGCGCGCCAGGGGGCCATGCTGGCGCTGCTGGCCACGGCGCTGCTGGGGACGGGCGCCCGGGCCCAGCAAGCGGCGCGGGAACCCACCCAGCCGCCAGCGCCCGAAGTGGATACCGAAAAAGAGGTATACGCCAAGCTGCCGCCATGCAAGCTCAGCGACGACGGCAAACACCTGGCCGAAGAACCATGCCGTACTGCCAAGGCCCGCGAACCGGTGCCACGGCGGGCGGTGCCGCAAGCGATCGAGCGGGTGCCACCAGCCGCCGGCAAAGCAGCCAGTCCGGCGCCGCCGTCCAGGGTGCTGCCCACGCCGCCGCGCCAGCCGCAGACCACGCCCGGTACCGCGGATAGCCGTCCCGGCGCACCAATCCCCACTGCCGGCTGCGATGCCGGCGGCTGTTACGGCCCCGGTGGCCAGCGCTACAACAACGGTCCCGGCGCCACCGTGGTCAGCCCCAGCGGCAAGCTGTGCTCGCGCAACGGCGCCTGGATCCAGTGCTGAGCTGATTGGCGGCGCCGGCCCGGCGCTTGTCGCGTGGCGCGGCCATTGCTGGCGCGCGCCTTGCGCTGCCGGTATTTCCTGCTACCCCGGGGCTGCTGCGGCAGCAGTGGCGATGCCGGGCGCATTGTGTTACGTTAACGTAAACGTCAAGATGAGCGTCAACGACAACACAAAGGAGATGTCATGCAGATTGCAGACCAGGTATTCATCATCGCCGGCGGCGCCTCAGGACTGGGCGCGGCCACCGCACGCATGCTGGCGCACGCGGGCGGCAAGGTCGTGCTGGCCGATGTGCAGGAAGCGGCTGGCAGCGCCCTGGCAGCGGAACTCGGCGGCGTATTCGTGCGTTGCGATGTCACGTCCGAAGCTGACGGCCAGGCCGTGGTGGCGGCAGCGACCGGGCTGGGAACCCTGCGCGGCCTGGTCAACTGCGCCGGCATCGCGCCGGCCGCCAAAACCGTGGGCAAGGACGGCCCGCATGCGCTCGACCTGTTCCAGCGCGTGGTGGCCATCAACCTGGTGGGAACGTTCAATATGGCGCGGCTGGCGGCGGCCGCCATCGGTCAGACCGCGCCGCTCGATAACGGCGAACGCGGCGTGATCATCAACACTGCATCGGTCGCCGCCTACGACGGCCAGATGGGGCAGGCCGCGTATGCGTCGTCCAAGGCCGCGGTGGCCGGCCTGACGCTGCCGATGGCGCGCGACCTGGCGCGCAGCGGCATCCGCGTGATGGCCATCGCGCCCGGTATTTTCGAAACGCCGATGATGCTCGGCATGCCGCAGGAAGTGCGCGATGCGCTGGGCGCGATGGTGCCGTTCCCGCCCCGGCTGGGCAGGCCGGACGAGTATGCGCAGCTGGTGCGCGCCATTGTCGAGAACCCGATGCTTAACGGCGAAGTGATCCGATTGGATGGGGCGATCCGCATGCAGGCCAAATGAGAAAAGCTCATAAGGTTCACCAGCAAACGATTTAAACGATTTCGTGTACGATGACCGCTCAGGCGCGCCGCAGGTTGCGCGCCCCGATCCGGAGAGTACATGATACGTTTGAAGACCCTGGCGCTTGCCGTCACCATGCTGGGCGTGCTGCACGTCCCCGCCCACGCTCAATTGCAGGCGCCTGCCACCGTTCCCGGCGCGGTTCCCGGTATGAACCACGACGTGGCGCCGGAGATCGCCACCGGCTACAACGCCAAAACCGGCAAGTCGTCGCAGAAGTTCATGGTGGCTGCCGCCAATCCGCTGGCCACGCAGGCCGGTTACCAGATCCTCAAGCAGGGCGGCGCCGCCATCGACGCGGCAATCGCCACGCAACTGGTGCTCACGCTGGTCGAACCGCAATCGTCGGGCATCGGCGGCGGCTCGTTCATGCTGTACTCCGACAGCAAACGTGTGCAATCGTACGACGGCCGTGAAACCGCGCCGGCTGCTGCCGACGAGCACCTGTTCCAGGACCAGGACGGCAAGCCGGTCTCGCGCGAAACCGGCGTGGTGGGCGGCCGCTCGGTCGGCGCGCCCGGCGTGCTGCGCATGCTGGAACTGGCGCACAAGCAGCATGGCCGCCTGCCATGGAAAACCCTGTTCGCGCCAGCCATCAAGCTGGCCGACGACGGCTTTGCCGTCAGCCCGCGCCTCAATGCCCTGCTCAAGTGGGACAAATACCTGGCCCGCGATCCGGTGGCGCGCGCGTACTTCTTTGATGCCGCGGGCGAGCCGCGCCCGGTGGGCTACCTGCTGAAAAATCCGGAGCTGGCGCGCACGCTGCGCGAAATCGCCGACGGCGGCGCCGACGCTTTTTATAAAGGCCGCATCGCGCGGGACATCGCTGCCAAGGTGGCCGGTCACGCCACCAACCCGGGCAAACTCACCGCGCTTGATATCGCCGGTTACCAGGCCAAGGAACGCACGCCGATCTGCAGCGACTACAAGGCGTGGACCGTGTGCGGCGCGCCGCCGCCGTCGTCTGGCGGCATCGCCATCGCCCAGATGCTGGGCATCCTGGAAGTAAAGGACATCAGTCCGTACAAGCCGGTCAACGGCCAGCTCACCGCCGATGGCATTCACCTGTTCAGCGAAGCCGGCCGCCTGGCCTACGCGGACCGCAACCGCTACGTGGCCGATACCGACTTCGTGCCGCTGCCGGGCAAGGGCGTGTCGGCCATGCTCGACAAGCGCTACCTGGCCAAACGCGCGGCGCTGATCGGCGACAAGTCGATGGGCCACGCCAACTATGGCACGCCCGACACCATGGACGTGGCATGGGGGCTTGATACCGCGATCGACAAGCCATCCACCTCGCACCTGGTGGCGGTGGACGCGTTTGGCGGCGGCCTGTCGATGACCACGTCGGTGGAAGACGCATTCGGTTCGCGCCAGATGGTGGACGGCTTCATGCTCAATAACCAGCTCACCGACTTCTCGTTCGATTCGCAGGACGAGAACGGCCCCATTGCCAACCGGGTGCAGGCGGGCAAGCGGCCGCGCAGCGCCATGTCGCCCACGCTGGTGTTCGACAAGGGCACACACAAGCTGGTGCTGGCCACCGGCTCGCCGGGCGGCTCCACCATCATCAACTACGTGGCCAAGGTGCTGGTCGGTACGCTGGACTGGAAGCTCGATGTGCAGCAGGCCATCAGCCTGCCCAACCTCGGTAGCCGCAACGGCCCCACCGAGCTGGAAAAAGACCGGGTGAGCGCCAGCGTGATCGCGCAACTGAAGGCGCGCGGCCACGAGGTGCGCGAGACCGAGCAGAACTCCGGTTTGCAGGGCATCCAGCGCCGCACCGTGGGCGGCAAGGAGCAGTGGTTTGGCGGCGCCGATCCGCGCCGCGAAGGCATCGTGCTGGGCGATTGACCGTCGATGCACGCCGTTTTGGTGTGGCGGCAGGCGTTCAAAATGACGCCGTCCGCTTCCCCAAACCGGGGATACCCTGCTAATCTTGGGCCATGGGACGTCAAAAGAAAACAGGCCTGATCCTCACCGGGGGCGGCGCGCGCGCGGCCTACCAGGTGGGCGTACTGCAGGCCATCTCGGAGATATTATGGGAGGCGGGCTGGCCGCCCGCGCGCAATCCGTTCGACATCATTTGCGGCACCTCGGCCGGCGCCATCAACGCCACGGCGCTGGCCTGCCGCGCCGACAATTTCGACGAGGGCGTGCAAAAGCTGCTCGACGTGTGGCAGAACATCGAAGTGGCGCAGGTGTACCGCGCCGATTCGCTCGGCGTGCTGCGCTCGGGCGCGCGCTGGCTGTCGCTGCTGTCGTTTGGCTGGCTGCTGCGCAAATGGCGCGCCGCGCCGCCGGCGTCGCTGCTCGATAACACGCCGCTGGTCGGTCTGCTGCACCGCATGCTCGATTTGCCGCGGCTCGATGCCGTGCTGTCCGAAGGGCTGCTGCACGCGCTGGCCGTTACCGCCTCGTCCTACACCGCCGGCAACCACCTCACTTTTTACCAGACCGCCGCCGACATCGCGCCGTGGGTACGCATGCAGCGGCTGGCGCTGCAGGACCAGATCGGCGTGGAGCATTTGCTGGCGTCGTCGGCGATCCCGTTCATCTTCCCGGCCACGCCGCTGTTTACGGGAGACCGGCGGGAATACTGCGGTGACGGTTCGATGCGCCAGCTCGCGCCGATTTCCCCCGCCATTCACCTGGGGGCACGCAAGGTGCTGGTGGTGGGTGCCGGCCGGCTTACCGAGGCGTCGCGCCCCGCGCCCGAACAGGGGCAGGCGCGCTATCCGAGCCTGGCGCAAATCGCCGGCCATGCGATGTCCTCGATTTTCCTCGACTCGCTGGCAGTTGATATCGAACGCCTGGAACGCATCAACAAGACCCTGTCGCTATTGCCCGAGGAGTTGCTGGAGCAGACGCCGCTCAAACCCGTCAAGCTGCTGGTGATTGCGCCGTCCGAACGGCTTGACGATATCGCCACGCGCCATATCGGCAGCCTGCCGGCGCCCATCCGCACCATGTTGTCAGGGATAGGCGCCACCGAAAAGCGCGGCGCCGCACTGGCCTCGTATTTATTGTTCGAATCGACGTATACTTGCGACTTGATCCGCCTGGGTCAGCGCGATACGCAGGCGCGCAAGGACGACGTACTGGCCTTTTTTGAATCCTGACTCACCGACGTGGGAGACCCCGTTTTTTGCCGCTCATGACGCCCCTGCCGCGTTTTACCAGTCGCTCCGCCCTGGCGATCGCCATGCAGCTCCTGCTGCTATGGATCGTGGGCGCGGCCGCCGCATGGGCCGGGCCGCCGCCACGCACGCTGCGCTTCGAGCAGTTGAGCGTGGAGCACGGCCTGGCGCAGGAGTCGGTGCTGGCCATCGCCCAGGACCAGCAGGGTTTCATCTGGCTCGGCACCCAGGCAGGGCTTACGCGCTTCGACGGCTATCGTACCGTCACCTATAAAAGCGCGGTGTCCGATCCGCGCAGCCTGGCCGACAACTGGGTGCGCGTGCTGCACCTCGACCCATCGGGACGCCTGTGGGTGGGTACCGACGGCGGCCTCGATCGCTACGATCCTGCTACCCGCACCTTTGTCCATTACCTGCCGCAGGAACCGGCGCAGCGCGGCAACGGCAACCGCCATGTGCGCGCAATTGCCGACGATGGTCTCGGCGGCCTGTGGGTGGCCACTGCCGACGGCCTGCACCACCTCGATCCCGCCACCCGGCGCTACACCAGCTGGCACCACGACCCCGCCGATGCGGGCAGCCTGGCCAACGACCAGGTGAACGCGCTGGCGCGCGACGCCGCCGGCCGGCTGTGGGTGGCCACCGCCACCGGTCTCGATATGCTGGCACCAGGCGCCTCCCGGTTCATCCACTACAAGCTGGAAGCGGGCGGCGACAGCCGCTTCAACGCCGTGCTGTCGCTCCAGGTGGACAGCGCGCAAACGCTGTGGGTGGGCACCATGGGCGGTCTCGAACAATGGCAACTGAGCCAGTTGCCGAAAGGCGCACCGCAGCGCCGCCGCCTGGGACCGGACCAGGGACTGCGGCCGGGCACCAGCATCAGCGCCCTGTACGAAGACGCGGAAAGCCAGCTGTGGATCGGCACCCAGGCCGAAGGCCTGCTGCGGTGGTTGCCGGACGAGCAGCGGCTGGTGCAGTACCGCCACCAGTTCAGCGACAGTCATAGCCTGGCGGACAACCAGGTCTCGGCGCTGTTCCGCGACCGCGTGGGCACGTTCTGGGTGGGCACCTGGAACGATGGCGTCAGCCGGGTGGACATGGGCAGCGGCGGGTTTGCGCGCATCGTGCGCCAGACCGAGGAATCGGACGCGCTGTCCGACAACAAGGTGCGCGCCATCGCGCAGGAGGCAGGCGACCGGCTGTGGCTCGGCACCGGTGCGGGACTGAACCTGTACGATCCCAAAACGGGCCGCAGCAAGGTGTGGCGCCACGACCAGGCGCGGGCCGACAGCTTGAGCGACGACCAGGTAACGGCGCTGTGGCGCACCCCGGGCACCGGCATCGACGGCGACCAGGGCGCGCTCTGGATCGGCGGGCGTGCGGGCATCAATCATCTCGATGTCGCCAGCGGCAAGATCCGCGCGCTGTCGTTCGTGCGCGGCGACCCGGCCAGCGACACCATCCGCAACATCGTTGCCGACCGCACCGGCCTGCTGTGGATCGCCAGTCGCGGCGGCCTGCACCGGCTCGACCCGAAGACCATGGACGTGCACACGTACCGCCATAACCCCGCCGACAGCGGCAGCCTGGCCGACAACGTGGTGCGACCGATCCTGGAAGACCGGCGCGGCCGGCTGTGGGTGGGCAGCTTCAACGGCCTCGATCTGCTGGACCGCAAGACCGGGGTATTCCGCCATTTCCGCCGCAACGCCGCGGATCCCGCCACGCTCAGCCACGACGAGGTGCACGCCCTGCACGAGGACGAGCGCGGCACGCTGTGGGTGGGCACCGCGGCGGGCCTGAACCGGCTGGACGAGGCGCCCGATGGCACCGTGCGCTTCCGCCGCTACCTGCGCAAGGACGGCATTGCCGACGACGCGATTGCGGCCATCCTGCCCGACGACGCGGGCAACCTCTGGCTCAGCACCAACAGCGGCCTGTCGCGGTTCAATATCGCCACCGGCATGGTGCGCAACTACAGCGATGCCGACGGCACCATCGAAGGCGCGTATTTCGACGGCTCGGCGCTGCGCACGCAGGACGCCACGCTGTACTTCGGCGGCTTCAACGGCATCACCGCGTTCGCGCCGCAGTCGGTGCGCGAAAACAGCGTGGCGCCGCCCGTGGCGATTACCGACTTCCAGGTGTTTAACAAGTCGCTGCGGGCCGGGCAGGGCGACCATGGCGACGTGCTCAAGACGGCCATCGAGCACACGGGCGAGCTCACGCTGCGCCAGGCCGATTCGGTGTTTTCGCTGGAGTTCGCGGCGCTGCACTACGCGGCGCCGCAGCGCAACCGCTTCGCCTACCAGCTGCAGGGCTTTGACGAAGACTGGGTGGTGACCGATGCCAGCAAGCGCTTCGCCACGTACACCAATCTCGATCCCGGCGAGTACCTGTTCCGCGTGAAGGCGGCCAATAAGGACGGCGTGTGGAACGACAACGCGGCCACGCTCAAGATCACCATCATGCCGCCGTTCTGGAAAACCTGGTGGTTCCGCAGCCTGGTGATGGTGCTGCTGCTGGGCGCCGCGTACGCCGTCTACCACGGGCGTGTGCGCAGCATGCGCCGCCAGCAGTTGCTGCTCGAAGACCTGGTCGAATCGCGCACGACCGAGGTGCAGCACAAGAACCGCCTGTTGCAACAGCAAAAGCACGAGCTGGAACTGCGCCGGCTCGAAGCGGAGACGCAGCGCGCCGAAGCCGAGCAGCGCCGCCTCGATGCCGAACGTCAGAAGGAGGAAGTGGAAAAGGCACACCGCAACATCTCGGTCCTGAGCGAACTGGGACGCGAAATGAGCGCCACGCTCGACATGGAAACCTTGATGAGCACCCTGTACCGCCATGTGCACGACCTGATGAAAGCAGAGATCTTCGGCATCGGCTTCGTGCGCGAAGAAGAGGGCGTGATCGATTTTCCGTTCGCCATCGAGGGCGGCGTGCGCACCTTGCCGTACCAGCGCCGGCTCGATCAGCCCAACCAGCTGGCGGTGTGGTGCCTGATGAACCGCCAGCCGCTGCTGATCAACGACTTCGACGCCGAATACCACCAGTACATGGACGACAGCGGCCTCGATGTGCTGACGCCGTGCCTGCGCGAGGACGGCGCGAGCAACCTTCCCGCGCGGTCGATGATGTATGCGACGCTGGTGGTGGGCGACCGCGTGGTGGGCCTGCTGTGCGCGCAGAGCCCCGAGCGCAACGCCTATCGCCAGGTGCACATGGACATGCTGCAAACGCTGGCCTCGCACGCCGCCGCCGGCCTGGAAAACGCCCGCGCCTACCAGCAGCTGGAAGACACGCTGCAAACGCTGCGCCAGACCCAGAATCAGTTGCTGCTGCAGGAGCGCCAGGTGCGGCTGCACACCGAGGAGCTGGCGCTGGCCAACCGCGCCTTGCAGGACAACGACGAGCGCCTGCGCCAGGCCAAGCAGAAGGCGGAAGACGCCACCCGCCAGAAATCGGAGTTCCTGGCCAATATGAGCCACGAGATGCGTACCCCGCTGGCCGGTGTGATCGGCATGCTGGGCTTCTCGCTGCGCGACACGTCGCTGCAGGATGGCACGCGCGAACAGATCCTGCGCGGCCAGGCCAATGCCCAGTCGCTGCTCACCATCATCAACGACCTGCTCGATTTTTCCAAGATCGAGGCGGGCAAACTGACCATCGAAAACATCGATTTTTCGCTCACGTCCACGGTGGAAAATGTGGTGAGCCTGTTCGAGGAGCAGGCCGCCGCGCACAGCGTGGGCTTCCGCCTGGTGTTCGACGACGATCTGCCGCAGTTCGTGGTGGGCGACCCCACGCGGCTGCGCCAGGTGCTGGTCAACCTGGTGGGCAATGCCTTCAAATTTACCCGCAGCGGCACCGTCACCATGCGGGTGGAACGCGCGCCCGGCGACGGCGCGGACCATGATGAAGCCGACATCGCCGCGCTGGCGGGCCGCCAGGGCGTCATCAACCGCATCCGCTTCATGGTCGAGGATACCGGCATCGGCATCGAGGCCGAGGCGATTCCGCGCCTGTTCCAGAAGTTCGAGCAGGCCGACGCCTCCACCACGCGCCGCTATGGCGGCACGGGCCTGGGCCTGGCGATCTGCCGCCAGCTGGTGGAGCTGATGGGCGGCAGCATCAACGCCGTCAGCGCGCCGGGGCAGGGCAGCACCTTCATGTTCGAGCTGCCGCTGGCCAATGGCGTGGCGCCGCCGCTGGTGCCGCACGTACCGCGCGAACCGCACAGCCACCAGCTGCGGGTGCTGTGTGCGGAAGACTTCCCTACCAACCAGATCATCATCCGCATGATGCTGGAAGACCTGGGCCACAAGGTCGATATCGCCGCCAACGGCGCGCTGGCGGTCAAAGCGTGCGCCCTCACGCGGTATGACCTGATCCTGATGGATGGCCGCATGCCGGAGCTGGACGGCGCCAGCGCCACGCGCCTGATCCGCGCCGGCGGCCCGGAAGACGCGCCGGTGCGCGACCAGGAACTGATGATCATCGCGCTCACCGCCAACGCCAGCGAGGAAGACCGCAGCCGCTACCTGGCCGCCGGCATGGACGATTTCCTCACCAAGCCCATCGACGAGGACAAGCTGCACTTCCATCTGAGCCGGGCCATCGAACGCCAGCTGCAGCGCGGCTACCAGCTGCCGCCCATGGCGCCGCGCGCCAGCGCGCCCGAGCGGACGGTAGTGCCTGATCTCGACGCCATGTTCGGCGTGGCGCCGGCCGCGCCGGAAATTGCGCGGCTGGTCCAGCACAGCGGCGGCGGCGACCTCAAAACGCGCCTGCGCAGCGCCTTCCGCCAGGATGTGCCGCAGCGCCTGGCGGAGCTCGACGCCGCGCTGGAACAGGGCGATGCCGACACCGCCGGCCGCCTGCTGCACGGCATGAAGGGCAGCGCCGGCTACCTGGAAGAGCAGGAGCTGCAGGCACTGTGCGGCGAGCTCGAATCGTGCGCCGACCACGGCCAATGGCAGCAGATCCGCGATGCGCTGCCAAGATTGCGGACCTTGCTGGACGTGGCCAGCAGGACGTGAGGTGGGGCGCACGCCAAAAAATGTGCTTGCGTGTCCTGGACGTTTCAGGCAGTGTTAATATTATGAAAGCATTTTGCGGTGGCACAGGGAGTGACATGAAAGTTCTGGTAGTCGACGACGACGTCGTCTCGCGCATGGTGCTGATGCACCTGATCGACAGCTGCGGCAAATTCGACATCGTGGAAGCCGAAGACGGCCTCGATGCATGGCACCAGCTTGAAGGCGGGTTGCGCCCGTCGATCTGCTTTTGCGACCTGCGCATGCCCAATCTGTCGGGGATCGAGCTGCTGCAGCGGGTCAAGGGCAATCCCGAACTGAGCGCCATGCCGTTCGTGCTGGTCACGTCGGCCACTGAAAAAGACGTGATGCAGGAGGCGTCCAGTTCCGGCGCGGCCGGCTATATCGTCAAGCCGTTCCAGGCGGAGCAGGTGCGGGTGCACCTGACCAAATTCCTCGACCAGGCGGCCAACGGCTATACCCACCAGGCCGAGGAACCGGCCGAAACGCTGCGCCGCCTCGGCATCAACGGCGAGCGGCTGCTGGTGTACCTCAGCGGTTTTCACAACCAGCTGGGTGCCGCCAGCGGCGACCTCGAAGCACTGCTTGGCCAGGGCGACCAGCAGGGCGCGCAAGTGCGCATCGAGCGCCTGCTGGCCGGCTGCATCACGCTGGGCCTGGAGGGCGCGGCGGCCGCGCTCAAGGGACTGTCCGCCGGCCATCCGGCCACCCGCCTGTCCAACGAGGCGGTGCAGGCGGTGCTGTCCGACGTGCTGCGCGCGGTGGACCAGCAGGCAGGCCTGGTACGCCAGAGCGGTTTGCTGTAAACCTGTTTTGATCCGTATCGCCTGGCTGCCCTTGAAGTCGAGATAGTTTAGGTTTAAAGTATCTGCTTGCGGGTGGATACCCAAGCAATCCGACCTCAGGGCCGCCATGACCACACCTACCTATGCCAGCGCCGTCGGCGTCGCCAGCGCCGCCAACGCTGACGTCGACCATTTCGCCCGCGACCACCTGCCGCCGCCGGCGCTGTGGCCCGAGCTGCGCTTTGACCTGGCCGAGCTGCAGTATCCGCCGCGCCTCAATTGCGCGGCCGCGCTGCTCGATCACGCCGAAGGCGGCCGCATGGCGCTGCGCGGCGCGGGCGTGGCATGGACCTACGCCGAACTGCGCGCCAACGTCGACCGCATCGCCCATGTGCTGCGCGGTCCCATGGGACTCAAGGTCGGCCACCGCGTGCTGCTGCGCGGTACCAACACGCCGCTGCTGGCGGCCTGCGTGCTGGCCGTCATCAAGGCCGGCTGCATCGCCGTGCCCACCATGCCGCTGCTGCGCGCGCGCGAACTGGGCGCCATCGCCACCAAGGCCCGCGTCAACGCGGTGCTGTGCGCGCAGTCGCTGTGCGCGGAGCTGGACGCCGCCGAACTGCCGGCCGCCGCCCGCGCCAATACCGTGTGCTTTGGCGGCGCTGCCGGCACGCTCGAAGCGCTGATGGCGGCGCAACCGCCGCACTTCGCAGCGGTGGACACGGCGCAGGACGATATCTGCCTGATCGGTTTTACCTCCGGCACCACCGGCATCCCCAAGGGCACCATGCATTTTCACCGCGACGTGCTGGCCATTTGCGACTGCTTTCCGCGCGCGGTGCTGCAGTCGCGGCCCGACGATGTCTTCATCGGCACGCCGCCGCTGGCCTTTACGTTCGGCCTCGGCGGCTTGCTGCTGTTTCCGCTGCGGGTGGGCGGCACGGCGGTGCTGCTGGAAAAACTCACGCCCGAAACCCTGCTGGCCGCCATCGCCACCTATCGCGCCACCGTGTGCTTTACCGCGCCCACGTTCTACCGCCAGATGGCGGCGCTGGCCGGCCGGTTCGATGTGTCGGGCCTGCGCCGCAGCGTGTCGGCTGGCGAGACGCTGCCGCTGGCCACGCGCGACGGCTGGCGCCAGGCCACGGGCCTGGAAATGATCGACGGTATTGGCTCCACCGAGCTGCTGCATATCTTTATTTCGGCGGCTGACGACCAGGTGCGCCCCGGCGCCATGGGCCGGCCGGTGCCCGGCTACCAGGCCTGCATTCTCGATCCGGACGGCCAGCCGGTGGCGCCGGGCGTGATCGGCCGCCTGGCCGTGAAGGGTCCCACCGGTTGCCGCTACCTCGACGATCCGCGCCAGGCCGACTACGTGTGCGACGGCTGGAACCTCACCGGCGACGCCTGCGAAATGGATGCGGACGGCTATTTTTATTATCGTTCGCGCACCGACGACATGATCATCTCGTCCGGCTACAACATCGCCGGCCCCGAGGTGGAGGACGCGCTGCTGCGCCATCCGGCCGTGGCCGAATGCGGTGTGACCGGCAAGGACGATGAAGAGCGCGGCCAGATCGTGGAAGCGCACGTGGTGCTCAAGCCCGGCCACGCGCCGTCGGCGGCGCTGGCGGCGCAGCTGCAGGACTTCGTGAAAAGCCAGATCGCGCCCTACAAGTACCCGCGCGCGGTGCGCTTCCTGGCCGCGCTGCCGCGCACCGAGACCGGCAAGCTGCAGCGCTTCAAGCTGCGCGATCATGGCGAGGGCGAACTTTGAATATCGTCTGCATCGGCGGCGGCCCGGCCGGCCTGTATTTCAGCCTGCTCATGAAGCAGCAGGATCCTGCGCACCGCATCACCGTGGTCGAGCGCAACCGGCCGTACGATACCTTTGGCTGGGGCGTGGTGTTCTCGGATCAAACCCTGGGCAACCTGGCCCGCGCCGACGCCCCTACCGCGCAGGCCATCGAGGCGGCCTTCAACCACTGGGACGATATCGACGTCAACATCAACGGCCAGACCGTCACCTCCGGTGGCCACGGTTTTTGCGGCATCGGCCGCAAGCACCTGCTCAATATCTTGCAGCACCGCTGCGAGGAACTCGGCGTGGACCTGGCGTTCGAAACCGAGGTGGACGACGACCAGGCGCTGGCCGCCCGCTACAATGCCCACCTGGTGATTGCCGCCGACGGCCTGCACAGCCGCACGCGCGCGCGGTACACGTCCAGCTTCCAGCCCGTGATCGACGCCGGGGAAGACCGCGCCGCACAGCGCTGCCGCTTCGTGTGGCTCGGCACCAGCAAAAAGTTCGACGCGTTTACGTTTGCGTTCCGGCACACGCCGCACGGCTGGTTCCAGGCCCACATCTATCAATACGACGACGCCACGTCCACCTTCATTGTCGAAACGCCGGAAGCGGTATGGCGCGCAGCCGGCCTGGCCGACATGGACCAGCAGCAGTCGATGGCCTTCTGCGAACAGCTGTTTGCCGACGTGCTCAATGGCCACGCGCTGCTGTCCAACGCCGCCCACCAGCGCGGCTCGGGCCAGTGGACCACGTTCCCGCGCCTGGTGTGCGGCCAGTGGGTGCACTGGAATGACGACGTACCGGTGGTGCTGATGGGTGACGCCGCCCATTCGGCGCATTACTCGATCGGCTCGGGCACCAAGCTGGCGCTGGAAGACGCCATCGAACTGGCGCGCTGCCTGGCCGGCCAGGCAGACCTGCGCGGCGCTCTGGCACGGTACCAGCAGGAGCGCGCGGTGGCAGTGCTCAAGCTGCAAAGCGCGGCGCGCAATTCGATGGAATGGTTTGAACACGTGGACCGCTATGCAGGTCTCGCCGCGCCGCAGTTTGCGTATTCCATGCTCACGCGCAGCCAGCGCCTGTCGCATGCCAACCTGCGCCTGCGCGATCCCGGGTACGTGGACGGTTACGAAGCGTGGTTTGCCGCGCGCGCGTTTGCCCAGGCTGGTGTGCCCGCGCCCGCACCGGGGGAGCATCCGGTGCCGCCCATGTTTACGCCGTTCCGGGTGCGCAGCGTGGTGCTCAAGAACCGGGTGCTGGTGTCGCCCATGGCGCAGTACAGCGCGGTCGATGGCGTGGCTGGCGACTTCCACCTGGCGCACCTGGGCGCGCGCGCGCTCGGCGGCGCGGCGCTGGTATTTACCGAAATGACCGGTGTGTCGGCAGATGCGCGCATCACCCCGGCCTGCACCGGCATGTACACGCCCGCACACACGCAGGCGTGGCGCCGCATCGTCGATCTGGTCCACCAGCACGGCGACTGCGCCATTGCGCTGCAACTGGGGCACGCCGGCCCCAAAGGTTCCACCCGGCCGATGTGGGACGGCATCGACCAGCCGCTGGCCGCCGATAACTGGCCGCTGCTGGCGGCTTCCAGCCAGCAGTACCTGGCCGGCGTGTCGCAGACCGCCAGCGCCATGACGGTGGCGGACATGGACCGTGTGCTGGCGGACTTCGTGCGCGCCACGCAGGCGGCGGTGGCGGCGGGCTTCGACTGGCTCGAGCTCCACTGCGCGCACGGCTATCTGCTGTCGTCGTTCATCTCGCCGCTCACCAATCTGCGCGACGACGAATACGGCGGCAGCCTGGAAAACCGCTGCCGCTATCCGCTGCGCGTGTTTGCCGCCATGCGCGCCGCGTGGCCCGCGCACCTGCCCATGAGCGTGCGCCTCTCCGCCCACGACTGGGTGGATGGCGGCACCACGCCGGACGACGCGGTGCGCATGGCGCTCTGGTTTCGCGCGGCTGGCGCCGACGTCATCGATTGTTCGTCGGGGCAGGTCAGCAAGCTGGAACGGCCGGTGTATGGCCGCATGTATCAAACGCCGTTCGCCGACCGCATCCGCAACGAGGCGGAGATTGCCACCATTGCCGTGGGCGCCATCACCAGCGCCGACCAGGTGAACGGCATCATTGCCGCCGGCCGCGCCGACCTGTGCGCGATCGGCCGCCCGCACCTGGCCAACCCGGCGTGGACGCTGGTCGAGGCGGCCGCCATCGGCTACCGCGCGGTGCGCTGGCCCAGACAGTACGCGGCCGCCAGGCGGCAGCTTGAACGCAACAACGAACGTAACAACGAATGCAAGGAAGACGCAAACAATGAATGACTCCACCTTGCCGCTGGCTGGCAAACACGCGCTGGTGACGGGCGGTGCGCGCGGTATCGGCGCCGCCTGCGCGCAGGCGCTGCTGGCGCGCGGCGCCCGCGTCACGCTGGCCGGCCGCGATGGCGCCGCGCTGGCCGCCATGCAGGCCACGCTGCGCGGGCCGGCAGGCGCCGATGACGTCGGTATCCAGGTGTTCGATGTGGCCGATGCCGCTGCGGTGCACGCCGGCTTTGCCGCTGCCGCTGCGCGCTTCGGCCCCATCGCCATCCTGGTCAACAATGCCGGGCAAGCGGCATCGGCGCCGCTGCTCAAGACCGATGCCGCGCTGTGGCAGCGCATGCTCGACGTGAACCTGGGCGGCGTCTTCCACTGCACCCAGGCCGCGCTGCCGGCCATGCTCGCTGGCGGCTGGGGGCGCATCGTCAATGTCGCTTCCACGGCGGGGCTCACCGGCTACCGCTACGCCGCCGCCTACACTGCAGCCAAGCATGGCGTGGTGGGCCTCACGCGCGCGCTGGCGCTGGAAGTGGCCACGCAGGGCGTGACGGTGAACGCGGTGTGTCCCGGCTATACTGACACCGACATCGTGCGCGATGCCGTGGCCAACATCGTTGCCAAAACCGGTCGCAGCGCCGACCAGGCTCGGGCCGCGCTGGCTGCCGGCAACCCGCAGCAGCGGCTGGTGCAAAGCGCGGAAGTGGCCAACGCGGTGGCGTGGTTATGCCTGCCCGAATCGGGCGCCATGAATGGACAAGCCATCGCCGTCGCCGGCGGTGAAGTAATGTGAGAACAGACCATGCCCCTGAATCAATACGATAATCCCGACAGCCCCGATAGCAGTGACGATGCGGCCGGGCAGGCCGCGCCGGTGCTCGACCTGGCCAGCCGCCTCACGCAGGACCACCACCAGTCGCTCAAGCTGTGGCTGCGCATGCTGTCGTGCACCGTAAAAATCGAAAACGACATCCGCAGCCGTCTGCGCGCCACGTTCGGCATCACCTTGCCGCGCTTCGACCTGATGGCGCAGCTGGAACGCCACCCGCAAGGCTTGCGCATGGGCGAACTGTCGCGCCGCATGATGGTCACGGGCGGTAACATCACCGGCATCACCGACCAGCTGGAACAGGAAAAACTGGTGGTGCGCGTGCCCGACCCGCGCGACGGCCGCGCCTACAGCGTCAAGCTCACTGCGGCCGGCCGCCGCGCGTTTGCCACCATGGCGCAGGTGCACGAGGGCTGGATTGCCGAACTGCTGCAGGACGTCTCGGGCGACGATAAAACCCGGCTGATCGAGCTGCTGTCGCACATGAAGCACAGCCTCAATGCCCGCGACGAATTAAAGGAATAAACATGCGATACCTTCCCGGCCAGGCGCACGCGCTGCCCGGCCATCACCCGCTGGCCGGCTACCAGGCCGCCCACTTCCTGTTTGCGGTGGACGCCGGCGTGGCCACGCTCACACTCAACCGCCCCGAGCGCAAAAACCCGCTCACGTTCGACTCGTATGCCGAGTTGCGCGACCTGTTCCGGGCGCTGGCCACGGCCGCCGATATCAAGGCCGTGATAATTACCGGCGCCGGCGAAAACTTCTGCTCGGGCGGCGATGTGCACGACATCATCGGCCCGCTCACCAAACTGGACATGCCCGGCTTGCTGGCTTTTACCCGGATGACCGGGGATGTGGTGAAGGCGATCCGCGCGTGTCCGCAACCGGTGATTGCCGCCGTCGATGGCATCTGCGCCGGTGCTGGCGCCATGCTGGCGCTGGCGTCCGATATCCGCCTGGGCACGGCGCGCAGCAAGACCGCATTTTTATTTACCCGCGTGGGCCTGGCAGGTTGCGACATGGGCGCCTGCGCGCTGCTGCCGCGCGTGATCGGCCAGGGCCGCGCCGCCGAGCTGCTGTACACGGGCCGCTCAATGACGGGCGCCGAGGGCGAGCGCTGGGGTTACTTCAACAGCGTGCACGAACCGCAGGCGCTGCTCGACGCCGCGCACGCGTTCGCGCAGGGGCTGGCCGACGGTCCCACCTTCGCCCATGGCATGACCAAGACCATGTTGCAGCAGGAGTGGAATATGGGCGTGGACCAGGCCATCGAAGCGGAAGCGCAGGCGCAAGCCATCTGCATGGCCACCAACGATTTCCACCGCGCCTACCACGCGTTCGTGGCCAAAGAAAAGCCGGCGTTTTCCGGCGATTGAACAAGCTACTGAAGAAAGCAACGATGTCCGATAAAAGTTATCTCGACTGGCCGTTCCTGGAACCGCACCACGCCGCGCTGGAAGCAGCGCTCGAGACCTGGGCGGCAGGGCACCTGGACGATGCGGCCGGTCACGCCGATGACAACCATGCCCCTGGCGATCACGCCGGTGTGGACGCCGCCTGCCGCCGGCTGGTGCGGCTGCTGGGCGAGGGCGGCTGGCTGCGCCACGCAGTGGCCGGCACGGCCCACGGCGGCCACGTCGACACCATCGACACGCGCGCCCTTTGCATCATCCGCGAAACCCTGGCGCGCCATGACGGCCTGGCCGATTTTGCCTTTGCCATGCAGGGACTGGGCGCCGGCGCCATCAGCCTGCACGGCAATGAAGACCAGCGCCGCCGCTACCTGCCACGGGTGGCGGCCGGCGCGGCAATCGCGGCGTTTGCGCTGTCCGAGCCGCAGGCCGGATCCGACGTCGCCGCCATGCAGTGCGCCGCCAGCCGCGACGGCGACGACTATGTGCTCGACGGTGAAAAAACCTGGATTTCCAATGGCGGCATCGCCGATTTTTACGTGGTGTTTGCACGTACCGGCGAACAGCCGGGCGCGCGCGGCATCAGCGCCTTTATTGTCGATGCCGATGCGCCGGGGCTGGAAATCGCCGAGCGCATCGCGGTGATCGCACCGCATCCGCTGGCACGCCTGCGGTTCAGGCAATGCCGCATCCCTGCTGCGCAGCGCATTGGCGTGGCCGGCCAGGGTTTCAAGGTGGCGATGTCCACACTCGACGTGTTCCGCACATCGGTGGCTGCCGCCGCGCTGGGCTTTGCGCGGCGCGCGCTCGACGCCGCGCTGGCCCACGCTACGCAGCGGTCCATGTTCGGCCAGATGCTGTCGGACTTCCAGCTTACCCAGGCCAAGCTGGCCGACATGGCCACCGGCATCGACGCCGCCGCGCTGCTCACGTACCGCGCCGCGTGGCAGCGCGACGCCGGCCGCACGGTGACCAGGGAGGCGGCCATGGCCAAGTTGACCGCTACCGAAACCGCGCAGCAGGTCATCGACGCCGCGCTGCAGCTGTTTGGCGGCATGGGCGTGGTGAGCGGCCAGCCGGTGGAACGCCTGTACCGCGAGATCCGCGCGCTGCGCATTTACGAAGGCGCCAGCGAAGTCCAGCAACTGATTATCGCGCGCGAGCTGCTGCGCGCAGCGGCTGCACCGAACGGCGGGCAATCATGATGGAATTTTTGCATCCGCCCGGCTGGCCGCGCGCGCGCGGCTATTCCAACGGCGTGGCCGCCAGCGGCCGCACCGTGTTCGTGAGCGGCATGATCGGCTGGGATGCGCACGGCGTGTTTCACACCGACGATTTTGCCGGCCAGGTGCGCCAGGCGCTGGAAAACATCGTCGCCGTGCTGGCCGAAGCGGGCGCGCGGCCCGAACACATCGCGCGCATGACCTGGTATGTGCTCGACACCGCCGAGTACGTGGCGGCCTACAAGGCGGTGGGCGCCGCGTACCGCGACATCATCGGCGCCCACTATCCGGCCATGACGGCGGTGCAGGTGGCGGGCCTGGTGGAAGCCCGGGCCCGGGTGGAGATCGAGGTTACGGCCGTGGTGCCGTAACCTGCATCGTTACTGCACTTCCAGCACGCCGCGCACGTTGGACGCAGTGCCCACGCCGCTCTCGGCCAGCAGCCGCACCGACAGCAACGCGGGCGCTACCGCCGGCCACTGGAACGTCACATGGGAGCCATCGGCCAGGTAACCGCTGTCATAGGCCAGCGCATAGCCGTACCACAGCTGCAGGCGGATCTTGGCGCCGCCCGCGCCCACCGCAGCAAACCGCATCGTGGTGCGGGCCGCCGGGTTGGACCCGGCCACCTTGCTGATGCCGTTGCTGTAGTTGACCAGGTTGATCTTGGTGGCCGTGACCGGGAATTTCACGCCTTGCAGCCAGGTGTCGTAACTGCCATTGCCCGGCGTGGAACTGCCCGGCAGCAGCCAGTCGCCGCGCATCGACAACAAGCCCTTGCCGCCCGGGCCGCCCTTCGGTGCGCCATTGCCATCGAGCCAGTTGTCGGCACCCAGCACTTCGCGCATGCCGGCACGGATGCGGTCCAGGTCATTCACCACCTGGTTGCTCCACTGGCCGTTGGGCATGATGCTGAAGTTGCTGCCGTTTTCCACGTACAGGCGGAACGCGGTGTCGTAATTGCGGTCCACCACGTAGGCGCCATACATCTTCAGGGTGTTGGCGATTTTGCGCAGCATCGGCGTGCTCAGGGTGGCCGTGTTGAACGACGCCGGCAGCATCAGCCGGGTGCCGAGCGGAATCGCGCCGGTGTTCAGGATCGCCGTGGTATCGGCCGTGGTGGCCGGATACACATAGCTGGCGCGGGTGATGCCGTTGGCCAGCGTATGCGAGGGCAGCGACATCGCCAGCGCGTGGTCGAAGTGGTCCTTGTTGTCGGTCAGCTCGTGCAGGCGGATCAGGCCCCCTGTAGGCGGTGCGCCGGCCGAGCGCGCGCCCTGGCTCCAGTGCGCAGGATCGCCAAAGCCACGGCCTTCGAGCTTGGTCCAGGCATACATGGTCGCCGTCCACTTGCCGTTTTTATTGGTCAGCTGGAAGAACGAATGGACCACGCCTGCAACGGTATCGATGATTTCGGCATGGCCGTCTTCGCCCGTGGCCGGCACCACGTTGGCAGGCCAGCGCGGAATCGTGATGTTATGGAATTTGCCCGTGTCGGGGTCGCCCACGCCAGACGTGCCAGCCTTGCCATAGATGGTCATCGGACCATCGCTGGCGCGCGCCATGAACACGCCCACGGAATAAGCGCCGTCGGCAATCGCGGGTATCCAGTCGGGATGGAGCAGCGGCTTTTTAAGCTGGTACGTTCCCAAAAACGGTTTCACCGGCCGTGAATTCCACGGCGAATCAGCCGCAAACGGCTTGTAAAACGTGCCGAACCCGGTGGTGGCGGCATAGCTGGTTTGTGCCTGGGCAGCTGTTGCCAGCCATCCAGCCGAAGCGGCGAGCACCATGCCCGACGCGATAATTTTGTGCAACCAAGAGGCGCGGTTTCTCATGTACAGTCCTTGAAATTAAAAGGCTGTAACTGACCTGGAGAAGATTTATGCTTTTATGAAACTTATTTTAAGGCAATTTGCCGATGTTTTGTGAAATATTTTTTGCGGAAATATCACAATTTTAAGGGAAGTTGCATCAGAGAAGTCTTGGCAGGGGCGTGGCGGGAGCGGCGGGCCGCTCCCGTGTCGTCAAGATTTTTTTGCCGTGCGCTGAAAAACGAAGAAGTTCGCCATCAGGAAGTTGATGGTCAGGCCGGCAGCGCTGCCGCAGGCCACCGAGAGCCAAGGATTGTTTTGTGCCAGCGGCACATAATTGAAGGCAATCACAGACACCAGGGCATTGGCGCAGGCGCCGGGAAACTGCGACAGCGCGAACCGCAGCCATTCCTTCCAGCTTGCCGGCTTGGCGTCGGCGTGGAAGGTAAAGCTGCGGTTGATCAGCCACGACAGCGTAATGGCCAGCAGCACGCTGATGCTGCGGGCCACCACACTATTGCTGAATACCTTCAGCGCCAGCCAGAAGCATGCCGCATCGAACAGGAAGACGATGCCGCCCACCAGTCCGAATTTGAAGAACTTGATCAGGAATTGCTTGTTCAAGACCTGATCTCGGTTTTCGGTGCGCGCCGTGGCGTGGCCAGGAAGCTGAGCTGCTTGGTTTCACGGCGTCCCTGGGTGACCGACGCCAGGATCAGGCCCACCGCAAAGCTGAAGATCGCCAGCAACATCACAAAGCCCGACAGGATGGCCGTCGGGAAGCGCGCCACCAGGCCGGTGTGCAGGTAGTCCAGCAATACCGGGTAGAACAGCGCCAGCGAGACCACCAGCGAGATCAGGCTCACCGTGTTGAAGAATAGCGTAGGACGTTCCAGCTTGATCAGCTTGAAGATCATCCAGAGGATCTTGATGCCATCCTTGTAGGTGCTCAGCTTGCTGTCCGAACCTTCGGGGCGCACGCCGTAGGCGGTGTCGACGTCTTCGCTGCGCATGCGCAATTCCAGGCTGTGCACGGTCAGTTCGGTTTCGATTTCGAAGCCTTTCGAGACGACCGGGAACGATTTGACGAACTTGTGCGAAAACACCCGGTAACCGGTCAGCATGTCCTTGGTGGAATTGCCGAACAGTTTGGCAACGATGGTGGTCAGCATCCAGTTGCCGAACTTGTGGCCCTGGCGATAGGCTTCGATTTCCGTCGAATGGCGCACGCCGTTGATGCAGTCGAGGTTTTTGTCGAGCAGCAGCTGGATCATTTGCGGCGCCACCGAGGCGTCGTAGGTATCGTCGCCATCGGCCATGATGTAGACGTCGGCCGAAATGTCGGAAAACATCCGGCGCACCACGTTGCCCTTGCCTTGCAATGCTTCATGGACCACCACGGCGCCGGCCGCGGCTGCGATGCCAGCCGTGTTGTCCTTCGAGTTGTTGTCGTAGACGTAGACCGTGCTGTTCGGCAGCGCGGCCTTGAAATCGCGCACGACCTTGGCGATGGTAGTGGCTTCGTTGTAGCACGGCACTAGTACCGCAACGGAAACCTCTGAGTACAGTTCAGTCTTTAGCGACATGGGGTAAAGCCTCTCAAGTTGAAATAGGGTTTGACGAGGCAGGCGTGGACCTGCCTGCGCTTCTGTCTTTGATAAATTCAGTAGCAATGAATATGCCAAGTAGCATGAAGAGCCAGATCACGCGGCTACCATAGCGGTCATGCACGGCCGACAGTGCGCCCGTGACGGTATCGTTGAACAATACGCCGACGACCAGGATCAGGAAGCAGTGCGTCACCATCGGCGCAGTGCGCCAGCGGCGCAGCAGGAAGACGGCAATCACAACCACACAAAGGGCAAGGAAAATATTGCTCACAATGCGGAAATTGTCGATATGCAGGGTCTGCTGATATTGCCGCGATTCCATCAGGTGCTGGACTGTGGCGGGCGGGAATTCTTCAGCAACCACGTCATGGATCAAGCTGCCGGAATTATAACGAATCATGTCGTCGCCCAGCTGGAACTTGCCGATCTGGGCGATAAAGCCGCGGACGCATTCCTGCACGAAGCGACCTGGATTGGCGCGAATGGCGCCGCTACTGATTTCCGAAGCATAGGCGCTGACATCGCGCATGCCGCCCAGGGAATCGAGCGGTCCGGCCCACAGAAAGTAATCGGAGACGGTGCCGATCGGCTTGTTGTTGGCGTCGGCACTGGCCCTGACGGCCTTGAGTTTGGGCAAGACCTTGCAGATCGGCAGAGGACGCTCCGGGCAGTGCTCGGTCAAGTAGTCCATGCCGATGCCCATATCGATCACCTTGGCCATCAGCATGACATTGCCGTAGGCGGCAAAGGTCGCGCCGCGCTTGGCAACGATATTAATCGACAGCATGATTACCACCGATGCTGCAATCGCTGCCACGATAGCCGTGTTCGCGCGCGAGAACAACCTGGCGCTTGCGGTACCGGGCTGGCGCGTGAGCAGTTGCAGCAATACCGCGAAACCGAAGGTGCCGGCAGCCATGAGCAGGTAGGACAGGTGCGTGGTGATGAACAGGCAGATCAGCACCGGCAACGCGATGCGGTCGTAGCGCGACAGCTTGTCCCAACCCAGCACGATCGCCACGATGGCCAGGATCAGCAGGGCGCTGAACAGGTCGGGCATGATCTGGCCCACGAACCAGGGCAGGCTCGAAAACAAGCTCAAGAGCAAGATCGTGAACAGCACCTGCTTTTCGTCGAACTGGCGGGAAAACGTCTTGAAGAAAATCCTGATCACATAGTACGTGACTGCCGCCTGTGCGACGACCACCGGCCACAAGCTGAGCTTCATGTGCAAGGGAAAAATGAACAGGGAGTAAAACACGGTACGGTCGCCAGGCAGCCAGTGCCGGATGGCAGCGGTGACATAGGTGCCGGAGTCGGAAAAAATCAGCGGGAATTTATTCCACAGCGAAAGCAGCAGGAGAAACAGGAGACTGAGCAAAAACGATACGCTGGTGGGCAATTTCCACGGGAGGCTGGCGTTGGGACGATCCACTGGTTGGCCTTTTATTGAGTTGCTCGGCAAGAGAAATTCCCGAAGGGAAAATTTACCCAAACTTACAGGTTGTTAAATTATCAATTTTGTATGCATAGTGTATTGCAGTGCAACTAATTTGGCAATTATTATTACATTCATGCACGCAATGGCGTGTGGAAATGTCGAGTGTGACGCGGGGCGGGATGGGTGGGGAGAGGGGTGGTCCCCCCGACTGGAATCGAACCAGTATCCCACGCTTAGGAGGCATGTGCACTATCCATTGTGCTACGGGGAGGACGCGCCGACATTATAGCCGACAGCATGCCGGATGCTAAAGTAAAATGCCTGCCGGTATTGTCATGGTATTATTATTCCGTTTTGGGACGCGGACACGCAACGATCCCGGGGTGCGGCAGGCACCCGCTTATGAGTGTGATTTTTTGATAAGGGATTTAAGATGTCCGTAACGTTATCCATCGTGATACCGGTCTATAACGGCGCCGGTTTCATTGCAGAAACGGTCAAGGCCTGTTTGAACCAAACCTACCGTGACTTCGAGGTCGTTGTCGTCAACGATGGCTCGAAGGACAACACGGCAGCGGAGTTGGCGCAGTTCGGCGACGCCATCCGCGTCATCAGCATTCCCAACGGTGGCGTATCGAATGCGCGCAACGTGGGGGTGCGCGCCAGCCGCGGTGAGTTCGTCGCCTTCCTCGACGCTGACGATATCTGGAACCCGGACAAGCTCGAACGCCACCTCGCTGCAATGCAGCAATTCCCCGACGTGGGCTTCAGCTGTTCCAACTACAAGGTGCGCTACCAGTCGGTGGATGCCAGCGTGCACTTCGACCAGTTTGCCAACGACCCGCAACTGGTGTTCGACCAGCCGATGGCTGGGGATACCGTGTTCCAGGTGCTGATACGCTGTAACTTTGTCGGCACCTGCTCGAACGTCATTGCGCGCCGCGCACTGCTCGAAGAGGCCGGCCTGTTCGATACCAGCCTGCGCCAGGCCGAAGACTACGACCTGTGGCTGCGGTGCGCGTTGCGCACCCGCTTCCTGGTGGTGTCGGAAGTGCTGTTGGTCAAGGTTACCCACGAGACCAACCTGACCAACAACCTGGTCGAGACCTGGCAGTACCACGAAAAGGTGTTGACCATGCTGCTGACCGGTGCTGCCATCGCGCAGCGGCCGCATTTGCGTGGCGCAGTCCTGCACGAGCTGTCGGAAGTGCGCTACATCATCGGCAACCGCCTGTTCAATCGTGGACAGCCGGGCGCCGCGTTCCAGTATTTCTTTGCTGCGCTGCGCAGTCACTGGTCTTTGAGCAATGTCGCAACCTTTGCCGGCCATGTGTCGCGCAAGTCGCTGCGCCTGCTGTTGGAAACCTTAAAGCTGCGCACGCCTTACCGCGAGTTTTAACTCTTCCGTGAACCTCACCAGGCATCGGCCGGCATGGCCGCCGATGCTGGCACCGGCTGCATTACAGCGGCAACAAATATATGAGTTTTAGTACACAAGTAGGTCGCAGCGCGATCTGGGCGATCATCGGACAGGGCTCGACGGCGGTCATGTCGTTAGTTAACTTTGCCGTGGTCGGGCGCTTCGTTTCACCGAACGATTACGGTAGTTTCCTGCTGGCGATGATGGTGCTGACCGCCACCCAGTGGCTGGCCCTGAATGCCTATAAAGAGCCGGTAATTCAGGCCAAGGAGCTGACCAACAGCCTGATTAATTCCGTGTTCGCGTTCACCGTACTGGTGGGAACGCTGCTGTGCCTGATCATGTTGCTGGTGGCATGGTGGCTCGAGCGGGGCGGCGAGACGCCCGGCGTGGGCATGTGCATCGTGGTGCTGGCCGTCAAGCTGTTGATCGATACGTCGATGTCGGTTCCGAATGCGCTGCGGGTGCGCCGGCTCGAATTCAAATTCCTGGCGCGGATCTCGATCGGCGCCAACGTGCTGTCCACCGCCGTCAATGTGTCGCTGCTGGTGGCCGGCTTCGGCATGCTGTCGCTGGTGGTGTCGCAACTGGTGACGTCGCTGCTGACCGCCTTTGCGCTGCTCTGGACGGGCAAGCAGCGCTATGCATTGCGCTGGCGCCGCGAGGATTTGTTGCTGCTGAAAGGCTATTCGCCGCACGTCATCATGTGGCAGGCGATGGAAGCCATGGGGCAGACGGTGGACCGCTATTTCATCGCATCGCGCCTGACCCTGACCGACCTCGGTTTGTACGGTTTCGGCAAGCGTCTCAATGACGTCATCATCGAAGTGCTGGTGGGCGCCACCTCGAACGTGTCGTTGCCGGCGTTTTCGCAAATGCAGGACGATCGCCAGCGTTTGCAGGCGGCGTTCCTGAAGGCAGTGCGCCTGGTGACATTGATGGTGCTGCCGCTGATCGCCGCGCTGTGGGTCACGGCCGACGATTTCGTGCCGCTGCTGTTCGGACCGAAATGGGATCAGGCGGTGCCCGTGTATCGCTGGTTCCTGCTGCTGGGCATCATCCAGACCATCGGCATCCTGCAGGGCGGCTTGCTGCGCAGTATGTGGAAGCCCGGCGTCTGGACCCGGTACCAGGTCATGCAGGTGGTGGCCAACGTTGTCGTGCTGAGCCTGGTGGCGGGGCATAGCATCGAAGTAATCGCGGCGGCCATCGTGATTCGCGCCTACGTGTTGTGGGGCTGGGTGGTGTTCCAGGTGTGCAAGGCGCTGGAAATGAAATTTTCCTACTATGCTTTGCAGTTATCCAAGCCAGTGGCGCTGGCGCTGGTATCGGCCGCGGCCGGTTATGCAGTGCGTCACTACATGGTGATGGACTGGAATTTGCTTCTGCGTTTGCTCGCTGGCGGTCTGGTGGTGGTGGCAACGTTTGTCGGACTGGTCATGGTACTGTTCCGCACCGCTGCTACTGAATTGCTGGGGTTGGTCAAGAATGTCCTGTCCCGCGCGAAAACAGCCTGATTTCTCTAACATTGAAAATTATTGATACGAAATGAAACTCTACTACTACCGTGGCGACAAGCCGAACTTTGGCGATGACCTGAATCCCTGGATGTGGCCGCAGCTGTTGCCGGGTGTATGGGACGACAATGCCGACGAAATGTTCCTGGGCATCGGTTCGATCATTTTCGATTCGCACCCGAAGCAGTCGCGCAAGATCGTCTTCGGCGCCGGCTATGGCGGCTACACCCCGATGCCGGTGCTGGACGACAAGTGGAAGTTTTATTTTGTGCGCGGCGTGCAGACCGCGCGCGAATGCGGACTCGATCCGTCGCTGGCGCTGGGCGATTCGGCCATCTTGTTGCGCTCGTGCATCGGTCCGCGCCCCGCCAAGGTGCATAAAGTGTCGTTCATGCCGCACTTCGAGAGCACCAGCGACGGCAACTGGCGCCTGGCCTGCGAACTGGCCGGCGTGCATTACATCGATCCTACCGCCACCGTCGACCAGACCTTGCAGGACATCATGGGGTCGGAATTGCTGATTACCGAAGCGATGCACGGCGCCATCGTGGCCGATGCGCTGCGGGTGCCGTTCGTGGCCGTGAAACCAATCCAGCAGCGCCATCACATGAAATGGTTCGACTGGGCCTCGGCGCTCGACCTCGACCTGCGCCCGCAGCCTCTGGCGGCGTCGAGCATGGTGGAGTCGTGGATGAAAAAAGCCGGCTCCAACGACAACCTGGTGATGCGTATCCGCGCCAACCGCCGCTACCTGTTGCGCATGATGCCCAACCGTTATGCGCACGGCGCTGCCGAAAGCCTGCTGCAATTGAGCCGGCTGGAACCGCAACTGAGCGGCGACACCAACATCGAACGCGCCCACAGCCGCATGCTGGAACAGGTCGAGCTGCTGAAGGCCGACCTGCGTGCCGCCGCGCCACTGAGCCGTTCGGCAGGTTGACATGGAGGCACGCGCCGACATCCTGTCGATCAGCCAGTTCCCGGTGCTGAGCACCACGGCCGATGCGCTGGCCGCGCGCCTGCTGGACCGGCTGGCGCGCGGCGAGCAGACCACGCTGTTTTTTGCCAATACCAACCTGGTGGTCAAGTGCCGCTTCCTGCTCGCGCATGCCAACGATCCGGGGCTGTTGCTGGTCAACGACGGCATCGGCCTCGATATCGCTGCCAAGCTGTTGCACGGCAAGCGCTTTGCCGCCAACCTGAACGGCACCGACTTCACACCGCTGCTGCTCACGCGCAGCGCGCGTCCGCTCAAGGTGTACATGGTGGGCGGCAAGCCGGACGTGCTGGCGCGTGCCGTGGCCCACGTCGAGCAGCGGCTGGGGCAGCAGGTGGTAGGCAGTTGCGACGGTTATGACGGGCTGCGCTCGGCGGCCGACATCGACCAGCGCATCAATGCCAGCGGCGCCGACGTGGTGCTCGTCGCCATGGGCAATCCGATCCAGGAGCGCTGGGTGCTCGAGCACCGCGGCGCGCTGCGGGCTGGCATCCTGATGGGCGTGGGAGCGCTGTTCGACTTCTGGGCCGGCGACAAGCCGCGCGCACCGCGGCTGGTGCAGCGCCTGCGGCTCGAGTGGTTGTTCCGCCTGAGCCTGGAGCCGCGCCGGTTGCTGCGCCGCTATACCTGGGACATCCTGGTATTTTTACGGATGTGCTTTAAATACCGCTGATACCGTCCGTCTCGCCCACTGCGCGGTCGGCCCGAAGCTGGCGGCGCAGGCGGATATCTGGCCGCTAGCCGCCGCTTGTCGGTACAATACACGCTTCATTCATCCCCCTCCCGACGGCGCGCCTGCGCATGCCGGGTGTTTTGCATCCCTGGTACTCATATCATTATGGCAGTTATCTCTCTCTCCTCGGCCCAACTGGCCTTCGGCCACGTTGCGCTGCTCGACCACGCCGAGTTTTCGCTGGAACTTGGCGAACGCGTCGGCCTGATCGGCCGCAACGGCACCGGCAAATCGTCGCTGCTGAAAATCATTTCGGGTCGCTTCAAGCTCGACGACGGCTTGCTGGTGATGCAGCAGAACCTGCAAATTGCCTATGTCGAGCAGGAGCCGGTGTTCGATCCGGAAATGAATGTGCACGACGCCGTGGCGGCGGGCATGGGTGAGCTGCCAGGCTTGCTTAAAGAATACGACGCCCTGACCGGCCAGTTTGGCCAGGGCAACGATGATGCTGTGATGGAACGCATGCACGACATCCAGGTCAAGCTCGACGCGGCCGACGCCTGGAGTTTGTCGAACAAGGTGGAAACCGTGCTCGACCGCCTGAACCTCACCGGCGACATGCTGATGAAGACGCTGTCGGGCGGTATGCAAAAGCGCGTGGCCCTGGCGCGCGCGCTGGTCTCGGCGCCCGACGTGTTGCTGCTCGATGAGCCGACCAACCACCTGGACTTCAGCTCCATCATGTGGCTGGAAGGCTTGCTGCGCGACTTCAAAGGCAGCGTGCTGTTCATTACCCACGATCGCTCGTTCCTCGACAACGTCGCCACCCGGATTATCGAACTCGACCGCGGCCGCCTGTTGTCGTATCCCGGCAATTTCTCGGCCTATCAAACCCGCAAGGCCGAGCAGCTCGAGAACGAGGAAGTGGAAAACGCCAAGTTCGACAAGTTTTTAGCGCAGGAAGAAGTGTGGATACGCAAGGGCGTCAAGGCGCGCCGGGTGCGCGATGAAGGCCGCGTGCGCCGCCTCGAGGCATTGCGTGTGCAGCGCAGCGCGCGCCGCGAGCAGCAGGGGCAAGTCAAGCTCGAGGTCGGTTCCAGCGAGCGTTCGGGCAAGATCGTCGCCGAGCTGGAAAACGTCAGCAAGCGCTTTGGCGACCGCGTGATTGTCGACAATTTCACCGGCACCATCCTGCGCGGCGACAAGGTCGGCCTGATCGGCGCCAACGGCGCGGGTAAAACCACGCTGCTGAAAATGATCCTGGGCGAACTGGCGCCGGATCAAGGCAGCGCCAAGCTGGGTACCAAGCTGCAAGTGGCGTACTTCGACCAGATGCGCACCCAGCTCAATGAAGAAGCGAGCCTGATCGAAACCATCTCGCCCGGCAGCGACTGGGTGGAGGTCAACGGCCAGCGCAAGCACTCGATGAGCTACCTGAACGATTTCCTGTTCTCGCCCGAGCGCGCGCGGTCGCCGGTCAAGTCGTTGTCCGGTGGCGAGCGCAACCGCCTGCTGCTGGCGCGCCTGTTTGCCAAGCCGGCCAACTGCTTGGTGCTCGATGAGCCGACCAACGATCTCGACATTGATACCCTGGAACTGCTGGAAGAGTTGCTGGAAGAGTACACCGGCACCGTCTTCCTGGTCAGCCACGACCGTACCTTCCTCGACAACGTGGTCACCCAGGTGATCGTGGCCGAAGGCGCGGGCCACTGGCGCGAATTCGTGGGCGGCTACAGCGACTGGGAGCGGGTGCGCGATACGGTCGCCAGCAGCAAGCCGGCCGCGCGTCCGGCAGCGGCCCGCGCCGCCGAGGCGGAGGCGCCGGCAGCATCGGCCACCAAGGCCAAAAAGCTCAGCTTCAAGGAACAGCGCGAGCTGGACGAATTGCCCAAGCAGATCGCCGCCCTGGAAGACGAGCAGACGGCATTGAACCTGCAACTGTCGGCGCCCGATTTCTACAAGAAAAACGCCGCCGAGGCCAAGCGTGTGAATACGCGCGTGGCAGAAATCGAAGAAGCGCTGCTCGCTGCACTGGAAAAGTGGGAACAGATCGAAGCGCGCCAGCGCGGCTGACCGATACCTGGCAGCGGTGCCCGGCGCAGTGTTGCCAGGCGCTGCCGCCCAGCTGCTTGCATACAAATATGTTGCGGTGCGATATGGACAGCAATGATTGCATGCAATATAATTTTTTCGGCCACCTGCGCACGCCCGGCGGCGCCCGATGTGTTGCGCGGGCGCCCGAAAAACCTGGCTTGCGCACGCAACAAACGTCTCCCGTGTGGCCGTTTTGCCATGATTAGTGCTAGCATCTGGCAACAGCTGTTGAGTGTGGGTTATCTAGATTGACCCAAGGCATTATCTTCGTGGCGCGCCGCCTGTCCCTTTTCGAATAAGAGCAAAAAAATGTTGAGTTACCTGCAAACCTCCATGTCCTGCATTCACTTCTGCAGGGTGGCCACGTGGTGATGCGCCGCGCCCCCGGCGCCGGGAAACTGCTGGCACTGCCACTGATCATTGCCAGCCTTTACGCAACGCAGGCCCATGCGCAAATCAGTGATACCTTGACACCTTTTGTGTCGGCCGTGATTACCTACGATGACAACTTGCTGCGCGAAAATAATACGCGCCCCGGGGTCGACGGCACGTCCGATACCTACAAGTCTGCCGTGGTCGGTATTGGCATCGACCGTCCCATCGGTCGCCAGCATCTGACGGGAAATGTGCGGGCCACCAAGGTCACCTTCAACCGCTATGAAGAACTCGATTACACGGGCAAGGATGCCCAGCTCGACCTCGACTGGCGGCTGGCGCGCACCCTGAGCGGTCATGTGGGCGCCACCTATAACCAGTCGCTGGCCTCGTTTGCCGACTTCCAGGTGGCCGCGCGCAACCTGCGGGTGCAACAGAAGCAATATGGCAACGTCGTCTGGCGTCTGCACCCGTCGTGGCAATTGCGCGCCGGCTACACCACGGAAGATTTCGACTTCGACCTGGCATCGCAGGCTTTCAATAACCGCACCGAAAAATCGGCCGAAGCGGGGTTCGACTACCTGGCCGCCAGCGACAGCACCTTCGGCATGCTGGCACGGCAGGTCAAGGGCCAGTATCCGGTGCAAGCACTGAGCAACGGCCTCTTCATCGACAATGGCTTTACCCAGGACGAACTGAAATTCAACGTCTTCTGGAACGCCAGCGGGATCTCGCAAGTGATTTTCGTCGGTGGCTGGGTGCGCCGCGAAGTCAATTCGTCGAGCCTGCGCAATTCGTCGGGCACCAATGGCCGGCTGATTTACAACTGGAACAAGCTGTCGTCGGTGCAACTTTCGGGTTCGATCTGGCGCGAGTTTGGCGCCGCTGAAGGCGTGTTCGTCAATACCGCGTTGTCCACCGGCCAGAGCATCAACGCCAAGTGGACTGCCACGCCGAAGATCGAGGTCAATGCCAATGTCCGTAAAGAAAAGCGCGACTTCAAACCATTGCAGGGTGTGACCAACCTGAGCGGCTTGACCGACGATACCAAGACCGCCAATCTCAGCGTGACTTACCGGCCAGTGCGTAACCTGAGCCTGGGCGTCAGTGTTTCTCGCAGTGAGCGCGACGGCAGTACCGCTGCGCAAACGCGCAGCTTCCGCGCCAAGGGCGCCGCCTTCAACGCCACCCTGAGCTTCTAAGCCTCATGAACGTCAACGAAATTCCTCTCGTCTCTTTTTTTGAGCGCGTTGTCGATCCGCTGGTCATCATGGGTATGCTGTACCTGTGCACGCTGTTCCTGGGCGGCGGATTTAACGGTTATTCGCTGATCCTGATGGTGATGGCGTTCTTTGTCTCGTCGTCGCTGTACAAGTACATCGATCCTTACCGCACCTGGCGTACCGGCCAGATGTGGAAAGTGGCGCGCGACGTGGTGCTGGGCTGGCTGCTGACGCTCACGGTGCTGGCGCTGATCGGCGTCTGCAGCGGCATGCTGGTGCATTACGACCGCAACGTGCTGCTAGCCTGGAGCGTGGGCACGCCGCTGGTGCTGATGCTGGGGCACCTGACCGTACTCAAGCTGAGCTCGACGCCACTGGAAGGGCAGAAAACCTCGGTCGTCATCATTGGCGCCAACGACGTCAGCGTGCGTTTTGCCACCACCATCAACCGCCACGAAAGCCAGGTAATGGCCGTGCACGGTTATTTCGATGACCGCGCCGACGAACGCCGCCCGGCCAATATGGCGCATCCGATGCTGGGGCGCATGGCCGACGTGCCGGCTTATGTCCGCCAGCACAACATCAAGATGATCGTCATCAGCCAGCCGATCTCGGCGCAGCCGCGCATCATGACCTTGCTGGAAGAACTCGAAGACACCACGGCGTCGGTTTACTTCCTGCCCGATATCTATATCTTCGACCTGATGCAGGCGCGCTTTGCCAGCCTGGGCGGCATGCCGGTGATTGGCATCCGCGAATCACCATTTACCGGCATTAACAGCATGATCAAGCGCATCAGCGATATCGTGCTGGCGCTGATTATCCAGATCCTGCTCACGCCGATCATGTTGACCATCGCGCTGGCGGTCAAGCTGACGTCGCCCGGTCCGGTGATCTTCCGCCAGCGCCGCTACGGCCTGTATGGCGAGCAGATCCTGGTCTACAAGTTCCGCTCGATGACGGTGGCCGAAGATGGCGCCAAGGTTGTGCAAGCGACCAAGGGCGACCAGCGGCTGACCAAAATCGGCGGCTTCCTGCGCCGCACCTCGCTCGATGAGCTGCCGCAGTTCATCAACGTGCTGCAGGGCCGCATGAGTATTGTTGGTCCGCGGCCCCATGCGGTGGCGCACAACGAGCAGTACCGCAAGCTGATCAAGGGCTATATGCTGCGTCACAAGGCCAAGCCTGGCATTACCGGCTGGGCCCAGGTCAATGGCCTGCGTGGCGAAACCGACACGCTCGAGAAGATGGAAGCGCGGATTCAGTTCGATCTCGACTACCTGCGCAACTGGTCGTTACTGCTCGATATGTGGATTATTGTGCGCACCGTGCTGGTGGTGCTGAAACGCGATAACGCCCATTGAACGCAGCAACGGCGCGCTGTAACAGGGCGGGGTGCGACGACGTAATATTTTTACAAATTAATAAATGGTGCGTTGCGGGACTTGTGTGATAATCGCGGTTATCCATTGCTTTTAATGCATAGCATTTATAATATTGACAATCCCATGCGCGGACCGCACACTGCGCTTGTGACGCTGGCGATTACTGAGGAAAACTATCTTGAAGCAGAATAAATTTAGCGGTATCCGTGCCTCGCGCGCAGTAGGTTCGGCGGCGTTGGCTGTGGCATTGGCAGCAACCCTCGCCGCTTGCGGCAAGAGCGAACAAAAATCGGGGCAGGCACTGGTCAAGGTTGGCAAGGAAGAAGTGACGGCGCTGCAACTCAATGAAGAGCTGCAACGTGTCAACGTACCAGTCGCCCAACAAGCCCAGGCGCGCAAGCAGATCCTCGAGTCGCTGGTCGACCGCCAGGTATTGCTGAACCAGGCCTTGGAAGACAAGGTCGACCGTGACCCGAAAGTGGTGCAGGCCATCGAACGCGCCAAGGCGCTGATCATTGCCCAGGCCTATATGCAAAAGCATACCGGCACGCCGGCCAAGCCCACCAGGGAAGAAATCCAGGCGTACTTCGACAAGAACCCGTTGCTGTTTACCCAGCGCAAGGTGATCGACCTGCGCCAGTTGAACATCGCCACCAGCGATATGTCCGATGAGCTGAAAAAGGAAATCGACGGCGCCAAGTCGCTTGACGAAGTGGCCGGCTGGCTCGATCGCAACAACATCAAGTATGCGCGCCAGCAAATCTCGCGCAGCACCGCCGAACTGGCGCCAGCGCTGAGCGCCAAGCTGGTGACCTTGCCGAAAGGGCAGCTGTTCATCGTCCGCGAAGGCGACCGCAGCACTTTGATGACCATTACCGACATCAAGGAAACCCCGGTGGACCTGGCCTCCGCCGAAGCGCAGATCACGCAGTTCCTGGCCAACAGCCGCACCAAGGACGCCGCGGCAGCCGAGCTGGCGCGCCTGCGCGCCGTTGCCAAGATCGAGTACCTGAACAAGGCCGACGCGCCTGGCGCCACCGCGCCGGCGGCACCGGCCCCGGCGGCCGCCACGCCAGCCGCTTCCGCCGACGTCAATGCGCGCGGCGTGGCCGGCCTGAAATAACGGCACTCTCGATACCACCCTAACTTACGACTGAGCATATGATGAAGAAAATCGCACTGTGGATGATGGCGCCGTTGCTGGCGCTGGTGCTGGGCACCGGCCATGCCGCCACGCAAAACGAATTGGTACTGGGCCGTGGCGACGTGGTCAAGATTTCCGTGTACAACAATCCCGACCTGAACCTGGAAACCCGCGTCAGCGCCAACGGCGCCATCAGCTTCCCGCTGATTGGCCAGGTGAGCGTGGCGGGCCTGGCGCCTGCTGCGGCCGAGAAAAAAATCGCGGCAGCGCTGGTGTCGGGCGGTTACGTCAAGAACCCGCAAGTGAACCTGATCGTTACCGTGCTGCAGAGCCAGCAGGTTTCGGTACTGGGCCAGGTTAATCGTCCTGGCCGCTTCCCGCTGGACGCCAGCCGCAGCCTGCTCGACGTGCTGGCCCTGGCCGGCGGTGTTGCCACCGAAGGCGGCGACCAGGTCACGGTGCTGCGCACCGGCGACGGCAAAACCACCAAGGAAGTGATCGACCTGACCGACGTGATCCGCGCTGGCGACCAGGCGGCCAACCTGGAACTGAACGGCAACGACGTGGTGTATGTCGAACGCGCACCGCGTTTCTACATCTACGGCGAAGTGCAGCGTCCTGGCATCTTCCGCATCGAACGCTCGATGACGGTACTGCAGGCGCTGGCCGCCGGCGGTGGTCTGACCCAGCGCGGCACCGAGCGTGGCCTGCGTATCAAGCGGCGCGACGCCGCCGGCAAGATCGAAATCATCGAAGCGAAATACGATGACCTGGTCCGTGCCGACGACGTCCTGTATGTCCGCGAGAGCCTGTTCTAAGGCCGTTGTTGCCTGACTATCACTGAGAAAGACCACCATGAATTTCACCCACTTGTTTCTCGCTCTGCGCGCCCGCTACAAGATCGTCATCCTGATCCTGGCGGTCACCGTGGCCGCTGCGCTGGCTATCAGCGCCATGCTGCCCAAGGTCTACAAGGCCAGCACGTCGCTGGTGCTCAACACCAAAGGCGTCGATCCGATCACCGGCATGACATTGCCCGTGCAACTGATGCAAGGATACATCGCCACCCAGGCCGACATCATCCGCAGCAAGAGCGTGGCGCTGAAGGCAGTGGAAAACCTGCGCCTGGCGGAAAGCCCGGCAGTGCAGGAGCAGTTCCGCGAAGCCCGTCAGGGTCAGGGTTCGATCAAGGAATGGCTGGCTGGTCTGTTGCTGGCCAAGGTGGACGTCGAGCCATCGCGCGACAGCAGCGTGCTGACGATTAACTTCCGCGGCAATGAGCCACAGTTCGTGGCGGCCGTGGCCAATGCGTTCGCCCAAGGTTACCTGGACTTCACGGTCCAGCTCAAGACCGACCCGGCACTGCAGGCATCGGGCTTCATCAATACCCAGATCAAGCTGCTGCGCGAGCAGTACGAACTGGCCCAGAGCCGCCTGTCGAAATACCAGAAAGAAAACAACATCTACAGCGCCGACAACCGCGTCGATGTGGAAACCGCGCGTCTGAACGAACTGTCGAGCCAACTGGTGCAAGTGCAGGGCCTGCTGATGGAAGCGGAATCGCGTTCGCGCCAGGCTAGCGGCAACGCCGGCGCCTCGCCGGACGTGCTGAACAACGGTCTGATCCAGAGCCTGAAATCGCAGCTGGCTACCGCCGAAGCGCGCTTTGCCGATACCTCGCAGCGCCTGGCGTCGAATCACCCGCAATACATCTCCGCCAAGTCGGAAGTGGACAAGCTGCGCTCGAACCTGGAAGAGCAGATCCGCATCGCTTCGACCGGCGTAGCGAGCAACAGCAACATCTACAAGCAGCGTGAAAACGAACTGCGTGCGTCGCTGTCGGCGCAAAAAGCGCGCGTGCTGGAACTGAACGGTGCACGTGACGAATTCGTCGTGCTCACCAACGAAGCGGACAATGCCCGTCGTTCGTACGAAAGCGCAATGCAGCGTTACAACCAGACCAATCTCGAAGGCCAGGCGCGCCAGTCCGACATCGCCGTGCTGTCCACCGCCGAAGTGCCGGGCAGCCCGACCTCGCCGCGCCTGCTGGTCAACGTGCTGCTGGCCATCGTCATCGGCACCATCCTCGGTGGTGGCGTGGTCTTGGTACTCGAGTTGCTCGACCAGCGCGTACGCTCGGCCGCGCACATGGCAGACGCGTTCGGCCTGCCGGTGCTGGGCACGATCGCCAAGCCGCGTCTCGGCAAGCGCAGCAAGAACAGCCCGCCGGCAGCCCTGTTGCCACAACCGCAGCAGTGACCGCCGAACCCAGATCATTACGGAGCAACACCATGAATCAGAATCCTCCAGTCCAACCGTATATCGTCTCGGACTTGCGCGAAAAACCGCCAGCCGCATCGGTACCTGACCGTTCCATCGGCGCCATCCTGATCAAGATGGGCCGGTTGTCGGTGGCCGACGCCGAGCGCGTGATGCGCCACCAGGTCGAGCGCAATGTGCGCTTCGGCGATGCCGCGCTGGCACTGGGTGTGCTGACCGAAGCCGACATCGAATTCGCGCTGTCGCGCCAGTACGACTACCCGTACCTGCTGCGTGGCGAAAGCGCCATCAGCGAATCGGTGGTCGCTGCCTACGAGCCGTTCACCGCGCGCGTTGAATCGCTGCGCGCTTTGCGCAACCAACTGATGTGGCGTTGGTTCGACACCGGCGAAGACCGCCGCGCACTGGCCATTACCGGTGCTGAGCGTGGCGATGGCCGCAGCTTCCTGGCCGCCAACCTCGCCGTGGTGTTCTCGCAACAGGGCCAGCGCACGCTGCTGATTGATGCCGACATGCGCCACCCGAGCCAGCACAAGATTTTCAGCCTGGAAAACCGGGTGGGCCTGTCGTCGGTGCTGTCCGGCCGCAACAGCGTTGAAGCCGTACAACGGGTGCCGTCGCTGCTCGACCTGTCGGTGCTGACCGCTGGTGCGCCGCCGCCGAATCCGTCCGAGCTGCTCGGCCGTCCGGCGCTGGGCCAACTGCTGCGCACGCTGGCCGATCAATATGACGTGATCCTGATCGACACCCCGGCCGGCAGCGAATCGTCGGACGCGCAAATGGTGGCTGGCCGTACCGGCGCCGCCGTGGTCGTGGCGCGCCAGGACGTGACCCATGTGGGCAAAGTGCACGACCTGGTCGGTTCGTTGAACGAAGCGCGCGTGCACGTGGTTGGTTCCGTGCTCAATAACTTCTAAATCGATATGGCCATGGCCCACCTGCTGAACCCTACCGCGTCGCGTCCGCGCGCCGCGCTTGCTCCCTGGCTCTTGCTGCTGGCGGGCCTGGCGGCGCTGTATGTGCCGACGTTGATCGATTTGTTCCAGGGGCCATGGAGCTCGGACCGCAACGCCCACGGACCGATCGTCATGACCGTGGCTTTCGGTTTCCTGTATTTCCGCACGCGTCAGCTGATTTCGCAGGATATGTTCGAGCGCAGGCCGATGCCGGCCATCGGCTATCCGGTGGTGGCGCTGGGCCTGCTGTGCTACGTGCTGGGCCGCTCGCAACAGGTGCATGTGCTGGAAGTCGGTTCGCTGATCCTGGTGCTGGCCGGCCTGATGATTGCGCTGTTCGGCGTGCGCACCTGGACCCGCATGTGGTTTGCCTTCTTCTTCATGCTGTTCATGATCCCGCTGCCAGCGTCGATCGTTGACGTGGTCACGCTGCCGATGAAAATCGCGGTCTCCACGGCCACCGAACACTTGCTGTACTGGATGGACTATCCGATTTCGCGCAGCGGCGTGATTCTCACCATCGGCCATTACCAGCTGCTGGTGGCCGACGCCTGCGCCGGCCTGAATTCGCTGTTCACGCTCGAAGCGCTGGGCCTGTTGTACATGAACCTGGTGCGTCATCCTTCGCTGGTGCGCAATGCGTTGCTGGCCATGCTGATTATCCCGATCTCGTTTGCCGCGAACACCATCCGCATCATTTTCCTGTCGCTCATCACGTACCACTTCGGCGATGCGGCTGGCCAGGGTTTCCTGCACGGCTTTTCGGGCCTGGTGCTGTTCCTGTCGGCGCTGTTGCTGATTATCAGCATCGACGGTGCGCTGAGCTGGATGGTCAAGCGTGGCGGCGCCAGCGATGAAGGCGCTGGCCTGCAATTGCCGGCGCTGAAACCGGGCGCCTGGGAGCAACTGGGCCAGGTAGCAACGCGTCCTGCCACTGTGTTGCTGGCCGGCATGCTGGTGGCAGTCGGCGGCGCTTGGGCGCTGACGCCCAAGTTCACCCCGAATCCGCACACCATCGAGCTGGCAGCCAGCGTACCGGCCCGCTTTGGCGACTGGCGCGAACTGCCAGGTGCGGTCACGCAGGCCGAGCTGTCCACCGCCGAAGATGGCGGCCGCAGCCTGGAGCAACCGTATGACGACGTGTTGATGCGCACCTATGTTAACAGCCAGGGACAGCAAGTCATGCTGGCACTGGCCTATGCCAAGGAACAGCGCCAGGACGTCAAGCTGCACTTGCCGGAAATTTGCTATCCGGCCCAGGGTTACAAGGTGCTGTCGTTGACGCCGTCACCAGTCACGCTGGCCGGTGGTACGACCTTGCCGGGCAAGCACATGCTGGCCACCGGCCAGGGCCGGCTGGAAGCGGTCACGTACTGGACCCGCATCAGCGATGGCTATCCGCAAGGTGGTTTTGCCATGCGCATGCAGATCTTCCGCGACGGTTTGCGCGGCAAGGTCGCCGACGGCATCCTGGTGCGCTCGTCGATGCTGGTACGCGACGATAGCGAAGCGCCGGGCGCGTATGCAGTGCAACAGGACTTCCTGAAGCAACTGGTGGCCGCCTCCGATTCGCGCGGTCACGCGCTGGTGGTACGCTGAGCCAGACCAAGCCTGGTTACTCCGGATAGGTTGCCGCGAAGTAAGCACGGCGCGGCAACTGTCGCGCGCGTACCATGCGGCCCCCGGTTCGATTGTTTTTGTTTTTTTTGCATGATATGATTTTTGCGTGTTTGCTCACAACTGACAGCGTCGGCAGCGAGGGGAATGGCGCACGTTTTAGAGGAGCTGCACAGTGGCAAAGATAGACGTATTGTTGCCGGTTAAAAACGGCGTCGACTTTTTGGCGGAGTCACTCGACAGTATCCAGGCGCAGACCTTCCAGGACTGGCGCGTACTGGTGCTCGACCATGGCTCCACCGACGGCAGCCGCGAAATGGTGGAACGCTACCACGAGCGCGATCCGCGCATCGAACTGCATGCGTTTCCCGAGGCTAAAGGCCTGTCCGGTCTGCTCAATTGCGGCATCGACCTGGCGGACTGCGACTACATCCTGCGCCACGACGCCGACGATGTCTGCTTCCCCGACCGCATGGCCGTCAGCCTGGCGGCCTTCGCGGCCCAACCGAATTGCGTGGCAATTGGCGGCCAGGCCGACGTGATCGACGCCAGCGGCGCCAACATCGGCGAAATGAGCATGCCGATCGGCACTGCGCGCGTGGCCGCAGCCAGCCTGTTCCGCAATCCGATCGCCCATCCCACCTCGATGTTGCGGTTTGACGAAGTGCAGCGCATGGGCGTGCGTTACGGCATCGACATGCTCAAGGTCCTGCCGCCGCAGCACAGCCTGGAAGTGCCGTCGCTGGCCGAGGATTATTTCCTGTTCGGCCAGCTGGCCATCCAGGGCCGCTGCGCCAACGTGCCGGAAAAACTGATCCGCTACCGCTGGCATGGCAATAATGTGAGCGCTACCCGTTTCATGGACCAGATGGAAGTGTCGCTGCAGGTGTCACGCTTCCTGGTGCGGGCGTTTTGCACGATGCACCAGCTGCCATACTTCGATCCGGCGCCGTTCTGCAACCACGGCGGCATCCTGATGGATGTCGATGGCCAACGTAATTTCGACGCCGAGTTCGAGCGCATGGCCAGCGTGCTGCGCCGTGGTCTCGGCGAGTCCGAGGAACTCGAGCGCGAGCTCACTTACCGCAAGACCATCGCCACCCGCCAGGAAGCCAGCCTGCTGTGGCGTTACAACCGTTTTCGCAATGCCCACGCGCCCGAGACCGGCGAATGGAACGCCATCCGTTCCTGGCTGATCCGGCGCTTCCCTGGCAAGCGCCGCATGAGCGTATCGGCCCAACTGGCCTGAAGCAGTGGCCGGCAGCCATCAGGCTGCCGGTTCCGTATTATTTGAGATAGGTATGTTATGGCTGCGTTGCTGAAAAGCCCCGCGTGGCGCTCGTTGAAAGCGCCCGATTTTTTCAAGAACCCGTTCCGCCTCGTGTACGTGATGGTGGCGCTGGCCGTCCTCGTGGCCGGTTTCCTGGGAGCTGCCACGCCGATCCTGGTGGAGCTGATGAGTGGTAACGTGTCCAAGCTGCTGGCGCTGCCGGCGGCCATGCTGTTTGCGTTGCTGGTGATTTACGACCGCAAGCTCACGCTGCTGCTGATCGTGGTGCTGCGCGCCGGCGGCGATAATGCGCTGGAACTTACCCGGTTTTCGCTGGGCGGCTACATGGTCGGCATCGGCGGCGTCATCAATGCCATCGTCATCCTGCTGGCGCTGCTGCTGGTGTTCGAACGACCCAAAGTAGTGCCTGGCCGTGCCTACATGGCATGGCTGCCATTCCTTGCCATCACGGCCGCCGGGGTACTGCATTCGCCGTTCACCGGCGAAGCGGTGCGCCTGTTCCTGCAACAACTGTCCTACTTTGCCATGTTCGTGGGCGGCTACCAGTGCGTGCGCGACGAAGCTGATTTCCGCAAGATGCTCAGGCTGGCGCTGTGGTCGTCGGCAATACCGGTGCTGTATGCATTTGTCGATATCGCCCTGCATTTCGGTGGCGGCTTCCGTCTGCAAAGTACCTTTGCCCACCCCAATGTGCTGGCCTTCTACCTGACCGTGATGATCGTGGTCGCTTTCTACCTGCTCAAGACCATGGCGCCAACGGCGGGCGATGGTGCACGCATGAGCCTGGGAGCTTATCTGTTGCTGCTGCTGCTGATGCTGTTGCTCACCAAAACCCGCAGCGCCTGGTTGGCCACGGCCATCAGCTTTGCGCTGTATGCCGTGGTCTTCGAACGCCGCTACCTGATTTACATGGTGGTGCTGGGTGTGGCTGCGCTGTTTGTTCCTGGCGTCGGCGATCGCCTGGGCGACCTGGGACAGGGTAACGAGGTGGCCACCTACGCCACACTGAACTCGTTTGCCTGGCGGGTGTACCTGTGGGAATGCGCGCTCGGCTGGATGAGCACACTGAGCTACATCTGGGGCATGGGATTGCAGACCTTCTCCGAGTACTCGCCCATCTTCTTCCCGCTGGCGGGCAAGACCAAGTTCGGTGCGCACAGCGTATTCGTCCAGCTGATCTTCGAATTGGGCATCATCGGCCTGGTGGCCTTCCTGTGGCAATCGGTCAGCGTGATCCGCCAACTGACCGCGCTGGCGCGCGCCGACAAACTGGCAGCGTTTTCGCTGATCCTGATCGTGCTGAGTTTCCTGCTCTGCAGCTTCAGCGACAATATGTTCTATTACCTGTCCTATAACTGGTACCTGTGGTTTGTCGTCGGTGCCGGCTGTGCGCTGGGGCGTATCCTGTGGGCGCGCCAAGCCAAGCCGGTTGCTCAGAAACTTTACTGAACCAGCCATGAAAAACACGCTAACTTCCGAGCCGCCCGCCGCCCACGCGGGTCATCTCGCGGCACTCGACGGTTGGCGCGGGCTGAGCATTCTGCTGGTGCTGGCAGCGCACCTGATGCCGCTGGGGCCGCATCGATTCTTGCTCAACCATAGCGTGGGCGTGTTTGGCATGGTGATCTTCTTCATCCTGTCCGGCTTCCTGATTACGTCTTTCCTGCTCAAGGACCAGCGCGTGGGCGGTTTCCTGGTCAAGCGCTTTGTCCGCGTGCTGCCGCTGGCGTGGCTGTACCTGATGATTGCCCTTACCTTGTCGCTGGCGCCGCTGGGGCAGTGGGGCAGTCACCTGCTGTTCTACGCCAACATGCCCACCGATGCGGCGTTGCATAACGACCTGCTGCCCATGACCGAGCACCTGTGGAGCTTGTGCATGGAGCTGCAGTTCTACGTGGGCGTGGCGGTACTGGTGGCGGTACTGCGTGGACGCGGACTGTTCCTGCTGCCGCTGTTGGCACTGGCCTGCACCGGCTTGCGCTGGCACGACGGCGTGATCGCGTCGAGCATCAGTTATTACCGCATCGATGAAATCCTGGCCGGCTGCACGCTGGCACTGGTGTACCACGGCCGCCTGGGCGCCCGTGCGCGTGACTGGCTGCGGTATGTGCCGCTGTGGCCGACGGCCGTGCTGCTGGCGTTCTCGTGCATGCCGCAAAGCCAGTGGCTGAACTTCCTGCGCCCGTACCTGGCGTTGCTGCTGGTGGGCGCCACCCTGTTGCAGCCCACGTCGCTGATGGTGCGACAGCTGAATAACCGCCCGCTGGTGTTCGTGGCCGGGATTTCCTATGCGCTGTACGTGATCCATCCCATCCTGACCCATACCTGGCTGGGTAGCGGCGAGAGCGTCATCAAATACCTGAAGCGGCCGCTGTTCTTCGCGGTGCTGTTCATGCTGGCTTATGGCTCGACGTATTATTACGAAAGCTGGTTCATGAAGCGCGGCAAGCGCTGGGCCGACCGCGTCAACCGCCTGTTCGAGCGCCGCCGCGCCCCGGCCGTGCACCAGCCGGCAGCCGGTGCGCCGGTGCCGGTACCGGCGCAGCCCGAGGACAGCGCCCACCACCCGGAGTCAGCCGCCGGCGCGCCCCCATTCGTCAAAGTTGAACTGAACCCTAATGAAAATAGCTTATCTCATCAACCAGTACCCCAAAGTCAGTCATAGTTTTATCCGTCGCGAAATCCTGGCGCTGGAGCGCCAGGGCTTTGAAGTGCAGCGCATCGCACTGCGCGGCTGGGCCGACCAGTTGGTCGATGCGGAAGACCTGCGTGAACGCGACAAAACCCGCTACCTGTTGCGCGATGGCGCCCCGGCTCTGGCCAGCGCCATGTTGCGCGAGCTGGTCCGCAGTCCGGGACGATTCATCAGCGCCGCCAAACTGGCGTTCCGCATGGCGCGCCGCGCCGACCGGCCGCTGCCGCTGCACCTGATCTACCTGGCCGAAGCATGCCGCATGGTTGGCTGGATGCGCGAATCGGGCGCGCGCCACCTGCATGCCCACTTCGGCACCAACCCGGCCGAGGTCGCCATGCTGGCGCGCGAGCTCGGTGGTCCGGCCTACAGCTTCACGGTGCATGGACCGGAAGAGTTCGACAAGCCCGAATTCCTGCATATCAAGGAAAAAATTGCGCGTTCGGCGTTCGTGGTGGCAATCAGCAGTTTTGGCCGCAGCCAGCTGTTCCGCTGGATACCGTACACCGACTGGCCGAAAGTGGAAATTGTTCACTGCGGCCTGGAACCGGCGTTCCATGCCGGCCCGGCCGTGCCGCCGCCCGCCGCGCCGCGGCTGGTGTGCGTGGGCCGCTTGTGCGAACAAAAAGGCCAGTTGCTGCTGGTGCGCGCGGTAGCGCAACTGGTGGCGCGCGGCGTTCCGGTGGAACTGGTGCTGGCCGGCGACGGTGAAATGCGCAGCGAAATTGAAACCCTGATCGCCCGCCACCAGTTGCAGGACGTGGTGCGCATCACCGGCTGGATCAGCAGCGACCAGGTGCGCGAGGAAATCCTGGCGTCGCGCGCGCTGGCCTTGCCGAGCTTTGCCGAGGGGCTGCCGGTCGTGGTGATGGAATCGATGGCGTTGCGCCGTCCGGTGCTTACCACGTACGTGGCCGGCATTCCGGAACTGGTGCACGACGGCGAGAACGGCTGGCTGATCCCGGCCGGCGATGTCGATGCCGTGGCTGCCGGCCTGGAGCGGGTACTGGCCACGCCGCTCGAGCAGGTCGCCGCGATGGGCGAGCGCGCCCACCTGCGCGCGGTCGAACGCCACTCGATCGATACCGAAGCGGCCAAGCTGGCGGTGCTGATCCAGCGTGAACAACGCCCGTGATGCGGCGGCCCACGTTGATTTTCCCTGATTTCTTTGCAGTACCCGGACGGATGTGAACCCAAGATGAAAAAAGCACTGACCTTTGTGATTCCCGTACGCCATCAGGCCAATGCACGTGACTGGAATAAACTCAAGAGCAACCTGGCCGCCACGGTCAAGTCGATCGCCGCGCAGCAGAGCAGCGACTGGAAAGCGATCATCGTCGCCAATCGCGGCGCCGATCTGCCGGCGCTGCCCAATGGCGTAGAAGTCAAGTGGGTCGATTTCGAGCCGAATCCGCTGCACGAGCAGGGCGGCGTCGACAAGGAAACCTTTTATGAAGCGGTACGCCTCGACAAAGGGCGCCGGATCCTGGCCGGCATGCTGCATGCAGGACCGATGCAACACGTGATGGTGGTCGATGATGATGACTTCATCAGCAACAAGCTGGCGGCGCTGGCGGCCGCGCAACCGCAGGCCAATGGCTGGTTCATTCGTGAAGGCTATGTCTGGGGCGATGGCAGCAATTACGTCTACCGGTTTGTCGATTTCTCAAAGCTGTGCGGTACCTGTTACCTGATCCGGGCCGACCTGTATGAACTGCCGGCCAGCTTCGAGGAAGCATCCGACGAGTACGTCAAGCGCATGCTCGGCAGCCACATCTTCATCCGTGATTTCCTGGAGAAAAGCGGCAAGCCGCTGGCGCCCGTGCCGTTTGTTGGCGCTGTCTACCGCGTGGGCCACGTCGGTTCGCACAGCAAATCGACCAGCGTGTTCAAGCAGTATTTTCCCAGGTGGCTGGTCAAGCGTCCGTTCGAACTGCTGCGGCGCCTGCGGCGCCTGAGCTTTATTTCTCCCTCGATGCGCAGCGAGTACTTCGGCGAGTAACAGCGGCGCGGCGGCTCCAGCCCTTGCTGGCTGCCGCCGGCTTCACGCCATGGCTGCGGTCGGTGTCGCGCGGCGCGTCAGGCGCGCCTCCCACCGGGAGTTCAGATAAACCCGCAACGGGTTTTCGATGCAACGAAATGAGATAACTCCCAAACCGATGGCGATGCCAAGGCATACCGGGCCGGGCGTTGCGGTCTCCCTGGCATAAAAGTGCAGCGGCTGCTGCCAGAGATAGATAGAAAACGAATAGGTGCCGAACCAGCGCAGCAGCGGTGCGGAAAGAAAGTTCTTCACCACGCCGGGCAGGTCAGCGGCGTGGTTGATGGCAAAGGCACACAGCAGCGGTGCGCCAACGACCATCAACAGCGTCTTGGCCCGGGTGGTGGGAATAAGCGGCGTGAACACGAGCGTCGCCAGCAGCAGCGCGACCAGTGCAAGCAGAGGCAGCCAGCGATTGGTACGCGCCGAATGATAATGCAGATAAGTGCAGTAACAGGCTGATGCAATGATGCCCAGCGCGGCGCATTCAGAGCGGACAAACCAGGGCGAAGCACCGTCTGGTGCCGAGACCTTCGCGTAATAAATGCTGAAAGCAATGCTGGCGAGCACGCTCAGGGCCATGAAAATCAGGGCGGGGACTTTGCTTTTCAGGCGCGAACACCCGGCTGCGATCAACGCAAGGAAGAGGTAACTGTGTTCCTCGACATTGAGCGACCACAGATGGCTGGTGGGCCACTGATCGGCCCATATCGATACGTCCGCTGGCAGGTAGGTTCGCAAGAACAGGAATGACGCGAGAACTTCATTGGACTCCGGTACATACCTGGTCGGTTGCACGTAGAGCGCCCAGCCAATCATCGCTACCAGGAAGGTCCACAGTGCCGGCATGACACGGGTAAATCGCCTGACGAAGAAGGAGTCGAGCCTGACCTCTTTGATGAAAAGCAGTTTCGCCATGAAAAACCCGGAGAGAACGAAAAACAGCGTGACGCCCAGTTTCGCTATCGGACCCCATCCCAGCGGGCCAAAGTGGCCCACTAGCACCAGCATGATCGCGACGCCGCGCCAGCCGTCGAGATAACCGATTTTATGATCGGATGTTGTCATTACATTACCTTTCTTGATTTTGTGTTCACTGTCGAATATTGTCTCAAGAAAAGTAAGATGCGTAACAGAAATTTCATAAATACAACATAATTTAACTATTTTCAATAAAATTGAAGATTTGTCGGTGCCGCATGACACTTGATATTTATCTATCACTATGACAAATAATTAGTTTTAGCATAATCATTTTGCTTCTAGACTTGCTGTTACGGCGGGCGCCGTCGTGCTCAACATCGTTACCACCGTGGTGGTCAACCGCAGCTCGATGGCGCGCCGGGCGCGTTCAGCGTGCTGCCGGCCGTGGCGCGGGCCGTCAACGGCCGGGTGCCGATTATTTTTGATAGCGGGGTGCGACGCGGCCAGGATGTCGTCAAGGCCATTGCCAGTGGCGCCGACGTGGTGGCAATCGGCCGCCCGGTAATCTATGGCCTGGCGCTGGGCGGGTGGCAAGGCGTGCGCTCGGTGCTGGAGTTGCTCAATCGCGAGCTGAGCATGACGATGCAGCTGGCCGGCGTGCATACCGTGGCCGACATCCGCAACACGGCGCTGCTGCCAGCCGCCAGCAGTTATCGGATCGGCGGCCTGGCGGCGCGGCGTGCAGCAAAAAAAAAGCCGCGCAATCGTTCGCGCGGCTGTGCATGAGGCTTGGCGGCAGTCTTAACGAATCAGGCTGCTCTGGAAGCGCCACGTATCGGCACACATCTGCTCGATATTCCGCTGCGCTTTCCAGCCCAGTTCGCGTTCGGCGACGTCGGTGGCGGCGTAGCACACTGCAATATCGCCGGCACGGCGCGGCTCGATCTTGTAGGGGATGGTCTTGCCACAGGCACGCTCGAAAGCGCGCACCATGTCGAGCACGCTGCTGGCGGCACCGGTGCCGAGGTTGTAGGTGAGCACGCCGGGCTCATCGCTCAGCTTGCCAAGTGCCTTGACGTGGCCGATGGCCAGGTCCACCACGTGGATGTAGTCACGCATGCCGGTGCCGTCGGTGGTGGGGTAGTCGTTGCCAAATACCGACAGGCGCTCGCGCCGGCCCTCGGCCACCTGGGCAATGAACGGCAGCAGGTTGTTGGGAATGCCGCGCGGATCTTCACCGATCAAGCCGCTTTCGTGGGCGCCTACCGGGTTGAAGTAACGCAGCAGCACGATGTTCCAGTCGGGGGCGGCATGGGCGTGGTCGCGCAAGATGTTTTCCACCATCAGCTTGGAAGCACCATAGGGATTGGTGGTGCGCAGCGGGAAGTCTTCGCGGATCGGCACCGTGTCCGGGTCGCCGTAGACGGTGGCCGACGAGCTGAAGATGATTTTCTTGACGCCGTGCCGCGCCATGGTTTCCAGCAGGACGATGCTGCCGTAGACGTTGACGTCGTAGTAGCGCAGCGGCTGCGCCACCGATTCGCCCACTGCCTTGAGGCCGGCAAAATGGATCACCGCATCGATCGCGTGGGCGGCAAATACCTGTTCCATGGCGGCGCGGTCGCGCACGTCCGCCTCGATGAACAGCGGCGCGCGGCCGGCCAGGTCGGTCACGCGGGCCAGCACGTCCACGCTGCTGTTGGACAAATCGTCGACGATCACGATATCGTGGCCGGCCTGCAGCAGTTCAACGCAGGTGTGGGAGCCGATGTAGCCGGCGCCGCCGGTAACCAGAACGTTCATGCGGTATCCTTTGATAAAAAAGTTATTCGTTGTCGCGCTTGGAGCGCACCCATTCAACCTGGCGGTTGATCAGGAAGCCGATATATACCGGCACTTTCCAGAAAATATACAGTACTGCCATCGCCAGGTTGGCGGCGCTCAGGGTCTGGCGGCCATACCGCCACCACGCCAGCAGCACAGCCACGCCCATCGCCACGGCGATTGCCAGCGCCACCAGCAGCGGACCGGCAGCGCCGGCGATCAGCGCAAACAGCGCGCTGGCGCCCAGTGCGGCAATCACCACCAGCGACAGCAAGGCCAGCGGCGGCACGATCAGGTCGAGCGCCATGCCCACCATGGCCAGGCGGCCGTGTACCAGGCCTTCGAGCAGAAAGCGCGGCGCTGCCGAGAAGATCATGCTCAGGTGGCCATGCTCCCAGCGGCGGCGCTGGCTCTGGGTGCCGGCGTCGCTGCTGGGAAAGGTGCTCGATACCAGCACGTATGGGCAAAACAGCGGCGGCGTGCCCGCGCGCGTGAGGTCCATGCCCAGCTTCATGTCTTCCACGATATGGCCGTTGGCCAGCGAGGCGGTGCTGATGACGGTCCAGGGGAAGGCCATGCCGCTGCCCATCAGCGGACAAGGGATGCCCAGGCGCAGGAAGCCGAGCGGGCGCACCAGGTTTTTGACGGTCCAGGCAAATTCGGCGATTTTCTTCATCGGACCGCTGCCGGCCGGCGAGCGCATCAGGTACAGCGCCTGCACCGGCCGGCCGCTGGCCAGCGCGGTGCGCGCCAGGCGGTCGATGGCGCCCGGTTCGACCAGACAGTCGGCATCGACAATCAGCATGACTTCGGGCGGATCTTCGGCCAGGCACTGGACGCCGAAGTCCAGCGCGTAACCTTTGCCGCGGTGTTCGGCGTGGTGGCGTTCGCGCACTTCGGCGCCAGCCGCGCGCGCGGCGCCGGCCGTGTTGTCGGAACAATTGTCCGCAACCACCAGCACGCGGTCGCCGGCCAGCATTTGCGGCAGCAGCGTGGCCAGCGTGGCGCCGATGCCATCCTGTTCATTGTGAGCCGGTACCAGTACTGCCACGCGCGGGCGGCGGCCGGTCATGGCCGGACCGGGGCCGGCCGGTTTTGCCGCCAGCAGCGATTGCACCAGCAATACCAGCACGGGTACCGCCAGCAACGCCAGCGCAACATAGAGCACGATACTGAACACGGTAATCATGCGGTCTCCCTGGCAGCAATGATGCGGGCGGGGGCACCCACGGCAGTGGCGCCGTCGGGCACATCGCAGAGTACCACCGACATCGCGCCGATGCGGGCATTGTTACCGATGCGTACGCCGCCGATGACTTGCGCGTAGGCGCCGAATTCAACGTCGTCGCCGATCACCGGGGTGGGACCGCCCGCGTGGCGGTTGCCGATGGTCACGCCCTGGCGCAAGGTGCAGCGGGCGCCGATGACCGTGTCGGGATGGATGAAAATATTACCGAAGTGCCAGATGCGCAGGCCGGGGCCGATGTTGGCGCTCTTGGGCAGGCTGACGCCGGTGATGGTTTCGATCACGCGGAACAGGCCCCAGTACACGGCCAGTCCCAGCTTGCGCCCCAGACCCGGCGCGCGCCGGTCCAGCCGGCGGCCGCGCCGGTAGAGCCACACCGCCCAGATCGATTGTTCCTTGAGGAACGGGCGGCGCATGCCGTAACGGGCCAGGTCTGCTGCCCAGTCTGCATCATCAATCATCGTTGTCTTGTCTTCCTGGTTCATGGATGGAACGTCGAGTCATCTTGCACTGCCAGCGTGGCGCGCACGGTGCCGGCGGATGGGCCGCCGGTGGCGCTCAGGTCGTAGCGGGCGGGGCCGGTCGGGCAGGGCAGGGTAGCGCCGGCGCCGTCGGCCAGTTCGCCGGTGTCAAATAATTGTCGGCTGTAATCGGCGCTGCGCACTTGCAGGCGCAACGTGGCGCCGCCGGTTGCTTGCACGCTGAAGCGGCAGCGTGCGCCGCTGCGCGGCGCCGCCCAGTTGACGCGACTGATGTCGCGCAACGCCGTGCTGCGCGCGCTGGCGCCGGCGTCGATGGCCAACTGGTCGTTGTTGCTGTCGTAACGGTTGCCTTCGCCGCGCCACGGGCCGCGCAGCGACAGCAGGTTGGTGGGGCGTTGCGGCGTCATCGGCTTGCCGTGGCCGTCGAGCCAGCCCTTGGCCGACACCACCTGGCGCAGCGCTGCGCGCATGCGCTGCAGTTCGTTGGCCGCTTCGACATTCCAGCCCTTGCTATGCGGGTTGAAGTCGCTGCCATTTTCCACGTAGATGTAAAACGGCGTGCCAACGTTGCGATCGACCACATAAGCACCATATACCTTGAGGGTCTCGGCGACCTTGCGTAATTTTTGGCTTGCTATCTTGCTGGTGTCGTAAGTTGGCGGCAACATCAGCAGGGCGCCCTCCGGGATCTTGCCGGAGTTGAGCTGGGCGTCGTGATCGGCGGCGGTGGCGGGATAAATATACGCTGGCGAACGGGCCAGGCCATTGTAGGTCAGCGACATGGCCAGCGCATGGCGGTAGATCGGCTGGCCGTCGTCGATTTCGTCACGCCGGATCAGGCCGGCGGAGGACGGAATGCCCACGGCGCGCGTGCCCTGGTAAAAATCGGCAGGATCGCCCCAGCCGCGGCCGCTAAGGCGGGTCCAGCCGTAGCCGACCGCGGTCCAGCCCTGGCCGGCGCGCCGCAGTTGCCAGAACGAGTGCAGCATGCCCGTATCGAGTTCGGCAATGTCGGCATGGCCGTCGCTGCCGGTGGCGGGCGTCAAATCCGCTGGCCAGTGCTCGATGGTGACCGCGCGCTGCACGCCCTGGTTGTAGTCCCAGATATCGCGCTTGCCCTTGGCGCCCAGCACTTCCTGCGCTGGCGCATCGCTGTTGCCGATAAAGCTCTTGGTGGAGTAGGGGCCGGGACCGATGGCGGGAAAGTAATCCGAGGTGGGAATCTCGGCGTCGCCCAGCACCGGGTTGACGGGGCGGATGTTCCACGGCGAATCGGCGGCAAACGGGTGGCTGGGCGTGCCGAACTGGATCGGCGTCGAAGGCTCCGCCGTAGCGTTGCCATACAGGCACAGTAGCAGGAGGGGAGCAAGCGGGACCAGGGTAGAGCGGATGTAACGTTTCATGGGCGCGCGGCAACGCGCGGCGGCGGCGCGTGCGATCAAGTCAACAAGTGATGTATTTTAATTCACTTGCCCAGCGCACAGTAGGGTTTTTTGATGCACCGCAAAATAACGCCGGGCCGACATGTGGTCGGCCCGGCGCAGGGGGTGCTACTACCGGTTAGCGGTTAGCGCGAACCGGTGGAGGTGCTTTTCAGTGCGGTGGCGGCCGGAGCAGGCTCGACAACCGGAACCAGATCGCCCTTGATGCTGCCAGCCTTGTTTACACCGCTATTGGCTGCCAGCACGATCCAGGCGCCGGTTGGCCATACGAAGCGGCGGGTACCTTTATCGCCGAGGTAGCCGGTATCGTAGGACAGTTTGCTGCCCGAGTACACCATCAGGCGCAGGCTGGTGCCGCCGGTCGCGGTAACCGTCCATTGCTGGGTGGTGCCAGCGACAGGCGCGCCCCATTTGACTTTGCCCAGGCCCGAACCATTGCCGTTGGTGACGGAAATCAGGGTAGGCGATGCCGGGAACACCAGCGACTGCGACCAGGTATCGAATTTTGGATCAACGGTACCAGCGGTGCGGGTCCATGGACCGCGCATCGACAGGCCGTTTTGCGGTGGTGGCGTGGCGCCGTTGAACACCTTGTTGTTACCGTCAACCCACGTACCAGCCGAAGTCACGCGGCGCAGATTGGCACGAATGCGATCGAGTTCGGCGGCGGCATTGTTGTCCCAGCCCTTGGCATGGATGCCCAGGGTGCTGCCGGTTTCCATGTAGATCACGAATGGCGTGCCGACGTTGCGGTCAACTACATAGGCGCCATAGGTTTTGAGCGTTTCGGCAACCTTGCGCAGCGAGGTCGGGAAGATCTTCGACGTGTCGTAGTCAGCCGGCAGCATCAACAGCGAGCCTTGCGGAATCTTGCCGCTGTTGGTTTTGGCGGCATCGCCGTCGGCGGCGGTGGCAGGCCAGACGTACGGTTCGGTGGCCGACAGTGCGTTGTAAGTCAGCGACATGGCCAGTGCGTGGCGGTACATCGGCTGGCCATCGTTGATTTCATGCGCGCGGATCAGGCCAGCCGAAGCAGCCACGCCGGTAGCACGGGCGCCGTGGTAGAAGTGGGCGGCATCGCCCCAGCCGGTACCATCAGCTGGCGACCATGCGTACAGCGCGGCCTGCCATTTGCCGTTGACTTTTTTCAGTTGCCAGAACGAGTGGATGACGTTGGTGACCGGATCATAGATATCGGCGTGGCCGTCGCTGCCGCTGGCAGGCAGGGTGCTGGCAGGCCAGCGTGGAATGGTCACTTCAGTATTGCCGCCGGCATCAGGGTTGTTGACCAGGACTGCGCCGTTGGTGCCGTAGATTTTCATCGGCTGGTCGTCGGCCTTGGCCAGGAACAAGCCAGTCGAATAAGCGCCCGCGCTGATCTCAGGATAGTAGGTGGACTTCGGAATGGTGAACGACATATCGAGCACCGGCTGGATCGGGCGCGAGTTCCACTTCGATTGCGCCGAAAACGGCGTAGCGTAGGTCGAGAAGGTGGGTGTGGTCGTCGTGGTTTGTGCATGCGCACTCAGGTTCAGGGCGCACGCACTCAGCACCGACCAGCCGATCACCTTGGTGAGCTGGCGTGCGGACACGGAAAGCGATTTTTCGAAGAACATACTAACTCCTGGGTTTGATTTGAATTAAAGGCGCATGACGCTGCCCTGAGAAATAATTATACACAGGACTCTTTCCGTGGGAAAAGTATTTTCCGCATGGAAATAATAAAATTCAGCACCCGCGCAACAGTTCGCTTCGATTTGTTTCTGTTTTGATGATACGCAAGAAATCGGGCGCAGACCAGCACGGTTGCTGGGGTGCGCGCAGAAAAAATTTCGTCACGTTTATGAAAAATATATTGAACATGGCATATATTCAATGCCGCTGCCATTTGAATAAGATATTCATTTCATTTAAATAGTGTGCTGCCATAATAAAACATTATTCTCTTGAAATAATCGCACGAGAGCCATTATTACCACGGCCGATATTCAATTGATATTAACGACCGGGCAGGAGGCGCGCGTTCTGGCGGAGCGGGGTGCGCGCGGGACCTCTGCTATATTGCCGTAGCAAGCGGCAAGTCACTGATCAGTTCCTGAACGTAACTATGTGCACTTGCAGCATATTTGACTGGCGAAAAGGTTGACGGTATGTCATGATCCTGCCGACCAGGTGTCATCCTGCAGCAAGGCGTAGCCTTGCCCCGGCCGCGCCGTCCCAGCATATTTTTAACGACTTACACTATCTAATAAGAGGACTTCATTATGAAAGCTATGATCTTGGCCGCAGGCAAGGGCACCCGTGTACGCCCCCTGACATTCGACCTGCCCAAGCCGATGATACCGGTGCTGGGCAAACCGGTAATGGCTTACCTGATCGAACATCTGGCCAAGTACGGGGTCAACGAGATCATGGTCAACGTCAGCTACCTGCACGAGAAGATCGAAGACTACTTCGGTGAAGGCGACCAGTACGGCGTGCAGATCGGTTACTCGTTCGAGGGTTACACCAATAATGACGGCGAAGTGGTGCCCGAGGCGCTCGGTTCGGCCGGCGGCATGAAAAAAATCCAGGAATTCGGCGGCTTCTTCGATGACACCACGATCGTCCTGTGCGGCGACGCCGTCATCAACCTCGATATCAAGTCGGCCCTGTTCGAACACCGCCGCAAAGGCGCCAAGGCCAGCGTGATCTGCCGCGAAGTGCCGTACGACAAAGTATCGAGCTATGGCGTGGTGGTCAGCGACAAGGACGGCCGCATCCAGCAGTTCCAGGAAAAGCCCAGCGAGGCGGAAGCGCTGTCCAACTTCGTCAGTACCGGCATCTATATTTTTGAACCGGAAATCCTCGACCTGATCCCGGCCAATACCGTATTCGACATCGGTTCGGAACTGTTCCCCCTGCTGGTCGAGAAGGGCGTGCCGTTCTTTGCCCAGAACCGTACGTTCAACTGGATCGACATTGGTAGCGTCAAGGATTACTGGGAAGTGTCGCAAAGCGTCATGATGGGCGAAGTTGCACACCTGGAAATGCCTGGCATTCAACTGGCCGACGGCATCTGGGTGGGCCTGAACACCCGCATCGACTGGAACGGCACCACCATCGAAGGCCCGGTCTACATCGGTTCCGGTTGCGAGATCGAGGCGGGCAGCACCATCATCGGACCAACCTGGATCGGCCATGGCAGCCATATTTGCGCTGGCGCCAAGATCGTGCGCAGCGTGCTGTTCGAATACACCCGTGTGTTACATGATGTAAGCCTGCACGAAATGATCGTGTTCAAGGATTACAGTGTCGACCGTGCCGGTGAGATGCGTCATGTCTCCGAGTATGGCACCGGTGAATGGACCAATGCCCGCGACCGTCGCAACAAGCGCCGCACCGAGGGAGAAGCTGACAAATAATAGGAGGTGTATGAAGATTTATCCGGTCATCCTGTCCGGCGGTGCCGGCACCCGCCTGTGGCCGCTGTCGCGGGCGATGTTGCCCAAGCAGCTGTTGCCGCTGGTCTCGGACCGCACCATGCTGCAGGAAACGGTGCTGCGCCTGGCGCCGGGCGTGCACATGGCGGCGCCGCTGATCGTCTGCGGTAACGACCACCGTTTCATGGTGGCCGAGCAGATGCGCGAGATTGGCGTCGCCCCGCTGGGCATATTACTGGAACCGGTCGGCCGCAACACTGCGCCGGCCGTCGCTGCCGCCGCCCATTATCTGCTGGCGCAAGACCCCGAGGCAGTGATGCTGGTACTGCCGGCCGACCACGTCATCAACGACCAGGACGCCTTCCATGGCGCGGTCGCGCAAGCGGCCCAGCTGGTCGATGATGGCGCGCTGGTAACATTCGGCATCCTGCCTGCGGGTCCCGAGACCGGCTACGGTTATATCCGCCGGGGCGCACCGGTGGCCGGCAGCAGCGGTGGTTACCGGGTCGACCGCTTTGTCGAAAAACCGGACCGCGATACCGCCACGGTTTTCCTGGCCGAAGGTGGATACTATTGGAACAGCGGCATGTTCCTGTTCCAGGCTGCGACCTATCTGAGCGAATTGCGCGCACTGCAGCCAGCCATCGACGTGGCAGCAGCAGAGGCAGTGCGGCTCGGCTACCGCGATCTCGATTTTTGCCGGCTCGACGAAACGGCGTTTACGTCGTCGCCGGCGGACTCGATCGATTACGCCGTCATGAAGCACACCTGCCGCGCGGTGGTCGTGGCCGCCGATATTGGCTGGAGCGACGTGGGATCGTGGTCGGCGCTGTGGGACGTGCAGCCGCACGATGCGCAGGGCAATGCCAGTCGTGGCGATGTCTATCTGGATCATGTGAGCAACAGCCTGGTGCGCGCCGAGAGCCGCATCGTCGCCGTGATCGGTGTGCAGGATCTGGTGGTGGTGGAAACTGCCGATGCCGTGCTGGTCACGCACCGCGACCACGCTCAGCGCGTCAAGCAGGTGGTGCAGCGGCTCGGCGCCGAAGACCGTACCGAGCATGTCCACCATACCAAGGTATATCGGCCTTGGGGTTCGTACGAGGGCATCGATGCCGGCAACCGCTTCCAGGTCAAGCGCATTACTGTCAATCCGGGTGGCAAGCTTTCCCTGCAAATGCACCACCATCGCGCCGAGCACTGGATAGTGGTCAGCGGTACAGCCCTGGTCACGTGCGGCGACAGCGTCACGCTGTTATCTGAAAATCAATCCACCTATATTCCTATCGGCATGAATCATCGCCTGGAAAACCCCGGCAAATTGCCGTTGCACCTGATCGAAGTGCAGTCCGGCAGCTACCTCGGCGAAGACGACATCGTGCGCTTCGAGGACGTCTACCAGCGCACCTGATCCGGTCGGCGCGGGCGCACTGCGCGGTGCCCGTGCTTGCCAATCTTGCATCTTTCCAGCTTTATTTTCCCTGATAAAACGTTTTCGCCGGTATTGGCCGTCTGCGCTCGCTGCGTGCCAGCGTCCTGTTGACGTCGGCGAAGGGGGCGCTGCGGACGATTTCGACGCGGTTTTCGTCAAACGTTGAAATAACTTGCAAACACGAGTATGTAGTGAGGCTATTTTGCATCACTTTCGCAAGTGGTTGATTTCATTATCTAATTTTATTGCTGCAAGGTAACTTTATGTGCCTTTCATAAGGAAATTTTCACACTATGAAAAGTTAGAGTGCCCTATGGAAATATTTATACCGCAATGCAAAATGCTTTCAAAAAAATTATCTAAAGTAAAGAAAATGCAATGAATTAAGACTTCCTTATGATATGATTCCCTTAGTTGTTCTAAATACACACATTCATGGCACGCGCTGCGTGGCCAGTTACCCAAAGGATTTTCCAAATGAAATTCAAAATGCTCGTCGCCAGCTTGTTGGCCGCCGCCTCGTTTAGTGCTGCTGCTGCTGATCAAAGCGTGCAGGTCTATGTCGTCCCACCAACCTCGGCAGCGAATCACTTCGATGGCTTGAAAGTTGGTAACGACGGTCTGCTGTCGGGTGGCGTGGACGTCATCACCTTCACCGGCCTGGCCGCTGGCTGGTACGAAATCGCCGTGACCCTCAGCGGTCAAAACGTCAAGTTCGATGCAACCAAATCGAACCTGAACGGCCAGCTGGGCGAGTTCGGCACGATCGGCAAGGGTGTCTTCGGCTACCTGGCATCGGCTGATGCAGCACCATTCGTGCTGTCCCTGTACGGTACCGCCTACGCTGGCGCCACCTACAGCGCTGACATCACCGTCACCGCCGTACCAGAACCAGAAACCTATGGCATGATGGTTGGCGGTCTGGCACTGCTGGGCTTCATGGCCCGTCGTCGTCAAGCTAAAAAAGCTGCCTGATAGGCCAGCTGCGGCGCTTGCGCCGCAACCTCTGAAAGCCTCCGCGCCTGCGCCCGGAGGCTTTTTTTACGTCCGCTTTCCCCATCCTGCCATTCCCCTGCCGCCATCGCCGCTGCCGTCGCGCCCGCCAGTTTGCTTGCACTTTGCATGCTGCAGTGCGATGTAAAGATTCGTAATTCAATCGTGCGCTCCTTGTGCCGCCCCCTCCAGCTTTCTATAATTAAATGTTTAAAATGAAATAGTTTCATAAATACATTGCCTTGGCGCATGTGTATGAAACCGGTTTTACGTTGCGCCGTACTCTGTACGGCGTGGTCTGTTCCAGGACTAAAGGAATCCTTTACTGTGAAAACCACTAATTCGGACATTTTGCTGACGCCGCCCCTGCCTGCGCTGGCGGACATTGCTGCAGTGCGGTCGCCAGCGCCGGATCCAGCCCCGGTATCGACGGCGACCAAGGCGCGCCTGCCGATGATCGACATCGCCAAGGGCATCGGTATCGTGCTGATCGTGTTTGGTCATGATGCGTTTTTCCAACAGCGCTTTGGCGGGCTCAGCGAATTGCTGCGCGGTTTCCGCATACCGTTTTTCTTCTTCATTTCCGGCGCCACCTTTTCGCTGGGAAAACGCTACCTGAAGACGATTGCCAGCGAGCGGGCCGATGCCTGGCTCAAGCCGTTTGCGCTGACGGTGTTGCTGATGGGGGTGATCAACATCGCGCTCGGCCGTTCCAACGTCGAGAGCATGATGCTGGGGCTGCTGTTTGGCACCGGCTACACGGTGTCGCCGGTGGCCATCTGGTTTCTGCCGCATTTGTGGCTGCTGTATGTGAGCTGTGCCGCCTTGCTCACCTGGCGCCGGGCCACCACAACCTGGCCCAGGCGCATCGTGCTGCTGGTCTTGCTGGTCAGCTTCGGCTATCTGCTGACAACCGTGTTTGACAGTCCGTGGGAAAACCCGGCCTGCTACCAGGTGGGGCATCTCGACTGGAACCTGATCAGTTGCGGCTTGCCGCTCAGCGCAGATTTTCTGCCGTTGACCGCAGCTTATTTCCTGCTCGGCCATTTCCTGTCGGCGCGGGTCAAGCAGTTCAAGGGCTCGCTGGTAATGCTGGCGCTGTCCGGGGCGGCACTGCTCGCGGCGTATTTCGTCTTCCGTGTCAGCATCGATTTCAATGCGCGCCGGTATGACGACCTGGTGGTGTGCACGCTGCAGGCCCTGATCGGGATTTTCGTGATGCTCAATATCAGCAGCTTGATGTCGAAATCCGGTCTGCTGACCCGCATGCTCACCTACATTGGCCGCGGCAGCTTGTTCATCCTGCTGTTCCACCTGCAAATGCTGGCCTGGTGGTCGCAGCTGGCCGGCAGCGTGATTGGTTCGCCATTGCTGGTGTCGCTCTCGGGGCTGGTGGTGGCGGTGGTGGTGCCGCTGGCATTGTGGGAAATCGCCAAGCGCAATACCGTGTTGTCGCTGATGTTCCTGCCGATCAGGAAAGCGCGGGCGCCGCAAACTGTCGCAGCCTGACAACGTCCTCTATAATCGTGACAGCCGGTCACCCCGACCGGCATCACGGGAGAGCGCTGGTGCGGTGGTCGATCTTATTTTCCCTGGGCCTGGCAGCGGCGGTGGCCGGACCAGCGCACGCTGCGTTGAAGGCGGCACAACTGGCGCTGGTGGTCAATGACGACGAGCCCAACAGCGTGGCGCTGGCGGCGTTGTACCAGCAAGCCCACAAGATTCCCGACGCGAATATCGTCCACGTGCGCGTGAACCGCCGCGCGCGGCGCCTGAGCCCGGAAGAGTTTGCGCCGCTGCGCGAGCAGATACTGGGCAAGCTGGGCCCCGACGTGCGCGCCGTGCTGATGGTGTGGACCGCGCCGTATGCAGTGGGTTGCAACGCCATCACGTCGGCGCTGACACTCGGTTACGACGCCGCCCAGTGCGAAACGCCATGCGGCCCCGGCAAGGCCAGCCCGTATTTCGGCGATGGTAATGTGCTGGCGCCGCCGGCAGCCGCGATGCGCATCAGCATGCTGCTGCCCACCACGTCGCTCGACCTCGGCAAAGCGCTGATCGCGCGCGGCACGGCGCGCAACTTTACCTTCCCGACCGCCAGCGCTTACTACCTGACCACGTCGGATACCGCGCGCAGCGCGCGGGCGCGGCTGTTCCCGCCTTCCGGCAAGATCAAATCGCACGAACTGACGATCAAAAACCTGCATGCGGACGTGCTGGAAGGCGAACACGATGTCATGATCTACCAGACCGGCATGATCAAGGTAGACAAGCTCAACACCTTGCAGTTCCTGCCGGGCGCGCTGGCCGACCACCTGACGTCGGCGGGTGGCGATCTGCTGGGCGACAGCCAGATGAGCAGCCTGCGCTGGCTCGAGGCGGGCGCCACGGCCAGCTACGGCACCGTCTCCGAACCGTGCAACCACTGGCAGAAGTTTCCGCATCCGGGCGTGCTGCTCAAGCGCTACCTGAGCGGCGACAGCGCCATCGAAGCGTATTGGCACAGCGTGGCCTGGCCGGCGCAGGGCGTGTTCATCGGCGATCCGCTCGCCGCGCCGTACGCCCGCTAGCACGGCACGGCAGGCGATTGATCCATTCGGATCAAGCGCTTGTCATGATGGCGTCATCCAGGCCGAATAATATGCAAAATGCAATATTAAAAACATTTTGTTAACCTGGATCGCACATGAAAATCATCCATACCGCCGCCGCCGTCCCCGGTCGCCGCACCCTGATCGCTGCCGCCCTGCTGGCGGCCCTTTCCGCCCAGGCGCGCGCCGATGCGCCCGTCGTCATCAGCCAGGTTTATGGCGGAGGCGGCAACACCGGCGCCACGTATAAAAACGACTTCATCGAAATCTTCAACCGCAGCAGCGCGGCCGTCGACATCAGCGGCTGGAGCGTGCAGTATGCCAGCAGCGGCGGCACCACCTGGAACCCGACCGTGGTGCCGGCCAATACGCCCAAGCTCGAGCCGGGCCAGTATTTCCTGTTCCAGCAAGCCAAGGGCACCGGTGGCACTGCCGACCTGCCCACGCCGGACGCCAGCAACACGGTGGCCATGAGCGGCACCGCCGGCAAGGTAGCGCTGGCATCGAGCGGCGCCGCATTGTCGGGCGCGACGCCCACCAGCGACAAGCTGGTCGATCTGTTCGGCTATAACGCCAACGGCTTCGAAGGCACCACCGGTCCCGGCCTGAGCAACACCACCGCCGCGCTGCGCGCAGGCGGCGGCTGTGTGGACACCGACAACAATGGCAGCGATTTCGCCACCGGCCCGGCCGCCCCGCGCAACACCGCCAGCCCGCGCAACCAGTGCGGCGTACCGGCCCAGCCGCCGATCGTCGCCAGCTGCCCGGCCAACCTGTCGCTGGCCGTGGGCCTCGGGGGACGTGCCGGCCTCAGCGCGAGCGACCTCGATGGCGTGGTCAACTCGGCGGCGATTACTGCCGGCGCCGTGAACGGCATCGCGCTGGTCGATTTCCAGGCAGCTTCGGCTGCTGGCGAGACCGCCACCGCCAACCTCACCGTGGCCAGCAGCCTGGCAGCCGGCAGCTATCCGGTGACGATCCGCTTCGGCAACGACCAGTCGCAGGAAGCGCTGTGCACGATTGATGTGAAGATCGCCGCGCCAGCCACGCTGACCCGCACCATTCCGCAAATCCAGGGCAGCGGCGCCAGCAGCCCGGTAGCCGGTACCGTGCAGACCACCGAAGGCGTGGTCACTGCCAAGGTCGGCTCCGGCTTCTTCATCCAGGACGAAGTGGGCGATGGCGACCCGTCGACCTCGGACGGCCTGTTCATCTTTACGCCTGCCGTGAATTCCGCCAAGGTGGAGGTGGGCGACCGCATCCGCATCACCGGCACCGTGGCCGATTACGCCCCGGTGGCCGGCGGCCACACTTACACCGAGCTGACCACCATCAGCGAGATCGTCGGTCTGCAAAAGGGCATCACGGTGGCGCCGACCAATATCGAACTGCCATACGCCAATCTGGTGCAGGTGGAAGGCATGCTGGTACGCTTCAGCAACACTCTGACCGTGTCGCAATTGCAGTACCTGGCTGATCGCGGCGAAGTGACGTTGTCGTCGGGCCGGCTGGAAACGCCAACCAACCGCTACCCCGCCGGTACCGACGCGGCCAAGGCGCTGGCAGCCGCCAATGCGCGCAACCAGATCATCCTCGACGACGGCATTTTCGTCACCCCGACCGTGATTCCGTACCTCGGTGCCGATGGTTCGCTGCGCGCCGGCGATACCGTCTCGGGCCTGACCGGCGTGGTCGACTTCGGTTCCAAGGGCGGCGGCGGCGCAGCATTCAAGCTGCAGCCCACCGTGGCGCCCGTGTTCTCGCAGGATAATCCGCGTTCGGCGCCGCCAGTGCTGGCCAGCGGCAATGTCAAGGTTGCCAGCGCCAACGTGCTCAACTACTTCACCACGTTCACCGACGGCACCAACCACCTGGGCCAGAGCGGCCAGGGTTGCACCATCGGTGGCGGCACCCCGAACAAGTCCAACTGCCGTGGCGCCGACAACCTGCGTGAATTCGAGCGCCAGAGCACCAAGATCGTGGGCGAACTGAAGGCAATTAACGCCGACGTCGTGGGCCTGATGGAAATCCAGAACGATGGCGACTACTCGGTGGGGCAACTGGTGGACGCGCTCAATGCGGCCATCGCGCCAGGCACCAAGACTTACGCGGTTGTGCCCAAGCCGGTCACCACCGGCACCGACGCCATCCGCGTGGCAATGATCTACAAGCCGGCCGCACTGCGCCTGGCAGGCAGCGCCCTGACCGACGGCAGCACCATCAACAACCGTCCGCCGATGGCGCAAACCTTCATCGCCCCGAACGGCAGCAAGTTCTCGGTGGTGGTCAACCACTTGAAGTCGAAGGGCAGCTGCCCGGCCGCTTCGAATATCGACGGCGACAAGAACGACGGCCAGAGCTGCTGGAACGCCACCCGCGTGGAGCAGGCCAACCTGCTGGTGAAAAGTTTTGTACCGCAAGTGGTGGCTGCCGCCGGTGACCCGGAAGTGCTGCTGATCGGCGACTTCAACGCCTACGGCCACGAAGATCCGGTCCAGGCCATCATCGCCCAGGGTTTTGTGAACCAGCTCGAACGCTTTGTGCGCGGCGCCGGCGCCATGCCGTATTCGTACGTGTTCAATGGCGAAGCAGGGTATCTGGACCATGCGCTGGCCAGCACCGCGCTCAGCGCCCAGGTAGCGGACGCCGCCGAGTGGCATAACAACGCCGACGAACCGCCAGTGCTCGACTACAACCTCGATGGCAAGCCGCAGGACAAGTACACCGATGCGCCGTACCGCGCGTCGGACCACGACCCCGTGGTGCTGAGCCTGAACCTGCAGGGCGCGCCGGTCGATGTGTCGGCCAGCGTGCGCAATGTTTCGAGTGGCCTGGTGCTGACACGCGCCACCGGCCGGTGGAATGGCACGCTGACGCTGACCAACAGCGGCGCCACTGCGCTGACCGGTCCGCTGCAGATTGCCCTGAAAGGTTTGCCGGCCGGCGTGGCACTGGCCAACGCCAGCGGCAGCCAGGCTGGCGCGCCTTACATCACGGCCAGCGTCACCACGCTGGCGCCGGGCGCCAGCATCACCGTGCCGCTGAGCTTTACCAGGACCGGCACGGCCGCCATCACGTACACCACCGCCATTTACAGCGGCAACTTCTAAGGAAACACCATGTTCATGACTCCCTCCCTGCGTACCGGCTTGCGTCAAGCCGTTTTGGCCCTGGCGCTGAGCGCCTGCGCCAGCCTGGCATCGGCTGCCTCGGTCTTCCAGATCGAAATCGACACCAGCTCGCTGGTGGCCGCCAATGGCAACACCGGCCTGATCGAATTGCAGTTCAACCCGGGTAATGGCGGCACGCCGTATGCCCAGGTACTGCTGAACAATTTCGTCGGTTTCGGCGACCCGGCCTCGGCCCAGGTGGCCGGCAATGTCAGCGGTTCGCTGGCTGGCGGCTACACCATCGGCAACAACGATATCGGCGGCTGGAACGATTTGCTGCATGCAGTGAATTTTGGCGGCAAGGTCGGCTTCACGGTCAGCTTCAGCGGCGACCTCGACCCAGGCGCTTCGGGACTGGAATCGGCATTTGGCGTGGCGTTGCTGAACAGCGACACGTACATCCCGCTGGGCACCAGCGACGTGGGCGGCAATCTGGTGGTGATGAACTGGAATTCGCTCGGTAACGTCACCGCCACCGCGCTGACCAACCAGATCGGCACGTCGGTCAGTGCCGTGAGCGCCGTACCGGAAGCGGAAACCTGGCTGATGCTGGGCGCCGGCCTGGCGCTGGTGGGCAGCCTGGCGCGCCGTCGCCGCCTGGCGGCCTGATCGAATAAGCCGCGCCGGCGCGCGGCTTGGGACATCGAAGCGGTACAGCTTGCTGTGCCGCTTTTTTTTCATCGCATTGCATGCCGATTTATATGGCGAGTATATAAATACTGTAAGGAAAACATATTAGTCAGGGCGATGGCGCTTGTTGCATAGTGTTCTTTTTGCACGGATACGCCATGTCAGCCGCCCACGTCCTTGTCATAGAAAACGATGCCGCGATCCAGCAACTGATCGCCCTCAACCTCGGCATGGCCGGCCACGTGGTCAGCCGCGCGCGCGATGCCGAAAGCGCGCTGATGCTGCTGGAAGACAGCCGCCCAGACCTGATCCTGCTGGACTGGACCTTGCCCGGACAAACCGGGCTGGCGCTGGTGCGGCGCTTGCGCGCGCAGCCGCGCACCTGTGCGCTGCCGGTGATGATGGTGACCGCGCGCGCCGGCGAGGCCGACAAGATCATGGCGCTCGAAAGCGGCGCCGACGATTACATGACCAAGCCGTTCAGTCCGCGCGAAATGGTGGCACGCGTGCACGCGCTGCTGCGCCGGGTGGCCGTGGGCGGCGCGCCGTGGCAGGACGCTGCGGCCAACTCCGCCCATGCGGTGCACGACAGCGCCGGACTGCGCCTCGATCCGCGCACGCAGCGCGTGATGGCGGGCGCCCGCGAACTGGCGCTGGGCCGGGTGGAGTTCAAATTGCTCGACGTGCTGATGCGCCATCCGGGCCGGGTCCACACCCGCGCCCAGCTGCTCGACCAGGTGTGGGGCAATGCCGTCTGCCTGGAAGAGCGCACCGTCGATACCCACGTGGGCCGCTTGCGCAGCGCGCTGCAACCGGCCGGCTACCAGCGCCGCATCGAAACCGTGCGCGGCAGCGGCTACCGCTTTGTCGGCGCCGGGGCATACGCTTGAATACCGCCATGAACGCGGCAGTATCGGTGATCTTGAGCGGGCGCGAGCAGGAATACCTGCTGCACGCAATTGAAGCGGCGCTGCCGGTCGATAATGCCCGGCAGTTTTTCCTGTGGAGCCAGGGACCGTTGCAAGCGCTGCTGCCGCACCAGGTGCTGGTGGCGGTGCAATTCGACGCCGGCGGCCACGTGGTGCAGGTGGAATGCCAGCACAGCACCGTGCTGGATGCCGCCGTGCGCGCCGGCCTGATCGATGGCGACACCGGTCTGGCGGTGCGGCTGGCGCGCCATTGCCGCCAGCAGGGCCGCACGTCCATGCTGCTCGACACCGCCCCCGGGTTGCACGCCGGCGCCACACCGGGCGACCCGGCGCTGGCCGCATTCGCACAGCAATTGCGTGCGCTGGGCCTGGACCACCTGGTGGCCCATGGCAGCCAGCAATTGCCGGGCGGCGCCAGCTTTTTCGTGCTGTGCGGCCTGCCGCAACGCCCGCATGCGCGGCAGGCGTATTTCCTGGCGTTGCTGCTGCCGCAATTGCACATGATGTTGCAGCACCTGGTGCAGTGGCGCGCCGAGGCCCGCACCGGCACCCTGGCGCGCGCAGTCAGCGCGCGCGAAGCGGAAATCTTGCACTGGGTGCGCGAGGGCAAGAGCAACGACGAAATCGGCCAGATCCTCGGCATCAGCGGTCTCACCGTGAAAAACCATTTGCAGCGGCTGTACCGCTTGCTCGGCGTATCGAACCGCACCCACGCGATTGCGCGCGGCGCCACGCTGCGCCTGTTCGACCGGCCGCCGCAAGCGCTGGCGCGCGCGGCGTAGAGGTGCCCGCAAGCCCCCCAGCCACGTTTAGCGCTACGCATGCGGTGCCATGTGGGCGCGGGTCACGTGGAGTCGGACCCCGGCCCTGGCCGTGCGGGGTAAAAAAAACCGCACCCGAAGGTGCGGTCTACCTAATTTGCTGCTTTATTTGCTGCCTTATTTGCTACTGATGCCGCGCGGCGCATGACTGCCGCCGCGCGCCAAGGGCACCGGATCGTTGGTTTCCACCTGCAACGTCGTCGACGTCGCCACCAGGCCGGCCGGGTCCAGGTACTGCACGCCACCGAAGTAGCGCTTGCCGGCCGGCAGGCCGCTCCAGCTCGCCGTCAGGGTCGCCACCGTGCCGGCCGTCACGCGTCCGGCCGCCACCTTCAGGTTGCCCAGCGTGTCGCCGCGCGTCACGATTGCGGACGACAGCCGGAACTCGGTCGAGACACCGTTGGCTGGCTCATAGCCGACCACGCACACGCGGTAGGCGCCGGGGGCCGGGCTGTTGAGCACCACCTGCTCGTTGGAGAAGCTGCGCAGGCTGTAGCCGGCCAGCGCGTCGGTCGAGTCGAGCACCAGCATGTCGATGTCGTCGGCGCCTTTGGAACCGGTGTCGCGGTCGAAGGTCTCGAACACGGCTGCCACGGTGTCGGCCGGTATCGTCATCGGGATCAGCCTGGTGCCGGGACTGCTGGCCTTGCAGGCCGCCAGGCTTACTGCCACCACGTCGCCTCCCAGGACGATCTGGGCCTTTTCCACGGTTTCCAGCGGGCCGACCGTCACTTCCTTGAAGCCGGCCGCCACCGTGCCGAGGCGGCCGGTAAACGCTGGCAGCGCGGTGAGCAGCAGGGCGCTGGTGGCACGCGTGCTGGCGGCCAGTTCCGGCGCCGCCACCTGGCGCACGTTGCGCGCGGTGAGCGGCGTGCGCACCACGTGGGTGCCGTCGGCCCAGGTTACCTCGCCATACTGCCAGACAGTGTTGGCCGCAGTGGTGCGCGCTACCCTCACGGTATAGCTGGCGCTGGCGCCCGGCGCCAGGCTCAGCGAAGTGGGGGAGAGCACCGCGCTGTAGCCGGGCAGGGTGACGCTGCCGGTGTAGGTGGCCGCAGTAGCGCCCACGTTGGTGACGGTGCGCTTGACCTCGACCGTGCCGGCCACGCTGCCCAGCGAAATCGACGGCAGGTTCAGGTTGTAGCTCGCCAGCGCGCCTTCGCTGCACTCGGCGGCAATACCGGCGCCGCACAGGTAACGCTTGTAGTCGGTAGCGCCCAGTTCGTACACCAGTCCCGGATCGGCCGCGCCGCCGCGGTTGTAGGCCTTGCCGTTGGCCGGATGCGCCATGGTGCCCGCCAGGTTGATGTGGCCGGCGCCCTGGCCGAACGGCAGGATGCCGCGCAGGTCGCCGCCCTGGGCGTCGTTGAAGGTGGGCGTGGCGCTGGTCATCAGCGCCGACTTGATCGCAGCCGGCGACCAGCCCGGGTGCTGCTGGCGCAGCAGCGCGGCCACGCCGGCCACATGCGGCGTGGCCATCGAGGTACCCTGGTAGAAGGCCCATGCCGGCGCCGGCCGGACGGTGCCGTTGACGATGTCGGCCCGTTGTTCCGGCGTCATGCCTGGCGTGACGCCGGCCAGGATTTCGACGCCCGGTGCGGTCAGGTCCGGCTTGAGCTGGTCGGCATCGACCTGGTTCGGTCCGCGCGAGGAAAATGCCGCCATCACCGGTGCGCCAGTGCCGATCTCGGTGCGGAACACGCTCAGCGCAGCTTTGGCTGCCGCGCCGGCAGCGTAGGCCTGGATCGCCGCGCCGTCAGCGGCGCTGACGTGTACCGTGGGCACCGAGTGCAACTCGGCCACCAGGCCATTGCCATCGTCGATCATGATCATGCCCACGCCGCCAGCCTGCTTGACGGCCAGGCTCTTGTCGACGCGATCGTTGTCGCCGCGTACGCAGGTGACGATCTTGCCGGCCACCTTGGCCGGGTCGAGGCCGGGGCCGCCGGGCGCAACGCTGCTGTAGCACTTGCGGGCCGCGTCGGCAGTTGCGGCGGCGGCGCCGACGTCGCTGCCGCGCACCACCGGCGTGCCGGCCGGCAGTGCGTGGTTATTCAGCGACGCGCCCTGGTAGCTGGCGCCATTGGCCAGCGTGACCGTGGCCCGCAGCTGGCGCGCGTGGGTGGAGGCCGCCACCGTGGTCAGCCATGGGCTGTTGTGGTTGACGGCAATGCCGGGGCCGTCGTTGCCGGCGGCCGCGGCGACGAACACGCCGGCGTTGGCCGCATGCAGGAACGCTTGCTCGACCGGGTCTTGCAGCGACGTGCCGCCGCTGATCGAATAGTTCAGCACGTCCACGCCGTCGATCACCGCCTGTTCGATGGCGGCGGCCGAGTCGGCGCCCCAGCAGCCATTCACGCCTGAGGGCAAGTAGCGGTCGGGCGTGGTCCAGCAGACCTTGTAGGCGGCAATGCGCGCGCGCGGCGCCATGCCCGAGGTGGCGCCCAGGTCAAGGTTGTCGCCCAATGTGGCAGCCACGCCATTATTGCCGGCTGCCGTGGTGGCGGTATGGGTGCCGTGGCCGCCATGGCCCACGGTGCCGCCGATCGAATCGCGCGGCGAGACGAAGTCGGTCCAGTGCAATGGCAGCTCGGTGGCGCGGAAACCGTCGATGAAGTAGCGCGCACCGATCAGCTTGTTGTTGCAATGGGCCACCGTGAAGCCTTCACCGGTGGCGCACGTGCCATGCCAGTTGGTCGGGGCATCGTAGACCAGGGTGCCGCTGTTGTCGAAGGTGGGCTTGCCGTTGCTGTCGACGCGGTCGGCAAACGACGGGTTCTCGGGCCACACGCCGGTGTCGATGATGCCGACCACGATGTCTTCACCGGCCTTGTCCTTGCCGCCCAGTTGCTGCCACAGGCCGCCCGGACCGTCGAGGCCGAGGAAGGTGGGCGTGTAGCTGGTGAGGGGATGGCGCGGCGTGTCGGCGCTGATGGTGGCAACGCTGGCGCTGGCCTTCAGTGCGCGCACCTCGGCGTCGGTCAGCATGGCCGAAAAGCCGTTCAGCACCACGGTGTAGTCGTACAGGATGGGCGCGCCGGGCACCAGGCTTTTGACGCTCTGCTGCTTTTGCACCAGCGCGCGGCTGTAGGTCCGGGCGGCGGTGCTGTTGAGGTCGAGGCGCAGACCCTTGGCCGGCCGGGTGGCCGGGATATTGTTCACGCCACCCGTATAGGACGACAGCGGCTGGTCGGCCAGTTGCACGATATAGGGGCGGCGCAGGTCGTCAGCGTGGGCCTGGACAAACAGGCCGGACAGTAGCAGCGCGACGGCGGCGGAGACAGGACGTAGTTTCATGGAGAGGTTCCTTGTGGTCGGCGGGATCAGGCGGCGGCCTGACGGCGGCGGCGGGCGGCGCCAACAACGCCAAGCATTCCGGCGCCCATCAGCAGCCAGCTCGATGGTTCCGGTACGGCCGATACGGCGCTGGTGGTCAGCGCGATGTTGTCGATGGCGAACTGGCCGAGGCCGTTGGTATAAGCCCAGCAGTTTTGCGTGTCGGTCACGCACTCGTAGGCAAAGAACTCGACCGCGACAAAGCTTTGCTGGCCGAAGCCGTCATAGCTCTGGAAAGGCGCGAAGGCGAAGCCGTCGTTGGTGAGACCGCCCAGCTCGAAATAATTTTCAACCACGCTGTGATCGGCACGGTAACCGACCATGGCCAGCACGCCGGCGGTCGTACCGTAGCTGTACAGATTCGAACCGAGGAAGCTGGCGTCGAAGGTGTTGACGGTGAACGACTGGCCGGCCGTCGCGCTGCTCAGGCGCAAGGTGCCGTCAGCGATCACGCTCAGGTACGAGCTGTGGTAGACGCCGGTTTCGGAATTGATGCTGCCCGGGCACTGCAACTGGCCGCACGAGGAAGCGGCATCGAGGCCGTCGATGATGGCGCCGGTGGCGTCGCCCGGCAGGGCGTCGTCAAACACGGAATAGGGGGCGACGTTGAAACCCTGGGTAACCAGGTTGTCGCCGTGGCCCAGCGCGACCGGCGCCAGGCTGTCGAAGTTGAGGGTAATGTCGGCCGCCCGGGCCGTCGGCAACATGGCCAGTCCCAGGCCGGCCAGTGCCAGCGCCTGGACCAGGCGGGACAGCGGCGCGCGCCGGATCGAACGGCCGCCGCGCAAGGCGCTGGCGGCGTGAACAACTTCAGTGGAAGACAAGCTGCGTTTCATGAAAAACCTTTATTTTGTAATGGCTACTATGAAATTTCCGTGACACCGTGGTCGGCGCCACCCCCATCCCGCAAGCCGCGAGATAGTTAAAAGCTTATCAAGTATTACAATTAATTTGTAAGTAAATAGCTATGTAAAATTTTGCTAACTTTCATAACGCATAGTAAAAATTCGGTTGTCGCAGGAGAAGTAGCCAAAGGAGGTAGTTCGCTAATTGTGAAAAATTTGCAACATGCCGACACGCAGGCCGCAGCGCCCGTGGTTTTGTCGCCAACGGCACTGCGCTTGCTGAATAAAAGGTTGTCGTCCAGGCAAACTGCGTGGTAGCCTTGGACGACACGCGCACATGGGTGGCGAGCTGAACTTGACAGGCAACAGAAGGAGTAGTTGGATGGATGTGGCAAAGTCTCACGCGAAAATCGCCGCCCACAAGGCACGCGGTTTTACGCTGCTGGAACTGCTGGTGGTAATCGTCATTATCGGATTGCTGGCGGCCTATGTAGGACCCAAATATTTCTCGCAACTGGGCAAGTCGGAAGTCACGATGGCCAAGGCGCAAATCAATTCCTTCGAAAAAGCGCTCGATACGTTCCGGCTCGACGTCGGCCGTTATCCCAACACCGAAGAAGGCTTGAACGCCATGCTGGTGGCGCCGCCCACCGCCGGCACCAAGTGGAACGGCCCGTACCTGCCCAAGGTGCCGGCCGACCCATGGGGCCGCCCGTACCAGTACAAGGCACCCGGCGCCAAGGCCGAGTTCGAAATCACCTCGCTGGGCCGCGACGGCCAGCCGGGCGGCAGCGGCGACGACGCCGACATCGTGTCCCAGTAACCCGGCCCTTCAGCCCAGTCCTTACCGGAAGCCGACTTCATCATGCAGTTTGACGTACGCACCCTGTCGGCCGAGATGGTCATCGCCCATATGCTGGTCGATGGCCGCGACGAGGCCGACGCCCGCCGCCAGGTGGAGGCGCGCGGCCTGTTTGTCAGCGCCATCGCCCCGGCCAAGGGCGGGCTGCGCGCGCGCGGCAAGCGCAGCGCGCTCTCGCTGGTGCTGTTCAGCCAGGAATTGCTGGCGCTGCTCACGGCCGGCCTCGGCATCGTCGAGGGACTGGAAGCGCTGCTGGAAAAAGAAGCCAACCCCGCCACCCGCAGCGTGCTCGAAAGGCTGCTGGGCGGCCTGCGCGAAGGCCAGCGTTTTTCCGCCGTGCTGGCCGAGCAGCCCGACCTGTTCCCGCCGCTCTACATCGGCATCGTCAAGGCGGCCGAAGGCACGTCCGACCTGCCGCGCTCGCTGTCGCGCTTCATCGATTACCAGCAGCGCATCGACCTGGTGCGCGGCAAGCTGGTGTCGGCCGCCATTTACCCGTGCATCCTGCTGCTGGTTGGCGGCGGCGTCAGCATGTTTTTGATCGGTTATGTCGTGCCGCGCTTTGCCGAGGTGTACCAGGGCGCCGGCCGCGACCTGCCGTGGCTGTCGCAGCAAATGCTCAACTGGGGCCAGTTCGCCAGCGGCCACACCGGCCTGCTGCTGGCCATCATCGCTGCGGTGCTCACCGCGCTGGTGCTGGGCGTGCGGCGCCTGGCCGGCAACGGCGGCGTGGTGCGCCTGCTGGGCCGGCTGCCCGGCATCGGCGAGCGGGTGCGCATCTACGAACTCTCGCGCCTGTACCTCACGCTGGGCATGCTGAGCGAAGGCGGCATTACCATCGTCCACGCCATCAATACCGTGCAGGGCATGGTGTCGGCCGGTCTGCGCCAGAATCTGCAGGCGGCGCGCGCCGACATCGAGTCGGGCCAGCCGCTGTCCGGCGCTTTCGATACCCATCAACTGACCACGCCGATCTCGCTGCGCATGTTGCGCGTGGGCGAACGCACTGGCGACATGGGGCCGATGCTCACGCAATCGGCAGCGTTCTACGACGGCGAAATCACGCGCTGGATCGACCGCTTTACCCGCACCTTCGAACCGCTGCTCATGGCCGGCATCGGCCTGGTGGTAGGCGCCATCGTGGTGCTGCTGTATATGCCGATCTTCGATCTGGCGGGAGACATGTCATGACGGCTACCGCTACCTTGCACGCTGAAGCAGCCGCACCGGCCCCGGTTGTCGATGCCGCGCTGCTGGCGCGCGCGCGCCACCTGCGCCAGCAATCGAAGCGCACGCTGGTCGAGGAACTCGAAGGCCTCACCGGTCTCGATGCGCGCCAGCTGGTGCGCGCGCTGGCGCAGCCGTTTGCCCTGCAGGTGCTGGAAACCGCCGACATGCTGGCCTGCGTGCCCGCGTTCGACCTGCTGCCGCTGTCGCAGGCAATGGCGCGCCACTGCGTGCTGCTGCGCGTGCTGCCCGGTGACGTCCACGGCGGTCAGCTGCTGGCGGTGATTGCCGATCCGTTCGACCTCGATCTGCAAACCTGGCTGTCCACGCAGGCGCGCGCCACGGCGCATGCGCCGCTCACGGTGCGGCTGGCGCTGCAGGCCGACATCCAGGCGTATCTGTCCAAGCAGGAGGAGTCCGCCCGCGCCACCGACACGCTGCTGCCCGGCGCCAGCGAAGGCCGGCGCGATGGCAAGACCGCGGCCGTGCTGTCGTTTGCGTCGGTATCGGAAGCGGCCAGTCCTGCCGTGCGGCTGGTCAATTCCACGCTGTATGACGCGCTCAAGGCCGGCGCGTCCGACATCCACCTGGAGAGCACCGCCGGCGGCCTGGCCGTGAAATACCGCGTTGACGGCGTGCTCGATCACGCCACGGCCGTCAACGGCATCGAGGTGGCCGAGCAAATCATCTCGCGTTTAAAGGTGCTGGCGGAACTCGATATCGCCGAGCGCCGGGTGCCGCAGGACGGCAGCTTCCGGGTGGAGGCTGGCGGTCGCGAGATCGACTTGCGGGTGTCGATCATGCCCAGCATTCACGGCGAGGACGCGGTGATCCGGATTCTCGACAAGCGCGCCATGATCGAAGCCTACGGTTCGCTCACGCTCGAAGCACTGGGCTTCGATGCGCCGTCGCTGGCCACGTTGCGGGTGCTGGCGCAGGAAGCGTACGGTATGCTGCTGGTGACCGGGCCCACCGGCTCGGGCAAGACCACCACGCTGTACGCGGCGCTCACCGAAATCCACAACGGCCGCGAAAAAATCATCACCATCGAAGATCCGGTGGAGTACCAGTTGCCGGGCATCCTGCAAATTCCCGTCAACGAAAAAAAGGGCCTCACGTTTGCCAAGGGCCTGCGCTCGATTTTGCGCCACGATCCGGACAAGATCATGGTGGGCGAGATCCGCGACCGCGAGACGGCGGAAATCGCCGTGCAGTCGGCACTGACGGGCCACCTGGTGCTCACCACCGTCCACGCCAACAACGTGTTCGACGTCTTCGGCCGCTTTACCCACATGGGCATTGATCCGTACGCGTTCGTCTCGGCGTTGAACGGCATCTGGGCCCAGCGCCTGGTGCGCACCAACTGCCCGCACTGCGCCGCTCCCTACACGCCCGACGATCTGGAGCTGGCCAGCGTGGGCCTCACGCGCGCCGACGCGCAGGACTACCTGTTCATGCAGGGCAAGGGCTGCGGCGACTGCCGCGGCACCGGCTACAAGGGGCGCCGCTCGATTGCCGAGATCCTCACGCTCAACGACGAGATCCGCGAGCTGATTGTCGACAAGCGGCCGATCCGCCAGATCAAGCAGGCGGCTCATGCCAACGGTACCCGCAGCCTGCGGCTGGCGGCGCTGGAACTGGTCAGGCGCGGCGGCACCACGCTCACTGAAATCAAACGGGTAACCCTGCATGCGTAGAACTATCGGACAATCCCTGCGCATCGGTATTGCACCGCACGCGGTCAGCCTGCTGCGCATCAGCCGCTGGCGCGGCGCGCCGGTCACGGTGCTGGCCGAGCACACCATCGTGGCTTCGGCCGCGCATCCGTACGACGCCATTGCCAACGCGCTGCGCGCGCTGCTGGGCGAGCAGGGCGTGCGGGGCTGGCCGGCAGCGTTCGTGCTGGCCGACGAATTGACGCGCATGTGGCGGGTGGCGCCTCCGCTGGGCGCCACCCGCCGGGACGACCTGGAAGCAGCCGCCGGTCTGCGCTTCCAGTCACTGTATGGCGAAACGCCGGCAGCGTGGCAGATCGCCGCCGACTGGAGCGCTACTCAGCCATTTTTTGCCGCCGCCGTGCCGCGCGCGTTGCTGGCGTCGCTCACCGTGGTGGCCGATGAATTCCGGCTCGCCGTGGTTGGCGTGGAACCGCATTTTGTCAGTGCCTGGAACCGCTGGCGCAGTGCGCTCCAGCCGGAGGCCTGGTTCGCGCTGGTGCACGACCAGCTGCTGACCCTGGCGCCGGTGGCTGCTGGCGCGCGCGCCCCCGCGGGCCCGGTCGCACTGCGCGTGCTGCCGGTCCCGGCCGGCGCCGACCAGGCCTGGCTCACTCAGGTACTGCAGCGCGAAGCGCTGCTGCTCGACCTGCCGGCGCCGGCGCTGCTGCAGGCGTGCGGCACGGTGCCGGATGCGTGGTCCCGTCCCGCGACGGCGGGCTTCATCGGCTGCGTGGCACTCGATCAGGCGCAGCGCGCGGCGGCAGCGCCGTATTCGCCAATGGCGCAGCTGGCGCGCGGAGGTGCGGCATGAGCAGCATGAAGCGCACCCGTGCACTGCACATCGATTTCGCGCCGCGCAGCGTGCGCCGCACGCTGTTCCATGTCCATCCGGCGGTGCTGACGCTGGGCGCGGCCGGTGTGTGCCTGTGCGTGGGGGCGGTGCTGGGCACCACCCGGCTGGCCGAAGACCGGCAGCAACGCGCGCAGCAATTGCAGCACGTGCAGGAACGCGCAGCGGCCATGTCGGCGCGGCCGGCCACGGTGGCCACGGTGGCGATTCCCGAAGCGCAGGCGGTGTTCGTCAACAACGCCATCCTGCAACTGAACCTGCCGTGGCGCGAGTTGCAGGACGCCGTGGCGGCAGCCACGCCGCGCACCATCGCGCTCGTCGCCCTCGAACCCGACCCGCGCAAGCAGGTGCTCAAGATTACTGCCGAAGCGCAGTCCAGCGACGACATGGTGGACTACGTGGCGCAGCTGAAACAGCAGGAAACCTTCAGCGCTGTCGCGCTCACGCGCCACGATGTGCAGGAGGCCGATCCCAACCGGCCGCTGCGCTTCCAGCTGGAGGCCACATGGGTCACCCGATGAAAACCCCGGGCAATGCCATGAATGCGGCCGGCATGCAGGCGCTGGTCCTGCGCGGGCAGCTGGCGCTGGCGCGCATCGGCGCGCCGGCCTGCGCGGCCGTGGTGCTGTGCGCGGCCGGCGTGGCGGCGTGGACCTGGCTGCTGCCGCAGCGCGCGGCCCAGGCGCGGGTGATGGCGCAACCGCTGCCCACGCCGGCTTCGCTGCTGGCCCGGCAACCGGCAGCGGCGCCGCCGTCGGCCAACCAGAACCTGGCCGATTTTTACGCCGTGCTGGGCGAAAAACGCCACGCCGAGCAACAGGTGCGCCTGCTGTTCGACCTGGCCGCCAAGTCCGGCCTGGCGCTCAATCAGGGCGAGTACAAGTCCGCCTACGACAAGACCAGCCGCGTGAGCACCTACCAGATCGTGTTGCCCGTCAAGGGCGGCTACCAGCCGCTGTGGCAGTTCGCCATGCAGGGGCTGCGCGACATGCCGTTCGCGTCGCTCGATGAAGTGAGCTTCCGGCGCGATGCGATTGCCGAGCCGGTGGTGGAAGCGCGCCTGCGCTTTACCCTGTACCTGAAGGATGGCGCGCCATGAAGCCGTACCAGATCGTGATGGGACTGGCGCTGGCCGGCGCCGCTGCACTGGTGCTGTTCGGCGACCGCACGCCGGCTGGCGATGTCGTCGAGCCGGTGGCGCGCCGCGGCGCCAGCCCCGCCTTGGCAACTTCCGCTCCCGCCTCCGCGCGCAGCGGTGCCGATGGCAAGGCCGTTGTCGCCATTGCCCGCCTGGTGCCGCGCGCGCAGCTGGTGGGCGAGGCCGGCGATGCCACGTTCGGCGCCGGCGAGGGCGTGTTCCTGGGCCAGAACTGGAATCCACCGCCGCCCGTGCCCACGGCGGCCGAACGCGCTGCCGCCAACGCACCGCCACCGCCGCCCATGGCGCCGCCGCTGCCGTTCAATTATTTCGGCAAGGCGGTACAGGACGGCGCCTGGGAAGTCTACCTGGCGCGCGGCGACAAGACCTATGTAGTGCGCAATCACACCGTGATCGAGGGCGCCTACCGCATCGACCGCATTGCGCCACCGCTGCTCACCGTGACTTACCTGCCTTTGAACCAGGTACAACAGATTAATATTGGAGCAATCGACTGATGGCGCGTCATTTGAATAATCGGAGCCTGCGTTCGACATTGCCGCCGCTGCTGGCACTGGTGCTGGCGCTGAGCGGCTGCGCCGGCCAACTGGCCTACCGCGATGGCAACAACCTGGTGGCGCAAGACCAGGTGGAAGCGGGCCTGCTCAAGTACCAGGAAGCGCTGAAAGCGGAACCTGGCAACGCCGAGTACCGCGCCGCCTATGTGCAGGCGCGCGACCGCGCTACCCAACGTTACATCAGGGAAGCCGAAAGCCAGCTGGCCGACGGCCAGCCAGAACTGGCGGAGCAGGGCTGGCGCCGCGCGCTGGCGCTCGATCCCGCCAACGAGCGCGCCCGCGCCGGCCTGCGCACGCTGGACCGCAATCAGCGCCAGGCCAAGCTGCTGGCCATCGCCAGCGAGCATGCGGCCAAGGGCGAATACGACCTGGCCAAGCAGCGCCTGAATGCGTTGCTGGCCGAGACGCCGTCCAACGAGGCGGCCCGCAAGCTGCTGCGCGAAGTCACGGAAAAGAGCGCGCCGGCGCTGGTCGACACGGGCCTGGCCAAAGCGTACAAGCAGCCCATCACCATCGAGTTCCGCGACGCGCCGTTGAAGCAGGTGTTCGAGGTGATCTCGCGCCGCTCGAACCTGAACTTCGTGTTCGACAAGGACGTCAAGACCGACCAGCGCACCACGGTCCTGCTGCGCAACAGCACGGTGGAAGCGGCAATCTACTTCCTGCTGCTGACGAACCAGCTCGAGCAGCAGGTGATGGACGCCAACACGGTGCTGATTTACCCGAATACGGCGGCCAAGCAGAAGGAATACCAGGAGATGACGGTCAAGACCTTCTACCTGGCCAATGCCGATGCCAAGCAGGTAGCCAATACGCTCAAGACCATTCTCAAAACCCGCGACGTGGTGGTCGATGAAAACCTCAACCTGCTGATCGTGCGCGACAACCCGGAGGCGATCCGCCTGGCCGAACGGGTGATCGCCACCCAGGACATGCCGGAAGCGGAAGTGATGCTGGAAGTGGAAATCCTGGAAGTGAAACGCAGCACGCTGATGGACCTGGGCGTGCAGTGGCCCAGCAGCATCGGCATTGCACCGCTGGCCAATGCTGCGGGCCAGCTGACCGTCAATCAGCTGCGCAACCTGAACTCGGACCGTATCCTGCTGTCCGGGATCAGCGGCGCCATCAACATCAACAAGACCGACACCGATTCCAACCTGCTGGCCAATCCGCGCATACGCGTGCGCAACAAGCAGAAAGCGAACATCGTCATCGGCGACAAGCTGCCGGTGGTAACGCCCACCGTATCGGGCGGCGTGGGCGGCTTCGCCAGCGAGAGCGTGACCTATGTCGATGTGGGCCTGAAGCTGGCGGTGGAACCCACCATTTACCTGAACGACGAAATCGCCATCAAGGTGGAGCTGGAAGTGAGCAACCTGGTGAGTACGCTCACCACCAAGAACGGCAGCACCGCGTATCAACTTGGCACGCGCCAGGCCAGCACCACGCTGCAACTGAAGGATGGCGAGAACCAGGTGCTGGCGGGCCTGATCAACAACGAGCAGCGCGGCACCGGCAACAAGATTCCCGGCGCCGGCGACCTGCCCATCCTGGGCCGCCTGTTCGGCAGCCAGCGCGACGACAACCAGAAGACCGAGATCGTGCTGTCGATCACGCCGCGCCTGATCCGCAATGTGCAGCGGCCCGAGGCTACTGCGTCGGAATTCTCGGCCGGTACCGAAGCGAGCTTCCGCCGCCGTCCCGACCTCAGTGCGCGTCCGGCCGTGCAGATGCCGGCGCTGCCGGGCGCGCAGGCGCCGCGCCCTGGCGCGGGCGCGGTGATCCAGGTGGCGCCGGCCGCGCAAACGGCGCCGGTGCAGCTGACGCCATCGCAGCCATCGGGACCGTCGCCCCAACAATTGCAGCAACAGCAATTGCAGCAGCAGTTGCAACAGCAGCAGGAGCAGGAGCAGGCTGCGCCTGAAGCTGCGCCACCGCCAGCGGTGCCTGCAGCTCCGGCAGCTCCGGCCGAGGAGTCGCCGATTCCGTCGATTCCGCCGCCGGTGCAGGACGTGCCGCTGTCGCGTGGCCAGCCGGCGCCATTGCCGCCGGCGCAGGGCCAGCCACGCCCGCTACAGTAAGCGATGACGGTGATGAAAGCGCGCGGCTTTACCCTGATCGAACTGCTGGTGACGCTGGCCATCGTCGGCCTGCTGGGCGCGCTGGTCATCCCCACTGCGCAGGTGGTGGTGCAGCGGCGCCAGGAGCAGGACTTGCGCGAAGCGCTGCAGCAGATCCGCAGCGCCATCGACGCCTATAAACTGGCGTACGACCAGGGGCGCGTGACGCGCAGCGTCACGTCCACCGGCTACCCGAAGTCGCTTGAGTTGCTGGTGGAGGGCGTGCCTGACGTGCAAAACCCCAAGCAGGCCAAGATCTACTTCCTGCGCCGGGTGCCGCGCGATCCGTTCAATGCCGATGCATCGCTCTCCGAGGCGCAAACCTGGGGCAAGCGCAGCTACGCCAGCGAAGCCGATGAACCGAAAGAGGGCGAAGATGTCTATGACGTCTACAGCCAGAGCGAGAAGGCGGGCCTGAACGGCGTGCCTTATCGGAAGTGGTAAGGCCGGAAAATGGCAGGGCGGCGATCATGAAACGCATCAAGGGATTCACCCTCATCGAACTGCTGGTCGTGCTGGGCATCGTGGCGCTGATGCTCACGCTGGCCGTGCCGCGCTACTTCCCCAGCGTGGACAAATCGAAGGAGGTGGTACTGGCCGATAACCTGCGCAACCTGCGCGGCCTGATCGACCAGTATTACGGCGACACGGGCCGCTACCCCGACTCGCTCGACCAGCTGGTGGAGAAAAAATACCTGCGCGCGCTGCCGCGCGATCCGGTCACGGACAGCGACAGCACCTGGATCATCATCCCGCCCGAGGACAGCCTGAAAGGCAGCGTGTACGACATCAAGAGCGGCGCGCCGGGCAACGACCGTAGCGGCAAGCCTTACGCCGACTGGTGATGCGCAGCGTACCTTCTGCCGCGCGCCGCGCCGGCGGCTTCACTTACCTGAGCGTCATCATCGTGGTGGCGATCATCGGGCTGGTGGCCGCCGCCGCGCTCAAGCTGGGCGCCACGGTCCAGCGCAGCCGCGCCGAGCAGCAGTTGCTGGTGATCGGCGCCGCCTTCAGCGACGCCCTGCAAAGCTATGCCGACGCCACGCCGGCCGGCCAGCTGCCGCAGCCGCCCACGTTGAAGGACTTGCTGCGTGATCCGCGCTTTCCCACGCCGCGCCGGCACTTGCGCAAGATTTTTGTCGACCCGATGACGGGCAAGGATGAATGGGGCATCGTGTATCTGGGCGCGAAAACCGGGGTGGTGGCCGTGTACAGCCTGTCGGACGCAAAACCGGTCAAGATCGGCAATTTCCCGGCGCGCTTTCAGAGCCTGGCCGGCAAGCGCAAGATTTCGGAGTGGCGGTTCGTGGCGGCCGGTCCCGGCAACCAGGACGGGCCGCCGGCGGTACCTGCGGCGCCACCGCCAGCGGCACCGGGCAGCTTCCTGACACCGCAGCCGGTGCCCGGGGCGCCACCGGCGCAGCCGGCACCGCCACCACCGGCCGAGCCGGCACCGGAACCGGAACCGGCGCCTGAGCCCGAACTTGCACCCGAGCCTGCGCCCGAGCCGCCAGCCGAAGAGCCTAAAGAGCCTAAAGAGCCGCCCGGGACTTGACCGCTCAGCGGGCCATGCGCTTGAAGTCGCGCGGGCGGAAGCCCATCACCATCAGTGCACCGAAGTACACCGCGCAGCACACGCCGATTACCAGGAACAGCGCGCCCACGCGCAGCAGGGTGTGGTGTTGCATGGCCAGCCAGTCGAACTGGCGCGCGCCATACCAGGCCGTGGCGCCCATCAGCGCGCAGGCGATCACCAGCTTGGCGAAGAACAGCGGCCAGCCCGGTTTGGGACGGTAGATGTCGCGCTTGCGCAGTCCCGCAAACAGGAAGCTGGCATTCACGCACGCGCCCAGGCTGATCGACAGCGCCAGGCCGGCCACGGCCAGATGCGGCACGAAGATCATGTTCATGACCTGGGTGGCGACCAGCACGCCGATGGCAATGCGCACCGGCGTGCGGATATCCTGCTGCGCATAAAACGCCGGCGCCAGGGTTTTTACCAGGATGATGCCGAGCAGGCCCACGCTGTAGGCCACCAGCGGTTCGGCCGAAGCCTGGGCGGCGGCAGCCGTGAATTTACCGTTCTGGAACAGGGTGGCGATCAGCGGTTCGGCCAGCGTGGCCAGGCCCACGGCCGCGGGCATCGCCAGCAGGAAGGTCAGGCGCAGGCCCCAGTCGAGCAGCGCCGAGTACTCTTCGCGGTCGCCGTTGGCGTTGGCCTTCGACAGGCTGGGGAGCAGGATGGTGCCCAGCGCCACGCCCAGCAGGGCGGTGGGGAACTCCATCAGGCGGTCGGCGTAGGTGAGGAACGAAATACTGCCTTCGGCCAGGCGGGCGGCGATGCCGGTGTTGATCAACAGGCTGATTTGCGCGGCCGATACGGCAAACAGCGCCGGGCCCATTTTTTTCAGCACCCGGCGCACGCCGGCATCGCGCAGGCCCACGGCGGGATTCCATGACAGCCTTGGCAGCATGCCGATCTTGACCAGCGCCGGAATCTGGATGGCCACCTGCAGGATGCCGCCCACGAAGACGGCAATTGCCATTGCGTAGATCGGTTGTTCGAGGTGCTGCTGCAGGAACAGCGACGCGGCGATCGAGGCCAGGTTGAACAGCACCGGCGTGAAGGCCGGGATCTTGAACTGGCTCCAGGTATTGAGGATGCCGCCAGCCAGCGCCACGAAGGCCATGAACGAGATGTAGGGGAACATCAGGCGTGTCATCCACACGCCGGCGTCGAACGCCTCCGGTGTCAGGCCGCCGCCCACCGCCAGCAGCAGGGCCGGCGCGGCGATGATGCCGATGCCGGTGACCACCAGCGTGGCCCAGACCAGCGTGGTGCCCACGTGGTCGGCCAGGTTGCGGGTATCCTCGTGGGACTTGTGGTTTTTGTATTCAGATAAAATGGGCACGAATGCCTGCGAGAACGCACCTTCGGCAAACAGCCGGCGCAGCAGGTTGGGCAGACGGAACGCGATGTTGTAGGCATCGGTCAGGCCGCCGGCGCCAAAGGCGCGGGCAAACAATATGTCACGCAATAAACCGGTGATTCGGGACAGCATGGTCATGCTGGAGATGGCGGCTAGGGTTCTGAGCAAGTTCATGGGGCATGATTATAGTTGCTCCTGCCGGAAAATATCGCTATAATCGCTGGCTGTACAGAATTCTGTTATGCAGACAATAATTGTTTGGCAGGCAGCAGTTTGACTCACTTGGTTCGGCACACGAACGACCTGTTTGGCAAACGATAATGTTTGCAAACTACCTTTATTTTAGGAAATTCCATGGCAAATACCGCACAAGCGCGCAAACGTGCTCGTCAAGCAGTTAAACAAAACGCGCACAACTCGTCGCAGCGTTCGACCCTGCGCACTGCAATCAAAGCAGTTCGTAAAGCGATCCAGGCCGGCGACAAAGCCGCTGCCGCTGAAATCTTCCAGAAGTCGGTATCGACCATCGACAGCATCGCTGACAAGAAGATCATTCACAAAAACAAGGCAGCTCGCCACAAGAGCCGTCTGGCTGCTGCTGTGAAAGCACTGGCCGTCGCCGCTTAATTCCCTTTCGGGAGTTCTGCAGGCAAGAACCCGCCTGACTTCGGTCAGCGCGGGTTTTTTTGCTTGGGTGTTTGCTTTTTAACCCGCACTGCCAGGGCCGGGGTCGAACCCGGCCGGGTCCGACCCCAAGTGGTAAAAGATGCGTATCGTTATCGGGTGGTAGGGGTAAGGTCTTTGGCGGACACTTCCATCCATTCGCCCGGCATCAGCGGATGCGTGGCCAGCGAGATACCGCCGATGGCGGTGCGGATCAGGCGCAGCGTGGGCAGGCCCACGGCCGCCGTCATCCGTCGCACCTGGCGGTTTTTTCCTTCCTGTAGCGTGATCGCCAGCCAGCTGGTGGGCTGGTCGGCGCGCTGGCGGATCGGTGGCGTACGCGGCCACAGCCATTCCGGCGCGGCGATGCGCACCGCGTGGCACGGCAGGGTCGTGAAGTCGCCCAGGTCGAGCGGCGCCTGCAATTTTGCCAGGCTGGCCGCGTCGGGCACGCCGTCCACCTGCACCAGGTACACCTTGGCTTCCTTGTGGTCGGGGTGGGCAATCGCGTGCTGCAGCTTGCCGTCGTCGGTGAGCAGCATCAAGCCTTCGCTGTCATAGTCGAGGCGGCCGGCCGGGTAGATCTTCGGGATGTCGAGATGATCAGCCAGCGTGGCCTTGCCGTCCTGCGGCGAGAACTGGCACAGGACCTGGAACGGTTTGTTAAAAAGAATCAATGCCATGCTGTATGTGTGAGATTGGTGTAGGCTAGCGCCTCGCATGATAGTCGTGCATAATGCGAAAGATTACCTGTCTTATGTCTTATAGAAGACTGGTTTGCAGTTTTTCGCCCTGGAGCAGCATTGTAGCTGTTTGCCCGGCACCACCACGGAGAACACGATGTATCAGCATATCAATGTCCCTGCGGACGGCCAGAAAATCACCGTCAACGCCGATTTTTCCCTGAATGTTCCCGTCAATCCCATCATCCCCTTCATCGAAGGCGACGGCACCGGCATCGATGTCACGCCGGTGATGATCAAGGTGGTCGATGCGGCAGTGGCCAAGGCCTATGGCGGCGCGCGCAAGATCCACTGGATGGAAATTTACTCCGGCGAAAAATCGACGCGCGTGTACGGCCCCGACGTGTGGTTGCCCGAGGAAACGCTGAGCGCGCTGAAGGACTACGTGGTATCGATCAAGGGCCCGCTGACCACGCCGGTGGGTGGCGGCATCCGCTCCCTCAACGTGGCGCTGCGCCAGCAGCTGGACCTGTACGTGTGCCTGCGGCCGGTGCGCTACTTCCCCGGCGTGCCGTCGCCGGTCAAGGAGCCGGAAAAAACCCAGATGGTGATCTTCCGCGAAAACTCGGAAGACATCTACGCGGGCATCGAGTACGAGCAGGGTTCCGAGGGCGCCAAAAAACTGATCGATTTCCTGGTCAATGAAATGGGCGTGAAGAAAATCCGCTTCCCCGATACGTCGGGTATCGGCGTCAAGCCGGTGTCCATCGAAGGCACCCAGCGGCTGGTGCGCAAGGCGTTCCAGTACGCCATCGACAACGACAAGCCGTCGGTCACCATTGTCCACAAGGGCAACATCATGAAGTACACCGAGGGCGGTTTCCGCGACTGGGCGTACCAGCTGGCGGTGGCGGAATTCGGCGCCGAACTGATTGACGGCGGTCCGTGGTGCAAGTTCAAGAATCCGAAGACCGGGCGCGACATCGTGATCAAGGATTCGATAGCCGACGCCTTCCTGCAGCAAATCCTGCTGCGTCCGGCCGAGTACAGCGTGATTGCCACGCTGAACCTGAACGGCGACTATATTTCCGACGCACTGGCAGCACAGGTGGGCGGCATCGGCATCGCGCCCGGTGCCAATATGTCCGATTCGGTGGCGATGTTCGAAGCCACCCACGGCACCGCGCCCAAGTATGCGGGCAAGGATTACGTCAATCCCGGTTCGCTGATCCTGTCGGCCGAAATGATGTTGCGCCACATGGGGTGGACCGAAGCTGCCGACCTCATCATCAAGGCCATGGAGCGGTCGATCATCGCCAAAAAAGTCACCTACGACTTCGCCCGCCTGATGGATGGCGCCACCCAAGTCTCGTGCTCGGGCTTTGGCGAAGTGATGGTGGAGCAGATGGAATAAAATCCGCAGCCCCCGGCGGGGTCGGACGCCGTACCTGATCCGACCCCGGGTGCCAGCAAATGTTCAGCGTGGGATCGCAACAACACTTTCAAGCGCCAGTCGCGACGGTAGCGACGAAAAAAAACCCCGCGAGCGGGGTTTTTTTTACATCGACGCCACCAAATTACGTGGATTGGATGTTGGAAGCTTGCTTGCCTTTAGGGCCTTGCGTGACTTCGAATTGAACTTTTTGACCTTCTTTGAGGGTCTTAAAACCGTTCATGTTGATTGCGGAGAAGTGCGCGAACAAATCTTCGCCGCCGTCATCTGGAGTGATGAAGCCAAAACCTTTGGAATCATTGAACCACTTAACAGTACCTGTTGCCATAAAAAGAACTTTCAAAATTAAAACGGATCACACGAGCCATAAAAGCAAGATGCTTCTTGCCCCTCCTCACGCCTCACTTCTTATCAACATGTACATTTCTGCACGGAGCCGATAACGCATTGTTAGCGGACCAATTTTGAAAGTCAAGCAGATTTGTGGGCATTTTGCTACTTTTAATCGAATTGGCTGAAAAGCAACTCTTGTAATTGGCGAACGGGACGCCATCTGCGGCAAGTCAGGAAAACGCGTAAGATGGAAAACAATTAGATGTGCATGGAGAATTGCACATTGCATCAACCCCGAAAGCATTAGAATATAAGCGTATGGCAACCAAGCATGACACCGAAACCCTACTGGAGCGACAAGCGCTGAAACCACCACCGCTGTATCAGGTGGCGTTGCTCAACGACGACTACACGCCGATGGAGTTCGTCGTCGCCATCATCCAGGAGTATTTCAATAAAGACCGTGAAACGGCCACGCAAATAATGCTCAGTGTTCACCGCTATGGCAAAGGAGTGTGTGGCGTGTTCTCAAAAGATATAGCCTGTACCAAAGTGGAGTTCGTTTTAACGCACGCGCGCAAGGCGGGGCATCCCCTGCAATGCGTGATGGAGGAAGTATGATTGCGCAGGAATTGGAAGTAAGTTTGCACATGGCGTTTGTCGAAGCGCGACAGGCACGGCACGAATTCATCACGGTGGAGCACTTGTTGCTGGCTCTGCTGGACAACCCTTCGGCCGCCGAAGTGTTGCGTGCATGCGCCGTCAACATTGAGGATCTGCGCAAAACCCTGACCAACTTCATCGGCGATAACACGCCGACGGTGCCTGGCACCGGCGAAGTCGATACCCAGCCAACGCTCGGTTTCCAGCGCGTCATTCAGCGTGCGATCATGCACGTGCAGTCGGCCTCGAACGGCAAAAAAGAAGTCACCGGCGCCAATGTGCTGGTGGCCATCTTCGGCGAAAAAGACTCGCACGCGGTCTACTACCTGCACCAGCAGGGCGTGACCCGCCTCGACGTGGTCAATTTCATTTCGCACGGCGTGCGCAAGGACCAGCAGACCGATGCCGCCAAGGCTTCGGAAGGCGTGGAAGAGGGCGCTCCGGGCGCCGAGGGCCAGACCAAGGAAAGCCCGCTCGACCAGTTCACGCAAAACCTGAACAAGGCCGCTGCTGAAGGCAAGATCGATCCGCTGATCGGCCGCGACGAGGAAGTGGACCGCGTGATCCAGATCCTGTGCCGCCGCCGCAAGAACAATCCGCTGCTGGTCGGCGAAGCCGGCGTGGGTAAAACCGCCATCGCCGAAGGCCTGGCCTACCGCATCACCCAGGGCGACGTGCCGGAAATCCTGCAGAGTGCCGTCGTGTATTCGCTCGACATGGGCGCGCTGCTGGCGGGCACCAAGTATCGCGGCGATTTCGAACAGCGCCTCAAGGCCGTCCTCAAGCAACTGAAGGACAACCCGGCCGGCATCCTGTTCATTGACGAGATCCACACCATCATCGGCGCCGGTTCGGCATCGGGCGGCACGCTCGACGCTTCCAACCTGCTCAAGCCGGCGTTGGCCAATGGTCAGCTCAAGTGCATCGGCGCCACCACCTATACCGAGTTCCGCGGCGTGTTCGAAAAAGACCACGCGCTGTCGCGTCGCTTCCAGAAAGTGGATGTCAACGAGCCTACCGTCGAGCAGACCGTGCAAATCCTGCGCGGCCTGAAGTCCCGTTTCGAAGAGCACCATGGCGTGAAATACACGTCGTCGGCGCTGTCCACGGCGGCCGAACTGGCAGCGCGGTTCATCAACGACCGCCACCTGCCCGATAAAGCCATCGACGTCATCGACGAAGCCGGTGCGGCGCAACGCATTCTGCCGAAATCGAAGCAGAAAAAAACCATCGGCAAAACCGAGATCGAGGACATCATTGCCAAGATCGCGCGCATTCCGCCGCAAACCGTCAACCAGGACGACCGCAGCAAGCTGCAAACCATCGACCGCGACTTGCGCAACGTGGTGTTCGGTCAGGATCCTGCCATCGAAGCGCTGGCCTCGGCCATCAAGATGGCGCGCGCTGGCCTCGGCAAGTCCGACAAGCCGATCGGCTCGTTCCTGTTCTCCGGTCCTACCGGCGTGGGCAAAACCGAAGTGGCCAAGCAGCTGGCGTTCATCCTCGGCATCGACCTGATTCGTTTCGACATGTCCGAGTACATGGAGCGTCACGCGGTGTCGCGCATGATTGGCGCGCCGCCGGGTTATGTCGGTTTCGATCAGGGCGGTCTGCTCACCGAAGCCATCACCAAGAAGCCGCACGCAGTGCTGCTGCTCGACGAAATTGAAAAAGCCCACCCGGACATTTTCAACATCCTGCTGCAGGTGATGGACCACGGCACGCTGACCGACAACAACGGCCGCAAGGCGGACTTCCGCAACGTGATCATCATCATGACCACCAATGCGGGCGCCGAGAGTTTGCAGAAGACGTCGATCGGCTTCACCAACTCGAAGCAGGCTGGCGACGAGATGGGCGACATCAAGCGCATGTTCACGCCGGAGTTCCGCAACCGTATCGATGCGATCATCAGCTTCCGTGCGCTGGACGAAGAAATCATCCTGCGCGTGGTGGACAAGTTCCTGATGCAGCTGGAAGAACAGCTGCACGAGAAAAAAGTGGAAGCGATCTTCACCGAGAAACTGCGCAAGTTCCTCGGCAAGAAAGGCTTCGATCCGCTGATGGGCGCGCGCCCGATGGCGCGCCTGATCCAGGACATGATCCGCAAGGCGCTGGCCGACGAACTGCTGTTCGGCCGCCTGGTCGCCGGTGGCAAGGTCACCGTCGATCTGGACGAGAAGGACGTGGTCAAGCTCGAGTTCCCGGAACCGCCCGATGCCGCGCCAACCACCCCGCCCGAAACGGTGGAAGTGGACTAAGCGTCACCCGAAACGCCCCCGCAAGTGGGGCGTTTTTTTTTACCCCTCACCCGCAGTCCCCGACCCGCGCGCGCCCCGGTTGTGGGGTCGGACCCCGTACTGGGTCCGACCCCGGCCGTGGCAGTGCGGGTTTTTTGCTGCCAGGATCCAAGCTGTGCCAGAATCGTCGTTCAGACAACTTATCCTGGTCCTCATGAATCTGTCCCGCCTGTCGCAATTATTGCTGTCCGCCGGCCTGCTGGCCGCTGCCATCCCCGCCGCTCATGCTGCCGACGCGTATTATCGTTTTCCCGCAATCCGGGGCGACGCCGTCGTGTTCACCGCCGAGGGCGACCTGTGGAAGGCCAACGTCCAGGGCGGCCCGGCCCAGCGCCTCACCACCCATCCCGCCGCCGAAACCAATGCCGCGATCTCGCACGACGGCCAGCAGGTGGCGTTTACCGGCGCCTACGAAGGCGCGCAGGAAGCGTACGTGATGCCGCTGGCCGGTGGCCTGCCCCGGCGCATCACGTTCGAGAACGGCGCCGTCACGGTGCTGGGCTGGACCGCGCAGGGCGAGGTACTGGTGAGCATGGCCGGCGGCACTGGTCCCGGCCGCAGCTTCGTGATTGCCGCCGTCCGGCCCGACACGCTGCAACGCCGCATCTTTCCGCTGGCCGATGCCAACGACGCAGTGTTTGATGACGCCGGCCAGACCCTGTACTTCACCCGCAACGGCCTGGCCCTCACCAACGACAACGTCAAGCTGTATCGCGGCGGCGCCTACGCCCAGCTGTGGCGCTACGACGTGGGTGGCAAGGCAGAAGCGCAGCAGCTGCTGGCGTCGGACACCAGCAACAACAAGCGGCCCATGTGGTGGCAGGGCCGCCTGTACTTCATCAGCGACCGGGGCGGCTCGGACAACCTGTGGAGCATGGCGGCCGATGGCAGCGATGCGCGCCAGCTGACCAACCACACCGACTGGGACGTGCGCAACGCCAGCATGGGCGACGGCCGCATCGCGTATCAACTCGGCGCCGACCTGCACGTGTGGGACGTGGCGGCCAACCGCGACGTCGCGCTGCCGGTGGTGCTGGTGTCGGACTTCGACCAGCAGCGCAACCGGCAAATCCGCTCGCCGCTGGAAAATCTGACCAGCGTGCAAATCGCCGGCAAGTCCGAACGCATCGTGCTCACCGCGCGCGGGCGCGTGAGCGTGGCCGGCACCGGCGTCCAGCGCCGCGTGGAAATCGCCATTCCCGAAGGTTCGCGCGCGCGCGAAGCGGTGTTCAGCCACGACGACAAGGCCATCTATGCGATTGTCGATACCACGGGCGAAAACGAAATCTGGAAATTCGCTGCCGACGGCTCAGGCCAGGGCGAACAGCTGACGCGCGACGGCACCAACCACCGCTGGAAGCTGTACCCGTCGCCGGACGGCCGCTGGCTCGGTCACACCGACAAGAAGGGCCGCTTCTGGCTGCTCGACCTGGCACATAAAACCAATACCATCATCGACGATGCGGGCAAATCGGGCGCCGGCGACTACGAGGAAATCCTGTGGTCGCCCGATAGCCGCAACCTGGCGCTGGTGCGCGCCGGCAGCACCGAACAGCGCGAGCAGATCGGGCTTTATAACCTCGACAGCAAAGCGCTGGCGTTTGTCACCAGCGACCGTTACACGTCGCGTGCCCCCGTGTTTGCGCCCGACGGCAAGTGGCTGTATTTCCTCTCGGCCCGCAACTTCAACCTGGCCAACGGCTCGCCGTGGGGCGACCGCAACATGGGGCCGGTGTTCGACAAGCGCACCGGCATCTATGCGCTGGCGCTGCAGCCCGATAACCGCTTCCCGTTCAAGCCCGACGATGAACTGAGCAAACCGGCCGACAAGCCGGCCGAAGGCGAGACCGAGCAGGCCGCCGAAAAAGCCGCCGAAAAAGTGCTGGCCAAGGCCGGGGACAAGCCGCCATCCAAAGCCGCCGGCAAGACGCTGCCGGCGATAGTCTATGCCGGGTTGGCCGAACGGCTGTACGAAGTGCCGCTGGCGCCCGGTAACTACCGTGGCCTGCAAGTCGATGACAAGCGCCTGTACTTCATCGACGCCGACGGCGTTGACGGCAAGGCCGCACTGAAAACCCTGGCCATTGCCAGCAACGAGCCGAAGCCGGAAGTGTTTGTGGCCAACGTGCGCGAGTTCGATCTGTCGGGCGACCGCAAACGCGTGTACTACCGCACCCTGTCGGCCACCGGTCCGGGCGACATGCTGGTGGTGGAAGCGGGCGCCAAGGCGCCCACCGATACCGCCAAGGCCAAGGTGAAAGTGGACGACTGGACCTTCACATCCAATCCGCGCCTCGAGTGGCGCCAGATGTTCAACGACGCGTGGCGCATGCACCGCGACTTCCTGTATGACGTCAAGATGCGCGGCGCCGACTGGCCCGCCGTGCGCGCCAAGTATGCGCCGCTGGTCGATCGGGTGACCGACCGCGCGGAGCTCGACGACGTGCTGGGCATGATGGTGAGCGAAGTGGGTGCGCTGCACTCGCAGATCCGCCCCGGGGATATCCGCCGCGCGCAATCGGAAGGCACGCCGGCCGGCCTTGGCGCGCTGCTGTCGCGCACCGCGGACGGCTACCGCGTGGACCACATCTACGCCAGCGAACCCGAGCTGCCGTCGCAGCGGGGACCGCTGGCGCAAGCTGGCGTCGATGTAAAGGTGGGCGACATCATCACCGCCGTCAACGGCAGGCAGGTAACGCAGGTGCGCGACATCGCCGACTTGCTGCTGAATCAGGCCGACAAGCAGGTGCTGCTGCAGGTCAAACGCAAGAACGAGGTGCGTTCGGTGATCGTGCTGCCGGTGAACATGACCAAACAGTTCGCGCTGCGCTACAGCGACTGGGAACAATCGCGCGCGCGCCAGGTGGAGGCGCAGTCCAAGGGACGCATCGGCTACCTGCACCTGCGCGCCATGGGCGGCGCCGACATCGCGTCGTTCGCGCGCGACTTCTACGCCAACGTCAACCGCGAGGGGCTGGTCATCGACGTCCGCCGCAACAACGGCGGCAATATCGACAGCTGGATCATCGAAAAATTGCTGCGCAAGGCGTGGGCCTTCTGGGCGCCACCCGGTGTGGCGCCGTCGCCCAATATGCAGAACACGTTCCGTGGCCACCTGGTGGTACTGGTGGACGAATACACGTATTCGGACGGCGAGACCTTTGCAGCCGGTATCAAGTCGCTGGGCCTGGGGCCGCTGGTGGGCAAGCGCACGGCCGGCGCCGGCGTCTGGCTCAGCGATAACAACCGCCTGGCCGACAATGGCATGGCGCGCGTGGCGCAAATGGGGCAGTTCCACACCGAGGACGGCCAGTGGCTGATCGAGGGCGTGGGCGTGGCGCCTGACGTGGTGGTGGACAATCCGCCGCACGCCACGTACCTGGGCCAGGACCGCCAGCTGGAAGTGGCGCTCGAACTGCTGGAGAAAAAGCTGGGCGAGCAGCCGGTCAAGCCGTACAACCCGCAGGTCATCCCTGGCCTGAAACCGGGCCTGAATGTCCGGAAGTGAACAGCGCCGGCGTTCATTTTCGTACACGGCAGGCGTCGCTGCCGCGAAAATCCCGCATGGAGCGATATGGCATGGAGCTTGCAGAATGAGGTGACACCACCTCACTCCGGATAACGTACCTATGGATTTTCGCATCGGCTGGCGCACCCTGATTCAAGAACCGGCATACACGCTGGCGGTCATGCTCGGCCTGAGCGCGGCGCTGGCCGCGTGCCTGCTGCTGCTGGGCTTTGTGCGCTACTCGCTCGAGTACGACGCCTTCGTGCCGGACGTGGACAACATCTACGTGGTGCGCCACCGGTTCAATGTCGATCCCAGCGAGCCATTGTACGACTGGCGCCCATGTTCCTGCGCAATGCGGCGCTCAAGCTGCCCGGCGTGATCGACGCCACCACCTATATTCCGGCGCGCGAGGAAGTCATGCCGATCGCCGCGCGCATCGACCGCAAGGTGCTGCGCGTGCGCGCGCTGATCGTGCTGCCGGGCTTCGAGCGGTTACTGGGACTGCGCGCGCTGGACGGCGACCTGCCGGGCACCCTGGATCGGCCGGACCGCATCGTGCTCACCGAAGCGGCCGCGCTGCGCTTCTTCGGCACTGCCGCCGTGGTGGGCCGCATCGTCCACATGGAAGGCAAGCCGCAGCAGGTGGGGGCGGTGATCGCCACGCCGCCGTCGAACACCACCATTCCGTTCGAGATGCTGCTGGGGGCGAATTCTACCTTTGCCGAGGAAGTGCGCCACGAGATGGTGACCGGTGAGCATGGATGGATCGGCAAGATCCTGATCCGCGTGCGCCCCGGCACCTCGATTGCCGCGCTCACCGACAGCTTGCAGCAGGTGGTGGACCGCACGCCCAGCGTGCAAAGCTTCCCGGCCGACGTGATGGCGCGCCTGGGCCAGCGCAAGACCATGGACATCTCGCTGGCGCCGTTGCGGGGCGCGTACCTGACGACCAACCTGCGCAACAGCCTGGCGCTGGTGGGCGACCGGGGCGACCCCGCGGTGCTGGCCGGGCTGGCGGCCATCGCCGTGCTGGTGCTGGTACTGGCCGCGATCAACTACGTCAACCTGGCCACGGTGCGCGTTTTGCGGCGCCAGCGCGAGGTGGCGATGCGCAAGGTGCTGGGCGCCGGCGTGCTGCAACTGGCGGCGCAGTTCGTGCTGGAGTCGCTGCTGGTGTCACTGGTGGCGACGGGGTGTGCAATACTGCTGGCCTGGCTGGCGTTGCCGCTGTTTGCGGAGCTTGTCGATCGCCAGCTGGACGGCATGTTTGCGCCGTCGAATATCGCGGCGGCCCTCGGCATCGGCGTGCTGCTGGGCGTGGTGACGGCGATCTATCCGGCCATCATCGCGCTGCGCGTACATCCCACGCAAGTGCTGGCTGGCCGCCCCGGCACCGAGTCGGCGGCCAGCATGCGCTTGCGCCGCGTGCTGACGGTGGTGCAGATCGCGGCGGCCATGGGACTGGCCGGCGTCAGTCTCGCCATCGCCTGGCAAACGCACTACGCGGTGACGGTGTCGCCCGGCTTCGACCCGGCGCCGCTGCTGGTGGTGGACTTGCCTGAGCGCGTAAAAGACAGCGCTGCGGCGCGCGGCTTTCACGCGGCGCTGTCGGCGCAAGCTGGTGTGGAGGGTGTGGCCATTTCGGCTGATCCGGTGGGGCGCCTAGACTGGAGCTGGACCCGCGACCTGCAACGCCCGGGCGGCCAGGCGGCAGTGATGGAGATGAAATCGGTGAGCGCGAATTTCTTCCAGCAGTTGGGCGTGGCGCCGGTGGCGGGGCGGCTGTTCGAGCGCGGCACGGACCGCGACGACGATGCAGTGCCGGTGGTCATCAACGCGATTGCCGCGCGCGCGCTCGGCTTCGCGTCGTCGCAGGCGGCGGTGGGTGAGCCGGTGCTGTTCACGGGATTCGACAACAAGACCATCCGCAAGACCATCGTGGGCATCGCGCCCGAATTGCGTTTCCGCTCACTGCGCGAAGCGCCGCGTGCGACCGCTTATGAGCTGGGCACCGCCGGCATCGCCCTGACGGTGCGCGTGCATGGTGCGGGCGGATCGCTGGCCGGTGTCGAGCAATCGATACGCGAACTGTGGCCGCGTTACTTCCCGGAGGCGCTGCTGCGCATGCATCGCGCGGGTGAGGTGCTGGCCGTGAACTACGCGGACGACGCGCGCATGGCCAGGCTGCTGGCCAGCGCCACGATGCTCGCCCTGGTGATCGCCGGTGTGGGCACCTACGTCCTGTCGGCCAACACCGTGCAGCGCCGCACCCGCGAAATCGTGCTGCGCAAGCTGCACGGCGCGCGGCGCGGCGACATAGGCTGGCTGGTGGTGCGCGAGGTCGGCACGCTGGTGCTGGTGGCCGCCGTCATCGCCCTGCCGCCGGCGGCAATTGCCATCGAGCGCCACCTGTCCGGCTACGTGGAACACGCGCCAGTGGGCTACTGGACATTGCTGCTGGCGCTGGCATTAACGGTGGCGATTGCGCTGTGCGCCATCGGCCGGCACACCTGGCTGGCCATGCGGCTGTCGCCGGCCGCGGCGCTCAGAGGGTGACCTGTGCTTCAGAGGATGACTACAGTGCGGTCAGCGCCTTGAATGCCGCTGCGCGGCGGCGCGACACTTCAACCAGTGCGCCATCATGCAGCGTCAGATCGAGGCCACCCGCATCGTTGGGCGCCACGCGCTCGATAAAATCAAGGTTTACGATGTGGCGGCGGCTGGCGCGGAAGAACCGTTGCGGATCGAGCCGCTCTTCGAGCTGGTTCAGGGAGCGCAGTGTGAGCGGCCGGTGCTGGTCGAAGTACACGCGGGTGTAATTGCCATCCGATTCGAACAGGCGGATGTCGTGCAAGGCGACGAACCAGCATCGTTCGCCATCCTTGATGAACAGTTTTTTGGCGGCCGTGGCCACCGTGGCCACCCCGGTTGCCGTAGCGCCTTCGGCTTCAGACCCAATGGCGGGTACGCGCTGCGCCGGGTTGCGCGCTGCGCACCGTTGCAGCGCCACCGCCATGCGCGCCGGCTGGATCGGCTTTTGCAGGTAGTCGAGCGCGTTGACCTCGAACGCCTGCAACGCATACTGGTCAAAGGCGGTGGTGAAGATCACATCGGGCGCCTCGTCCAGCGCGGCGAGCATGTCGAAGCCGCTGCCGCCCGGCATTTGCACATCAAGGAACACCAGGTCGGGCTTGAGCGCGGTAATTTGCTGCACGCCTTCAGCGGCATTGACCGCTTCGCCCACGATGTCCACGTGCGGATGCGCGGCCAGCAGGCGGCGTAATTCGGCGCGCGCCAGGCGCTCGTCGTCAATCAGTAACACACGCATTTATGCGGTCTCCGGTATGGTCAGTATGGCGCGTACCCACCCGCCTTGTTCGGTCAGATCAAGCTGCGCGCCAACGCCGATTGCCAGCGCCAGACGCTTGCGGGTGTTGGCCAGTCCTACCTGGGTGGAATTGGTGAAGGGCGCGATGGCACCATGGTTGGCGATTTCGATGCGCACGGTGCCGTCATCGTTGCGCCGGGCCAGGATGGCGATATCGCTGCCGGTGGGACTGGCCTCCACGCCGTATTTGACGGCGTTTTCCACCAGTGTCTGCAATGACATCGGTGGAATCCGCACGTGGTCCAGGCCAGGACCGATATCGACGCTGATGCGCATGCGTTCCTCGAAGCGGATTTTTTCGATGGACAGGTAGGCTTGCACGGCCTCGATTTCTGCTGCCAGCGGCACCGTGTCATGGTGGCCCGATTGCAGGGCGTAGCGCATCACGCTGGCCAGTTGATCGATCATCTGCGCCGCCGCATCCTGGTCCTGGTACACCAGCGCGCGCACGCTGTTCATGCTGTTGAAAAAAAAGTGCGGGTTTACCTGGGCCTGCAGCGCGCGCAGTTCCGCCTCGCGGGCGGCGAGTTCCAGTTGCAGCGCCTCCGCTTCGAGCCGGGTGGTGCGGCGCAGGTAGGCCACCAGCATGTAAAAAATGGTCCACACCAGGTACACGCCCCACCAGAACAGCAAGGCGCTGGGCAGCCAGGCCACGCCATGCACGTCGCCGAACGGCTTGATTATCAGGTAGCCGAGATACTGGATCGGAGTATGGATGGCGCTCAGCACGAACAGGCCGAGGGCCAGCGTTTTCCACGTCACGCGGATATGGTTGGCGATGCGGTGCTTGAGAAACCGCCGCCACAAGTGCGACAGTACCAGCCCGCCCGCCACGCCCCAGTAGGCAATGGCCAGCGAGCCGCGATCGAGTCCGCCATTGGGCGTGAACGTCATCGATACCAGCAGCAGCGGCAGGAAATTCCAACCAGCCAGTTGCAGTATCCAGTACCAGCTGAGGCGGACGGGCAGGGGGCGTTGATTCACGTGGCTTATTTTAAAAAGGCGTCGATGCGATCATACATCCAGCTGGGGTCGTCCAGCATGATGAAATGGCGCGCGGTGTTCGCCATCTCCACCTGCACGCCGGCCAGTTGGCGGTACTGCGCCGCGTACATCTGCCCGAACTGCTGCTGGTTGCCGAAGTTTTTATACGCAATCCAGCTGCCCAGCACCAGCGTGGGCGCCTTGATGCGGCTGATATCTGCGCGCAGGTCTTCGCCCATCATCTCGGCCATTGCGTTGGCCACCGTGGTGCGGTCGGACTGCTGGCCCCACACCAGCGCGCGCTGCACGTCTTCTTCCTTGCTGATCATGGTGCGCAAGGTTTGCAGCTGGCCGGCCTGGTATGCGTCTCCATCCATCCCCAGCATGCGGGTGCGCACGCCCGCCGCCATTTCCTTCATTTGCGCGGCGGTGATGCTGGGAACCTGCACCGCGGCCAGCGCCGGCAGGCTGTCCACCACCACCAGGCGGCCCACCTGCTCCGGATGATCGATGGCCAGCTTCAGGCCCAGGAAGCCGCCCAGGCTATGGCCGATCACCACCGGCTTTACGAGCTGCCTGGCGGTGATGTAGGCGCTCAGTTGCTGCTCGGTTGTGGCCAGCAGCGGCGCATCGATGGCGGGTACCCCGGCAAACCCGGCCAGCGTGAGCACATGGCACTGGTGGTCGCCGCAGTAGCGTTGGACGGTGCCGTCCCACACTGCCCCGGCCGAGGACAGCCCCGGTATCAGGATGATCGGCGCGCCCTTGCCGGTCACTTTGACCTGGAAGGCGTCGGCCGCGTTGGCGGGGCTGGTCAGCAGCAGGGCTGCGGTGGCAGTAAATGCGGCGGCGAGGCGTAACAGCGACATGGCGTATTCCCGTGATGGTGGTTGAGTGATGCCATGTTATCGGTCCGTTCACCGGCCCGCGACCGGTGGCGGATGAACGGTCAAAGCCGCTGGTTGAACGGCGCGCCTAGCTGCCTTCCTCGGCGCGCAGCTTGCGCCACAGCGTGGTGCGGCTGATGCCGAGATGCCGGGCGGCGGCGTCGCGCCGGCCGCCGAAGCGCGCCAGCACGTCGGTGGCGCTTTCCGCCGTGGGCGCGGCTGGCTGCATGAGCGGCGCAGCGGCGAGCGGCGCAAGGCGCGCACTGGCGTTCTGCACCCCCAGCTCCGGTGCCACGCCAACGATAAACGCGGGCGTGAGCGCCTGCAATGGTTCGGCCGACAGGAACAGCGCCAGGCGCTCGGCCAGATTGCGCAGTTCGCGCACATTGCCGGGCCAGGCGTAGGCCTGCAACAGCGGCGCACAGGTTGCCATCTCCGCGCGCAGGTTCGGGTGCGGGCGCGCACCGAGCGCCGCCAGCGCGTGCTTGAGCGACCACTCGGCCAGCGGCGCCACGTCCGCCGGCCGCGCGCGCAGTGGCGGCAGCGCCAGCCGCAGCACCGCCAGCCGGTAAAACAGGTCGGCGCGGAAGCGGCCTTCACGCACCCGCTGTTCCAGGTCGCAGTGCGTGGCGCTGATGATGCGCACGTTGACGGCGATGGGCCGGGTGCCACCCACGCGCACCACCTGGCGTTCTTCCAGCACGCGCAGCAGGCGGGTTTGCAGTACCAGCGGCATTTCGCCGATTTCGTCGAGGAACAGCGTGCCGTGATGGGCCGTTTCGAACAGGCCCGCATGGCCGCCGCGCCGCGCACCGGTAAAGGCGCCGTCCTCGTGGCCGAACAATTCGGACTCCAGCAGCGATTCGGCGATGGCGCCGCAGTTGATCGCGACGAATGGCCGATTTTGTCCCAGGCTGCGCGGTCCTTCGCGGTGGATCGCTTGCGCCGCCAGCTCCTTGCCGGTGCCGGTCTCGCCCTGAATCAGCACCGTGGCTGGCGACTTCGCATACAGCACCACCGCCTGGCGCACCGCTTCCATGGCGCTGGAGTCGCCGCGCAGGTCGTTGATGCCGTGGCGTGCGCGCAGCGTGTCGGCTGGGTTGCCGGCGGCGGCTGCGGCGCCGCGCGCGCGGCCCCGGTGCGCCTCCAGCTGGGTGAGCCGAGCCAGTTCCAGCGCATCGTCGAATGCGTGGCGCACCGATGCCGCCGAATACACGAACACCCCGGTCAGCCCCGCTTCCTCGGCCAGGTCGGTGATGCGGCCGGCGCCCACGATGGCCTTCACGCCCGCCGCTTTCAGATCGTTGACTTGGTCGCGCGCGTCGTCCTCGGTAATGTAGGTGCGCTGCGCGATGTCGATATCGAAAGTGCCGGCAAACTCCGCCAGCTCCTGCAGCTTTTCCTGGTACGTGACGATGCCGATGCGGGCCGACACGCGCCGCGCCCGTGCCAGCGCCTGCAGCACATCGAAGCCGCTGAAGCGGGCGACGACCACCGGCACCGACAGCCGGCTTTTCAGGTAGGCGGCATTGGAACCGGCGGCGATCACGGCATCGCACCGTTCGGTGGCCATCCGTTCGCGGATGTGGCGCACGGCGTCGTCGAAACCGAGGTGGATCGCCTCGATGGTGGCGCGGTGGTCGTATTCGAGGGTGATGTGACGGAACAGGTCGGTGAGGCGCGAGACGGACACGGTCCAGATCACCGGTTTATCGTTGGGGTCGAGTGGCAGGGGAACGGCAGGGCGCATGTTTCAATTGTAGCGCATGCGTTTCGATGTTTCATTATGAAACATGTGTGCAACGTAGCATATCTGCAAGTGATTGATTTATAAGGGACCTTGCCATGGCATGGCGCTTGCAATCATGCGGTCAACTTCACCGCAACATTGAAAGGTCATTCATGAGTCATTCCGCAGGCGCCGCATTTCGCCAGGCCGTTATCGAAGAATCGCCACTGCAGGTCGTGGGCGCCATCAATGCCAACCACGCACTGCTGGCGCAACGGGCCGGTTTCAAAGCCATTTACCTGTCGGGCGGCGGCGTGGCCGCCGGCTCGCTCGGTCTGCCGGACCTGGGCATTTCGAGCCTGGACGACGTGCTTACCGACGTGCGCCGCATTACCGACGTGTGCGACCTGCCCCTGCTGGTGGACGTGGATACCGGCTTTGGCGCTTCCGCCTTCAATGTCGCGCGCACCGTCAAGTCGATGATCAAGGCCGGCGCCGGTGCGCTGCACATCGAAGATCAGGTAGGGGCCAAGCGCTGCGGCCACCGGCCGGGCAAGGAGATCGTCTCGCAGCAGGAGATGGTCGATCGCATCAGTGCTGCCGTCGATGCTCGCACCGACGACCAGTTTGTCATCATGGCGCGCACCGATGCGCTGGCGGTCGAGGGCCTCGATGCGGCGATTGCCCGCGCCGTGGCCTGCGTGGAAGCGGGCGCCGACATGATCTTCCCCGAGGCGATGATCAGCCTCGATATGTATAAACAGTTTGCTGCCGCCGTCAAGGTGCCGGTACTGGCCAATATCACCGAATTCGGTTCCACGCCGCTGTTCACGGTGGACGAGTTGCGCGGCGCCGACGTGGGGCTGGTGCTGTATCCGCTGTCCGCGTTCCGCGCCATGAACAAGGCGGCGGAAAACGTGTACGGCGCGATCCGCCGCGACGGCACCCAGCAGAATGTGCTCGACACCATGCAGACGCGCGCCGAGCTGTATGAGCGCATCAATTACCATAGCTTCGAACAAAAGCTCGATGCCTTGTTTGCCGCCCAAAACGCGGCGCAAAAAAAATAACGAATCCGAGGAGACCACCATGACCGACACTACCTTCAAACCGAAAAAATCCGTCGCCCTGTCCGGCGTCGCTGCCGGCAACACCGCGCTGTGCTCCGTGGGGAAGACCGGCAACGATCTGCACTACCGCGGTTACGACATCCTGGACCTGGCCACCACCAGCGAGTTCGAGGAAATCGCCTACCTGCTGGTGCATGGCAAACTGCCCAACGACGGTGAGCTGCGCGGCTACAAGGCCAAACTGCGCTCGCTGCGCGGCCTGCCGCAGGCCGTCAAGTCCGCGCTGGAAGCGCTGCCGGCAGCGGCCCACCCAATGGACGTGATGCGCACCGGCGTGTCGGTGCTCGGCTGCGTGCTGCCGGAAAAGGACGACCATAATGTGCCCGGCGCGCGCGACATCGCCGACCGCCTGATGGCGTCGTTCGGCTCGATGCTGCTGTACTGGTACCACTACAGCCATAACGGCAAGCGCATCGACGTGGAAACCGACGACGACTCGATTGGCGGCCACTTCCTGCACCTGCTGCACGGCTTCAAGCCGTCCGACAGCTGGGTGCGCGCCATGCACACGTCGCTGATCCTGTACGCGGAACACGAATTCAACGCGTCCACGTTTGCCGGCCGGGTGATTGCCGGCACGGGATCGGACATCCATTCGGCCATTACCGGCGCCATCGGCGCGCTGCGTGGTCCCAAGCACGGCGGCGCCAACGAGTTCGCGTTCGAAATCCAGAAGCGTTACGACAACGCCGATGAAGCGGAAGCTGATATCCGCAACCGCGTGGCCAACAAGGAAGTGGTGATCGGCTTCGGCCACCCGGTGTACACGATTTCCGATCCGCGCAACGTGGTGATCAAGGAAGTGGCGCGGCAGCTGTCGGAGGCGGGCGGTTCGATGAAAATGTTCGACATCGCCGAGCGTCTGGAAACCGTGATGTGGGACATCAAGAAGATGTTCCCCAACCTGGACTGGTTCTCGGCCGTGTCGTACCACATGATGGGCGTGCCCACGGCGATGTTTACGCCGCTGTTCGTGATCGCGCGCACGTCCGGCTGGTCCGCGCACGTGATCGAGCAGCGCATCGACAACAAGATCATCCGCCCCAGCGCCAACTATGTCGGCCCCGAAGACCTGGCGTTCGTTTCCATCCAAGACAGAATTTAAATGAACACCTTATTCCGCAAGCCCCTGCCAGGCACCCAGCTCGACTACTTCGATGCGCGCGCCGCCGTCGATGCGATCTCGCCAGGCGCCTGGTCCCAACTGCCGTACACGTCGCGCGTGCTGGCCGAAAACCTGGTGCGCCGCTGCGACCCGGCCACGCTGAACGCCTCGCTCACGCAACTGATCGAACGCCGGCGCGACCTCGATTTCCCCTGGTTTCCCGCACGCGTGGTGTGCCACGACATCCTCGGGCAGACCGCGCTGGTGGACCTGGCCGGCCTGCGCGACGCCATCGCCCTGCAAGGCGGCGACCCCGCGCTGGTCAACCCGGTAGTGCCCACGCAGCTGGTCGTGGACCATTCGCTCGCCGTGGAGTGCGGCGGTTTCGATCCCGATGCCTTCGCCAAGAACCGCGCCATCGAAGACCGCCGCAACGAAGACCGTTTCGATTTCATCGAGTGGACCAGGAAGGCATTCAAGAACGTCGATGTTATCCCGCCCGGTAACGGCATCCTGCACCAGATTAACCTGGAACGGATGTCGCCCGTGATCCAGGCGCAGGACGGCGTGGCCTTCCCCGATACGCTGGTGGGTACCGACTCGCATACACCGATGGTCGATGCGCTGGGCGTGATCGCCATTGGCGTGGGTGGCCTGGAAGCGGAAAGCGTGATGCTGGGCCGCGCATCGTGGATGCGGCTACCCGACATCATCGGCGTGGGACTCACCGGCAAACCGCAGCCGGGCATTACCGCCACCGACACCGTGCTGGCGCTGACCGAATTTTTGCGCCAGCAAAAGGTGGTGTCGTCGTACCTGGAGTTCTATGGCGAAGGCGCTGCCCACCTGACCCTGGGCGACCGCGCCACCATCTCCAACATGGCGCCCGAATACGGCTCCACCGCCGCCATGTTTTATATCGACGAGCAAACCATCAAATACCTGCGCCTGACGGGCCGCGACGAGGACACTGTCAAACTCGTGGAAACCTACGCCAGGGAAGCCGGCCTGTGGGCCGCGGCGCTCACTACCGCGCAGTACGAGCGCGTGCTCACATTCGACCTGTCGTCGGTGGTGCGTAACATTGCCGGGCCATCGAATCCGCACAACCGCGTGCCCACGTCCGAGCTGGCCGCGCGCGGCATCAGTGGTATCGTCGAAAACCAGCCGGGCCTGATGCCCGACGGCGCCTGCATCATCGCGGCGATCACCAGCTGCACCAACACCAACAATCCGCGCAACATGATCGCGGCAGGCCTGCTGGCCCGCAACGCCAATGCGCGCGGCTTGACGCGCAAACCTTGGGTGAAATCGTCGCTGGCGCCAGGCTCCAAGACCGTCACCCTGTACCTGGAAGAAGCGGGCCTGATGCCGGAGCTCGAAGCGCTGGGCTTTGGCGTGGTCGCTTACGCCTGCACGTCGTGCAACGGCATGTCGGGCGCGCTCGATCCGGCCATCCAGCAGGAGGTGGTGGAACGCGACCTGTACGCCACCGCAGTCCTGTCGGGCAACCGCAATTTCGACGGCCGCATCCACCCGTACGCCAAACAGGCATTCCTGGCGTCGCCGCCGCTGGTGGTGGCGTATGCGATCGCCGGCACCATCCGCTTCGATATCGAAAAAGATGTGCTGGGGTTTGATGCCGACGGCCTGCCCGTGAAACTGGCCGACATCTGGCCGAGCGACGAGGAGATCGATGCGATTGTGGCGGCCAGTGTGAAACCCGAGCAGTTCCGCAAGGTGTATATCCCGATGTTTGCGCGCGAGGCTGATAACGGTCCGGCGGTGAGTCCGCTGTACGACTGGCGCCCGCACACCACGTATATCCGCCGTCCGCCGTACTGGGAAGGCGCGCTGGCGGGCGCGCGCAGTTTGACCGGCATGCGCGCGCTGGCGCTGCTCGGCGATAACATCACGACCGACCACCTGTCGCCGTCCAACGCCATCATGGCCGACAGCGCGGCTGGCGAATACCTGGCCAGAATGGGCCTGCCCGAAGAAGACTTCAACTCGTACGCCACCCACCGTGGCGATCACCTCACCGCGCAACGCGCCACGTTTGCCAACCCCACGCTGAAAAACGAGATGGTGCGCGGTGCGGACGGCAAGGTGATCGCCGGTTCGCTGGCGCGGGTGGAGCCGCAAGGCACCGTGATGCGCATGTGGGAAGCGATTGAAACCTATATGGAGCGCAAGCAGCCGCTGATCGTGGTGGCCGGCGCCGATTACGGTCAGGGCTCGTCGCGCGACTGGGCTGCCAAGGGCGTGCGACTGGCTGGCGTGGAAGCGATTGCCGCCGAAGGTTTCGAGCGCATCCACCGCACCAACCTGGTGGGCATGGGCGTGCTGCCGCTGGAATTCCCGCCCGGCGTCAATCGCCTCACGCTGGCGCTGGACGGCACCGAAACCTACGACGTGACGGGCGCCCGCATGCCACGCGCCACGCTCACGCTGGTGATCCACCGCCGCAACGGCGAGCGCGTGGAAACCCCGGTCGTCTGCCGGCTCGACACGGCCGAAGAAGTATCGATTTATGAAGCGGGCGGCGTGCTGCAGCGCTTTGCCCAGGATTTCCTGCAACAGCACAAGGCCGCATGATGAACCGACAAAACAGGATACCTGCCACGTATATGCGCGGCGGCACCAGCAAGGGCGTGTTTTTCCGTTTGCAGGATTTACCGGAGGCCGCGCAAATGCCGGGCGCCGCCCGCGACGCGCTGCTGCTGCGCGTGATCGGCAGTCCAGACCCGTACGGCAAGCAGATCGACGGCATGGGCGGCGCCACGTCCAGTACCAGCAAGACCGTGATCTTGTCCGCGAGCGAGCGGCCCGGTCACGACGTCGATTACCTGTTCGGCCAGGTGGCCATCGACCGGCCGTTCGTCGACTGGAGCGGCAACTGCGGCAACCTGTCCGCGGCCGTGGGCGCGTTTGCCATCGCCAGCGGCCTGGTCGATCCTGCGCGCATCCCGCAGGACGGCACGGCGGTGGTGCGCATCTGGCAGGCCAATATCGGCAAGACCATTATCGCGCATATACCCGTCACCGACGGCCAGGTACAGGAACTGGGCGACTTCGAGCTCGATGGCGTTACCTTCCCGGCGGCCGAGGTGGTGCTGGAATTCCTCGATCCGGCAGCGGATGAAGAGGGCGGCGCTGAAAACAATGCGATGTTCCCCACCGGCCGACTGGTCGATGACCTTGAAGTACCCGGCGTGGGTACCTTAAAAGCCACGATGATCAACGCAGGCATTCCCACCATCTTTATCGAGGCGCAGGCTGTGGGCTATACCGGCACGGAACTGCAGGACGCCATCAACGGCGATGCCAGGGCGCTGGCGATGTTCGAAGCGATCCGCGCTCACGGTGCGCTGCGCATGGGGCTTATTCAGAATCTGGCCGAGGCAGCGCAGCGCCAGCACACGCCCAAGGTGGCGTTCGTGGCGCCACCGGCGTCGTACACATCGTCGAGCGGCAAGCAAGTCGCGGCGGGCGACATCGACTTGCTGGTGCGCGCACTCTCGATGGGCAAGCTGCACCATGCCATGATGGGCACTGCGGCCGTGGCCATAGGCGCGGCTGCCGCCATTCCCGGCACCCTGGTCAACCTGGCTGCCGGCGGCGGGGAACGCCAGGCGGTGCGCTTCGGCCATCCATCGGGCACGCTGCGGGTGGGCGCCGAGGCGGTGCAATCCGATGGCGAGTGGAGCGTGGCCAAGGCGGTGATGAGCCGCAGCGCCCGCATATTAATGGAAGGATGGGTACGGGTATGAGCCGTCATGTAAGCCAGCGGTAAGTCTCGCGGACTATTGTGGGCTCAAGCTCAGCTAAATGGGCAAGATCCTCAATAAAACGGAGACAAAACATGCATGACGATTTGGTTCAAAAGATCAAACGCGACCCCAATTACCATAAACTGGTCAAGGCGCGTACCCGGTTCGGCTGGATACTCACCGCGCTGATGATGGTGGTGTATTACGGCTACATCCTGCTGATCGCCTTCGATAAAGAACTGCTGGCTTCCAAAACCGGTGACGGCGTCATGACCTGGGGCATGCCGATCGGCCTGTTCGTGATCGTGTTCACCGTCATCATCACCGGCATCTACGTGCGTCGCGCCAACCGCGAATACGACGAACTCACCCAAGCCATCCACGATCGGGTGAAAGCATGAGCGCCTCCAACCGCCAACTGGCGGTCATCGCAGCGGCGCTGATCGGCGCTGCCGTCAGCGGCGCGGTCTACGCTGCCGGCGGCGACCTGGGACAAGCCACCAAGCAAGCCACCAACTGGACCGCGATCGCCATGTTCGGCGTGTTCGTCATCTTCACGCTGTGGGTCACCAAGTGGGCCGCTGCCAAAACCAAGTCGGCGGCCGATTTCTACACGGCCGGCGGCGGCATCACCGGCTTCCAGAATGGCCTGGCGATTGCTGGCGACTTCATGTCGGCGGCGTCGTTCCTCGGTATTTCCGCCGCCGTGTTCCTCAATGGTTACGATGGCCTGATCTACGCCATCGGCTTCCTGGTCGGCTGGCCTGTCATCACGTTCCTGATGGCCGAACGCCTGCGCAACCTGGGACGCTTCACGTTTGCCGACGTTGCCGCCTACCGTTTCGCACAAAAGCCGATCCGCATCTTTGCCGCGTCGGGCACGCTGGTGGTGGTGGCGTTTTACCTGATTGCGCAGATGGTCGGCGCCGGCCAGCTGATCAAACTGCTGTTCGGCCTTGAGTACTGGATTGCGGTCGTTATCGTGGGTACGTTGATGATGATTTACGTGCTGTTCGGCGGCATGACCGCCACCACCTGGGTGCAGATCATCAAGGCGGTGATGCTGCTCGGCGGCGCCAGCTTCATGGCATTCGCGGTGCTGGCGCAGTTCAGCTTCAGCCCCGAAAAACTGTTTGCCAAGGCGGTGGAAGTGCACGCCAACAAGGATGCCATCATGGGTCCGGGCACCTTCATCAAGGATCCGATTTCGGCGATTTCGTTCGGCATGGCGCTGATGTTCGGTACCGCCGGCCTGCCGCACATCCTGATGCGCTTCTTCACCGTGCCGAATGCGAAAGAAGCACGCAAGTCGGTATTGTGGGCCACCACCTGGATCGGCTACTTCTACATCCTGACCTTCATCATCGGTTTCGGCGCCATCGTTTTGGTGGGCACCAATCCAGACTTCAAGGATGCTGCCGGCAAGCTCCTGGGCGGTAACAACATGGCGGCGGTGCACCTGGCCAAGGCCGTGGGCGGCGACGTGTTCCTCGGCTTTATTTCGGCCGTGGCGTTTGCCACCATCCTGGCCGTGGTTGCGGGCCTGACCCTGTCCGGTGCGTCGGCGGTCTCGCACGACATCTACGCCACCGTCATCAAGAAGGGCAAGGCCACCGGCGCCGACGAACTGCGCGTCTCGAAAATCACCACCGTCGCCCTGGGCATCGTGGCCGTGGTGCTGGGCATCGTGTTCGAGAAGCAGAACATCGCGTTCATGGTATCGCTGGCGTTTGCAATTGCCGCATCGGCCAACTTCCCGGTGCTGTTCATGTCGGTGTTGTGGAAGGATTGCACCACGCGTGGCGCGACCGTCGGCGGCTTCCTCGGCCTGTTTACGGCAGTGGGACTGACCGTGGTGTCGAAGTCGGTGTGGGTGGACGTGTTCGGCAAGGCCGAGCCGCTGTTCCCGTACGCTTCGCCGGCATTGTTCTCGATGGCGGTGGGCTTCATCGGCATCTGGCTGTTCTCGATCACCGACAAGGGCCAGCGCGCCCGCATCGACCGCGACGGCTTCGAAGCGCAGCAAATCCGTTCGGAGACCGGCATCGGCGCAGATGGCGCCAGCGGCCACTGATCTGACAGCAGCACGGTAGCGACAACAATGCCCGGTTTTGACCGGGCATTGTGGTTTTTGCGGGCAGTGCAGCAATCAGCTCACCCAAGCCGGCCAATGTGGTTTAACATCTGTCAACTATCGTAATAAGTTGTCATGTTTGAAGGTTGTTCCAGATTGCGACGCTGTGCAAGGGCCCTATGTTGACTGATACAGATTTTGTCGCTGGCGCGCTGGCGCTGATCGGCGTTCCGGCCTGCGCCTATGGCCCGGACGGCGTGGTCATGGCTGCCAACGCGGAACTGGTGGCGCTGCTCGAGCGCGATCCTGCCGGTTGCGTCGTCCACACCCTGTTTACGCTGCATGTGCGCGAGGCCAGTGTGGACCGGCTGAACAACCCCGTGGCGGGCGTACGCTGGGACACCTTCCTCACGCCAGCCAGTGGCAATTATTTTGCAGTGCAGGCCTGGGTCAAGCCACTGCCGCCTGGCCTGCAGGCGCAGGGATTCACCATCGTCTTCAACGACATCAGCGACGTGCGGCGCGACCAGCGCGCCCTGCACAATGCGCTGCTGGAAAACCAGGCCATCCTCGACAGCGCCGTGATGGGCATCTCGGTGGTGGAGGAGGGCCGCAACCTGCACTGCAATACCAAGATGGAAGAGCTGTTCGGCTATCCGCCGGGCGGCATGGACTTCCTCAGCGTGCAGGCGTTTTACGCCGACAAGGCGGCCTGGCAGGCGGCCCGCGTCGAGACGGCGCGCGATTTCGCCGCCGGCCGCATCAACGTCTCGGAATATGAACTGGTGCGCCGCGACGGCAGCACCTTCTGGGCGCGCCTGTCGGGCCGGCCGTTCGACCTGGCGCAGCCGCGCGGCCGGTCGGTATGGCTGGTGGACGACATCACCGCGCGGCGCGAGGCGGCGGTGGCCGTGAGCCGCGCGCGCGACGAACTGGAAGTGCGGGTGCTCGAACGCACCGCCGAACTGGCGGGCGCCAACGCGCTGCTGCAGGGCGAGATCGTCGAGCGGCGCCAGGCCGAGGCGCGCGTGCACCACATGGCTTACCACGACAGCCTCACCGGCCTGCCCAACCGCGCGCTGCTATCGGACCGGCTGGACCGCGCCATGCTTACCGCCCAGCGCTCGGGGCGCCAGCTGGCGGTGATGTTCATCGACCTCGACCGGTTTAAAACCATCAACGATTCGCTCGGCCACATGGCCGGCGACTGGCTGCTCAAGGAAGTGGCCAACCGCCTGTGCTGCGCGGTGCGCGCCAGCGATACCGTGGCGCGCCTGGGCGGCGACGAATTCGTGGTGCTGCTGCCCGGGATTGCCGGCGCGACGGAGTCGAGCGCGGTGGCGACGCACATCATCGAGGCGCTGGACCAGAGTTTTCCGCTCGACGGCCGCAACCTGCACATCACGCCATCGATCGGTATCTGCATCTATCCCGATGACGGCGCCGACGTCGCCACCCTGATGCGCAACGCCGATACCGCGATGTACCACGCCAAGGCCAACGGCAGGAATAATTACCAGTACTTCCAGCCGGTGATGAACCAGACCGCGGCCCAGCACTTCGAGCTGGAGTCCAACCTGCGCAGCGCGCTCGCGCAAGACCAGTTTGCGCTGCACTTCCAGCCCATCATGGACATCGGCACGCGCCGCCTGCACGCAATGGAAGTGCTGCTGCGCTGGCGCCGGGGCGTCGACGAACTGGTATTGCCCGATAATTTCATCCCCATCATCGAGGACAACGGCATGATCGTGCCCATCGGCGAATGGGTAATCCGCCAGGCGTGCGAGCAAAGCATGGCGTGGCTGCGGGCCGGCTTCCTGCCGGTGCCGCTGGCGGTCAACCTGTCGGCGCGCCAGTTCATGCACGGGGGGCTGGTGGAGGCGGTGCGCCGCATCCTCGACGACACCGGCATCGACCCGGCGCTGCTGGAATTCGAAATTACCGAGACCGCGCTGATGCAGCACGGCGAACACACGCTGGGTATCCTGGGCCAGATCAACGCCATGGGCATCCGCCTGTCGATCGACGATTTCGGCACCGGCTATTCCAGCCTGGCCTACCTGAAGCGCTTCCCGGTCAAGAAGATCAAGATCGACCGCGCCTTCATCAAGGACTTGCCGCACAGCGCCGAGGATCGCGCCATCGTGGCGGCCATCATTGCGCTGTCCGGCAGCCTGCAGCTGTCGGTGGTGGCGGAGGGGGTGGAGACGGAAGGGCAGTATGCGCTGTTGCAGCGCCACGGTTGCCAGTTTGCCCAGGGCTTCCTGTTTTCCGAGCCGGCGCCGCCCGACACGGCGCGGCTGCTGCTGCCACGCCAGAGCGCGCACGCGCTGGCGTAGCTCAGTCGAGGGTGGCGATCACCGGCGTGTGGTCCGACGGCTGCTCCCATTTGCGGGGCGTGCGGTCGATCACGCAGGCGCTGCAGCGCTGAACCAGCGCCGGCGACAGCAGGATATGGTCGATGCGCAGGCCTTTGTTCAGGCGGAAGCCCAAGCCTCGGTAGTCCCACCAGCTATACGATTTTTCCGGCTGCTCGAACAGGCGGAAGGCGTCGGTCAGGCCGATGTCCAGCAGGCGGCGCAAGGCGGCGCGTTCCGGTTCCGAGACATGCACCATGCCTTCCCACGCAGCCGGATCATGGACGTCGCGGTCTTCGGGGGCGATGTTGTAGTCGCCCACCACGGCCAGTTGCGGGTGCCTGGCTGCTTCTTCGCTGATCCAGGAATGGAACGCGTCGAGCCAGCCCATTTTGTATAAATATTTCTCGGAGCCAACGCTTTGGCCATTCGGTACATAGGCACAGACTATCCTCATGCCATCGATGGTGGCTGCCAGGATCCGTTGTTGCGGGTCGTCCAGTTGCGGATTGTTCTTGACTACATCGGTAATCGGCAATTTCGACAAAATTGCCACACCGTTATAGGTTTTTTGTCCGCTATACACGACGTGATAACCGGCCGCCTCGATTTGAGCGAAAGGAAACTTGTCGTCTGTTAATTTTGTTTCCTGAATACACAGAACATCGGTGGGGTTCTGCTCCAGCCATGTCATAACGTGCGGCAGTCTAACGTTCAGTGAGTTAACATTCCATGTTGCTAATTTCATTGCGAATTTGTGTCCTTACAAGTTGAAGAGGAAGGCGGTAAGCGGTGCCAGGCGCATCTTACCGCAATCGGATTTAACAGATGGGCTTGTCTACATCTTTGTTTATTTGACGATTTTTACAAAAAAACATGGAACAGACCTTCGCAAGCGGCTCGCCAGCGCCTAAAATGTTGCAGAAAATGTGAAATGCAAAAAAAATTGCCAATTCTGTCTCCAAGTTATCAAAAATGAATTTTTAAGCGCGACAGAATAGCGAATTAGAAATATACTGGTAAAAAATTAGTGGAAAACTAGTGTTTCCAAAATGCAACAGTGAATTAGTAAGAATCTATTATGGTGGTTCTTGTGGTACTGCAATAAATGGTACTATACGGAAATAACTTGTAGTTTTAACCGTGAATTGCGCGTAGCGCATTTGCAAAGGAATAAAAATGCGAGCTGCATTTGAGGCATGGGCACAGCGCGACGGACATATCGTTCGCCGCCGGGAAGACAAACCGGAAGAGTATCTGGTTTTTGAAACGCAGCGCCGCTGGGTGATCTGGCAGGCTGCGTTGGAACACGGCAAAGTGCCGGGCGGTCGCAAAACCGCTGCGCAAAAGGAGGCTGCGGCCGCCGAAAAGCGCGCAACCGAAGCATTGCAACGCGGCCCGGCCGTGAGCCAGGACGAAGCAGCCGTGCGCAACCAGGTGCTCAACGAGGTGCTGGACGCCTTCTCGACGCTCGGTGGCCAGGGCGGCATGGACGACATCCTGAAAGTCGTCAACGGCTTGAAGAAAAAGCAGCAGGAACAAGCGGAAGAGCGTGCACCGGTGGCCAGCAAGGCGCCGGTCAGCCAAAACGCGTGAGCGCGGCTGTTGTCCGTTATCGGCACTACAAGGGTGGCCTGTACGAACTGGTGTGCGAGGCTACCCTGGAGTCCGATCTGAGCACGATGATCGTCTACCGCGCGGCTGATGGCTCCATCTGGTGCCGTCCCGCTGCCGTGTTTTTCGAACTGATCGACGTTGATGGCGTTAAAGTGCAACGCTTTACGCCCCTTGATCAAGCGAATCAACCCGGCTAGCACTTGCTACACTGTCACGGTATCCATTCCCTCCGAGACAGACCATGGTTTTCCGCCCCACCGCCACCGCTGCTGCACTCCTGACCTTGCTGGCCGCGTTGGCCAGTACCGGTTGCGCATCGCTGAGCGAACCCACCGAACAGACCGTGCTGGTCCAGACCGTGCTCGACCATCGCCAGATCTCGGGCGTGGGCTGTGTGCTGTACAACGACGCCGGCAAATGGTTTGTCAACACCCCGGGCCGCGTGACGCTGCGCAAAAGCTCGGCGCCGCTGCGCATCGATTGCAAGAAGGAGGGGGAGGGCTGGGCCTACGAACGTGTCGATCCCAAGCCCAATGGCAACCTGTGGGGCAACCTGGTCCTCACTGCTGGCGTTGGCTATTTCATCGACCAGAACACTGGCGCCGGCTACGACTTTCCGTCGACGCTGACCGTCATCATGCGCCCGCTGGAGGGGCGCGACGAGCTGCCGCCGCCGTCACCGGGCGTGACCTTGTACTGACGTAAAAAAGGCAGACCGCAGTCTGCCTTTTTTATGTGCGCCGCTATGTATGTGCCGCGATATTACGCGCGGTTGGTACGGGCAATCAGGAAGTTCGACAGCAGCGGTACCGGACGGCCGGTGGCGCCTTTGGCGGCGCCCGATTTCCACGCCGTGCCGGCGATGTCCAGGTGGGCCCAGGTGTACTTGCGGGTGAAGTTCTCGAGGAACGCGGCTGCCGTGCACGAGGCGCCGCCCGGGCTGCCGATGTTGGCCAGGTCGGCGAAGTTGGACTTCAGCTGCTCGTTGTACTCTTCACCGATCGGCAGGCGCCACGCGGTGTCGCCGGCCGCTTTACCGGCCGCCATGATCTCGTCGGCCAGCGCATTGTGGGTGGCGTCGTCGCGCGTGAACAGACCGCTCTTGTGGTGGCCCAGCGCCACGATGCACGCGCCGGTGAGGGTGGCCACGTCGAGCACCACGGCCGGGTTGAAGCGTTCGGCGTAGGTGAGCGCGTCGCACAGCACCAGGCGGCCCTCGGCGTCGGTGTTGAGGATCTCGATGGTGAGGCCGTTCATCGACGAGACGATGTCGCCCGGCTTGGTGGCGCGGCCCGACGGCATGTTCTCGCAGCTGGCGATCACGCCGATCACGTTCAGTTTGAGATTCATTTCGCCGATGGCGCGCATGGTGCCCAGCACCGAGGCGGCGCCGCCCATGTCGTACTTCATTTCGTCCATGCCGGGACCGGCCTTGAGCGAGATGCCGCCCGTGTCGAACGTGATGCCTTTACCGACCAGCACCACCGGCGCATCCTTGGCCTTGCCGCCCATGTGCTTGATGATGATGAATTTCGGTGGCTGCTCGCTGCCGTTGGTGACCGACAGGAAGCTGTTCATTTTCAGCGCTTCGAGCTGTTTGCGGTCCAGTACCTCGACCTCGAACTTGTAGTCCTTGCCCAGCTTCTTGGCGGTGTTGGCCAGGTGGGTAGGCGTGCAGATGTTGGCCGACAGGTTGCCCAGTTCCTTGGTCAGGTCCATGCCGTTGGCAATCGCCACGGCCTGGGCCAGCGCCAGCTTGGTGTCGGCGGTGGCTGGCACGGCCAGCGCCACTTTCCTGACGCCGGTGATTACCGGATCTTTCTTGCTCTTCTGGCCGTCGGTGCGGAACACCGACTCGTGACCGGTTTGCACCACGCAGCGGATTGCCCAATTGACGTCGCGCTCTTTCACTTCCGTCATCGGCAATGCGATAATAGCGTCCGTCGCGCCCAGGGCGGCGAAGGCCTTGATGGCAGCCGATACGCCGCTGGCGAAGCTTTTTTCGCTCACGCCGTCGGTGCTGCCTTCGTCACTGCCCAGACCCACCAGCAGCACGCGCTCGGCGGCCACGCCTTGCACGCCGCGCAGCAGCAGGGTGGTGCCGGCCTTGCCGCTGATGTCGCCGGACTTGAGCGCAGCCGAGATGTCACCGGAACCATCGAGCGCCTTGGCAGCAGGCGAGAGCTTTTTGTTCTCGAAGACCGCGACGGCCACTACACCGGTTTTGGCCGTGGCGATGGTGTTCTTTGTGTCGAATGCTTTTATGCTAAAGTCCATTTGATTCTCCGTGACGTGTACGAGTTGCCAGCCTGGCCAGCCTGATAGGCTTGTTGGACCACGCTGTACTTTTAATTTTTTGGCCCGGTAACGGGCCATAACCACCAATTATAAACTTCGAATGATTTTTCAACGCGCCCTACGACGAGAAATGGCCAGTGCGGCAGGCGCCAGCTTCACGGTGCTGTTCAGTGTCAGCGTGACCTGGACCCTGATCGGCATCCTCGGCAAGGCAGCCGGCGGCAAGGTGGCGTCCAGCGACGTGCTCGCGCTGATCTTTTTTGCGACCATAAATTATCTGCCAACTATCCTCATCCTCACCAGTTTTATTTCGGTCCTGATGGTGGTTACGCGTACCTACCGCGATTCCGAAATGGTGGTGTGGTTCGCCTCGGGCCTGAGTCTCACGCGCTGGCTCTGGCCCGTGCTCACTTTCGGCATTCCGATGGTGCTGCTCACCGGCACCCTGAGCCTGGTGGCCGCGCCATGGGCCAAGGAGAAAAGCTCCGAGTACGTCGAGCGCTTCGCCAAGCGCGAAGATCTGCAAAAGGTCTCGCCGGGACAGTTCCGCGAATCGGCATCGTCCAACCGCATCTTCTTCGTCGAAGGCGTGGCCGGTGATACCTCGGTCGTGCACAATGTGTTCGTCAACACCGTGGACAAGCACGGCACCGCCGTCATCGTCGCCAGCGAAGGCGTGATCAGCACCGGCGCCAAGGGCGAACGCTACCTGGTGCTCAAGAACGGCCGCCGCTACCAGGGCGTGCCCGGCCAGTCCGACTTCCAGACCATGGAATTCGAAAGCTACAGCATGCGCGTGACCAATCAGGCGCAGGACCTCGATACCGGCGGCGATAACGACACCGCGCCTACCATGGCGCTGCTCTCCGATACCACCAACTCCGGCCGCGCCGAGCTGCTGTCGCGGATTGCGTCGCCGCTCACCTGCCTGCTGCTGGTACTGCTGGCCGTGCCGCTGGGGTTTGTCAATCCGCGCGCCGGCAGTTCGGCCAACCTGATCGTCGCGCTGCTGATCTTCTTCTCGTATAACAACCTGGTCAAGCTGATGGAGGGCACGGTCCAGAATGGCAAGATCCCGTTCGCGCTGGCCTGGTGGCCGCTGCACCTGATTACCGCGCTGGTGGTGCTGGCCATGTTCGCGTGGCGCCTGAACCTGAATCATCCCTATCATCCGCTGGCAGTGCTGGCGGCGATGAAACGCAAGCGCAATGGCGCCGCAAACCAGGCTGTCTCTCCATGAAAATCCTGCAACGCTATTTCGCCGTCTCGATCCTGCAGGCGGTAGTCTTCGTACTGGTTGCCTTCCTGATGCTGCAGGCCTTCATCGACTTCACCAGCGAGCTGCGTTCGGTGGGCAAGAATGGCTATACGCTGCAATACGCCATGCTGTACGTGGCGGCGCGCATACCCGGCTATGTGTACCAGGTGATGCCGGTGGCGTCGCTGATCGGCACCATCTACATCATGGCGCAATTTGCGGCCACCTCCGAGTTCACCATCATGCGCGCGGCCTCCATGTCCACCGGCATGGTGGCCTGGATGCTGGCCAAGATCGGCGTTATTCTGGTGGTCATCACGTTCATCTTCGGCGAGCTGATTACCCCGCGCACCGCGCCCATTGCCGAAAAAATCAAGCTCAATTCGCGCGGTGCGGCGATTTCGTCCGAGTTCCGTTCCGGCCTGTGGACCAAGGATATCGTCCGGGCCGAAGGCATGAGCGGCACCGTTACCGGCTCGCGCTTCTTCAATGTGCGCGACGTGCGGCCCGACGGCTCGCTGGCCGACGTCAAGCTGTACGAGTTCGATAACAGCTTCCGCCTGCGGTCGATCACGGCTGCCAAGCGCGGTACGTTCCAGGGCAAGAACAAGTGGCTGCTGTCCGATGTCACCGAAAACATCTTCATCAATCCAGCGCTGCTCAAGCCGGGCATGATCGCCAACCTGGAAAACAACTTCGCCCAGGACTCCAGCCTGATCGAAACGCGCCACAGCGCCACCCGCGACCTGATCTCGGAAATCACGCCGCGCATCCTGGCGGTGTCCGGCGCCGACCCCGATCGCATGTCGGCCAACGAGCTGCTGGTCTACACCCGCCACCTGCAGGAAAACAAGCAGGAGACGGAGCGCTTCAAAATCGCATTCTGGAAGAAGCTGTTCGATCCGCTGGCCATCTTCGTGCTGATGGCACTGGCGCTGCCGTTCGGTTACCTGCATACGCGCAGCGGCGGCGTCAGCCTGAAGATTTTTGTCGGCATCATGATCGGCGTGAGCTTCCTGCTGGTCAATACCCTGTTCTCGCACCTGGGCGTGCTCAGTACCTGGCCGGCCATCCTCACGGCGATTGCCCCCAGCCTCATATATCTTTGCCTGGCGCTAGGGGCGCTATGGTGGGTGGAGCGACATTAGATGACCATGCAAGCGTTGATTTTATTTGCCCATGGCGCCCGCGCCGCAACGTGGGCGGCGCCATTCGAGCGCCTGCGCGACCTCACGCGCGCCCGGCGGCCCGACGTGCGGGTGGAGCTGGCTTTTCTCGAACTGATGGAGCCGCGCCTGCCCGCCATGGTGGCCGCGCTGGCCGCCGAAGGCATCTGCCAGGTGACGGTGGTGCCGGTGTTTTTAGGGCAGGGCGGCCACGTGCTGCGCGACCTGCCGCTGATGGTGGACCAGCTGCGCAGCGATCATCCGCAGGTAGTGTTCAACGTGGTGGGAGCGGCCGGCGAAGATCCGGCCGTGCTCAATGCGTTAACTGATTACTGCGTTACTTCCTTGGGATCAGCTTGATTTCGTAAAGCCTGGGCCAGAGTTTGCCGGTCACGAACAGGCGTTTTTTGGCGGCGTCCCAGGCGATGCCGTTCAGGACATTGTCCCCCATCGGGCCCTTGCCCGCTTCCGCATACAGCTTGCCCAGGTCGATCCAGCCGGTGATTTTGCCGGTCTTCTGGTCGATGCGGGCGATGGTTTTGGTTTGCCAGATATTGGCGAAGATTTCGTCGCCCACCACTTCCAGCTCGTTGAGCTGATCGACAGCGATGCCGTCGGCCGTCACTTTGACACGGCGCACTTCGAGGAAGGTCTTGGGATCGAGGAACCGCAGCGTGCTGCTGCCGTCGCTGAGCACCAGTTCCTTGCCGTTTTGCGCCAGTCCCCAGCCTTCGCCCGGATATGCGAACTCGTTCTTCGGCTCGAAGGTCTTCAGGTCGAACACGAAACCGGCCTGGCTGCGCCAGGTGATGCTCACCAGCGTATCGTTCCAGTCGGTGAGGCCTTCGCCGAAATACTGCGGCGGGATGTCGCGGCTTTGCAGCACCTTGCCGGTTTCCAGCTGCACCTTGCGGATCGTCGACTTGCCGTTCAGGCCCGTGCTCTCGTAAATAAAGCCGTCGCGGTACAGCAGGCCCTGGGTAAACGCCTCGGCGTCGTGCGGGTAGCTGTGGACGATTTTAAAATCGTAGGTGGGGATCGATGCCGCCGCCGCTGTCGTTGCTAAGGCGGCGGTGGAGCTCAGGACGGTAAAAAGGAGGGCGGGCAGGTGGTTCTGGTTCACAGTGGGATTCGTTAAATAAGTGCGGCGTTTTGCAGTTCGACCATGGCGTCGAGCGTGGTGCCGGGATGGGCGAATTCGGCTTCGATGCAGGCACGGGCTTCGGGCGCAGTGATGAGGGATGCGGCTTGCCGGCGCAACGCGGCGGCGCCGGCCTGGTCGCCGTAGCCGTCGAGCAGCTCCAGGATCAGCCGCACTTCGGTCATGTAATTGTAGACGGTAGCGAGCAGCTCGGACATGCCGGCGTCGTCGAGCAGGTTGAGCGTGGCCACGTGGGCATTCACTTCGGCCGCGTAGTCGCCCAGGTGGGCGTCGGGATGCGGCAGATAGGTGTGGGCCAGCGTGAAGTCGCCGCAGGCCATCATCGCCGGCAGGGCCGAACTGGCGCATTCCTGCGCCAGCGGCGCCGGCAGGCGCTGGAACAGCTGGTACGTGTGCTGGGCGTCGCCCAGCTTGTCGTTGATGGCACGGATATCGTTGAACAGGATGGCGTCGTCATCGGCCGATTCGGTGCCGGCACCGGCCAGCAGGCGCTCGGTATCGCGGTCGCGCAGCGCGACCAGTGCCTGGCGTGCCGGCAGGTGTTCTTCGGCCAGCTTGGCCCAGGCATTGAGCACGTAGGACAGCCGCAGTGGCGCTACTTCGCTGTCAGTCTCGGACGTGGCATCGAACAGCCAGATGTAGTCTTGCAGCGCGGCGTCGAACTGGCCGGCGGAATGCGCGCTCCAGGCGCGATCCAGAATATCGTGAACAGTATCCATTGCTGCCTCTGCCTCTTATAGTGAGAACGCCAAGAATGGATATTCTATTACGATTTCGGGGAAGTTATGCGCGGAGCTGGCGTTCTATTGCGTCGCTGATCCGGCTTTCAAGCTGCTGGTGGCTGCGGGCCTGCATGGCGTCGCCGATCATGACCAGCACCGGGCCATGCGCCTCGCCCAGGCCGTGGGCCAGCGCGGCGATGGTCAGGCGGCGGATATGCTGCTCGGGGCGACTGACGTTTTCGATGACGACCACCGGGGTATCGGGCCGGCGGCCATGCGCCAACAGGCGCTGGGCGGTGGCGATGGCTTCGCGGCCGCCCATGTACTGGATCAGCGTATCGGAATCGGGCATGCCGTCTTCCTCGCTGTGTTCGGGTGCCGTGGATGATGTGAAAAACGCCACGCTGCGCGACACGCCGCGCTTGGTGAGCGGCTGCTTGGTGGCCGCAGCGGCGGCCAGCGCGGTGGTGATGCCGGGCACGACTTCCACCTCGATACCCGCTTCTTCGAGGGCGCGCAATTCTTCGTCGGCGCGGCCGAACAGCATCGGGTCGCCGCCCTTCAGGCGCACCACGAGCGGTACCTTGCGGGCGTGGTCCACCAGCTGCTTGTTGATGAATTGCTGGGCGGTGGACAGCTGGCCGCAGCGTTTGCCGACCAGGATTTTCTCGGCCTGCGGGCACAGTTCCAGCATCTCGGGCGTGACCAGGGCGTCGTGCAGCACCACGTCGGCCTGGGCCAACAGGCGTGCACCGCGCAGTGTCATGAGGTCCTGGGCGCCGGGACCGGCGCCGATCAGGTAGACTTTTCCGAGAGTAGACATAAATGCAATTCCTTGGTTGGCTGCGATTCCGTCATCCTCGCGAAAGCGGGGATCCATAGAACAGGTGAGCAGTGGCAGCACGGAAGGCATGCGCTCTATGGATCCCCGCGTGCGCGAGGATGACGGTAGCGGGGCTAGCGATACTAACCTGCATTAACGCATGCGACTATTAATCCGCCAGACGAATCATACCTGCTGCCACGGTCTGGTGGGTCACTTCATCGATCAGGATGAAGGCGCCGGTCGCGCGGATGTCGGCGTAGGCGTCGGCCGCCAGCGGCTGCTGCACGGTGAGGCCGATGCGCGCGATATCGTTGAGCTTCAGGCCTTCGGCGCCGTGGCGCTGCTGGGTATTGATGTCGAGCAGCGAGTCGATGGTCGTCACTTTGGCCGACGTCTGCTTGGTGCCATGCTTGATCCAGTACTTGCGGCGCTGGTCCAGCGGCTCGTCCGACATCCAGCACACGTCGGCCTTCAAGGTCTTGAGCAGCGTGGCCGGCTGGTCGGCGCCGGCCAGCAGGTCGCCGCGCGAAATGTCCAGGTACTCTTCCAGCAGCAAGGTCACCGACTGGCCCACCACCGCCGACTGGTGCGAGCCTTCCAGCGTGACGATATCCTTGACGGTGGCGCTCTGGCCCGAAGGCTGCACCACCAGCTTGTCGCCAACCGATACTTTACCGGCTTCGATGCGGCCCATGTAACCACGGAAGTCGTTGGCTTCGTGACCGTTGTGGCGCGCCACCAGCTGCACCGGGAAGCGGAACGGCGCGTTATGCGATTCGTCGTAGACGGACAGCGATTCCAGCAGCTCGATCAGGGTAGGGCCCTGGTACCACGCCAGTTTGTCGCTCTTGTCCACCACGTTGTCGCCGGTCAGCGCCGACAGCGGAATCGGCGTCACGTCCTTCAAACCCAGCGACGCAGCAAATTCCTGGTAGGCCTTGACGATGCGGTCGTAAATCGCCTGGTCGTAATTCACCAGGTCCATCTTGTTGACGGCCACGATCACGTGCTCGATCTGCAGCAGGTGGGCGATGGTCGAGTGGCGCTTGGTTTGAATCAGCAAATCCACGCCGCCGTCTTCGCGCAGTTTCACCTTCGAGACGTCGACCAGGATGATTACCGCGTCCGCCGTGGAGGCGCCGGTGACCATGTTGCGGGTGTACTGCTCGTGGCCCGGCGTGTCGGCGATGATGAACTTGCGCTTGGGCGTGGCGAAGTAGCGGTAGGCCACGTCGATGGTGATGCCCTGTTCGCGTTCGGCTTCCAGACCGTCGGTAAGCAGCGACAGGTCGACGGCGTCGCCCACGGTGCGTTTGTGCTTGGAGCGCGACATGGCGTCCAGCTGGTCGGCAAAAATGCCTTTGCTGTCGAACAGCAGGCGGCCGATCAGCGTGCTCTTGCCGTCATCGACGGAACCGGCGGTGATGAAGCGCAGCAGGCCGCGCTCGTTCAAATTTTCAATGGTGTTGTCAGTGCGAGCGTTCATCAGAAGTATCCTGCTTTTTTACGTTTTTCCATCGATGCTTCGGAAGTCTGGTCGTCCATGCGGGTGGCGCCGCGTTCGGTCACTTGGGTCACGGCCGTCTCGGCGATGATCGCATCCACGGTGGCAGCGTCCGACGAGACGGGGCAGGTGCACGAGATATCGCCCACGGTACGGAAGCGCACCACTTGCGTCTCTACCGTTTCGCCTTCGCGCGGCGGTGTGATGTCGGTGAGCGGCACCAGCAAGCCATTGCGCGGAATCACCTGGCGCTCGTGCGCAAAATAGATCGGCGGCAGTTCCAGTTTTTCGCGGGCGATGTATTGCCACACATCGAGCTCGGTCCAGTTGGAGATCGGGAACACGCGCATGTTTTCGCCCGGATGGACGCGGGTGTTATACAGGTCCCACAGTTCCGGGCGCTGCGACTTCGGATCCCACTGGCCGAATTCGTCGCGGAACGAGAAGATCCGTTCCTTGGCGCGCGCTTTTTCTTCATCGCGGCGGGCGCCGCCAATGCAGGCGTCGAAACCATGTTCGGCGATGGTTTCCAGCAGCGTGACGGCTTGCGCCGCGTTGCGCGAATCGGTGGCCGGGTTGCGCAGCCGTACCGTGCCTTTTTTGATCGACTCTTCGACCGAGCCCACGATCAGGCGCTCGCCCAGTTCGGCCACGCGCTTGTCGCGGAAGGTGATCACTTCCGGGAAGTTATGGCCGGTATCCACGTGCACCAGCGGGAACGGGAATTTACCGGGACGGAAAGCCTTCTCCGCGATGCGCAGCAGGACTACCGAGTCTTTACCGCCCGAGAACAGCAGGGCAGGATTGCTGCATTCGGCCGCCACTTCGCGCATGATGTGGATCGCTTCCGATTCCAGGGCGTCGAGGTGGCGCGCATTGACGTGCACGGCGTGGTTTTCAGCTAATGCGTTCATAGGTTCTTTCTTGTTCGGCGGCCGAGGTCAATTCAGGCTGCCACAGATTTAATGCGTATCAGTTTGCCGTCCACCATGTGCAGGCCGCACTCTTTCGAGTCCGGGTTTTCCCACCACCAGCGGCCGGCGCGCACGTCTTCGCCCGGTTGCACGGCGCGCGTGCACGGTGCGCAGCCGATCGACGGGAAGCCCTGGTCGTGCAGCGCGTTGTACGGCACATCGTTGGCGCGGATGTAGTTCCAGATGTCTTCCTCCGACCAGTCGGCCAGCGGATTGAACTTGGTCATGCCATGCGCCGGGTCGTCTTCCTGTACGTGCAGTTCGGCGCGGGTGGTGGACTGCGCGCGGCGCTGTCCGGTCACCCAGGCTTTTTTGCCCGCCAGCGCGCGGCCCAGCGGTTCCACCTTGCGGATGCGGCAGCATTCGCGGCGCATCTCCACGCTGTCGTAGAAGGCGTTCAGGCCATTCTGCGCCACGTAGGCATCCACGGCTTCGGGCTGCGGTTTGTACAGCGCGATGTCGTAACCATCGTAGTGCGCCTTGACCTTGTCCAGCATGTCCAGCGTTTCGGGATGCAGGCGTCCGGTCTCGAGCGAGAAGATGCCGATATCGAGTTTCGATTTCAGTATCAGGTCGGTCAGCACCATGTCTTCAGCCGCCAGGCTCGATGCAAAGACGGCCGGGGAAAAATCGCTGGCGATGCGCGATAGCGTGGCGCTGCTGTCGGCAATCAGCTTGCTCAAATCACTCATGGTTCAGTCCAATCAAACGCCAGTGTCGGTGCGGCTGTGGGCGCGCGAGTGGCGGCGGAACAGCGGTACTTTCTGGTCCACCGAGGCCTGGTACGTTTCCGAGAAATCGGACAGGCCCTTGAGCGCATCGTGGACATCGCGGTCGGCCCGCACCACGTAAGCGTCGAAGCCCACGCGGCGCATCTGGAACAGCTGGTCGCGCAGCACGTCGCCAATCGCCCGCAGTTCGCCGGTCCAGCCCAGGCGCACGCGCAGGTTGTAGGCGATCGAATAGCCGCGGCCATCGGTAAATTTGGGGAAGTCCACGGCGACGAGGGCGAACTGCGCCAGGTCTTCCTTGATTGCTTCCGGGCGTTCGTCGCTGCCGATCCATACACCGATTTCGCCAGCGGCGGCGCGCGCGGCCAGCAGCTCGCGCTGCACCAGCCACAGTGCCTGCGGCACGATGAATTTTCCTTCCGGGACGGGCACGGTAGCCGGATCGATGACCGGTGCGCCTTCCACCGGTTCGGCCAGGCGCAGGACCTGCCAGCTGTCTTCCACGACTTGCTGGCCCTTGATGATCAGGTTTTTTACGGCTTCAGACATATTCATCCTCTCCCACCAGGCGACCACCTTTTTCGGCGATGGGCGTGGCATATACAAATTGCTTGAACGGCGCCACGCCCAGGCGCTGGGCGCAGTCGGCGAACGACTCGCCTTCGAAACGTTCGCGCAGGTAGACCTGCAGCAGGCGGTCGATCACTTCCGGCATCTGCTGCGCGGAGAACGACGGTCCGATGATCTTGCCGATGGCGGCGTTGTTGCCCTGCGCGCCGCCGATCGATACCTGGTACCACTCGCTGCCGTCTTTATCCACACCGAGCACGCCGATGGAACCCACGTGGTGGTGGCCGCAGGCGTTGATGCAGCCTGAGATATTGAGTTCGATTTCGCCGATATCGTGCTGGTAGTCGATGTCCTCGAAGCGCTGGGCGATCGAGGCGGCAATCGGGATCGACTTGGCATTGGCCAGCGAGCAGAAGTCGCCGCCCGGGCAGCAGATCATGTCGGTGAGCAGGCCGATATTGGGCGTGGCCAGTTGATGCGCCTTGGCTTCCTGCCACAGCGCGTACAATTGCGACTGTTCCACGTCGGCCAGCACCACGTTCTGCTCGTGCGTCACGCGCAGTTCGCCAAAGCTGTAGCGGTCCGCCAGGTCGGCCATGAAATCCATCTGCTCGGCGGTGGCGTCGCCGGGCGGCACGCCCGGTTTTTTCAGCGACAGCACCACGGCCGCGTAGCCAGGCTGCTTGTGCGGCTTGACGTTGCGGGCGATCCAGTTGGCAAAGGCCTTGTTACCATCCTGCGCGGCGACGACATCGCTGTCGTCCAGGGTTTTGTAGGCTGGCGGCTGGAAGTAGTCGATAATGCGCTGCATCTCGTCGACGGTGAGGGTTTCCGGGCCGTCCTTCAGGTCCGCCCATTCCGCTTCCACCTGGCGCGCGAATTCTTCGGCGCCGATGGCTTTGAGCAGGATCTTGATGCGGGCCTTGTACTTGTTGTCGCGGCGGCCGTACTGGTTATATACGCGCATCACGGCTTCGGTGTAGGTCAGCAGGTGCTGCCATGGCAGGAAGTCGCGGATTACGCTGCCGATGATCGGCGTGCGGCCCATGCCGCCGCCCGCCATGAACTTGAAGCCGATCTCGCCGGCGTCGTTGCGGACCACGGTGAGGCCGATGTCATGGATGGCGATGGCGGCGCGGTCTTCCACGGCGCCGTTGATGGCAACCTTGAACTTGCGCGGCAGCGCGATGAATTCGGGGTGGAACGTGGACCACTGGCGCAGCACCTCGGCGTACGGACGCGGATCGATGATCTCGTCAGCGGCCACGCCGGCGTACGGATCGGACGTGGTGTTGCGGATGCAGTTGCCCGAGGTTTGAATCGCGTGCATTTCCACCGAGGCCAGGTCGGTCAGGATGTCGGGCGTCTGTTCCAGTTCCACCCAGTTGAACTGGATGTTCTGGCGCGTGGTGAAGTGGCCATAGCCGCGGTCGTATTTGCGGGCGATATGGGCGAACATGCGCATCTGTGCCGACGACAACAGGCCGTACGGCACGGCGATGCGCAGCATGTAGGCGTGACGCTGCATGTACAGGCCGTTTTGCAGGCGCAGCGGCACGAATTCGGCTTCCGTCAGCTCATCGGCAAGGCGGCGGCGTACCTGGTCGCGGTACTGTGCAATGCGTTCGCGCACGATAAGATGGTCGTATTGGTCGTATTGGTACATATTCTTCCTGGTTGGTCGCTTGCTAGAATCCCCAAAGTAGCGGCAATAGTAATAAACTTCAGCTTTATTCCAAACGACTTAGTCTTTATTTGCTTATATAAGGATTGAGTATAAGCATGGACGCTAATAATTTTAAGATCGGCCAAGACTAATGAATCTGCACCAACTGCGCTTCGTGCGCGAAGCTGTACGCCAGAACTACAACCTGACGGACGCTGCCAAGGCACTGTTCACCTCGCAACCTGGCGTGTCGAAGGCGATCATCGAACTCGAAGAAGAGTTGGGCGTGGATATCTTTACCCGGCATGGCAAACGGATCCGCGGCCTGACCGAGCCGGGGCGGCTGGTGCTGTCGTCGGTGGAACTGATTATGCAGGAGATCGACAGCCTCAAGCGCATCGGCAAGGAATACGCGGCCCAGGACAGCGGCAGTTTTACCATTGCCACCACGCATACCCAGGCGCGCTACACCTTGCCCAAGGTGGTGCAGGCGTTCATGGTCAAGTTCCCCAAGGTGCGTTTGTCGTTGCTTCAGGGTAATCCGCAGCAGATTGCCGAAATGGTCCAGCGCGACCAGGCCGACCTGGCAATTGCCACCGAATCGATTGCCGGCATTAGCGGCCTGATAACCTTGCCGTGCTACCAATGGGAGCATGTCGTGGTGGTGGCGCCCGACCATCCGCTGCTGCGTTACAAGGAAGTAACGCTGGAAGAAATTGCAGCGTATCCGATCATCACCTATGATGGCGCCTTCGCCGGCCGCAGCAAGATCGACCACGCGTTTTCGCTGCGTGGCCTGAAGCTCGATGTGTTGCTCGAAGCGATAGATGCCGACGTCATCAAGACCTATGTGGAGTTGGGCATGGGCATCGGCATCATCGCGGGCATGGCCTTCGACTCCGAGCGCGACAAGAATCTGCGCGCAATCCCGGTCGGGCACCTGTTTGGCACCAATGTTTCACGCGTGGCGGTCAAGCAAGGCGCCTACCTGCGCAGCTATATATATACGTTTATCGAACTGCTGGCACCGACGCTCAACCGCAAACTGGTCGAGCAAGCCATGAGTGGCGATAAAGAGCACTACGAACTGTAAAGAAAGCACTCCCATGATTACCAATCAGTTGGCACAATTTTATGCCGTTAACGCCGACAATTACGACCAGGTCTACGCGCAAGAAGAGCGCTTCGACGACCTCGACGACCTGCAGGAAATGGTCGCAGAGTTGTTCGAAGGCCACAAAGTCCTGGAACTGGCCTGCGGCACCGCCTACTGGACCGACCTGATCGCCGAGACCGCCGAGTCGGTCCACGCCACCGACCTGCTGCCGGAAATGATCGCGCTGGCCGAAACCCGTGGCCTCGACGAGGACGTGGTGACGTTCGGCATCATGGACGCGTTCAACCTGCCCGACGGCCTGGAAGGCCAGTACACCGCCGTGTTTGCCGCCGGTCTGTGGAGCCACGTGCGCCGCGAAGACCAGGAAAAATACCTGAAAGTGCTGCGCGCCAAGCTGGGCAAGGACGTGTTGCTGGTCTTGCTCGATGAAACCTATGTCGATGGCAATTCGATGGTCTTCGCTCGCACCGACCTGGAAGGCAATACGCACCAGATCCTGCTGGCCGACGACGGCCAGCGCTACGAAGTCATGAAAAATTACCTGACCGACAGCACGCTGCGCAAGCGCTTTGCCGCGTCCACCAAGCAGATTCGCATCGAGCGGCTCGAGTACTATTACCTGCTCAGTTGCAAGCTGAAGTAATAATAATTACTCCAAAGAACAGCCGCCTTGCGCGGCTGTTTTTATTTGTGGATCGATTGTGGAAAATAAACAACGGCTTGGCGTTGTCACATTGTTGAAGTAATTGATAGGCATGATTCCGCCGGTACAAGCAAATCGTGCAGCACTCTTTCAACCTTCAGTAGAGAACTTCAAGTGAAAAAACTTACTCTGGCAGCAATGATCATCGGTGGCTTCGCAGCCCAGGCCCAAGCTCAGTCGAACGTGACCATCTACGGTCTGGTGGACGTGGGTATGGTCTCGGAACGCGGCGGTGCAGCCGGTAACGTGACCAAAGTGACCAGCGGCATTGGCGGCCAGTCGCGTCTGGGCTTCCGCGGTACCGAAGACCTGGGCAATGGCCTGTCGGCGATCTTCCAGCTGGAAGCCGGCGTCAAGGTCGATGACGGTTCGCTCGACAACACCAACAGCCAGTTGTTCAACCGTACCGCCATGGTCGGCCTGAAAAGCAAAGACGCCGGCACCCTGACCATCGGTCGCCAACAAACCATGTTGTACAACGCGTTGAGCCAGGTTGCCGACCCGTTTGGCGCCGGTTACGCCGGTACCGTCAAGAACTTGTTCCCGACTGCGGGCAACCTGACCCGCATCAGCAACTCGCTGATCTACACCACCCCAACGTTCTCGGGCTTCACCATCGACGGTCAATACGCATTGGGCGAGCAAGCCGGCAGCAGCGAAGCCGCGCGCCAGTTCGGCCTGGGCATGGCTTACTCGCAAGGTCCGCTGAACGTGCGCCTGGTGTACAACAACCGCAACAACGACACCGTCGCCAACAACATCGTGACCGAGCGCGACACCGGCAAGAACACGCTGATGGCCCTGAACTATGACTTCAAGGTGGTCAAGGCTTATGTCGCTTACGGCGTGAACAAAGGCCTGAACAGCTCGCCGCTGCCAGTAGCCAATGCCTTCGCCTATGCCCGTGCGCCAATCGCTAGCCTGGAAAGCAACGACATGCTGATCGGCGCCCAAATCCCGGTAGGTGCTGGCACCATCATGACGTCGTATATTCACAAGAACGACAAGACCGTCAACAACCAGGATGCCAACCAGTTCGCCGTGGGCTACCTGTACACGCTGTCGAAACGTACCGGCGCCTACGCCAGCTACGCCAAGATCAAGAACAAGAACGGCGCCGGCTACACCGTTGGTAACAACAACGAAGCTGGTACGGGCGACAAGGCCTTCAACGTCGGTATCCGTCACGCGTTCTAAGCTGGTGCAATTGGCTTAAACGGCGGGCATCCGCGGTGGCAGCGGCAGGCGGACCAGTACCCGCGTGCCGCCGTCGCTGACAATCGAGATCTCGCCGTGTAATGCCCAGACCCGTTCGCGCATCCCGATCAGGCCATAGGACGATGCCTTGTCCATGTCCTGGGCGGCTATGCCGCGACCGTCATCCTGGATGGCAATATCGAGGATATCGTCCACCCGCCGCAATGACAGTTCGACCTTGCGTGCCTCCGCGTGGCGCGTGATATTGGTGAGCGCCTCCTGCACGATGCGATAGATTGCCGTGCTGTACACATCATCAAGTATCAATTCTTCTTCGTGCGCATGCAGTCGGCAGGCAATGCCGTAGTGGGCAACGAATTCCTGGCGCAGACTTTCCAGCGCAAAATACAATCCCCCTTCATCGAGCGCGCGCGGACGCAGGTTGCTGGCGATGCGCCGCAGCGACGTAATTGCCGCCATCAATAAATCATTCATGCCGTCGAGCAGTTTGCGGCCTTCGTCATCGCGCACCCGCCGTTGCAGCAGCGCCAGGTCGACCCGCAGCGTGGCCAGCAACTGTCCGAGGTCGTCATGCAGTTCGCGGGCGATGTGACGGCGTTCTTCTTCGCGGATGGTTTGCAGCGCCGCCGACAGTTCGCGCAGCTGCGTGTACGACTGCGCCAGCTGCTCTTGCACCTGGTTGCGCTCGGTGATGTCGCGCAGGATGATGGTGTAGATCGGCTTGCCGTTTTCGTACAGCGAGGAAATTGAGCCTTCCAATGGTAAATGCAGGCCATCGTGCTTGATGCCGGTGACCGCGTAATCGCTGGCGCGCCGCCCCTTCATGCGCAGGTGGATGCCGGTGTTGCCGAAGTAGTGGGACGTGGCGTTGCTGGCGCCCAGGCGCTGGTCGCGCGGAATGTACTGGCTGAGCGGCGTGCCTTCCATGGCGTCGACCGTGACGCCAAACATGGCGGCGGCGGCCGGGTTGGCCTGCAGGATGCACTGCTGGTTGTCGGTGATGATGATGGCGTCGCTGGCATGCTGGATGATGCCGCGACTGCGCTGCCACGACCGCCGCACGAACGGACGCGTTAGCAACGGCGCCAGCAGGGCAGCGCCGGCGACGGCGGTCATGGCAAGCAGTGAGCGGAGGTGGCCGGGTAGCTTCATGCTGAGTCCCCAGCCGGAGAAGGGCGGCTGCACCTGTACCTTAGGGGAAGTACCGGTGTGGGGATTGACTCAACTCAAGCGTGCGCCGATGCGCGGTTTACTTTTTTTACTTTTACATCTGCTTAAACAGGTGCAGGAAGCTGCGGCTCACTTCCAGCTTGTCGGAGCGGCCCTTGATCATCACCAGGTGGCGACCACGGATGTCGCGCGTGACGCCTTCGATGGCATTGACGTTGACCAGCGTGGCGCGGTGAATTTGCCAGAACAGTTTTGGATCGAGCTCATCGGCCAGGTCGCGTACCGGTTTGCGGATCAGCGCCTCGTAGCGCTCGGTCTGCACACACGTGTATTTTTCGTCGGAACGGAAGAACAGGATTTCCTCGACCGGTATCATGCGCAGATCCTGGCCGATACTGGCCTGTATCCATTGCAAATGCGAGGGCTTGGGCGCCGAGATTTTCTCCGTCAGTTGCGACAGCAGGGCGGTAACGCTGGCGCTGACATCTGGTGTGGCCGGCTTGCTGAGGCGGTCCTTCAGGCGATCGACGGTGATCTTCAGGCGCTCCGGCTCGGACGGCTTGAGTACGTAGTCGATGGCGCCGCGCTCGAACGCTTCGACCGCGTAGGCGTCATAGGCCGTGACGAACACGATATGGCTTTTATTGCCTATCACGGTCGCTGCTTCCATGCCCGTTTTGCCTGGCATGCGGATGTCAAGGAAAGTAAAGTCCGGCTTGAGCTGGTCGACCAGCTCGATCGCTTCATCGCCATTCTTGGCTTCGCCAAGAATTTCAAGCTCGGGCCATACTTGTTCCAGGCGCATGCGCAGCTGGTCGCGCATCAGTCTTTCGTCGTCGGCAATAATTGCGGTAGGCATCGTGTAGGCAAGGTTATGGAAAAGATAGTCGATCAATTATTCAACGAATCGCGCTCATGGTCAATTAATCAATTGGTCTTGGTTTCGGCGCGGGTCTTGGCCAGCGCATAAGGCACTTCTATGGTGGCGATTACGCCGCTTGGCACGTTGGCAGCGATCAACAGCTGGCCCTGGTCGCCGTGCAGCAGTTTCAGACGTTCGCGGATGTTCGTCAGGCCGAGGCCGGTGCCATTGCTGGGCACGGCGCCAAAGCCCAGGCCGGTATCGGACACGATGACGCGCAGCTTGTTATGGGCGACTTCGGCGCGTACTTTCAGGACGCCACCCTCAGGCTTGGCTTCAAGGCCGTGCTTGATGGCGTTTTCCACCATCGATTGCAGCATCATCGGCGGGAACGCGGCGGTGCGCAGGCCGTCCGGCACATCGAGTTCGACGATCAGGCGTTCCTCCATGCGCATTTTCAGCAGATTCAGGTAAGCTTCGACCATGTCGGCTTCGCGGCCGAGGTTGGTCACCAGCGCGTTGTCGCGCATTTGCGGCAACACCGCGCGCAGGTAGCGAATCAGGCTGCGCTGCATGGCAGAGGCGCGCGGCGGGTCGGTTTCAATCAGGTGTTCGACCGAGGCCAGGGTGTTGAACAGGAAGTGCGGCTCCACTTGCGCCTGCATCATTTGCATACGGGCTTCGCTGAGCTGGCGCTGCATGGATTCGCGTTCGACAGCAGCGTTGGCGTTTTGGGTTTCCGCTTCGGCGCGCTTTTTACCGCCCATCAGGGCCTTCGTGCCAAACAGGGCCAGCACCAGCAGGGTCACAAAGCTTTTGAACCAGGTGGAAGCCTGGACGTGATAACGGGCTACCTTTTGTTCGGCGGCATCGTCCACCGCTTCTTCGATGGCATTCGACAATTCTTCGCCAATTTGCGGCGGCAGCTCGATATGGACTTCTTCGCCGGGCAGCGACGGCAGCGATGGCACTGCGGCAGCGGCTGCTTTGGCGCTTTTAGCTGGCGCAGCGGGTGCGGCGGGCGCTGCCGGAGCCGCCGGGGCGGCCGGTACCGCTTCCGGTGCATCGGGTTCTGTGGCGGGGGCGGCTTCGGCGGCCTCGGCCGGTTCGTCGACATGGGCAGCGGCGGCTTCCTCTGCGGCTTTCTCCTGGTCCTTGTTGCGCATCTTGTTGCGCGAGTTAAATCGGATGCCGCTATCGTCGATGACGATATTGGTGTCGCCATTGCGGCGTTTGGCCTTGTCGCTGCGTACCGTTTCCTCCATCACAGTATTAGAGGAAAACAATTCGTCTTGCAGGATGGAACCTGCAATTAACATCAGGATGGCAAATACCAGGAACTTCCACCACGACAATTGTGTGACCCAAGTGGCGACCGCATCGAAGGCGCGGTGCAGCCAGATGGCGACGGTCTTGACCGTTTCTTGGGTTTTGGGCAGAGGAAACATGTGCGGCTTTCACAGTCTTGTATTGATGATGTCACTGTAACGATGGCGGCCGCTTTGCGCCATGGCTGTGCGACAGGCTGCAGGAAACAGGGCACAGGACGTGTTGTGGAAATGTTTCTTGCCAGGATGTGTTTCTCAGGTTATAGTTCTGTCCCTCGCGGAACAACACATGCAAATGCAGCGTGAAGCGAGAAAAAAAGAAGGTTGACGAAATGCTGCAAACGCTTCATACTCTTCCTTCTCGCTGACAAACAAAACGATTTGTCAAGAGCGAAACGCAGTACCGAATAAAGTTCTTTAAAAATTAACAGTCGATAAGTGTGGACGTTTGATGAAAGTGCACACAGCACTAGTTGCTGTGATACTTAAAATATCAAATGTTCACAAGAAGTAATGAAATAGGCGCTATGAAAATAG